>Ga0209554_1002032_pt1 | contig 14559 bp, 13 predicted proteins | sample MarorgKNORR_S2LV_5_FD_188221 | JGI IMG/M metagenome (GOLD analysis project Ga0209554, IMG submission 188221) | Marine microbial communities from the Southern Atlantic Ocean, analyzing organic carbon cycling - Bottom_A/KNORR_S2/LV (SPAdes) (version 2) | ecosystem: Environmental > Aquatic > Marine...
CCTGCTGCACTACATGCTGAAATTATGTTTTGTTTATTTAAAAATTTCTATCCAAGATACGCTGGTCCGACTCTGCCTTCTGCTTCTTGAATTGCATTTGTGTAAGCGTTAACTTCTATCTTCGATAGTGAAGGTTTTACTTTTGTTAACGCCTCAGTAAAGTGTTTTTTCTTAACTTTATCTGCTTTATTATCTTCTCGTAATGCTAGCATCGCTGCTTCTCTAACAACTGATTCAATATCTGCTCCAGAATATCCATTAAGTTTATTTGTTAAATATTTCAATGTGACATCTTTTGTTAATGGGACATCTTTTGTATGGATTTTAAGGATTTCTCGAATTGCATCTTTATCAGGCGGAGTTACCAATAGGTGTCTATCAAATCTTCCTGGTCTTAATAATGCCGGATCAATTAATTCTGGTCTATTTGTTGCAGCAAGTATCACTACTTCGCTTAGATCTTCAATTCCATCTAATTCTGTAAGAATTTGATTTACTGTTCCCTCTCGTGCGCTTGATCCACCATCTCCTCCTCCTCGAATGGATGCAATTGCGTCAAGCTCATCAAAGAAAATCACTGAAGGTGCAACTTGTTTTGCCTTTTTGAATATTTCTCGGATTGCTTTTTCAGATTCACCAACGTATTTATTTAGTAATTCTGGACCTTTAACTGAAATAAAATTTGCTTCAGATTCAGTTGCGACTGCTTTTGCTAATAGCGTTTTTCCGGTTCCGGGTGGTCCATAAAGTAAAATTCCCTTTGGAGGACGAATACCCATTCGTTTGAACATTTCTGGATTCTTAATTGGCCATTCAACAGACTCTTGTAATTGTTGTTTAACTTCAGTTAGTCCGCCAATTTTAGACCAAGGAACATTTGGTGTTTCAATTAATACTTCTCTCATTGCACTTGGAGTAACATTTCTAAATGCATCTGTGAAATCTTTTTTGCTTACGATTAATTTTTTCATGAGTTCCTCGCTTATTGGTGCATCATCTTTCAAGGAGTGTTTTAGTGCAAGTCTTCGAATAACATTCATTGCAGCTTCCTTACATAATGTCTCTAAATCTGCACCTACAAATCCGTGAGTTACTCTAGCTAACTTTTCTATATTAACTTCGCGAGTTAATGGCATATTTCGGGTGTGGATTTTTAATATTTGAAGTCTGCCTTCATAATTTGGAACACCGATTTCAATTTCTCTATCGAATCTTCCACCTCGTCTTAACGCAGGATCAAGCGCATCTGGACGATTTGTTGCTGCAATAACAATTACTTTTCCTCTACCTTTCATTCCGTCCATTAATGTCAGTAATTGTGCAACTACTCTTCGTTCAACTTCTCCATATGATTCTTCCCGTTTTGGAGCGATTGCATCTATTTCATCTATAAATATTATTGATGGTGCGTTTTTCTCCGCATCATCGAAAATTTCCCTGATTTTCTTTTCTGCATCTCCGACAAATTTACTCATGATTTCCGGACCATTAATTAGGTGAAATGATGCCTGTGATTCTGATGCTACTGCTTTTGCTAATAGCGTTTTTCCGGTTCCTGGTGGTCCATAAAGTAGAACTCCTTTCGGTGGTTGAATTCCCAATCTATCAAATAATTCTGGTCTTTTTAGTGGAATTTCAATCATTTCTCGAACTTTTTCAACTTCTTCTTTCAATCCACCAATATCTTCATATGAAACGTCAGGTATGTGTTCTTCGGTGATTTCAACCGCTTCAGGTTTTAATTCCAATTGGGTTTCTTCTGTAACTAAAACTGAACCTTTAGGATTTGTATTAACAACTACAAATTTTAACCCAGACATGAATGGAAGTCCGCCTCTCATTGCTGCACCAAGAATATCAGTGATATCTTCAAGTGGATCATATCCTCTAATTCGTCTAACTCTGCCGTGTGTTGCAGGCGTGATTATATCTCCTTTAGAAACTGGTCTTCCAATTAATGCTCTTAAAAATAAATTTGGGGGTGCCTGAATTCGCATTCCTTTTTGATAGGGTGCGATTGTTATTTTCTTTGCAGGTTTAACTTCGATTGGTCGTATTGTTACTTTTTCTGAGATTGATGTTCCTGTATTTTTTCTCATTGAAGGATCCATTCGAATAGTTCCCAATCCCAAATCTGCAGGATATGCTCTCCCGGCAATTGCAACAGTTTTTTTATCGCCTTCAATTTCTACAAAATCGCCTTGCTGCAATCCTAATCTGTTAAGAAATTCATTTTCAATACGTACAATTCCTCGATCAATATCGTCTTGTCGTGCTTCTTGAACTGTTAAAATTACTTTTATAGAATCTTTAGGCATGATTAATAAATCATAGTTAAATTTTAAAAGGCGAACGAGTGGATGCTTTTTTTATTATCTTCGTTTTCGGGTTCGTACTTTTGAAGATACTAACATTTGTGGAGCTCGTTCTTGGGCAACATCAACTGCCCAATCCTCATAACCATATTCTCGTATAAGATTTACTAATCGGATTGAGGCTTCATCATTCGAATTTTTTCTAGTTTTTCGCATGTATTCAGCCTTTTTTTGTTTTACATACTCTCGATTATTGTATTTTTTCATGTATGCTTTCTTGTTTTTAGAAACTGACATTTTGATATATAATTGCTTAAATAGGCTTATTTAAACGTTATGAATATGGGTGATCGAATTACAACTGGTTCAGAATTAGTTGATGATATTTTGGAAGGAGGTTTAGAGCCAGAAGTAACTACAACAATTTATGGTGCAAGTGGTAGTGGAAAAACAAATTTAGCAATTTTGATTGCGCTTTCATCTGCCGAAAAAGGAAAAGTTATTTTTATTGATACAGAGGGTGGGCTTTCTATAGATAGAATAAAACAAATGTTTCCAAAAACTTATTTGAAAAGATTAGATAATTTGATAATAAAAAAACCAACTTCATTTCAAGAACAAAATGATGTGTTTGCAGAATTAGAAAAGATGGTGGAAAAACAAAAACCTCTTTTAATTGTTGTAGATTCCATTTCAATGTTATATCGATTGGAGAAGGGTGAACGAGAGGCAAGTGCAGTAAACAAAGATATGGCTCGCCAACTCGGAATTTTGCGAAAAATTTCACATAAAAAAGTTATTCCAATTCTTTTAACTAACCAAGTTTATGCAGATTTTGATAAAAAAGATGATATCAAGATGGTTGGAGGAGATCTTATGAAGTATACCTCGAAATGCATTATTAAATTGGAACTTACTACGACGGGTCGTTATTTGAATTTAGTAAAACATCGGTCTATCCCAATAAAGCGAGTTAGATTTGAAATAACTTCTGACGATATCGTCGAGGCAAGTGGACCAAAAAAATATAGTTTGTTTTAGAACATATAATAAAAAATTACTATCAGAATCATGAATGATGCAACTATCCAAAGCCATTTGAAACGAGAATGTGTTGGGGATAGTTCTGATTCATCCAAATTTTCTAAATCCTCTTCAACATTATTTGGATTTTTCATCTTTTGATTTGCAATCCGGATTCGGACAGAACTTCCATACTCTTCGGCCGGTCCGTGTTTGTAATATTATATTTTCACACTCATCGCATTTATTCTTTGTTAAAGATAACACTCCTTTTTGTGGGAGAGGCCAAGTGAATTTGCATTTTGGATAACCGCTACATGCAATAAATCTTTTCTTGGTTGCACGAGATCTTCGAACAACTAACATTTTACCACAGTCGTGAGGAAATAATTCGACATTTTTCTTTTTAGTTGTTACAAAAGATTTTGAAAGTACGTCGCCGATTTTTTCTTTATTTTCTTTTAATTTTGCGTAATATTTTGTTACCGATTTTTGTGCATCAGCAATAACTTCATCTGAAGAAATTTTTCCCGATCGCACTTCATCCATTGCTTTATCAAATTTTCTAGTTAGAGTGATGGAGAGAATTTCTGGAGAGAATTTTTTGAACGTATAATAAACATTCATTCCGAAGTCTGTGACTTCAATTGGATTCCCGAGAATATAATTTCTTTTCTCCAACGTTTCAATTATTGATGAGCGTGTTGCCTTGGTTCCCAACCTTTCCTTTTCTAATCGTTTGATTAACGAAGCGGTTGTGTATCTTGGTAGTGGTTGCGTTTCTTTCTGTTCAAATTCAGAATTTTGTTTTAATATTTGGCCGATTGTTAGAATTGGCAATTCTAATTCTTTGCGTGCAGCATATGAACCATACCACTTCATCCATCCTGACTTAGTCGTGATTACGCCTCCAAATTTGAAGTTTTCTCCAGAAATATCCATTTTTATTCTTGTAGATTCACGTTCTCCGACTTCTCCAAAAACTGCAAAAAACCTTTTTACAATAAGATCATAGATTTTTGATTCATATGAAGAAATTTTTCCAGGTTTTTCACCAGTTGGATGTATTGCAGGATGTGCTGAATCCTTTTTTCTACCTTCTGCTGGTTTTAAATTTGTGGTTAATACTTGTTTGGCAATTTGTTTATACTTTGAATTTGAATAAAGTTTGGTTAGGATTTTTTTAAGATTTAGAGCTTTTGGCAATTTTTGAGAAGAGGTTCGCGGATAAGAAATATATGCATTAGAATAAAGTGTTTGAGCAACCTTTAATGTCATTGATGGAGAATATTTGAATAATCTATATGCTTCCATTTGAAGACTTGTTAAATCGAATGGTGTTGGTGGGAAAACTTTTTGTTTGGATTTGGATATATTTGTGATTGTGGCATCTTTTCCTTTTATTTTTTCAAATATAGACTTCGCTTCAGATTCATTAAAAAATTTATTTTTTTCGTGAACTGATTTTATCGCTTGTTTATTTAACCGGAGATTTGCAAATACTTGCCAGAACGGTTCAGGTTTAAATTTTGCTATTTCTAATTCTCGTTCAGCTAAAATAGCTAAAGTTGGTCCTTGAACTCGTCCAATACTCATTGGTTGATATCGATTTAATGCTTTTGAAACAGCTGATGCAATTATTTGTGATAAATTTATTCCGTAATACCAATCCAATGTATGACGAACAATTCCGGCATTGGCTTGCCCCCAATTCAAGGTTTTGGATTTTGATTTATATGCTGCATTTAATTCATCTGCAGTTAAAGTTGAAAATTTCATCCGGTTTGCATCTTTTCTTCCGAGAAGTTCTCGAGTAATATTTAATCCTATGACTTCTCCTTCCAAATCATAATCTGTTGCAATCGTCAAGTTATTTGCTTTCTTTCCTAAAATACGAATTAATTCAAAATAGGGTTTGGAAAATGCAGAAGATTTTGATTTTTCAAATGAGGGAGTCCATTTTAAATCGAAAACTGGGTAAAATCTTTGATTTTTTGTTAGTCCGAATAAATGTCCAACTGCAGGTGCAATAACTATTTTACCATCATGTGATTCATAATACTTTACTCGTTTCCGAATTTTGATTTTGAAATTTCCAATACTCTGAGCAATTTTTTGTGCTGCGCTGGGTTTTTCTGTGACAATTAATTCCATTATATTTCAACTATTGCGCCATTGGGTCCCGGATTTATTACAAGCATTTTTCCAATTTGATCGGAATTACCAAAGCATTCATGAATATGACCGCATAAACTTAAATCAATTTTATTTTTTATTAAAAACTTGCGAATATTTTTTGCGCCAACATGTTCTTCAATTTCGTTCATATAATCACACGTTGTTTTGTGTGGTGGACGATGTGTTACCATAACTATTTTGCTTTTTTTATTTGATTTGCGAAAATTTTTGATTAATTGTTCGAGCTGTTTTTGAGATTTTTGAAGATTTTCTTCAATATTGCCGCTGAATCCGCCACCGCAACCCAAAAATAATGTATCTTTGAAAATAATTGAAGAATTGTGGATTGAAATTATGTTTTTGTGTTTTATATTGAAATCACTATGTTCTTCATGATTTCCCGGGATAAACAGTAGTTTTTTTCCAAAATGTAATGCCTTAAGATTTTTTGAGATATTACTTCCCATATTGGTGAAATCTCCTGCACAAATCAAAATGTCGGGGTTATATCTTAGATATGATTTTTTGAGATTTGAGATATTTTTGTTATTTGCATGTGTGTCTGTAAATGCCAAAATTTTCATTTTGGGTTTATTATTTTAAAACCAGTGTATTTCCAAAGTGCTTTTGGAATTATTACTGAACCGTCCTTTTGTTGGAAATTTTCAAGTATTGCAACAATTACTCTTGATGTTGCAAGAGCAGTATTATTTAGCATGTGGACATATTCTCTTTCTGATGAATTCTTTCTAAGAAATTTCGTGTTTAATGTAACTGCTTGATAATCCGTAACATTGCTGCATGATGTTACTTCTCTATATGCTCCTTTTTTATTTTTTTGGCCCGGAAACCATGCTTCGATATCGTATTGTAATATTTGTTTATTCCCCAAATCACCGGTACAAATATTTACCACTCTGAATGGAATTCCTAATTCTTTAAACATTTCTTCAGAATTTCGCTGAAGTTCTTTGAAAAATTTTGGTGATTCTTCAGGAGTGCAATAAACTACTTGTTCAACTTTATTGAATTGGTGTACTCGGAATATTCCTTTTGTATCTCTTCCATGTGATCCGGCCTCTCGTCTAAAACAAACACTAACTCCACCAATACGCATCGGTAATTCTTGTTCAGGAATAACTTGATCTTTTTTTAACGCGACCAATGGGTGTTCTGAAGTTCCAATAAGATACAGATCAGATCCATCAATTTTGTAGATTGTGTCTTTAAATTCAGAGAGATTTACTCCTCCGGATAACGCTGCTCGATTTAACATCAGCGGTGGCCAAAACATTTTGAATTTGGATTTAATTAATTTGTCGACAGCATATCTTTGGAGTGCCATATCTAAAATTACTGCTTCGTTTTTTAGATAATAAAATCTTGAACCTGAAACTTTCGACGCAATATCAAATTCGAATAAATCTAAAGATTTTCCTAATTCAATATGATCTTTAATTTGAAAGTTGAAATTTGGTCTTCGTCCAATATGCTTCAGAGGAACATTTTGGGAATCATCTTTCCCTTTTGGAACTGATGGGTCCAATATATTTCCAATTTTTGATAGCGCATCATTTCGTCGTCTGAAATACTCCACTACTCTTCGTTCATTTAATTTAATAGCATCAGAAACTTTACGCATATCTTTGATTTTTGTCATAACACCTTTATTTTGCTTTTTGAAATGATTAATTTCTCTAGAAACGATATTTCTTTTTTGTTTTAATTTTTCATTTTTAGCCTTAGATTTCCTCCAGAATTCATCATTTTTGAGAAAGGCTTCTAAAAATTTTGTGCCGTGGCCTCGTTTGGTTTCGGAAGCTTTTATTTTTATAATATTATCTCTAACAAACTTTGGGTCTAACATATCTGCTCGAGCACTTCAAGATTTTTAAGGATTACGAACGCACTAACTGATTGAATTTATCTTTATTTTCTTCCGCAAAGAGTAATAATTCTATTGCATGATCAACAAATTCATCCAAATTTTGGAAATCTGATTTGAGTAAAACTTTGTTTATTCTTTCCAATTTTTTTTTATTTATAGTTACCATCAATTAAAATTTACTTAGTATTTTTTTACTTTTTCGCTTATTCATTGATATTTTAAGAACCTCTTTTATTCTAGAAACTTTGTGAATCTTTATTTTAGCAAGTTGGGATTTATCAAGAACTAAATCTTCTGCATTCGCTTTAGGAATAATAATCTCTTTGATTCCAGATTTTATTGCTGCTTCAACTTTTGCTGTAACTCCACCCACTGGAAGAACTTCCCCTCGAATAGATAGACTTCCCGTCATTGCAACATCTTGACGAATTGGAATCTTACTTAACGCGGAAATAATTGCAGTTGCGACTGAAACAGATGCCGAATCGCCTTCAACACCTTCATAAGTTTGAATAAATTGTACATAAATATCGTATTTTTCTTTAATATCTTTACCGAATGATTTCATAACGATTGCAGATACATTATCAATTGCTTCCTTGGCAATTTTTCCAAGTTGCCCGGTTGCAATTATTTCTTTTTTCTTTCCACCAGCAGTAACTTCTGCTTCAATTGGCAATACTATTCCTGATTGTCCGATTACTGCCAAACCATTCACTCTACCAATTTCTTCGCCGTCAGTTCTTACCACACGATATTCGCTGACATGTTTTATGTGTTTATCTGCTAATTGTTGTTCCAGTGTTTTGGAAATTAATGATGCTGATTTCACATGTTTTAATAAAACGAATTTTGCGCCATCTTCTTTTGCAATATCTCCCGCTGCACGAATTAATCCACCCAACTCTCTGAATTTTAGAGTTAATTTTTTCTTTTTTCCTGAAAATTTACGGGCCATCTTAATTATTTCATTGCATGCTGTTTTTGAGAAGTGTGGTATTTTTCCGTCTTTCAAAACTTCTTGGGCAATGAATCGGTAATATAACTCTCTGTTTTGAATTGTATCAGGAATTTCGTTTGCCATTAAGACTTCATATCCATATCCTCTAATTCTGGATCGTAGTGCGGGATGCATTTTTTTTATTGTGTCAACATTGCCCGCTGCAACTAAAATGAAATCGCAAGGAACGGGTTCAGTTCTTACCATTGCACCTGCCGATCTTTCGGATTTTCCAGTTATTGAGTATTTCTTTTCTTGCATTGCAGTAAGTAAATCTTGTTGAGTGATTGGATTTAATGTTGCTACTTCATCTATGAACAGAACGCCTTTATTTGCACGGTGTATCATTCCAGGTTCAACTCGTAAATGTGCCGGTGTTCCCAAACCACCAGATTGAAATGGATCATGCCTAACGTCTCCGAATAATGCGCCAGCATGTGCTCCTGTTGCATCAATGAATGGTGCTTTCTTTTTTTTACTGGTATCTATCAATAATTTTGGTTCAATTATTCTTTTCTTTTTGGAAATCATATTTATTGAGACTGCATATATCATCAAAAACATCATTCCGGAAATTAATGATGCTGCCGCCATAATGTCTCCATAAATTCCTCTTAACCACCACGGTAATAATAATGCAAAAATTGCAAAAATTGTGAATAGCATTGATTGTCGTTTGGCGGATGTAGACATATTGTTTCTTGCTCGAAGCAATAATTCTTTTCCGCGTCCTGAAATAATTGGTCGTACAAGCGGCATATTTTCGTCGCTAGAATTTGGAAGTATTAAAATATCTTTTAGAGATTCTTTTGGGACTAGATCCGACAATGCTTGCCCTAACATCGATTTTCCAGTTCCAGGTTCACCAATTAAAAGCACATGTCTTCGTTGTTTTGCTGCTTTTTCGATTAATGATACTGCATTATTTTGTCCAATTATTTGGTTGATTAATTTAGAAGGAACTTTTAGATCAGAAGTATTCTTAAAATTCATTTAGAACTGCGTTGGTAAAAATTTTTAAAGGTATCAAATCGACACTATTCTTCTCGATATGCTGGTGCTGCCGCTCTGGAAATTAGCATTATATCTCCAATTGCTTTAACGTGGTGATGTGGTAAGATTACACCCTTTGCACTCGGCATTGCTTTAGCTAAATAAGATCTTGATGTTGCTCTTACTCTCCATGAATCAATTTTATTTGAGTGTAAAATTGCTTCTTCAATTTTTCCAAAATATTCGCCGGAATCAGTATAAACGTCGATTCCATTTACGCTGTTTAAATTTTTAGTTATTAACATACGTCTGAAATAGCCTTTATAAATTTAAATGTTTCTAGTCATTAGTATATGGAAATAAAAATTGTTGGAACATCGCATATTTCAAAAGATAGTGTTAAAGAAATTAAATATCAAATATCTGAATTTAAACCAGATATTGTTTGTGTTGAATTAGACGTTCATCGATACAAATCTCTATTTAACAAAGCTACCGGTAAAATTAAACTATCTCAGATTTCTAAACTTGGTTTATTTGGTTTTTTATTTTATCTTATTGGCTCTATTTCTCAAAAAGTTTTGAGTCGCAAGGTTGGATCTAAACCGGGAATTGATATGCGTGCTGCAATTGTTGAAGCTAAAAGGAGTGACGCAAAAGTTGCATTGATTGACCAAGATATTTCAATTACATTAAGAAATTTATCCAAGCAAGTTCCATTTCCTGAAAAACTTAAATTGTTCGGATATGTTTTGTTTGGTAGTGTTATTGGTAAAAAACGAATTGAGTTTGATTTGAAGAGTGTGCCGAAAGATGCATTAATAAAAACATTAGTTAGTGAATTGAAACATAAGTTTCCAAATTTCTATAAAGTTTTAGTGGAAGATCGAGATAAATATATGCAAAAACAAGTGAAGGTAATTTCAGAAAAATTTCCAAAATCGCGGATATTAGTTATTGTTGGTGCAGGACACAAAAGTAGTTTAATTAAATTTGTTTCGAAATTATAATGCAACTTGTTCGAGATAAATTGAATTTGAGACCATACCAGGAACAAGTTTTGGGGAAAATTCATGATAAAAATTCATTTTTAGTTTTGCCAACGGGTACGGGAAAAACAATTGTGGCAATTGCACTTGCTGGCCTAAAACTTAATAAGGGTAAGATTTTGATGCTTGCACCAACAAAACCATTAGTTATCCAACACAAATCTAGTTTTGATGAATATTTTGATGATTCTGAAAAAATTGTTGTATTAAGTGGGGCAATCGCTCCTAATTTACGAAAAAATCTTTGGAATGATGCTGAAATAATTTGTGCAACACCTCAAACTGTGGAATCAGATTTAATTAGAGGATATTTTAAACCGACAAAATTTTCATTAGTTGTTTTTGATGAAGCTCATCGTGCAGTTGGAGACTATGCATATGTTTGGTTGGCAAAAAAATTTAGAAAATATTCACAGATTTTAGCGATGAGTGCAAGTCCTGCATCAACGACTGATCGGTTAAATGATGTCAAAAAAAATTTGTATATTGAACATTTTGAATTTCGTGATGAAAAGTCATTGAACTCGTTTATTCCAGCTAAAACAGAAGAAAAAATCTTTGTTGAACTCACTGATACTCAAAAAAATATATCGAAACTTTTGAAAGATATGTTAGGCGATAATATAAAAATATTACATTCAAATAATTTGATAAAATCAGTAGATCTATCTAAACTTAGAAAAACAAAACTTTTGATGTTGCAAAAAGAATTATTTAGATTACAAAATAAAGAAACAAAAACCTTTGTTTTGATTTCAGTAATAACGGTATGCATTAAATTATTGCATTTAATTGAGATGCTCGAAACTCAAACAACAAAATCATTTAGTAAAGCGATGTTAAAAATTGAGGCTCAAACAGAAGGAGTAAAAGCTTCGAAGAAAATTGTAAATGATTGGAGATATGCACGTATTAAATTATTAATTAAGAATATCGATGAAATTCACCATGGAAAAATAAAGAAAATCTTGGAATTAGTTGATGAAAAACAAAAAATAATAATATTTTCACAATATCGGAATACGGTAGATGAATTAGTAACAGTTATTAATTCACATTCTACTTCTCGAGCAAAAGCATTTGTTGGACAACGAGGAGGACTTACTCAGAAAAAACAAATTGAAATTTTAGATGAATATAGATCAAATAAATTTAATGTATTAGTAGCAACAAGTGTTTCGGAAGAAGGAATTCATATAGATAACGCAGATATAGGTATTTTTTATGAACCGGTTCCATCTGCAATTCGAACAATACAGCGTCGTGGTAGAGTTGGTAGAATTAATATTGGAAAAATTTATTTATTAATTACCAAAAATACTATTGATGAAAAATATTATTGGGTTTCATATCATAAGGAACGTAAGATGAGGGACATGTTAAAAAATGAAAATAATAATTGATCATCGGGAATCCAGAGGAACATTACCTAGAGCACTTTTTGATTTGGGTTTGGAGATAGATACACAAACTTTGGAAGTTGGAGATTTTATTATCTCCGAAGATGTGGTTGTTGAATTAAAAAAGGTTCCCGATTTTGTTAATTCATTAGTAGATGGTAGACTTTTTTCTCAAGCAAAGGAATTAAAAGAAAATTTTATGAAACCGATTTATTTGATTGAGGGTGAATTAGATGACATTTTTAAAATACGAAATGTTCATCCGAATGCGATTCGTGCTGCGATGATTTCATTAGTTTTAGATTATCAAATTCCGTTTCTTTTTTCAAATTCCGAAACTGAAACTGCAAATATTTTATGTTCATTAGTTAAACGAGAGCAAAAAATTGGTGGAAAGAGTGTTGGACTTCGGGGGGCGAAGCGAGTTTGGACTCTTGAAGAAAAGCAACAATTTTTGATCGAAGGACTACCTTTGGTTGGTCCAAAGTTAGCTAAAACTTTATTGAGTGAATTTAAATCTCCAATGAATATTTTAAATGCTAGTGAAGAAGTAATGTTGGGCGTTGATAAATTGGGTCCGAAAAAATATAAATTAATTCGAGATGTTTTGGATCTAGAGGGCAAACATTAATTTAACCACAACTGGTGCGATTGTGCATATTGCGATTGGTGGTAATGCAGGCATCGCGCGTTTGTTTTTTTGTATTGATAATAAATAAAATACTGTCATTGCACCAATAATAGATCCAATTGCTGCTAAAATTGATAATTTAATTGATACAGCGGTTAATGCACTAATTAATAACATCGGAAATGCGACATCACCTGTACCTAATATAAATAAATTATTTGATGTTATTTTTCCAGGAGTTTTCGGATATACAAATGCGAGAGTTGCTCCACTGTGCGCAAAATTTTTGAAGAGTTTGAGCATATAATTTGATTTGTAAACTGCGATTATATCATAAATTGAAAAAATGGACATTAACAAAATAACAGTAATTGGTTTTAGCATAATTCCTAAATTTGTTCCGATTCCCAATATTGCAAGTCCTAAAATCACATTATGTAATAAAAGTGTTTTTCGTGAAATATATAAAATTAGAATTAATAGTGCAAGCGTAGATGCAATAAAATTTGGAAAGAATGTGATGAATGTGCTTTTAATTCCAACTAGTAAAATTATATAGAAAAAATATTTAATTAAATTTATCTTTTTTACAAATTTTAGCATTGCAAAAACAAAAAATAATATAATTGCGAATGAAAATAGCATTTCGTTTGTAGATATTTGAGTCACTACTTGCGCCAGATTTAATTTTTGAATTGATAACCAAATTGCTCCGAATTGTAATATTGCGAATGAAAGTGTGTGTAATAAAAATCCAAATAACATATATTATCCATTCATGGTTGATATATAAAATTTATTTAAAACTTAACATATTCGCTTTTCGAGTTTTTAAATTTAGGATTGGTATCATTCCAGGATCTGGTTTATGGCCAACCTTTTCTTGAAATTCAGTTGTTGATTGCCAACAACTACCCGATATACTAATTGTGTTTTTATAATTTCCAATTCGCGCTTTATGGATGTGTCCTGAAACCATTATATCTGGGATCTTTTCAATTATGTGTGGATCTTTTTTCATTGGTAAAGTTAAATTTAGATTGTGTGTTGGTGATAAGTGTCTACGCTTCAATAAAAATTTGTGTATTTCGTCTGCTTTTTCATATCCGCCCGCTAAACGAAGTCCATCAACTTGATCGATTAATTGATCAAATGAATATCCGTGATACATCAATACATCTTGACCGCGATAATTATCTTGAGAATGTATGTTTGTATACGATGGATTTGTTACCATCGTTACATTTGGTAATTCTGCGATGGATTCAGCATATTCATACATTTGAGGTTGCGGTTCTTCCAACCTGACACAAGTATCGTGATTTCCGGGGCAAATTATGACCTCCTTATCGTCAGGTATTTGTTGAAGATATTTAGCAAGTTCATTATATTGTTCTCGTAAATCTTTAATTAGTAATTCTTTTTCCTGAGATGGATAAATCCCAACTCCATCCACTAAATCTCCAGGTATAAAAAAATATTTTGTTTTGTTAGCAATTTCTCTTTGTCTTTCGTTTCCAACCTTTCCATTAAGCCAATCTATGAATGTTTTGAATTGTTTTGGAAGAAAATTATTTGATCCAACATGAATATCTCCCGAGAAAACAGCGTAAACTTCTTCAGGTGAATGTGCGGTAGGTATTATTGGAATGTCTGGCCAGATTATTTCAGATATAAACATTATATCTTTTGAAGGTCTGCCTTTGAAAATTAACGTTTCATCAAGTGTTAAAAATTGTGCTTTTTCAATTAACTCCTCATTTTTTGAAGATATTATTAAATCCATGTTTCCGCTTAAATCTTCAACAGTTAATTTTAGTGTTCCGGTTGGTAACTTTACAACATCAGACACCATACCAATAATACTTTGCTCTTCATTATAAAATCCTGACTTTATTCGTTCAATTGATATTGAATTTGCTGCTTCGGGTCGAGAAAATAATATATTTCTCATAAACTTATAGCGTTCCCTATAGTGTTCAGTAAAATCTTTGGGTTCTACTTTTCGAGGAGTATAATTGAATTCCTTTACAATTTTTAAATTTGCTTTCAAATCTTTGTTTTTTGGTTTTATGATTACTA
>Ga0209554_1002034_pt1 | contig 14550 bp, 10 predicted proteins | sample MarorgKNORR_S2LV_5_FD_188221 | JGI IMG/M metagenome (GOLD analysis project Ga0209554, IMG submission 188221) | Marine microbial communities from the Southern Atlantic Ocean, analyzing organic carbon cycling - Bottom_A/KNORR_S2/LV (SPAdes) (version 2) | ecosystem: Environmental > Aquatic > Marine...
CCGGGCGGCAGACTCTTCTTCTAGTGCCCCATTCCAATTCCCGTATATCCCGAATACGCCCGATGAACAGGCGGCGATGCTGGCTACCTTGGGAGTCGCGTCCATCGACGAACTGTTCCAGGACATTCCGGAGGAGTTCCGCAACCCACCCCTGGACCTCCCTCAACCAATGTCCGAATTGGAAGTCCAGAAGGAACTGGCCGGTTTGGCGTCACGAAACCGGGCGTTGGCCAGCGGTCCCTCTTTCCTAGGCGCGGGCTGTTACAACCATTTCATTCCAGCCATCGTCAAAGCGTTGATGACTCGGGGCGAGTTCCTGACCGCGTATACGCCCTACCAAGCGGAAGCCAGCCAGGGCACGTTGCAGGTCATCTACGAGTTCCAAACTCTGATAAGCCACCTCTACGGCATGGAGGTGGCCAACGCCGGGATGTACGACGGCGCCACCAGCCTGGCCGAAGGGGTACTCATGGCCTGCCGGGTGACCCGGCGGAGCCGTGTGGCCGTTGCCGATACCCTGTCCCCTTTTTACCGGCAAGTGATTGGGACCTATTGCCAAGCCCAGGGGATAGAGATTCAAAGTGTCTCGCCCAGCCCATCACCGGCTCTCGACGGGGAAACGGCATGCCTGGTGTTCCAATACCCCAACTTCTACGGTTATATCGAAGACTTGGCCGGGCTGACCGAGGCCGCCCATGCCCAGGGAGCGTTGATCGTCGTTTCCGCCGACCCAATGGCGATGGGGATGTTCCAGCCGCCCGGCCATTACGGGGCCGACATCGTCACCGGCGAGGGTCAGCCGCTAGGCATACCTCCCAGCTACGGCGGTCCTTACGTCGGCCTTTTCTCCGCAAAACAGGAATACATCCGGCAGATGCCCAGCCGCCTATCGGGCCGAACCTTGGACAACCAGGGGAGGACCGGTTACGTGCTGACCCTGCAGACACGGGAGCAGCACATCCGCCGGGAGCGGGCCACCAGCAACATTTGCACCAACGAGGCTCTGTACGCCTTGGCAGCGACCATTTACCTGGCCGCTTTAGGTAAACAAGGCCTGCAAAGTGTGGCCGAGCTCTGCTACCAAAAGGCCCATTACGCCGCCGCCCGCATCGCCCAGTTGCCCGGCTACACCCTACCAATCCAGGGCACGTTTTTCCAAGAATTCGTGGTCCAGTGTCCCGTCCCACCAAACAGTATCAACCGCCGTCTTCTTGAACAGAACATTTTGGGTGGTCTAGACCTAAACGAAGCGTATTCCAACGTCCCCCCTTCAGAAGGGGGGACCACCGGTGGGTCGCCGTCCCAACCGGCGGGAGACTTCACCAACGCCATGCTTCTATGCGTTACCGAGATGAACTCCCGACAAGAGATCGACGCGCTGGTAGAGGCGCTGTCGGAGTTCAGCCGATGACCGGCGGCGGCAACCGGGACACTACCAAGCTGCTGATGGAGCGCAGCGTTCCCGGACGCGTAGGAGCGGTGCTGCCCCAGCCGGACGTGCCCGCCCAACCCCTTCCTGACCCATCGTTGTTGCGCACCGCATTAGATCTGCCGGAAGTATCCGAGCCGGAAATCGTTCAGTACTTCACTGCGTTGAGCCAGCGCAACTTTTCCATCGACACTCATTTCTACCCCTTGGGTAGCTGTACCATGAAGTACAACCCCAAGATTAACGACGAGGTGTCCTTCCTGCCGGGACTCGCTGGGATCCATCCGCTGCAACCGCTGGAGTCCGCCCAAGGCGCGTTGGAGCTCCTGTACCGGCTACAGGGATTCCTGGCCGAGATTACCGGGCTGCCGGGAGTAGGTCTATCTACTTTGGCCGGGGCCCACGGCGAGCTGGCCGGCATGTTGATGATGCGAGCCTACCATCTGGCCCGGGGCGACACCAACCGCCGCCAAGTGCTGATTCCCGACAGCGCCCACGGCACAAATCCGGCCTCGGCGGCCATGGCGGGGTTCGACGTGGTCACCGTGGCTTCCGACGATCAAGGGAACGTGGACCTGAAGGCCCTTCACGAGTTGGTTGGACCAAACCTGGCCGGAGTGATGATAACCCTGCCCAGCACACTGGGGCTGTTCGACACCGGAATAGTAGAGGTCTGCCAAACAGTCCACCAAGCCGGCGGGTTGGTTTACGGCGACGGCGCCAACATGAACGCTCTGCTGGGCCGGGTGAAGCTGGGGCCACTGGGTTTCGACGTTGTCCACCTGAACCTGCACAAGACCTTCAGCACACCCCATGGCGGCGGCGGTCCCGGCGCGGGGCCGGTATGCGTGACCGACTCCCTTATTCCCCATCTACCAGCCCCGGTGGTAACTCAAAGCAGCGGCGACGGCGCGCCGGTGTACGGTTTAGCGGCGCCGGAGAGAACGATCGGCAAATTGAGCGGCTTTCACGGGAATTTTGGCGTACTGGTTCGCGCTTTCACCTACATATTGACGCTGGGCGGAGAAGGATTACGCGCCATCAGCGGCAACGCGGTGCTGAACGCCAACTACCTGATGGACGCCCTCAAGGACACTTACTACCTGCCCTACGACCGCCGTTGCATGCATGAGGCCGTCTTCTCCGCCGATTGGCAAAAGGCCCGGGGCGCCAGCGGCTTGGAGATCGTCAAGAGGCTTCTCGACTACGGCTTCCACGCCCCCACTCTGTACTTCCCGCTGATCGTTCACGAAGCGCTGATGATCGAGCCAACCGAGTCCGAAACCCGGGAAACCTTGGACGCATTTATCCAAGCGTTGCGAGACATCGACCGGGAAGTCACCGAAAACCCCGAACTGGTTCGCGGCGCACCCCACACCACCCCAGTGTCCCGCTTAGACGAAGCCACCGCCGCCCGGCAACCAGACCTAAGGTGGCGCGCGGCGGGGTAGATTGGTGTAGATTACGATAGGTGGTTCGACGGGCTCACCACGAACGGAACGGAGGGGACTCTTCCTTACGTTCGTCCTGAGCTTGTCGAAGGACCGGGACTACCAAGTTTAACAAGCCAGAAGTTCACCCCCCGCTTTTCTCTGCCTCCAGAGCCGCTCTCAGGACATCTTCGTCAACCCTCACTTCAACTCCGGCCCGCTCTTCCTGCAGCAGCATGGCCACACGGGAGTCCCGGTCTCCCCATCCCCGGTTCATGGCTTCCGTCATCTCTTGTAAGGCCAAGTTGGCCAGGCGCATAGGCACGTCGTATTCCCGGCCCACGCCCACCGCCAGATCCACGTCCTTCCGGGCCAATCGCAGGGCGAAGTCCGGTGGGTCGAACTTTCCGGGCAGTAAGTGTTCCGCCAACCCCTCGAAAGTCCCCCGGCGGCCTTGCGCACCCCGTCGCACCGCTTGCCACAGGGCCAGGGGCTCGACCCCCGCCTTCACTCCCATGGTGAACACCTCGGCCAAGGCTGTCTGGATAACGTAGCCGGCGCAGTTGTGCACCAATTTGGCCACCGCGCCGCAGCCGATGGGTCCCACGTAATAGGCCTTGTCGCCAATGGCGTCCAACGCCGGACGGCACCGGTCGAAAACATCCTTGTCTCCGCCAACCCAGATCGCCAGGTTGCGGCTCTCGGCCCCTCTCGGGCCGCCGCTGACTGGCGCGTCCAGCACCTCGACACCTTGGCCCGACGCTATGTCGTGGAGACGACGGATCAGGTTGGGCGTGCTGGTGCTCAGGTCGAAGTACACCTTTCCGGCGGACATCCCTTGGAGGATGCCGTCCTCACCCAGGAACACCGCCTCAACCTCGGTGGGGCCGGGCAGAGAAGTGAACACGATATCGCTGGCCTCGGCAACCTCTCGCGGCGAGTCCGCCCAAGTCGCTCCCGCTTCCAGATGCCGGGTGGCCGACTCCCGGCGTATGTCGTGGACCACCAATTCATGTCCACCCTGGATAGTATTGAAGGCCATGCTCCCGCCCATGGTCCCCAGGCCGATAAATCCTACTTTCATTCTTTCCTCCGGTAGTCCGGTGCGCTACCTACGCACCAGTGTTAGCCCCATTATCGAGTAGCACCTTCCCCACTGCAAGGGCCGGTAGGAGGGGTCTCTGGCAACCCAACATGGACGGCGCAACCTTTGATGGGCTATCCTAGAGGCAGTTGCTCAAATACACGTGAATTGGCGGGATCGACATGCTAGATCAGCAGGAAAAACTTTGGGATTATGACGCGGTGGAGGTTGGGCAGGCTGGTCCGACCACCGAAGTGGAGATTACCGAGGAGAACATCGCGGAGTACGCGTTGCTGGCCCAAAACCCAGACCCGCGGTTTCAGCGTCCGGGCGTCAGCCGGGAGTACGACGGGGCTATGCTGGCAATGCCCACCATGGTCATCACTTACGCCCCGTTAATGCGAGAGGAGATAGCCGAAGCCAACGGGTTCGTAGCCCAGGAGCGGTCCAACACGAACCGCCGCCAAACCCCTTTCGCCAAGTGCGAGATACGGTGGTGGGGTCCGGTCAAGGCCGGCGATACCATTACCGGCAGCCGCCGCGTATTGGAGAAGTACGACCGCCGGGGCAGCAAGTTCGTCACCTTCCGGGTAGAAGCGGCCAATCAGCACGGAGAAAAAGTCGCCGAGTACGATTACACCTGCATCTTCGGCTACGCTCAGGGTAGTAAGTCGGTCCCCCAGATCCCAGGCTCGGCGGAACCGCAACCGCTTACCGGCAATCCAGGGGGGCAAGAGCTGGCCATGTCTTCGTCGGCGTTATTATCTTTTGACGCGCTGTCCGAAGAGACCCAACTAGCGCAGATGTCCATCTCTGAAAGTCAGGAAATCATCAATCGGAAGTCCGATTTCCGCTTGAGCGGAGAACCCAATCCCATCAATATTCACAACAACGAAGAATTTGCCCGGCAGAACATCTTCAGCGGCACGGTGTCCTCCGGTCCCGCGGCCATGTCCTACCTAGACCAGATGCTACAGATATCCTTTCCCCTGAGCGCCTTTTACCAGGGTGGACAGTTGCTGATGCGAGCCATCGAGCCTTTCCGCGCCGGCGACACCGTGACGTTCCAGGGGGAAGTGACTGCCAAAGACGCCGAGAGCGCCGGCCGCATCGTCGAGTGCCGGATAAAGGGCATCAACCAGCGCGGCGACTTGGTCAACCTGTCCGACGCCAAACTGATGCTATCCGTATAAAACCGAAGTGAAATCCTCTACTAGCGCCCTGCGGGAATCCGTCCGTATACTCGCTCGGGGGGCACCAGGAACACCACGGCGTCCTGCTCCACCATCGCGCGGTCGTACTCTTCCCAATCGGGATGGTCTTTGTCGCCACAGGCCCTGAAAACCTCCCGCAGCAGCACCCGCAACTCTTCAGCCGGGGTATTACGGCGGTCGAACAACTGGGCCTGACCCTCGACGGCAACGCAGCCTCGCCAGTCGTCGCTAACCGACAGAACCGTGCATTGCGGATTGCGCCGCAGGTTGCGCACCTTGGCGGAACTGCCTTGCACTGAGACGAACGCGGCGTTCCCTTTGTAGGCGCCGACCACAACGATGCTGGTCTGTACCGCCCCGTTGCGTTGCATCGTGCTGATCACTCCCCGGTGGTTGGTTTCCATGAATGGCCGGGCATCCTCGAATTCCATCAGTTCACCTCAATCCAGCTTGCCCGCGCCGGGCGTATGGCCAATAGGCCGCGATAAATATCAGCCAAGAATACTCCTGGCTGATTGGGATTGTTATACCATAGTTGGCCCACTCTCGCTTGAGATTCGAAACAATTGCTGAACCCGACTATATCTCGGCCAGACTGCGCGACAGCAACAGCGTACAATGATTGTTAACATGATTAGGCGTAAAAAAAGCTTCTGGCTGGTTGTGGACGTGGCCTCGTGACGCGGCCAGTACGGGAACAGTAGGGATGGTCCGGCAGCGATTCACGGGCATCATAGCTTTGGTCCTAATGACGGTTATATTGAGCTGCAGCGGCTCGGAAGCCGCCGATCCCACGCTCGATCCGTCACCGCAGGCGGACGGGCCTGGCAACCATCCTCGCGCCGCCGCTGCTGGCATTGGACACGCCAGTCCCTCCCACCGCGACTCCGGCGCCTACGTTCACGCCGGAACCGACCCATACGCCAAAGCCCACTCCAGTTCCCACACCAACACCGGTCCCGACCGCCACGCCGGAGCCGACTCCCGCCCCGACTCTGCCCGTCCCAACGGCAACGCCGGTTCCCGTTGCCACTCCCACACCTGTCCCAACCGCGACGCCGGTCCCAACGGCCACTCCCGCTCCAACTCCGACTCCCTTCCCGGTAACCAAGTTCAAGCCCAATTTCACCGGCTTGATCCCCTCGGTGGATTCCCGCGTTACCGAGCTTCGTTTTTTCGAGTCCGGCGATATCCTCCTGCCTACCGCAGACAGGGTCTACCGGCGGACCTTAGCACAGTCGACAACCCGATCGGTCGCTTGGGAATTGAACCTTGCCCACCCGCCCCCGGCAAACGAGAAACAATTCATTCTCAAAGCGGTGTACTACCGGCCTGACGGCAGTCTGCTGAACAGGTTGACCCACAACGCTAGCATTCCTGCTGGTTCAATTCTTAGTTCCGGCGCCTTAGCTTGGGGATGGACCTTGCCTGGCAATTGGCCCATCGGCGTCTACAAAGTTGACCTGAACGTAGATTCCAAGTTGGTGGCCTCCGGAGAATTCGAGGTAGTTGACCTCCTTATCCCGTTTTCCGGCCGATTCTTGGCCATCCGCGATGACCTTACTTGGTCCACCGGCTCACTTACATACGACAACCAGCGAGACCTGGAGAGCCTGGCAGCGCTGATGAGAACAGACCCGAACATGGCTGCCACAGTCGCGGCCTATCCTTGGATCCTATCCGGCCCAACCGCCGCTAACCGGGGGCTTTGGAATACTTGGCGTTATTGGCGGAGCAGGATCTGATCTTGGCCATGCAGTTGGCTGGGATGCCCTGGATAAAGGACGGTATCATGAAGGACGAACGGGCCGCCTTAAAATACTTCAATATCCTTTCCCAACGATCCCGGCCGCTGGCCCGGAGTCTAGCGGCCCTTCGGTAGACCAACGACGGCATGTCTCTGCGGGAATCACAGACGCTGGAGCATCTTACCTTTATCGCCACAGAAGACCCGTCCTCCGCCCACGCTATCGCCGGTTTTTTCTGGTTTATCGACGGCCTCAACACGGACGAGCTCGCTGTTTTGGGTGACCTCAAATCGTTGGCTACTCAGGATTTATTCTTATTGCAAAATCTCACCCGGAGTAACTGGGTGATTAAAAGCCCCTCCGGAGATGGCCGCCAAGCCCTTCGGAGTATCAACAACCTGTCCCTTCGCGACAAGTCCCTGGCCAGGTACGTCACATCTTATGCCTGGGCCGGCGAGGACATCTCTACCCACGAGTCCTATGCGATAAATTCCATCGACGAAATCCATACGCTCGACGCCGCGCTGGGCGTGACCGTGGCCGGCTTCCCCTGGGTCGTCGACGAGATATCCAAACGGGAACGGGCGGCGCTGTCGGACCTTGCGGGTATCGCCGCGAAAGACACGGCCGTGGCCAAAGTGGTTGCGGGCTTGCCCTGGCTCACCTTTAACATTAGCCAAGACGAAGGCGAGGCATTGACCCGTCTCCGAGAACTCCTGTCCCAGAATGCGTCGGTAGCCAAACAGGTGGCCGGGATGCCCTTTTTATCAACGTCCTTTGAGAGCCAAGACAAAGACGCTCTCCTGTCCCTGCTCCACCTAGCCGTCAACTTCCCCACGGTATTGACGCTGATAGCGCGGCAACCTTGGTTCTTGGATGGTCTCGACGACCAAGAAGCAAAGTTCGTGATCGTGGTGGGTACGCCCAAGGGCCGATTTTTCGGGCCGGAAAGCTTTACCAAGTTGATCGTAAAGCACCAAGTCGAATCCCGGATTGCCACGATGCCATTAAACGGAGAGGTTCGTCTGACTTATATCCAGTCATCCTTAAATCCGGGAACCGGCGAGCTTGTGACCCAGGTGGAAGCCGCCATGCCAACCATGGAGAGCTTCATGGGTGTCCCCTTCCCCCGGCAGGAGGTTATTCTACTTCTAGCCGCGCCCTTGGAATTAGATAAGCCCTTAGATTTCGAATTGACCGGAATAAACCGGGGAACTCATATACTGGTCAATCCGGAACTCGGCAGACAAAGCGACACCAACCGAATCATCACCCACGAATTAGCCGGCTATTACTGGGGGCCCCAAGAGGCGCCACTTTGGTTCCAAGAGGGCGGCGCCTCTTTTCTTGCCAGCTATGTCCGGAACACCCTTTACGGCGAATCCCTGGAAGACCGGTCGATCTACACGCTGAGTAGAGCGGTAAGCGTCTGCAAATCGACCGGTCTTCAGTCGATCCAAGGTCTGATCGACCGGTTGGCGGTGGATGGTCTGACTAAGCACCAGGCATCACCCTACTTCACTTGCAACGATGACCAGGGAGAAAACCTATTCTTGGATCTATACAATACTCTGGGCTCGGAGTCTTTCCGGTCGTCCTGGAAAGAACTGTACGAGTTGGCAAAACGGGAGGGCCGGGCCGTTAACGAAACACAGATATACCGGGCATTCCTCAGGCATACCACCACTGATACAGTCGATGAGTTCAACGACTTATACGGCCGTCTGCACGGAGGGGTCTTTGAGGGGTAATCGTTTGTCTGACGCTGAAATCATCAGAGTTTAAATCCCCGGAATCTAAATCCTCGGAGAGTCTGCATTCTATGGAACTGAAAGAGTTGGGACGCACCGGCGTTATGGTGCCGGAGATTGGGCTGGGCACTTGGAAATACAGCGGCGGCTCCGCGCCCCTGCTCCGGGGGATTGATCTCGGCGCCAACTTGATAGACACCGCTGAGATGTACCGAACCGAAGACGCGGTGGGGCAAGCCATCGCCGGACGCCGCGACGACGTTTTCCTTGCCACCAAGGTTTTGGGCAGTCATCTTCGCTACGACCAGGTGTTACGGGCCGCTGATGAGAGCCTGCGCCGATTGGCCGTGGATCGTATCGACCTTTATCAGATCCACTGGTCCAACCGCAGCGTCCCCATCTCCGAAACGATGCGGGCGATGGAGGAACTGATCGACGCCGGAAAGGTCAGATACATTGGGGTAAGCAACTTCTCCGTCAATGAACTTCAAGAAGCCCAGGAAGTAATGACCAAACACCCCATAGTGTCCAATCAGGTCCTTTACAACCTGAACTCCCGCCGCATCGAGCAGGACTTGCTGCCCTATTGCCAAGAGAACGGTATCACCGTCATGGCTTACACCCCTCTGGCCGACGGTTCCTTGGCCTCCAGCCCCCGATTCAGGCATAACCAGAAGTCACAAGCTCTGGACCAGATATCTGCCGAAACCGGCAAGACCCGTTCTCAAGTCGCGTTGAACTGGTGCACTTCCCGGCCAAATGTGATTGCCATCCCCAAGTCGAATCGTATCGATCGAACGGAAGAGAATTGCAGCGCATCCGGCTGGCGCTTGTCGGAAGAACAGGTAGGACTTTTGGACGAAGTTTTCTAACAACAACACCGTCCCGGGGGCTTCCCGCGTCCATCACGCCAGCCCGGACCGAAGAAAACTGTACCGCATCGGGCTGGCGTCTGTCTCCGGCCCAGGTCCGGACTCTGGACGAAGCCTTCGCCTAGTGAGCCCTATTGGAGTAAACCCTACCCTCAAGTTGACAAACCATGGGGGACACGCTAGGGTAGCCACTGGGTTATCGCCTCACGCCTATGTCTCCAACTCTGGTATTCTCCCCTTGCCCGGTTTCGCATCTCGCAAGTCTCGGTCTTGATGAGATATATGCCAAACCAACCCTTAGAAACCGTGGGCACCCAGGAGTTAATCATGCGGCCCGGTTTTGAAACAGGCCATGAGCTCCCTAGCGCTGGCTCCCCAGGCGAGCCCGGGGCCGCGGTTACACCACAAAACGGCGAATACACAATCTCGGTAAGGTCTCTTTGGAAGGTGTTCGGCAAGAACCCGGAAAGGGCACTGGAAGCCCAAAACCTTCAGAAAAGCAGAACGAAGATCCAACAAGAGCTTAATCTGGTGGTAGCCCTCAAGGATGTCACATTTGAGGCTACTGCCGGAGAGACTTTCGTTGTCATGGGCCTTTCTGGGAGCGGTAAATCTACCCTGGTGCGTTGTCTCATACGACTCATAGAGGCAACTTCGGGGGATATCCTTGTTGATGGGGAGAACATAATAGACTACGACTCAAACCAGCTGAGAAACTTCAGGCGCTCAAAGGTGGCCATGGTCTTTCAAAACTTTGGCCTGCTGCCACACAAGAACGTTTTGGATAATGCCGCCTACGGGCTTGAAGTCCGTGGCGTGGGCAAGGAACAGCGGTACGAAGTTGCCTCAGAAATGCTGGCGAAAGTGGGATTGACCGGCTGGGAAGGGTCCTATCAAAGGGAGTTGAGTGGCGGCATGCAGCAACGGGTGGGCCTGGCACGGGCCCTGGCCCTGGACCCTGAGATTTTGCTCATGGATGAACCGTTCAGTGGTCTCGACCCGCTGATCCGGCGCCAGATGCGTGGCGAGCTAGCCTCTCTCCAAGAAGAGATCCAGAAGACCATCATCTTTATCACCCACGACCTGGATGAGGCGGTTACGGTAGGCGACCGGATCGCCATAATGAAGGACGGGGAAATCATACAACTGGGCAGCCCGCAGGACATTATCATGAACCCCGTCGACGACTTTGTTAAGGAATTCACCCAGGGCATTCCCAAGACCAAGGTAATCAACGTCGCCAGTATAATCAGCGAACCAGAGCTGATTATAGCGGATTGGCGACGCATAGAGGATTTGGTTGCTCAGATGGACCGCGCAGGTACTGAATATGCGATTTGCGTGGATACCGACAACAAATACATCGGCGTTATCCCCAAGCAGAAAGTAACACTCCTGGCTGGACGACCAGCCGGAGACCTCACAGACATTCTCCACACCGATGTGGCCACTGTGCACCCGGAAACTCTGCTAGAACAAGCCCTCGCTGCTCTGGTGGATGCCACCATTCCCATTCCTGTAGTCGACGGAAGCAATTGCTTCCTGGGTGTAGCAGCGCAAAGGGATATACTTATGGTCATTGCCGCCAACCTTTAGTCCCCACCCTATTCGTTCCCACCCTCCGCCAGCTTACACTCCTCAATATAAATAGAGATGGGCACCAGTTGCCGATGCCGATCCGCCAATCCTGGCAGTCAATGAAAGCAATACGTTCATCGCCCCTAACAGATAGACTTGTCCAAGGTGAAAGTAAAATCTTTGTGGACTGTGGTGAGTACGGTCATTGAATTTCCATCCTCAGCGAAGCGAGTGAAATATGGGAATCAAATTCAGGAAGATCGCCAACCTGATCACCGGCAAGGGCGCAACACGCGCCAGCGAAAATGCCGAGAGAATTCGCAAGATGGCCATAATCGCGGCCGTCATCGGCATTGCACTCTTGGCCTCGTTCCTTGTTCACAAGTACGGCGTCACCGGTGCGCTAAAGTACCCGACGAACTTGGGACCTGAGCTTACCGGTGTCCTAGACGGGGGATTTCAGTGGATACTTGTAAACGGGGAATGGTTCTTTGACGCCATCAGCGACAATTTGAAGATTGCCCTCGGCAAATTGAGAGACTTCTTGGTCTGGATCCCTTGGCCTGTGGTCGTAGCTTTGATCTTCCTGCTCGGCTGGAGAATAGCCTCCTTTGCCGTTGGAATAGCTTCAGCCCTGGGAATGGTAGCCATCGGATTGGTCAATCTTTGGGAGCCGGCAATGGTCACAGTAGCCATTATGATGGTATCAGTGTCCATTGCCATTGCTTTCGGCATCCCTATGGGCATATTGGCGGCAAGTAGTAATTCGGTAGAAAAACTAATTCGTCCTGTATTGGACGGTATGCAGACGATGCCCAGCTTCGTTTACCTAATCCCAGGCATCATGCTCTTTGGCCTCGGCAATGTGGCAGCAATCCTGGCGACTGTGCTCTACGCCCTTCCACCGTGTATAAGGCTGACCAACTTGGGGATACGGCAGGTCGATCCTTCAGTCGTGGAGGCCGGCCGGTCGTTCGGCTCAAGCCCATTCCAGTTACTTTATAAAGTGCAGATTCCTATGGCCGTTCCGACCATCATGGCAGGGATCAATCAGACCGTAATGATGGCCCTGGCCATGGCTACGATTGCGGCCATGGTGGGTGCAGGAGGCCTGGGTATAGAAGTGCTACGGTCTATGGGTCAACTTGAGGAAGGCGAAGCTTTCGTGGCTGGGACAGCAATCGTTATCATGGCGATTATCATCGACCGAATCTCCCAGGGATACGTCCTGTCACGCAGCGACAGTTGATCTCAGGCCCAACTCCACGCCAGGGCAGACTTGGAACAAGGGTAATAGAAAGGAGCCCCCGTCACGACGGGGGCTCCTTTCGTCAGAATCGTAATCTGCTTTTCGGGGCGCGGCAGTTAATCCTCTTTGGCTAGGGCAGCTTTGACATTGGCCCAGACATCGACAGGAACCCAGTCCCTCCAGGCATCGTTGTTCTTTAAATACCAGATGCCCGTGGCAGAGTAGATTTCTTCGCTCGATCGTCCTGCGTTTTTAAGTGCTTTTTTATTTTCACCGTACCATCCCTCTGCTGCCAGCTGGTTGCCGGCGCTCCAATCCCAATTCTTGAAGAACGGAATCAGTTCTGGCGCGTCTGCAACTAACTCAATATTCATCGCAATCATGATTTCCGCTGCGGGGAATGCGCATCCATGCACAGGAGAGTTATCAGTGCATTCCGAAGGGTCTGGCTGTTCTAAATCTCGCATATCTAATTTGTGGGCTAACGCCGTTGGTCCCCAATAATAGAAGAGGATTGCGTCTTCTTTAGCAAATGCTCCTTCGATGGCAGCAGCCAAAGCCCCTGACGTACCAGGATCACGCAATACCACGTGGTCTTCCAAACCCATCCCGACTATTTGCCCTACCCCAGTGTCGGGTGAGCCATCTTGCATGGTACGACAACCCCAGCCAGCTATGCACCCGAGTAGTACTGCTTTACCACCATCTTGTTCGAACAATGAATTGAATTCGTCGTTCTTCAAATCTTCGATAGAATCGAGTTCTGGGTTGGCATCCTGGAGATAACCCGGGATAAGGAAGGAACTTTGCCAGTTATCTTCCAGGCTTTTGCCAACTGGAATCACTTCGCCTGCCTTAACAGCTTCATTCCACGCTGCGTCTTGGTTGGGAAGCCAGATCTCCATGGTTATATCTACGTCGCCCTTACGAAGGCCTTGGAACAGCGGTAAGGTCGAACCTTCTATCTGCGAAGTGGGATATCCATAACCATGTTCAACAATATATCGGGCCACACCGTTCTGGACTAATGCGCTGTCCCAGTCCAACCCACCAAAAACGATTTCTCTTTTGTCCTTGACCGGCGGTGCTATCCGGACTTCTACGATTCTCTCTACGATTTTCTCTACGGTTACCTCTTTGATGACCTCTACCGGAACTTCTTTGATAACCTGCTTTTCTACGGGTACCTCTTTGATTACCTCTTGCTTGACGATCTTTACTACAGGTACCTCTTTGATGACCTCTTTGATGACTATCTTCTCTACAGGTACCTCTTTGATAACCTCGATCTGTCTGACAACCTGATCGCTCCCGCCACACGCCGCAACCACCGCAAAAAGGGTAAGCGCGAAGATTAGAAGAATCGTTTTGTTGGTCAGAAATTTATGAATAAGCACTTGTCTGCCTCCAATGTCATCGGCTGGGTACGCAGCGACTACCCTATACTAGAATAAGCGGCGGCGTCAACACCCGAAATACCCGTGGCCACGCCAGGCAATCCCAATCTGCACCCGCCTAACGGCCAAGGGCGTTAGCTCGTCAGCCGCTCTTTCCAGACCTACCGAGGGCGGTCCCCATGGCCAGGGCGGGGAGGATGGCCACCAGCGCAACACCCGCGGCAACCCTTAGAAAATTGTGGAATAGGGACAGTCCCGCGGCGTTCAGGCCCGTTCTGTATTCAGCCAGGCGGGCTTGAACCTCCTCGGCGCTCTCTCCGGGTTGCGGCAGTTGAAATTCCAAGCCGGACATAAGCGTCTGAAAATGCTCCACTCCCCAGGCGGATAACGCCGCCAGGCCCAGTGTCATCCCCAACATGCGGGCAACTACCACCAGCGAAGCGGCGGTGGCCCGGTAGTCGTCAGACACGGCGGTAAGCGCCTGCGTCATTATGGGCGAGATGACCAGCCCGAATCCCAATCCGGCAACAGCGAGGTGCAGGGTCAACTGCGGTTCCCCCACCTCCAGGTCCCAACCGCTGACCAGGAACAATCCAAGGGCCGTCAGCCCTAGCCCGGCTACCATAACCGGCCTGATTCCCACCCGGCCCAACACCAAGCCGCCAACCACTGCCCCCAAGGGGATGGCCCCGGTCATCCTCAGCAACCACATGGCGCCGGTCAGCGGCGTTTTCCCCATGACGGTGTTGGCCATCAGAGGCACAGTCACCATGGCGATGATCAGGGAGACGCCGACCA
>Ga0209554_1002035_pt1 | contig 14543 bp, 12 predicted proteins | sample MarorgKNORR_S2LV_5_FD_188221 | JGI IMG/M metagenome (GOLD analysis project Ga0209554, IMG submission 188221) | Marine microbial communities from the Southern Atlantic Ocean, analyzing organic carbon cycling - Bottom_A/KNORR_S2/LV (SPAdes) (version 2) | ecosystem: Environmental > Aquatic > Marine...
CGTCCATGATCTCGTTGGGGTGGAACAGCCAGGGCGGGGTGAGCTGGGTTAGGCCGTAGGTGGAGGTGCAGAACGTAGCCGGAGAGCCGGACATCGCCTGGGGCGAATGCAGGCACAGGATGTACACCACCTTGGGTAATGAGGGGTCCACGTCGGTAAGCTCGAATATTTCCCGTTCCGGCGGGTCTTGATGAACGGTGGCCGCCGCCAGCCGGTCCGATACGGTCAGGACGGCGTTGTGGACGGCATCGTTCCTGGCGTCCACTCCCAGGTTAGGGTCGGGCTCCACCACCACACACAGGTTGATCAGGGAGCTGGTGGGGATGATCTTCGACCAGGGGCCGGACATATCCAGGTAGACGAACAGGTGGTCGCCGCCGGCCTCGTGCCAAGGAGTTTCGGAGACTTCAACCACTCCGACGCCGGACAGCCGGTGGGTGCGGCCCTCGCCCACCGTGGTGATGGAGCGGCCGCAGATGCCGGGGTATACCACCCCTGGCCCTTCCACCTTGACCCGAGGCTCCACCACGTCCCGTACCGGCCAGATGCGGACGGATTCTCCGGGCTTGGCCAGTTCAAGGTCAGCCTTGGCGATGCGTGGGTCGGACCTCACGGCGTCAAGAATCTCGTCCCGGGCAACTTCCAGCAGCCCGTCCCGCCATTGGGTTTGGGCGCCGAACACTACGTCGTGGACCGGGAAGGTGCCTATCTCAAGACGCATGGACCGCCTCCCTTGCCGGAGCAGATTCGTCCGGGTCGAACAGCGTGGGACCACTGACGTCGGTCTGGAGGGCTTGCAGCGCCGTTCGGACGATCTGCAGTCCGTAAGCGAAGTCCTTTTCCGGACCCAGGTCCGGATCACCGCACACATGTTCGATCCTGGCCCCGCGTATCACCCGGTTGGCGCCCGCTGTGAGGGCCAGGTTGTAGATGGCGGATATCATGGCCACGGGGATGCCCACCCGTTCGATCTCCTTGCTCACCGTCGCGCCGCAACGGTTGCAGGTGCCTCAAGTCGCCACCAGGATGCAGGCATCCACGCCGGCGTCCTTCAATTCCTGCGCCATCTCAGCGCCCAGGTGCTTGGATTTAGCCACCGGGGTGCTCACGCCGGGCAGGGTGATGATCTGCGAAGCAACCCGGCCAATCACGCTTTGCGACTCTAGGTGGCGCAAATGGCTTAGGGGCAGGATGTAATTCGGATTGTCGCTGGCTATCTGGTTGTAGTAGCCGCCGTGGAAAGCTTCCCAGTCGTCACCGGTCAAGGATTCCAGCCCGTCAACCGGATATGAGAAGTAGCGGTCCGCGTTGCCGGAAACCTGGCGGTCCGGGTTGCCGATCGGAATCAGCCCCCCGGTTGAGATAAGGGCAATGGTGGCTTGGCTTAGGTCTCGCTGGAGCGACGCCGCCGGAACGGCTTCCGGGGCCTCGAATGGGACTTCCGTGTGGAAAGGCTCGCCGCGCAGCTTCTTGGCCAGCATGTCCACGTCCCTTTTGTATCCAGGCTCCGATCGCTCGGAGACTTTGCGTATCCCCCGGCCCAAGTAACCCTCGGTCTCCGCCGGGCCCATCTCTTCACCCGACGTTAGCTTTTGGGCGATCTGGAACATTTGGGAGACAACATCGGGCAGGTCCACGGGGCTGGTACCGGTGGGAACTATGTACACCTGCCGCCGGTAGGTCAGCACGCCGGGGTTTTCCGGGTGCATGGCGGTGATCGCCGGGATGCCCAGTTCTTGGGCGGCGGCGCAAACCGCTCCGCAGGCCAGGCCGTAGCGTCCGGCGTCGAAGGCCGGACCAGCGACCACCAGATTGGGTTTGGCCTTCTGCCACGCCTTAGTGACATCAGCCAGCGCCTGCTCACGCTGCTCGTTGAAATAGTTGTCGCCGCAGATGATGGTCGCTTCCACGGTTCCACCGTCCCCCAACAATTGCTGGAAGAGACGGGCCGGGCCGATGGGGCCCTTTTTGACCTCGACGGGTATGTTGGCTTTCTCTTCGGCCCCCACGCCACCGAAGAACTGATTAACGAAGTAGACGACTTTGAGAGGTCCGGCCATGTTGGTTCCTCCTGGGTTGGGGTTGCTGGTGGGTGAGAATTATCGGTGACTGTTACTGATCATAGAAACAGCAGATGCCCAAAGTGAATCACCCCCATCCCTTCGGCTGCGCTCAGGGCAGGCTCTAACCTTCCCCCATCGAGGGGGAAGGGACTGGTTCTCGCCCCCTTTACGGGGGAGAGTTAGAGAGGGGGTGATTCCCATTGATTATTTTACGTGTCACGCGACCGGCGGATTATGCTGGAACCAGTCCACGATCTCCGAGCCGGTGGCCGCCCAAACGCCTTCGCGCCGGGTCATGTGGGCCAGGGCGTCGTCAAGGTAGCCTATCCGGAAGGGTTGGCCGATGAGCCAGGGGTGAAGGTTCAGCGTCATCAGCCTTCCGTTCTGTTGCCCATCTTCGTACAGGGTGTCGAAGCCCTCGGTAAGCATGTCCCGGTAACGGCCCACGGTGACCCGCCGTTGCCAAAGGGACACGACGTCGTCCAGTTCCAGCATGACTGGCAGGGCGAACAAATCGCCGTGGGGGCTTTCCAGCCGGTAGGGTTGTTCGTCGTTGACCCAGTCGCACACGTAGCGGATCCCGGCCTCGGACAACAATTGGGGAGTCCGGGACGACTCGCCGTACTCGGGGCTCAGCCAACCGGTGGGCGCTTGCCCGGTGGCTTTGGTCAGACTGTCCATCGATGAATGGATATAATGCCGCTCTTCCTGCTCAGTCATGTTGCCGGTTATCATGCGGCTTACCGAGATTCCGTGACCGATGATTTCGCAACCACGTTTCAGGCAATGGTCTACTAGATACGGGTAGTTCTCGGCGGTCATGGCGTCCATGGCCACCGTCGCTTTGATTCCGTGCTTCTCCAGAGTGTCCAGCACGCGGAAAATACCAACTCGGTGTCCGTACTCACGGTGGGAGGTGCGGGCGAAGTCCGGATACCCCCGGGAGCCCATACCGCCGGCCAGAAGGGTGGTGAAAGCTCCTTCCGGTTCAGTCCACTCCATGTGCTCCAGGTTCACGACGACGCAGAGGGCGACCCTGGCGCCGTCCGGCCAACGCAACTTTCCCCGGTTGACGATGGGAGACCATTCGTAATGTGGGTGATCCATTCCGGGACGGCGTTCTGCGGGCATTCGTAAAAGCCTCCTAGGCTTGAGAGGTGATGAGGGCGTACGGGCAGGTTTCAAACCTGCCCGTACCCGGATGGCTACTTATTAAATCGCCCGGCGTGGGCTACGGCTGCATCGTAGTTATTCGCGATATAGTAATCGGCGATGTCGTCGGCCGTGGTTTGCCATACCCCTTCGTGGGACATGATGTAACCCAAGACTTCGTCCAGGTACTTCACCCGGTGGGGTTGGCCGGTTAGGAATGGATGAAGAGCGATGCACATGACTCGCCCGCTCTCGGCCCCCTCTTTGTAGAGCTGGTCGAATTGGGCTTTGCAGATCTCCGCGAAGTAGTCTCCCTCGTAGTGTTGCCGGTACAGAGGAGCGTCGTTCAGCTCGATAGAGTATGGGACGGAGATCAACTTTCCCGACTTCACCTTGATGGGCACCGGCTGGTCGTCGTGCATCCAGTCGGTGTGATAGATCAGGCCTGCCTCGGCCATAAGGTCGGGGGTTCTCTCGGTGCCGGAGATTGCCGGGCCTAGCATGCCTTTTAGCTGCTTGCCGGTTTCGCGGCGCAGGGTTTCGATGCAGTCTACGTAGAACTCTCGCTCCTGCTCCTCCGACATGGGATTCAAGTACCGGGTGTTGTAGATGCCGTGGCTCATGAAGTCCCAGTTCCTTTCGACCATGGCGTCTTTTATCTCGGGGTAGTGCTCAAGCACCGCCATGTTCAGCGAAACGCAGCAGCGGATGTTGTGCTTATCCAAGACCTCCAACATCCGCCAGAAGCCAACCCGGTTGCCGTAGTCCCGATAAGAGTACTGTTGCACGTCGGGGTAGGGCATGCGCGGCCAGGGGTCCCTTTGTCCGTCGTACTCCGGCTCGTATTCGTAGTGTTCAACGTTGGGCGCGATCCACAGCGCTACCCTGGCGCCATTGGGCCATTTGATGGGAGGGCGCTCGATGATGGGACTGTAGTCGACTCGATCTGGTTGCAGCGGCATGATGAAATGCCTCCTTGGTTAAAGGGATCGCCGGCGGCTTAGCTGAGAGTCCCGGCTAGACTGGTCAGATTCGCCAACTCCGGCGAGGTGTCATCAGCGCCACTCCAGCCGTCGATGGCGTCCTGGAGGGTGGATCTCGCCGGTCCGGTCTCCCCGGTGCTGGCCTGGACGCGTCCCATCCAGAACGTGTCCCTGATCGATGCCCGGCGGCCCAACCGCTCCCGGAGCATGTCTTCGGCCTTGTCGAACTGCTCGGCCCGAAGATAGGCTTCCAACAGAGTGTCCTCAAACACTTCCCGTTGGGCGTGGCTGCCGCCGATGCGCTCTAGTTGCCGCATGGGCGCCTCCATCAATGTTACCGCCGTGCCATAGTTGCCTTCCGCAAAAGCGGCGATGCCCTGCACCAACGGCAATGTCATCTCCTTCGCCAAAACGTTGCCCTGATCCGCGATCGCCCGCAGACCGTCGATCGCCTTGCCCAAGGCATCCTGGTCGCCGGAGGCGGCGAATGCCAGAGCGGCGTGGGCATCCCGGAAAGGTGGGCCGGGATTTCCCGCCGCGGGCATCGCTTGGTCGCGGACTTCGTTCCACGGCTTGGGAGGAGGGGTGCCGCAGTACAACTGCAACCGCCACAATAGAGAAGCGCTGTCGGCCAGGGATGTAGGGCTCTTCGCGACCACCGAGGGCCGTATGTATGTCTCGTACCGGTCTAAGGCCTTCTGGTAGCCGCCCATTGCCAGCTCGAATAGAGCCAGGTGCCACGAGAGGTGGACATGGTAAGCGGCCCGCTTGTCGAAACCCTCCAGCCAGTTGCTCAAGAAATCGCCGCCCGAAGCGGCATCCCCCTTCTCGAAGAACACGTGAGTGACCGAATGCGACGCTACCGCGTTGGTGGGGCGCATCTCCAGCGACGTCTGCGCCAGGCGATAGGCTTCGTCCAACCGGCCGGTCTCATGGTGGGCGAAGGCGTAGGTCCCCAGGAAAGCCCAGTCGTCGCTGCAATGTTTCTCTAGGCTTTGGCATAGAGCGAATAGCTCTTCAGGGAAGTTGGGCACACCGGCGCTGTGGCAGCCCTGTATGAACAGGCGTTGGGCCACCCTGAGCATCAAAGTGTCTCGGGGATAGTCTTTGAGGTGCTCGCGAATGAGAGCCAAAGATTGCGGCCCCTTGTTATTGATCCAAAGCGAGAGAGCTTCAATCTGGCGTTTTTCCCGGTCCGACGTACCGGACGCCAATGCCTGGGCGCGCGCCACGGCTTCTTTGGCTTCTGCCGCTACCCCGCGCAACATCGACACCCAAGCCAGCCCGGCATGGGCTAAGGCGAAACCCTCGTCAGCATCTATGGCCTGTTGAAACTTTTCTTCAGGCCCAAAATTCTGGGAGAGTAGCAGGTCGATACCCTCCATGCAGGCCTCGGCTGCCACCGTTGAACTCGTGCTGATGGGAAGCCCAAAACGGTCTTGCAAAGTTGTACCTCCTACCGATGGGGCGCTGCCGCGTGGAGTCTAACCGATGGCGACAGAACCGAATGCTACTGGCCAGGTGCGTTAGTTCGGAGTGTAAAGGGGGCTCCAATCTCTGTCAACGCCTAAGGCCGCCACCGGCACTCTCGTTGACCGCCTCGCCGCCAACACCTACACTGACCAAAAATTCGGACGCAAACGGGGGTACGCTCATGGGGTTCAAGCTGGTGATTTGCCCGCCCAACTATCAAGAGGAGTGGCCGGATAAGCTTAGGGAAGCGATTCCGGATATCGATGTACATCTGTGTCCCACCGTGGGCGAGGCGATGGAGGTGATCGGCGACGCCGACGCCGCCTTCGGCGACATCGTGCCTGAATTGCTGGAACGAGCCGGAAACCTCAAATGGATCGCGTGCCCGCAGGCCGGTCCCCGGGCCGGTTACTTTCACGAGGCGTTGATCGCCAGTGAGGCGGTTCTGACCAACACTAGGGAGATCTACAACGACCACATCAGCGCCCACATAATGTCCTTTCTGCTGGCCTTCGCTCGGGGTCTTCACGTGTACATACCCCAACAACTCGAGGCGAATTGGCGGCAAGGCTTCGACACCATCTACCTTCCCGAAGCAACCGCTGTTATCGTCGGCGTGGGCGGGATCGGGGGTGAGACGGCCAGATTATGCGCGGAGTTTGGGATGAGGGTGATCGGTATAGACCCCCGTCTAGATCAAGCTCCCCCCGGCGTGGCCGAACTGGTCCGGCCTGGAGACTTGGCATCGGCGCTGCCTCAGGGCGACTTCGTGATCGTGACCGTGCCGGAAACTCCGGAAACTCAGGGGATGTTTGCCGAAAGCCAGTTCAAGGCGATGAAAAACACGGCGTTCTTTATCAACATCGGACGGGGCGCGACGGTGGAGTTAGACGATCTGGTGGACGCCCTTCGGGCCGGTGAGATTGCCGGAGCCGGATTGGATGTGTTTCAAACCGAGCCTTTACCGGCGACCCATCCCCTTTGGTCCATACCCGGCGTGCTGATAACGCCCCACGTAGCGGGTGACGGCCCATACTTGCAGGAACGCCGCACCGATCTCTTCATCGACAACTGTGTCCGGTTCAACGAGGGCCGCCCGCTACGGAACGTGGTGGACAAGGCCAACTGGTTCTAGAGGTGGAAAGGGTGTCATCGGCAAGTCCCCTCCTTACAAAGGAGGGGACTTAGGGGAGGTCGTACCCCAGGGAGAGCACTATTCCCTGACTTTCTTAGCTCGGGGTGAGGGGCCGAAATCCCCCCAATCCCCCTTTACGAAAGGGGGGCTTTGGTGACGCTTGGGTCTACTTGCCGTCCTTGATAAAGTCGCTGACCCGCTCGCCGATCATCATAGTGGTGACGTTGGTGTTGGCCCGGATGCAGTCGGGCATGATTGACGCGTCCACGACACGCAGTCCTTCTAGGCCGTGCACCTTGCCGTACTGATCCACCACCGCCATCGGGTCAGACGACGGGCCCATCTTGCAGGTGCATGAGATGTGCTGGGAAGTGGTTACCACACGAGATATCCACTGGTCCAAGGCTTCGTCGGACGCCAGTTCGGCGTCGGTTGGGGAGATTCGCTCCTGGATGATGTCTTTGAAGGATTCGTGCTCGCCCAGATCGACGCAGATCCGCACTGACTCCCGCAACCGGCGGATGTCGGACTCCTCTCTCAAGTAGTTGTAGTCCAGGACCGGTTGGGCTGCGGGATCTGCCGAGGCTAATTTCAGTTCACCGGCCCCGGCGGCCAGGTAGATGCCGGTGGTCATGCGTATGCCCAGGGGCTCCATGCGGCCGCCGCCCTGGTTGACTGGCTGGGTGGCGAAGGACTGCATGGATATCTTCATGTCGTTACGCAGGTCCGAATCTCCGGCCGTGTAACGAAGGGTCAACTGCATCCTGGGGGCTAGGCCGTCCAGAGGGAAACCTTCCTTAGTTCGCCAAGTGATCCACACCGCCGGATGGTCTCTTAGGTTTTGCCCCACACCCGGAGCGTCTTTAACTATCGGTATGCCCAGGCTACCCAGGTGATCGGCCGGGCCGACCCCGGAGAGCATCAATATCTGGGGCGAACCGATGGCCCCGGAGCTCAAAATTATCTCGTCGCCCTCGACGACAAAAGTCTCGCCGCCGCTTTCCAGTTCCACCCCGGTCGCCCGGTTTCCCTCAAACAGGACACGGTGAACCAGGCACTCAGGCCTAATCGTCAGGTTCAAACGGTGTCTTGACTGGTCCAAGTAGCCCATGGCGGTACTGATACGGATGCCGCCGGGATTGTTTAGGGGAGTGGGGCCGACCCCCTCGGAGTCAGGACTGTTATGGTCTGGGCAATCCTGATATCCGGCGTCGATGCAGGCTTCGTAGAACGCGGTCTGGGCGGGCAGCCAGGTTTCCCGCTTGAAGCGGTGCATGATGATGGGCCCTTCGCTGCCGTGAAAGTCGCCCGGAAAGTCGGGGTCCGTTTCTACTCTGTTGAAATAGGGAATCAGCTTCTGAAAGTTCCACTGATCGTTGCCCTCCGAAGCCCAAGAGTCGTAATCCTCGGGCACTCCCCGCAAGAAGACCTGACCGTTGATGGCGCTGGAGCCGCCGGTGACCTTGCCCCGGGGGACCATCATCGGCCCAGCCTGGTCCGTCGCCTTGCCGATAAACTGCCAGTTGTGGTCGCTGGTCATGACGTCCGCCTCGGTGGCGTAGCCGAATTTCACTTCGTCAGGCAGGTCATCGAAGTTGGGGTAGTCTTTCCCTGCTTCCAATAGCAAGACCGAGCGGTTGGGGTCCTCGGTTAAGCGTGTGGCCAATATGGACCCCGCCGACCCTGCGCCGATAATTATCACGTCATATTTCATAGCTCGTTCTCCCAGTAAAGTTGTGATCCCAAATGCTAACGGTCGGCTCTGCTGCCGCCCGCCGCCAAACCCGGACATCTGTTTGAACCGACAGTTCGTCTGCTGGTCTGCACTCCGTCATTCCCGCGAAGGCGGGAATCCAGGAAAGTCTCCACGGCCAGGCAGTGTGCATCTATCGCCGCGTCTGGTGGATTCCCGCCTGCCCGGGAATGACGGGTAGTCCATCGCCTTTCTTCGCCGGTGCGACTGATGGACTCTCTCCACGTCTGCAATCTTTGTAAGTTGCAGGAAACCGCTAGATCAAAGCGGTAGGCGTTACGATGCCCTCCGTGTCTGCCTCGGTAACCGGGTCTAAGGGCGTGATCCCCAGGCCCTCCTCCATGTGCCAGTACATCTGTTTCAGATGGTGGGTGCTGTGGCTCAGGATGATGTTCAACAACTCGGAAACCGTAACCTCCCCGCCATAGTGGGCGGGCACCACCCGGTCGAAGGAGGCAGTGTCGCCGCTCTTCAGGAATCCATCGATGTTGGCCAAGACCTGGTTGCCATATTGGGTGATGGTTTCAACGGTGGCGACGTCCTTGATACGCACATTGGAGGCCGCCATGTCATCAGTGCTCATGCTGCCCTGCTTGTGGCTGAGCCAGGCAAGCTCCGGGAAGGAGATGATGTGCACGATGCAATCCCGCACGCTCCAAGGACGCCAAGGCACTTCTTGTTGTAATTGACTGTCGGTAAGCTGCTGAGTGGCCCGGATTGCGCCGTTAAGCACGATGTCGTATTTTTCCGCCAGCCAACTGGTCTTGCTGGACAAGTCGATCTTGACGTTCAGCTTCAGGGCCGGGATCAGCTTTTTGGGGTAATAGCCGATGATGACTTCAGCATCGTCGATGATGGTGACCGGCACCGACTTGATGTCGCGGCTTCTCAGGTACTCTACGGCGGCTTGGTCGGTGGCTAGGTCGTGGTGCTCATACTGAACACCGTTAGACGACAGAAACTCTTCTACCGTCCGGCAGCTGAATCAACCAGGGTTGGTATATACATGAACATCCATGGCTCCCTCCTTGGCTAGTTACCGAGGTAGATTAAATGGTTCTCTGGGATGGTGTCAACATAACCATTAGTTCCACGATTTGTTGGATACACACTCGTCATTCCGGCGAAGGCCGGAATCCAGGCAATGTTCGCATAATATACGAGTGCCGACACAGGATTCCAACGGTGGGCCAGTCAGTCGTATTTGGGCAGCAATTGCTCCATAGAAACCGACCTCAAGCGTCCTGCATTGTAATCTTCGACCCGCTGTTCCGCTTCGCGCCCCCATTTGGCGTCGATAGCTTCGTACCGTTGATCAAGGCTTGCTCGAAGCTGATCGATAATAATGGCCTTGTCCGAGTCCGATAGCTTTAGAGCGCGGTCCAGTATATTTTGGCTTTCTACATTCATACCGTGGTCCCAATAAAGGGCAATAGATCAAACGGGGAATCTCATCAGCTTGCATTTATGCCACTTTACCATCGAATTACGCGCTAGAACTGACGCATTTGACTATTCCATTTTAAAAAGCGCCTTGGACGGAACCCTTTACCCCTCGTACACCGTCTTCCCGCCCACGACAGTCATTTCTACCGGGATGTCTTTGATGGTTTCCGGGTCTACTTGGGTTGGGTCGGCGCCTAGGACCACCAGGTCGGCCAGTTTGCCGGGTTCGATGGAGCCTTTTGTGTCCTCTTCGAACGAGGCATAGGCTCCGTTGATCGTGTAGATCTTTAGCGCCTCTTCGACGGTTACCCGCTGGTTGGCGCCCCAAATCTTGCCCGTGCTGTCGATCCTGGTTACGCAGCTCTGGATGCCCAGGAGGGGTTCGAAGGGGCCGGGCGGGTAGTCGGTAGCGCCGGTGGCGACGACGCCGTGGTCTAGGAACGAGCGCTGGGCGAACATCCATGACAGCCGCTCTTCCCCGTAGAATTTCATCTTCTCACCGTGGTAATAGACGTAGGTGCAGAAGGGCGTCGCCACGGCGCCCAGGGCTTTCATGCGGTTGAGGAGATCGGTGTTGACTAGGGTGCAATGCTCGACGCGGTGCCTGGGGTCCGGTCTGGGGAAGGCGGCCTGAGCTTTCTCGTAGGCCGACAATACCATGTCGATGGTCAGGTCACCGTTGGCATGTATGCAGACTTGGAACCCGGCTTTGTGGATCTCCATAACCTGCCGTTCAATCTCATCCGCCGGTATTGCCAGGATACCATGGTCGCAGGGGGAGCCTTCGTAAGGCTCAGACAGGTAGGCGGTGCGGGAGGCGATCGCCCCGTCGGCCACCATCTTGATGCCGCCTAACCTTAGCCAATCGTCGCCGAAGCCGGTCTTCAGCCCCGCGTCTCTCAATGCGGGGAAGTGGTCGTGGGCCATCAGTATGTAGGCCCGCAACGTCAAGTCGCCGTTGCCGCGTCCCTCTTGGTAGGTCAGCATCTCGTCGTTGGTTACTCTGGCGTCGTGAACACTGGTCAGCCCAACCGGTGTCAGCATCTGGCAGATGCGTTGCAGGCCCCGGCGGCGGTCTTCGGGCGTTACGGCGGGCAGGTGGTTGTAGCGCACCGGTTCGATGGCCCTTTCGTAGACCACTCCATCCAGCTCACCCGACGACGGGTCACGGCCGAAGCGCCCTCCTATAGGGTCCGGCGTGTCCCGGGTGAAACCGGCCGTTTCTAATGCCTTGCTGTTCAGGTAGTAGACGTGGCCGGCCCGGTGGGATACCAGGATAGGCAGTTCGGTGCTGACCTCGTCCAGGTCTTGCCTGGTGAGGAAGCGGTTCTCTTCGGTCTTGGTATCGTCGAACTTGAACCCCTGCACCCACTCGCCGGGCTTGGTCAGCTTGATCTGTTGGCGCATGGCGTCCTTGATGGCCGATATGGAAGGGAGGGAGCAGTCCGCGGCCATAACGTGGCGGATGCCGCTGCTTAGGACGTGGATGTGGGCGTCGATGAATCCGGGCAGCACGGTCTTGCCGCTGAGGTCCAGAATCTTGGTTCCGGGGCCATCCAACCCGGCAACGTCGTCGTTGCTTCCGACGGCGATGAACCTGCCGTGGCGCATGGCCAGTGACTGGGCTCGGGGATGATCAGGGTCGATGGTGATGATGTTGGCGTTTCGAATTATCGTGTCCGCGTGAGCGGTAGAACTCGGCATGTTAACCTCCCAATTCCACTCTTCGGAATTGAATATATCTAGCCAAGCGCCTGATGGTGGATGGCGCTCAATTCTACCACGCCCAACACCGGTTCCTGCCTGCCTAAACCTCCACCTGAGTAGCGGCAGAATCGCCAACCGGCTCCTGGGTCTTTATACTATTGGCATTATTACCGGCTCATGTCCCGAATTTCACGGTGATAGCTGGAGACGCAGACAATCATGAAAAAAATGGCGCTCGTGGCTATCCTGGCGGCGGCTACGGCCTTGGTGTCTCACGGAGAAGCGGATGTGGCGTATGCCCAGATTCTCTGTACCGGACATGCCAGACAAGTTGGCCGGGGAGTGGTTGGGACCATGGGACCGGATGTGATCGATTGCAGCGAGTCCAGGGTCGGGGTTACTATCGTGGGCCTGGCTGGCGACGACTTTCTCATCGGAGGGCATGGGAACGATATCATCATGGCCGGTGAGGGTAACGACTGGGTCTTCAGCCGCGGCAGGGGACGATATCCTGATTGGAGGCGAAGGTAAAGACGGTCTTTTTGCCGGGCCGGGGAAAGACGTGCTCCGTGGCGGTGACGGCAACGATACTTTGTTCGGAGGCGCTGGAGACGATCTGCTCTATGGCGGCAAGGGGGATGACCCACTCTTTGGCGCGGCTGGCAATGACTTTTGCGACGGACAAGAGGGAGATGGGGACTGGGCCAGCAGAACCTGCGAGCTAACGGTGCATGTGCCGTAGTTAGGTGTTGGCGATTGTGGGCTTTGGTGTGTGGATGCTAATCGAAATGTAGGGGCAGGTTTAAAACCTGCCCCTACGGTTGTTGTGGGTTATCGTCGCCAATAGTGCCTAGCACCGGCTTAAAGGTTTATGGAGTGTTCCTCGTAGTCCTTTACCTTGTTGTAGATCTGTAGCCGGTGGCGGGCCGCTTCTAGGACGAAGATGCGGTCGTTGGCGTCAACGTTCACGGCTACCGGACGGCGGAAGCGCCATTCGGGCTCCATGTCGGCCCGGCGGCGCGCCTTGATGATGTCCGGGTTGGCGTCGATATAAGTTTGGGTCCATGGGGACGGGGTTTGAGCGTCGCCGACCAGGGTAGTGACGAATTTGCCGTCAGGGCCATAGACCTGGACGCGGTGGTTGGACCAGTCGGTGATGTAAACGTCGCCTTCCGAGTCTACAGCGACTCCCGAGGGGTGGTCCAGGTCTCCCGCCTTGGCGTCGGCGCTCCCGAATTGGACCAGGAACTTGCCGTCGGGGGAGAATTTTTGCACCCGGTTGTTGCCCCAATCGGCCACGTAGACGTCGCCATTATTGCCCACGCAGATACCCCAGGGGGTCTCTAGTTCGCCTTGAGCGCTGCCCTGACTTCCCCAATTGGAGATGAACTTGCCATCCTTGCTGAATAGCTGGACCCGGTGGTTCTTGCTATCAACCACGTAGAGGTTGTCATCGGCGTCAAAGGCAATACCCGACGCGCCCGCGAATTCACCGTCGCTGGTGCCGGGAGTGCCCCATTTGCTTAAGAACTTGCCTTCTTTATCGAAGACCGAAATGCGGTTGAGCCGCTCGTCGGTGGCGTAGATATTTTCGTCACGGTCCAAGTCTATGGAAACGGGCCAGATGAACTGGCCGTCGCCGGCGCCGAAGCCGCCGAATTGGCCCAAGAATTCATGATCGACGGTTATTCTAGAGATGCGCTGGCCTACTTCTTCAACCCCACGGTTGATGATGTACATGATGCCGCCTGACCCCAACGCAAAGTCCTGAGGGGTCCAAAGGCCTTGGCCGTTCATCGCGTACATGCCGATGCAGTAGTTGTAGTCGAAGACCCGCCCTGCGGCGACTGTGGTCAGCATTGCTTCCTCCTGTCAGCCGGTCCGATCGGTTTCGGAATTTGATTGCTCTGATGGGGGGTAGTACCGGTTTAGACGAACGCCATCTGCTCGAATGTGCCGCCTACGATGGGAACCGCGTCCAAGCCCAACCACTTCTCGATCACGGTGGCGTAGAAGCCCCGGAAGTCGTAGTTAGGATCCAGGTCGCCTTGGTTCAGGTCTTCGGCCTTCAGGGACGGATAGGTCCCGTACATCCCGCCCTTGACGTTGTTGCCGATGACGAAGGCACCGCCGGCGGCCCCGTGGTCCGTCCCGGTGCCGTTGTCCCTGACCCGGCGTCCGAACTCAGTGAACATAACCATGATTAGATTGTCGCCGGCGTCGTGCTCTTTCAGGTCGTCGAAGAAGTCGCTGACGGCGTTGGACACATCGGTCCACAGCTTTTGATGCATGGGCGGCTGGTTGAAGTGCGTGTCGAAGGGACCGTGGGAGGTGTAGAAGACCTGGGTGCCCAGGTCCGCCAGGTATACCCGCGCCACGTCCCTCAGGTACTTGGCGATGGAAGTTTCCGCGTACTCGATCGTGGACGTGTACTTCTCAGGAGCGACCTTGAGGATGTCGGCGCCTTTCAGGGCGTCACGTCCGGTCTGGCCCAAGTAGTCCATGGTCGCGCCGGTGCCGATGGCGGGGGCGTACATGCGGGCGAACCGCTCCAGGATCTTCGCGCGGTCCTGCTGTGGATCGATCCCGGGAACGGTGGACAGCACGCCGTAGTTCTCCAGGTTGGAGACGGAAGTTATGGGCACACCGCGTAGCGCCAACGCCCGGGGCAAGCCCTGGCCGAAGTTAACCGTCTTCAACACGTTTTCGCCGGCGGGGTCCAGGTCTCGGGTTACTTTGGCGACCCAGCCTTCCGTGCCTACGATGTCCGGCTCACAGGTGTGCCAGATGTCCATGGCCCGGAAGTGGGACCGGGGGGAATTTTCGAACCC
>Ga0209554_1002036_pt1 | contig 14537 bp, 19 predicted proteins | sample MarorgKNORR_S2LV_5_FD_188221 | JGI IMG/M metagenome (GOLD analysis project Ga0209554, IMG submission 188221) | Marine microbial communities from the Southern Atlantic Ocean, analyzing organic carbon cycling - Bottom_A/KNORR_S2/LV (SPAdes) (version 2) | ecosystem: Environmental > Aquatic > Marine...
CACGCGGCGTCGCTGCGTCAGACTTTCGTCCATTGCGCAATATTCCCCACTGCTGCCTCCCGTAGGAGTCTGGGCCGTATCTCAGTCCCAATGTGACGGGTCGTCCTCTCAGACCCGCTACGCGTCGTAGCCTTGGTAGGCCGTTACCCTACCAACAAGCTGATACGTCGCGACCCCCTCCTTGGGCGAGAGCTTGCAAGCAGAGGCCCTCTTTGATCTCATCGACATGCGATGACGAGACATCATGGGGTATTAGCCCGGGTTTCCCCAGGTTGTCCCCCACCCTAGGACAGGTTGGTCACGTGTTACTCACCCGTTCGCCACTCGGGTCTCCAGAGCAAGCTCTGGGCCCTCGTTCGACTTGCATGTGTTAAGCACGCCGCCAGCGTTCGTCCTGAGCCAGGATCAAACTCTCCATTGAGAAAAAGCTTGAATTAGCTCTAAAGCGAACGCGACCTGTACTTCCGATCTCGTTCGGAATCTACGTTTGTTGACCCAATCGACCCGAAGGTCGAACCCAGCAGGACGTAGTGCCCGCCGGATTGGGCCCGCTCAATACACTCGAAACCTCAGTTTTCAAACAGCTTGGGTTGCTCGCTCAGGAGTGTTCTTTACGCCGCAGGAGCGGCAGGTGGGGAACTCCACTTCAAGCAAAACGCAGCGGCGGCAATCCAGCACCGGCTCGCTGCGAAGACACAATGATAGTTAGGGTCCTCGGGGGGGTCAACACCTCGCGGTCCCCCGATTTGAAACGCGCGAAAATGTGGCGTTTCAAACCACAAAATGAGGGTGAACGACCGGATTTGAACCGGCGACCTCCGGGACCACAACCCGGCGCTCTAACCGACTGAGCTACGCTCACCGTGGATCCTCCTCGGAGCCTTGCTTTCTGGCTCATCAGAGGCACGTCGCGTAAAGATTCCGACGCGAGCGCGAAAACCTAAGCAATCGCGAACGCGCCTGGTAGGACTCGAACCTGCGACATCCGGCTCAGAAGGCGGCGACCTAGCGAAGACCGGCAGCAAGTACCAGCCGAAACATGGTCCTTCCGCCTCTCATCGCCGCTCAGCGACGGCAAACGAGGGTCGAGTTCGTTCGGCCAGTCACCCCCCGCTTAGGTGGGTCACCTCCAGGCGTGTCGGCGTCTCCTCACCCTCGTCCGCACCTACATGTCCTTGCACGGTTACCGTCGTCCCCGCCGCGTTCGTCAACCGGGTCCGGACCTCGCCTTCCGCGGTCAGCGTATATGAGGCTTCAGAGCCGGGAACCACGGCGAGGATGACCCCGTCACGGATCACGATGTTGGCCGACAGCGTGAGGGTAGCGTCTTTGGGCGAAAAGCCCTGATCCCGAATCGTCCGGCGAAGCTGACCCACCGTCACCGCATTCTGACGAGCGAACTCGATGTGAACACGGCCTTCGTTCAAGCTGACGTCTGCTGTCTCTACCCCATCCAGTCTCGTCACAGCCACGCTCACGGCGTGGGTGACGTGCCCCCAAGCCAGGCGTAGATCGACCGTGACGCGTACCCGGTCACGGCGGATCCGAACACACTCGGCGCCGTTTGAAGCCCGTCCCGACTCGACTCGGTCGGCACGTCGGCAGCCAGCCACACGGTCGTCTCCTGTCTGGCCCCGACACCAGTGCCCCGCCTCTGGACCCGCCAGCCGACCATCATCTCCACGTCCCGCGAGGCCGGCATTCTCGTGAAAGCCCTCGCGCTCGGAATGGCCGAGGAGCTCGCGACAGGAATCGGGAGCGAGGCGGACACCTGAAGGTCCTCCGTGACCCCATAACTGAGCATGGGGCGAATCATCATCGTGCGGTCGGCACCCAAAAAGCGCCCCATCCCCGCGACATCCAGGCTCCACCCACCGCGTCCGAGCGTCGGCGTCGAAAGCCCGTATACCGGTCCATGACCCTGCCCCACCCCTGCCCATGGCGTCACCATCGTCAAGACCACGCCGCACAGCAAAAGCCGAGTCCAGACGCGATGCATCAGCCGTCGAGACTCATCAAGATCGGTCCGAGTGCGAAGGCCACGAAGAAACCCACACCATACAGGCCGACCGAGGTCCACCAGATGACGCGCGTCCATCGGCTGAGTCTTGGCGGAGATGTTGCCCCCTCCACCACCAGGCGGGGCGTGACCAACTCCGCGTATGCTCGGCTGCCCACGATCAACATGCCGGACATCAGGAACACCCAGACCTTGTTCTGTGACAGGACGACGAGCCATGGAGCGGCTGAGACCGTCGCAGCCACCGCAGAGCCGAAGCCGAGAAGCACGAACAACGCCGGGAGGGCGCAGCAAACGAGCGTACCGAGTGACGCAACCAGCGCGGACCAGACTCCCACGCGGGATTCAGTCACTGGTCTCTCCCGATTTGGAGGGAGTTCAGGTCAGTTGAGCTGCGATCGTTTCGACCGAGGGCGCTCCGTCTGCTCGGCAGGCCATAGCAGCACCCTCGTGCCCCTCGCCGGTAACGTCACGCCCATCGATCAGCACGGTGGGCGAACCATAACGCCGGAAACTTTCCGGCGTCGATTCCGCCATGAGGTCCCACTCGGACCAATCGAGCGGCCTTCCGGACGCCTCAACGGCGACGCGAAGGTTCTCCCGCGCCGTGACGGCGTTCGGGCAGCCGTCGAAGTAGACCAATTCTATCTGAGGAGTGTTCGGCATTCTCTGTTCACCCTCCGGCGTCGATCCGTTCGGTTGCGTCGAATGCGGTCAGCCGTTCCAACTCGGAAACGATCTTCGCCACTGAAGTCACGGTCGTATCGAAGGTGACGAAACCCTCAGATCGGTCGTACGAGAACGTCGCTTCACGCACCCCATCAAGTCGTTCCACGGCCACACGGGCCGCTGTAGAACAGCCGTCTCAGGTCATGCCGGTGACGTCGAGCGCCACCGTGGTGTAGGGGCCTTGGACGTCGGCCATACTCGCCGGCATCTCGCTATGGCCCATTGCCAAGTGACCCTCCGCATCGTTGTGACTCGGGATCTGGAGGAGGATGCCTCCACCGATCACCACTGCCACCGCGGACCATTGTTTCCAGCCCATCTGATCTCTCCTCTCTAGAAAACGAGGGACTGCCAGCTCGGGAACGTCGCGAAACCGACCGCGACGACCGTGGCTACCCACAGGGTGACCTTCATCCGCTTCCGCACGTCGGGGTCAGCGCATGGTTTGCCGGGCTCGCACGCCGCCCTCTCCTCGCGATCGAGCTGCCAGAAACCGAACACCAGTAGCGCAGCGGTCGCCGCAAGGAGATACGGTCGGAACGGCTCGAACGCCGACAAGCCCGCACCCGACACGCCTAGACTTGCCGCTACGACAGGCCCCCCACAGCACAGAGCGGAACCCGCCGCGGCTGTGACGCCACCCATGCTCGGTAGCGCAGTCTTCATCGCTTCGTTCACGGCAACCTCCCTACGCCGGTCCACACCTCATTCCACTCGCCCCACTAACTCGCCGAGAGTCCGACCGGTTGCAAGTTACACTCCGTAGCGCCGGCTAACTAAGCCGGGTAGTGTGGTACAAGGTCAAGGGGCTTGGGGCGCATGAAGCACCGGCGTGGCCCAAATGAAGACTCCTTCATCTTCGCTTCACGGTTTGTTCACCCAAGGGCGGGCATTCTTAGGACTTCGTCCTCTATGCCGGAGCATCCATTCAATGCGCTCGATCCGCCTGGATTCCCACCTGTCGTGAGTCGTTCACCCGACGCGCCTGTCGATCGGCGGGCCTTCCTCAAGGTGGCTGCCGGCCTCGTCGTTCTGCCAGGGGTCAGCGTACAGAATCGCACACTATGGGCGTCAATCGCGCCCGCAGGCGACCAGTTCGCGGAGCGGGTCGAGTATGAACTCTCGATCGACCCATTGGGCGTCTCGTTCAGCGGAGAGTCGGCCGAGGCACGGTCCATCAGTGGGATGATCCCAGGTCCGCTCCTCCGTCTTCGTGAAGGCCAAGAAGCCGTCATTCGGGTCACGAACAACCTCGAGGAACAAACGTCGCTTCACTGGCATGGATTGCTCGTGCCCTTCGATATGGATGGCGTTCCCGGGTTCAGCTTCTCAGGGATCGCCCCGGGTGAGACGTTCACCTACCGCTTCCAGGTTGGGCAGGCTGGCACGTACTGGTACCACAGCCATTCGGGCGGCCAGGAGCAGCAAGGCGTTTACGCGCCGATCGTCATCGATCCTGAGGGCGAGGACCCCGTCCAATACGACCGAGAACACGTCCTGGTACTGTCGGACTGGACCGACGAAGACCCGCTGGAGGTGCTCCGCAATCTCAAGGGAAACGCCGCCTACTACAACTACGGAAAGCGAACGGTGCCCGGGTTCTTCAAGGAGCTGTTCAACGATGCCGGCGCCACCATTCGCGACAGGCATATGTGGGGTCGCATGCGGATGGACCCAACGGATATCGCCGACGTGACAGGTGCCACGTACACCTACCTTCTCAACGGGCAGAACGCGGAGCAGAACTGGACTGGGCTGTTCCAAGCAGGGGAACGCGTCCGGCTTCGGATCATCAACGCTGCCGCGATGACGTACTACGACCTCAAGATTCCTGGGCTACCCATGACGGTCATCCAGTCGGATGGCCAGGACGTGGAGCCGGTCACCGTAGACGAGCTCCCGATCGCCGTCGCCGAGACGTACGACGTAATCGTCGAGCCTCAGGCCGGACAGGCGTACACGATTTTCGCGCAGACACTGGACCGGAGCGGCTTTGCCCGCGGCACGCTCGCCGAGCGGGAGGGCGTGGAGGCACCGATCCCACCCATGACTGCTCGGACGCTTCGCTCGATGCAGATGGACGGCATGGACATGGCCGGTATGGACATGCCGGCGATGGACATGCCGCCCATGGATATGCCTGCCCCCCCCGCGATAGATACCACTGCAGCGATGCCGATGGATACCACAGCGGCGATGCCCATGGATCATGCCGCCGCGGGGCATGAGGCGATGGCTGGGGCATCCATGGTGCTGCCTCGACTCGAGTACAGCCACCTTCGAGCCCTCACCCCGAACCCGGACGTCAGGGACCCCGAGACGGACATGGTCTTTCGCCTGACGGGTGACATGGAGCGGTATTTCTGGACGCTCAACGACAAGAAGCTGTCCGACTCGGAGCCGATCCAGTTGGTGCTCGGGGAGCGCGTCCGGGTGCAGTTCATCAATGAGACCATGATGGAGCACCCGATGCACTTGCACGGTGTTTTCATGGAACTCCAGAACGGACAGGAGCGGGCGTACGCGCCGCGGAAGCACACCATCAACGTGCCTCCGTCCGAGACTGTCGAGGCACACCTCACCTTCGAGGCGGCGGGACCCTGGGCGCTGCACTGTCATCTTCTCTTTCACATGATGACCGGCATGTTCGCCCGGGTGGAAGTCAGTGACCGTGTGGCTGAAACGGAGCCCCCCCGTTGAGGTTCGCCAGCGTCCTGACGACCAGCATCGCGGTCGCGCTAGCGCCGGCCGTCGGAACGGCTCAGGAGATGGACAAGGCGATCTTTCACTTCTCCCAAATCGAGGTAGACGCCTCGCGTTCGCCTGGCGCAACCTTGAGCTCCTGGCACGGCAACGGATGGATCGGCACCGACTACGACCGCCTGTGGTGGAGCACCGAGGGCGATCGCCTCGCGGGGTCGTTCGGGGAGACGGAGGTCATGCTTCTCTACGGCCACTACGCTCGCCGATTCTGGGATGTCGTCGTCGGGTACCGACAGGAATTCGAGCCCATCGCCCGAGGTTACCTCACGTTCGGCGTGATGGGCCTCGCTCCCTATTGGTTCGAGGTCGGCCTCTTCGGGTTCGTGAGCGACGATGGACGACCGAGCCTGCGGTTCGAAGCAGAGAACGATCTTTTCATTACGCAGCGGCTGATCCTGCAGCCGTTCCTCGAGTTGGACGCGTTGGTCGTGCGCGATGACGACCTGGGCGCGGGGGCCGGGCTACGCACGCTCGACCTCGGTCTCAGGACCAGATACGAGATCCGCAGGAAGTTCGCGCCCTATATAGATCTGAGGTGGGTGCGAGACGGCGGCGACGATGAAACTCTCCCGGGCGAGTTCGACGCGGATGGCGTTCGCCTCGGGTTCGGGGTTCGGCTTATCTACTGATGTTGGCAAAAACAGAGGCAGCAATGAAGCGCATGATCAGTCTAGGAGTACTCTTCGCGGTCTTGATGCTGGCGGTGCCGGAACACGGTGGCGCCGATCTCCACTTCGCGCTGAGCAAGTCCGCACCCGAAAAGGACACGTCGGTGGATTCGCCGGCGGAAGTCCGGCTGTGGTTCACCGAGGCGCCCGAGGACGGTACGACATCGATCAGGCTGGTGCCCGGCGGCGGCGACGAAGCGGTCGCGACCGGAGATGTCTCCCAGGATCCCGATGACGGCCGAGTCTTCTTCATCGAGCTAGACGGGGCCCTGGGGGCAGGCCAGTACACCGTAGCCTGGCGCGCCATGGGTCAAGACGGCCACGTAGTACGTGGGGACTTCGGTTTCGAGGTAGCGGGGCGCTGAGTTCGTGGCATCGGTTCTGAGCACACTGACGGGCTGGCTGCTCTTGGCGGCCCTCGTTGCGGCGATGGGTGCCGTAGCGGGCCGTTGGGTGATCATTCCGCGGGTCTTGATCGAGTCGCGCCCTGACCAAGCATGGCTGCGCGGACGAGCTTCGCGGCTCGGAGGCATCGCAGCCGTGCTCCTGCCGATCGCAATCGGATTCTTCTTCCTGCGCCAGCTCATCGAGTTCCGGGACCCCTTCGTTCCGTGGACTGAGGACGCTGAGCTCTTGCTGACAGGCACCAACTGGGGACGTACCTGGACCGTAGGCCTCGTGGGCGTATTGCTCGCCACCGCGGGATTCACACTGGCGATCCGGGGAAAGGCATGGGGTTGGTGGATCGCGACGGTCGCCGTTGTTTGCCTCGCGGCCTTTCCGGCCTTCACGGGTCATGCCAACGGGGAGGAATCACTGCGCGGACTCACACTCGCTGCGGATACCCTTCATGTGCTGGCGGCTACAGGATGGGTTGGCGGCCTCACCTTGGTGCTCTACTCGGAGCACCACTGGCGGCGGACCTCACCCGAGGAACCGGCGAGTCTTCTGCCCTCGCTCGTGCCCGCATTCTCGCCGCTCGCCATCGCCTGCGTCGGTACCCTGATGGCAACGGGGCTCTACGCGTCGATCATTCACATCGATGGCTTTTCGGCGCTCTGGGCGACGGGGTACGGACGGCTGCTCGTTCTCAAGCTCGTGATCGTCTTCGGAGTGATGAGCCTCGGCGCTCTCAACTGGAAGCGCCTCACGCCACGACTCGGCGAGGCTGCGGGTCGGGACGCGCTGAGACGCGCGGCCGGAATTGAAATGTTGCTCGCGCACGGTGTCCTGCTCGTAACAGCGATGTTAGTTCGAACATCGCCGATGTGACCGACATGAATAGAAAATGACCGCAGAAGCGCGGTCGTAGTTTGCAACCCAGAAACACTAAGGAGGGAGATGATGAAAACCCACAAGAAGCTGGCGAGCCTCCTAGGGCTCGTTGCGACGGCCTCGATCCTGGTCGCAGCCATCGCACCCGACACGGCGCCGTTCCACGAGCGCAAGGAAGTCGCCGGTCTGGCGATCGTCTTCGGCGCCGAGCCCGAGCCCGCACTCACCGAGGAGATGCAGTTCCTGCGGTGGCGCGTGAGCTCGTTGGAGACCGAAGACCCCTATACGGAGTTTTCGGGAGAGGTCGCGATCACCTTCGACGGTCAGGCGCTCGGCTCCTTCCCGATCCGCGGAATGCGCGGAAGCCCCGGCCAGTATCAAACGCGCCACATCTTCACAGCGGAGGGCGAGTATGAGACGCTGGTCAGCTTCAAGAAGGGCGACGCGGAGGAGGTCCATACGGTGGACTTCAACTTCAACATCGCCGACCGAGGGGACCTCGAGCTACCTCGACGGAGGCGTGGCGGGCGCTAGAAGCGGTATTCGCATGGGCCTCCAGGGATCGGGCGCACTTCAGATACCCATCCCTGGAGGCCGGCGCCGCATGAAGCGCCGGGAGAATCTCAGTTCACGGGTCGACCCGACGTGTGCAGGTGCACGACCATCCACCGACCATCACGCTGCTCGAGAACGATGGTCCCGCGACCCTCGATTTCGATGTGGCCGCGCTGCGTGTCCGCAGCCAGATCGTATCTGAACGCCGCAAACGCCGTGCTGCCCATGACCTGCGGCTCGATCGAGTGCCACTGGTATGAGAAGTTCTCGAAGGCCTCGAGCTCGGGTTTCAGGTGGGAATCCCGGTAGTCCGCCCAGCCGTGGTTGACCCCTGCCCCTTCGATGATGTGTAGCCCGCGGTCGGCGACGAAAAGCTCGTTGAGCGACTCCCAGTCACCGGCCTCCATGCCCGCGCCAACCGCCTCGATGACCGCCCGAACCTCGGCGACCTGCGGGTTCCGGGCCCGCTGCTGAGCATTCGCAGGCGCTACCGCGACCAGGCCGAGGGCAATGAAGCCAAGGGCCACCGCATGGATTCTACTGCTCGTCTTTCGCATGACATCTCCCCCATCATGGTCAGTCCTGATTACTCCACCGTGCGGCTCTGGTCAACTCGGCGCTGGGACGAGGGCTGGTGATCTCGGAAGTCGCACGGTCACGGATGCCCCGCCACTCGCCCGATTCGTGGCGGTGACCTCGCCACCCTGTGCCTCGACCGCGGCCTTCACGATCGCTAGGCCGAGCCCGCTCCCGCTGGCCTCTTCGCCGCGGGTCCGCGCCTGATCCGCCCGGAAGAACCGGGCGAAGAGCCTGTCGCGGTCCGTGTCCTGGAAGCCCGGGCCTGTGTCGGTCACGCGGATCGTGACGCCCGAAGCGGAGCCCATGACGCTGACTTCGATCTCCCCCCCGTCCGGCGTGAACTTGAGGGCGTTCTCCGAGAGGTTCCAGACGACCTGGTTGAGGAGTCTGGAGTCCACGTTCGCAGTCGTTTCACCGTCGTGAGTGAAGCGAACACGAAGTCCCTTTGCGGTCGCCAGCGGCTCGAGCCGCTGGAGCACCCCCACCGCAATGTCCGCCACGTCGACCGATTCGAAGTGGGCCTCGAGCGCGCCAGCATCGGAACGGGCGAGGATCAGGAGATCCTCAGTGATCCGCGAAAGGCGAACCACCTCCTCGAGGCCGCTGCTAAGCACGCGACGGTACTCGTCGGGGTCCCGCTCCCTACGCAGGGCGAGTTCCAGCTCACCGCGCATAGCCGTCAGCGGCGACCGGAGCTCGTGGCTCGCGTCGGCCGTGAATCGTCTCTGGGCGTCGAACGCGCGCTGAATGCGACCGAGCATCGTGTTGAGTACGTCGACGAGTCGGTGGTATTCATGCGTGTCTGCATACGCTTGAATTCGGCGATTCAGAGAACCCGCACCGATGTCCTCGGCCTGATCCATTATCTCGTGGACCGGGCGCATGGCATGCTTGGCCAGCCACCACGAGCCCGCGAAGGTCCCGGCGGTGACCATGAGCGACAGAAGGATCAGGAACATTCCGACCCGCCGCACCATCGCGTCACGACGCCCCTGGGGAGATGCCACCTGAAGCACGTGCCGGTCGTGGGCTGGCCCCAGCCGATCCAACGGATAATAGAGCGCTCGGATCCGCTCACCGCCGAACTCGGACTGAGTCCAGCTCAGCTCACCCTCCTCCGCGCGCCTGAGGTGCTCGAGGTCGAGCGGTAGATCCTCTGTCATGTACTGGCTGCGTAGCAGACTCTGGCCGTCCCATTGCCATACCTGTGCGTAGCTGACCAGCTCCGTTACCGAGGCGGCTTCATCGGGGGTGAGATCCCAGTCGTGAAAGTGCATCTCGCCCGACGCCTGGTCGGTCAGCGATGCGGCCTGAATCGCGGCCACATTGAGGATCGTGGCGTCGATCTCGCGGTCGAGGAGCGCGCTGATCGCGAGCAAGCTGGCGAGAGAGATTGCGACCATCGCGGCACCCATCACTGCAGTCGCCCGAAGTGCGAGCTGCATGCGGAACGACCGCTTCACGCGGGGCCGCCCTTCTGAAGGACGTAGCCAACGCCGCGAACAGTATGCAGAAGCTCACCCTCTCCCGCGCCGCGCAGCTTGCGACGGAGATGCCCGACATGGACATCAACAACGTTACTCATCGGATCGAAGTGGAGATCCCAGACCTTCTCAAGGAGCTCGGTTCTGCGCACCACGCGTTCAGGGTTCAACAGAAGAAACTCCAACAGTTGGAATTCCTTCGGTGTGAGATCCAGTCTCTGCCCACCGCGATGGGCCGTGTGCTTCAACCGGTCCAACTCGACATCGTGGTACAAGAGCCGGTCCGGCCGGGCGGCGCCCCCCCTGCGCAGCAGTGCACGCACGCGTGCGAAGAGCTCGTCGAAACCGAACGGCTTCGTGAGATAGTCGTCGGCTCCCGCATCCAGCCCGGCGACGACATCCTCTCGCGCGTCTCGAGCGGTCAGCATGAGAATAGGCACCTGTCGCTCTCCGGCCCGTAGCTCCCGGACCATCTCAAACCCAGATTTGCCGGGCAGCATCACGTCGACCAGCAGCAGATCGTAGTCATGGACGCGGGCTTTGAGGAGCCCGTCGACACCGTCGGGGGCGACGTCCACGGAATAGCCCTCCTCCCGAAGTCCCTTCTTCAGGAAGCTGGCGACCTTCTTGTCGTCTTCCACGACCAGGATACGCATCTCTTCTGGGGACGGGATCTCGTGATCAGCGCGAATCTCGCCGTACCGCGAACGCGCCTGGTAGGACTCGAACCTACGACATTCGGCTTAGAAGGCCGATGCTCTATCCAGCTGAGCTACAGGCGCTCACATGAAACGGCGGGAAAGCTAACTCCGGCCCGGCGGATCTCTCAACGAGCGTTAATCCCGATCTGAAGCGTGCGCCATGAAGAATTCGTGGGACGTGGGCCCACTCCCGTCGAGCCGCTCGAACACCCCATCCTGCCGCAGGACCCAGGCTCGGGGGTCCTCGAGCTGCCTATCGAGGATCTCCCGCAGCACGGTCCTCGCGTGTGGCGCGTCGACTGAAGCTAGCAGGCCTTCGGCGACGTTCTGGACGAAGTCGCGCAATATGGAGCGAGAGGCGTGCCTATCGCGGTCATCTCGGAGCGGCATTGGACCTCGGCCCTGCCCTAGTGGACCGCGTGCCCGCGCGTCACACGAGCCAGAGAACGTAGACGACCGCCATCGCGATCTGGACGACTGCGAACGGAAACGCCTTCCGCACGAATCCGACGAAGGAAAGCTTGAGCCCGTGCTTGTGAATGATCGTCACGGCCACCAGCGTCGATGCCGACCCGATGGGCGTGAGGTTGCCGCCCAGATTCGCCCCGAAGATGACCGCCCACCAAAGCGGATCTGTCGGGGGCCGCGCCAGTCCATCCGCTAATGGCATACCCGCGACGATCTTCGCGAGCATCGCGGCCAATGGGATGTTGTCGGTGACCGAGCTGAAGCCCGCGGTCGCGATCATGACCGCACCAGTACCGATCGTGGGCCCAAGACCGACGATTCGCTCGACGCCGACGCCGATCAGCGCGAGCACCTGCGCATGCTCCATGACGTTGATGACCATGAACAGGGCGGCGAAGAAGCCCAGCAGGTCCCAGTCGATGGTCCGGTAGAACTGATCGACCTCGGACTTGTATCGGATCAGCATCACCGCGGCGAAGGTCATGGCCACGAAGCCCATGCCGAGATCCGAGACGTACGGCATCACCGACGTGGTCGCGATCGCCACGATGAAGAGCGCGAGCATGGCGGCAGCGAACCAAAAGAATGCCTGGCTCTCGATGCCGTCGTTCTCATCGAACCCGGACACGAGCTTCATCGCTTTCGCGCGAGCGTCGGCGTCGGCAAGCCCCGAGATGCCGAATATCCGAGCACCCATCCACAGCGTCACCACGGTGGAGACCAGGACGAACCAGCTCGCCTTCGCGAAAAACGCAAAGAAGCTGATCCCGGCCGCCGTCCCGACGATGATGTTCGGCACCGACGATATCAGCGTGAGGAGCCCGCCCAAGTTGGTGAGCAATCCCTCGACCAGGAGGAAGCCGAGGAGCTTGTCGTTCCGCTCGAGTCGGCCGAGCGATACGGCGGTCAGTGAGCCGACGATGATCATCGCGGTGACGTTGTTCAGCACCGCGCTGAAGACCACTGTCATGACCCCGTACAACCAGAGCAGGCGGAGCGGATCACCCCCGGACGCCTTCGTCAATCGAATGGCGACCCAGGTGAAAAGACCAGAGCGGGACGTCACGTCGACGAAGAGACTCGCGCCGAGGATGATGGTGATCACGCCCCAGTCGACCGCCGGGATGTAGACCGGCATGTCGAGCTCGTGCCCTCCGATCATGTAGGGCCCGAACGGCAACGGCAGGAGCACCGCTCCGAGCAGGAGCGCGACGATCGCATACAGGCCCACGATGAGCGACTTCTGCGCGTGGAGCTTCTCCTCGAACGCGAGGCTCGCGATGAGTGCGACGAGCAGTCCCGCGAAGAGGAGCGTGATGCTCATTGGGACGTCCGGCGGGACAAGCTCCCCAACCTGCTGGCTGGCTCCCGGAGCACCGCCCTGGACCGCGAGCGCTACGACCGGCGGCAGGATCGTGAGAGGAAGGCTCATAGGAGCAGCAGAGGAATCGAACGAAGCTCGATGGCCAACGGATAAGCCAGGCCGTGCATCGCGAGCTGATCTTCGTCTTTGGTGTTCATGACCAGCAGGTCTGCGTCGTGCTCCTCGACCAGGCAACGGTACTCCGTCAGGTGGTGCCCCCACTCGACCTCGGCCTGGACGGTGATCGACAGTTCGGCCCGAGCCAACGCGTCGGCGCAGCTCGACATGTAGTCGCGGGCATCCCGGCCCAAGCGATCGATGATGCTCGTCCGGGCGTCGTCGGTGTCGATGGTCGGGATCTTGCCCACCACTTCGATGAACCGGTCGAGGGTGGCGTCGTCTTCGACATGTGTCAGGACGAGGCGGCCACCCTCGTCGGTGAACCGGGCCGCCCAATTCACGAGCGCGTGGTCCCCGACGAGATGGTCGGTCATCGCGACCACGACGTCGGTGTTGAGAACGGGGTGTTCGGGCGAATGCTCGGGGTGTGGCATGACCAGGACCGGGGTTGTGGTCACCTGCGTCAGGACGTCGACGTACTCGCCCAACGTATAAGGCCAGCGCCATGAGTCGCTGTGGAGGTGGCGGTACGTGCAAATCAACCCGGGGCGCTCGGTCTCCACCAATTCGAGCAGCTCGGGGACGTTGGTGTACTCACCGCCGTGCACGATCCGCCACCGCACGTTCTCACCACGTTCCAGCACGCTGAGGAAAGAGCGCACACGATCTCCGAATTCTTCGGCCGCTGCTTCGTCGCGATCGCTCACGACCAGCACGGACGAGACGTCGACGCGTTCGTGGTCGAACTGGGTCTTGGAAGCCGCTCGAAAGACGGATTCGAATTGGTCGACTTTGCTCAGACGGGTGCTCCGGGGCCTGCTATGGTCGGGGCTACATCATAAGCTGCCCCGCGACTGAAGTCGCGGGGGCGTTACGGTGGGGCCGTAGTCGGGCGCCTGCACGATCTGCCAAGCTGGAGTCAGTTGGCCTCGGTTCTCGCTTCGGTGATGCCGATGAGTGAGACCGTCTACCTGCAAATCGAAGAGAGGCTGCTCCCCGAGGATGCGACGCGGCGACTCGGGTACGCCGTCGATCCGCACGTGTACTTTGGGGATGTGTTCGACCGGCTGTGGGAGGAGGTCAGACCAAGGATGAACGACGAGTTCGCCGTCTACGTCGAACACCAGTTCGGCGGGACCCCCTACATCATCTCCGCATGACCTCCGAGCCCTCCGGCAGACTCTAATCCGGCAGTCTACCAAGTGACTGGCCGCGCGTCGCTGCGGGCGCGTTTTAAGAAGGACGTTAACGGGCTTGTTCGCCCGCCTGGTCGCTGTCAGCATCAGCAGCGTGGAGGACCGTTAGGTTTACCGTCATGGAACTGACGATTGATGAGCAGCCCGTTGTCCGTCGTGCTGTGGCTGCATACCAGGCGACGAAGCGGCACGACGGGCCATTCAAAGGCACGACTGCCGACGAGGTTCTCGAGGAGTTGAAGCCGTCTCCCGCCCGTTGGACTGAACTCGCTGCGTTCGTGATCGAAACGGCAGAAGGACCCACGCGAAGGAATCGATAAGGTCGCGCCCCTCGCTTGCCGTCAGCATTCTTGTCGCGTAAGAGAACTCTAACCCAGAGCCGACTCTCGCCGTGGTCGAAGCGTCGAAGGTAGACGCACCACCCCAAGATTTTGGACCCAAGTTGGACTCGAATCCACTGAGTCAGCTCGATGGGACAGCCCCGCAGCCACCTAAGTAGGTGCGGGGCTTGTCCTTCCCTAGTCGGGGCGCCCGGATTCGAACCGGGGACCCCCTGCTCCCAAAGCCTGGCCCAGGGAGGCCCATTTCCGGATAAAATCAGTATCTACGCGGGTTT
>Ga0209554_1002037_pt1 | contig 14532 bp, 16 predicted proteins | sample MarorgKNORR_S2LV_5_FD_188221 | JGI IMG/M metagenome (GOLD analysis project Ga0209554, IMG submission 188221) | Marine microbial communities from the Southern Atlantic Ocean, analyzing organic carbon cycling - Bottom_A/KNORR_S2/LV (SPAdes) (version 2) | ecosystem: Environmental > Aquatic > Marine...
AGATTTTCATGAAGAATCTTCAACCACTTTGTATGAATTTGATGAAGGAATTTCATCTCGTGGTATTATTAATATGGCAAAATATTCTGAACATAATTTTTTTGAAATACTTTTCCCATTTTATCCATTTACTAGATGGCTGATCCAAAATTTTGGAATTATGACTTTTATTAGGAATTTTGATATTTTGTTTAAAATGAATCTTGGTGGAGGATTTGCATTATTTGTTGACATTTTCCTCAAAATTTTTAATACCAGTAAAAAAAGTCATTAACTCTCATCTTGTTTTAATTTAGTCATAATTTCATTTATGCCATATTTTAGATCATAATCTATCTCGAATCCTAGTATTTTTTTAATTTTGTTACAATCCATTGTGAATGAATTTTTGTCTTTTTCATCACTAATGACCAAACATCCTTCTTTTTTTGTAATATCCGTAATTTTTTTTGCAATTTCTTCAATAGAATAGTTCAACTCATCTGAGCCTACATTGAAAATCTCTCCTGCAATTCCTTTTTTTGATTTAATCACTAAAATTATTGCTTTAACCGCATCCCTGACATGTAAAAATGGACGCTTACTACTTTTACTTTTAACTTCAATTTTTCCGTTGGTATGTAATTGTTTTATCATGTTATTTATTGACTGATCCCATCTCATTCTTACCGAGTCCCCAAAAATACTTGCTAATCTTAATACTGTTACTCTAAATTTTGTATCATTTAATGAAATAGCATACTTGTCTAATTCTAAATTTATTTTTGCATAAAGTGTTTTGGGATTTGGTATTTTTTTTTCATTGTTTCCCTTCATACTTCCTGCATACACATTACTGCTGGAAATTCTAATATATTGTGAAATACCATTTTGTTTTGACATTTTAATTATTTTTCTTCTTGCATTTTTATTTACCTTAATGACTTCCTCTTCTTTTTTATCTAGATTCTTTGTTAGTGCTGCAAGATCAATAACTGTATCTATGTCTGAAAAATTTTTTGATTCAATATTTCTAATATCTCCAACTATGATTTCTAGATCTTTGTTTGATTTTAACTTAGATAAAATCTCTGATGATGAAAATCTATCAAAACATCTAACATAAAATTTATTTTTAATTAATTCTGTGACTAACATGGAACCAATATATCCACCACCACCAATTACAAGAATTTTCAATCTCTTCAATATTAGAAATAAACTCTTTCATATATTATTTAATTAGTTTTTAAAGCCAAATTTCAAGATTGAAATATAAATATCATTATTTTTATTTGAATAAATGTCTAATTTTACTTATTTTGCTAGAGTTTTAAAACACCCTGGCTTTGTATTTAATGAAAATTTTCTTTTACATCCAATTGCTTCGTTTTATACTTCAAGGAAAATTCTACAAAATAACATGTCACTTTTAGATGGAATACAAAAACTTACTAGTGAATCTTTAGAAAATCTCAAAAAATATTATGATGATATTTCAAAGAACACAAAATTACTAAACCATTTAGATACTCAATTTGATACATATTATGATTATATTGAAAAATCTGATCTTAATAATTTAAAATTTTCAAAAGAAAACCCTGCTGGAAGATTAAATCGACAATCACAAAGCAATGCTGGATTTTTTTTATATCTTCTAGTACGAGCCCTTAAACCAGAAATTTTTGTCGAAACTGGAGTTAGCGCAGGAGAATCATCTACTTTCATACTTCAAGCAATGCATGATAATAATTTTGGAAAATTGTATTCTGTAGATCTACCTCGAGCAACTGTTGAAAAAGGTTTGACTACTATTATTCCTGAAGACAAGTCTTCAGGATGGTTAATTCCTGAATCACTTAAGGATAAATGGGAATTACATTTAGGAAAATCTGAAGAAATTCTACCAAAATTATTTTCTAAACTTGAACAAATTGATGTGTTTTTTCATGATAGTCTTCATACATACGACCATATGATGTTTGAATATAGTATATGTTGGGATTATCTTAAAGAAGGTGGTGTTCTTTTTTCTGATGATATTGTAGTAATGAATGGTAAGGGTCATTCGCCTTTAGTAGATTTTGCTGACATGCAACAAAAAGAAATTGTTGTTTACAATGTATTAGGTGGATTACAAAAATGATCCTGAATTAAAATGGAAAAAAATGATAAATTTCTACTAGGTTTTTATGTTTTATTAGGAATAGGTGTTTTTCTTGGATTATTTTATATTAATTCTACATTAGAAAAACCTGAGGGCCCATTAAATCTTGTACCTCTACCGCTTTCAAATGTTTCAATTTCAAAAGTTGTTGATATCGAAACTGAAAAATTGTTTACAATTTTAACTGATGTAGAAAGTTATCCACTCGTACTTCCAAAAAATATTTTATCTGTGAATAAAATTGATGAAACAAATTCCTCACTAGTTTATGAGATTATTGTTACAGAAAAGGGAATTAAAACGACTCTTTTGGTAAAACAAGATTTTTTTCCTTACGAGAAACAAATTTTAACTGTTATTGACGGTGATGCAAAAAATACAATTATTACCCAAAAATTCCAAAATCAAGGAAACTCTACAAAACTAATTACTGATATTGAAATTAAATTATCTGGTATACTGACCCCCTTTCTATTTATTCCAGACTTAAATTTTAATAATGCCATGAATACAATATTCGAATCTTTTATTGAATATTCTGTTGAAAAAACCAAAAATGAAAAAATTGTAGACGATCTTTATCGTGATATTTTAAAACGTCCTGCAGATCAAGAAGGAATGTCTTATTTTGCACTTTTATTACAACAAAATAAAATAACTCCTGAAGAAATAAAAAAGGAATTATATGCTTCTGAAGAATACAAATCTGTAATTCTTTTAACTGATTTAAAAAATATAGATGAATTATCTGATGAAACCAAGAATACAATTAATGAACTATATGACATTATTTTAAGAAGAAGTGTTGATAATGAAGGATTACGATATTTTGGCTCACATTTGGAAAATGACACGATGACTTTATCTGAAATTAGTGTTAACATCTTAGCCTCTGATGAATTTAATTCATTACCAGTTGAGACTAGAGATGTGGATGAAACATACATGTTAAATGAATCTTGGCAGATTGTTAATCAAACTTATTATAAAATACATGATAAATATCCTGACAAAAAAACAGTTAGAGCATATGGGATTTTTTTTGAGAGAGGTGATCTTACATTGAAAGAAATTAAAGAATTATTTGGAGAATTATTCGGAAAATAACTAATAACTATTAGATATTCAATTTTAGGATATGTGCATTTTTTTTAAACCCCCTCTTCAATCTAGTTAGTTTTTTCAAAATCCAATTAATTATCAAAATCTTAGTTCTAGTTTGAAATGTGATTAAAAACATAATTAAATAAGATAAATTTTAACTTTTAATATGCGAAAGAATTCTAATCTGAAATTATTTTATAATAAAGTCTATAAAAAAGGTGAAGAAAAACATTTTACATCATTTGTTGCTAAAGGTACTCCAACAGATGAAATTAAAGAAGTTCTTAAGGAATTAAACTGGAAAAACAAATCAGTCTTAGATGTTGGGTGTGGTACCGGATTATTTGCACATAAAGTATCAAAACTAGGTCCAAAACAAGTACTCGGAATTGATTTTTCAAAAGAAGCTATAGAAATTGCAAAAAAAAACTCACAAAAATCATAATTTACAATATCAATTTTTGGATGTTAAGGAAATTAAATCTAAATTTGATGTTATTGTTTCTTTAGGAACTTTAGAGCATATGGATGATCCCATAAAGACATTAAAAATATTAAAAAAACATTTAGCCAAAAATGGAAAAATTATCATTACTTCTCCTAATTGGACAAATCCTAGAGGCTATATTCTAATGACCTTATGGCATTTGTTTAATGCTCCTATAACACTAGCTGATCTGCATTATCAAACTCCTGTAGATTTTCAAGAATATGCTAAAAAATTGAATATGAATTTTAAGTGGCGAACAATAGATAGATTATGGGCACATGGTGATATTCTAATTAGCGATTTCAAAAGAAGAATTCCTAATGTACTGAGAGATTCTAAACTTCCTAATAGCCCTGCTCAAATCAAAAAATTCCTTAATTGGATAGATGTCAATATATTATCATTTGATAATTCTCTTCCACATTCAGGCGCCACTGGACTGTATGTGTTTTCGTTTAAAAAATATTCTTCAAGATCTACTATCTAAATATCCCACAGCATGTGGCTGAAAAGAAAACAATTAGGGCTTTGGGAATTTTTCTAGAATCTGGAGTCATGTCAATGGATGAAATTAAAGATTTTTTATTAAATATTAATGATTAGTTATTTTTATTTATTATTTTTAAAATCTATTTTTTCTTTTTAATTTCATTAAGAATTGAATAACATAAATTTCTAATTTTTGAATCAATAACTATTGTAATTATCAAATACAAAAATGCACTTAAGATTACAAAAATTACTAATGATGGTAAAAATTCAATTAATTTTTCATTATATGTTATGTTCTGTTCTAAAATTATGAAAGTTATTCCAAAAACTATTATTCCTGTTATTAGGTATTTTGCAATTCTACTTTTTTGGATTTTTACATCTACTGATTTTTTAATTAATGTTGCTAAGAAAACAGTAAAAGGAATTTCTATGCATACAGCTAAAATTGACCACCATATAACTAACTCTAATTGTGTTGATGTATCATTTGTAAAAATCAATACAAATGAAAGTATTACCATATATGAAATAGTTTGAATCAATTGTATAGTTGGCACAACAAATAATCTACTTTTAATATAATCACTAAATCTAGATTCTTTTATTGTATCTACATCTTCTATCCCAGTTAGAACTTGAGAAAATAATCCATTAAAAGTTTGGAAAAATATTCTTATGGTTAGAATAATAACTACTAGTGAAGCAATTTTATAAATTGGATTAAGTGCAAATAGTCCAAATTCTGCAAAAATTATAGATAATCCTGCAAATAAAATCATAAAATATACTTGTAAAGTAATATTATGCCCAAGATAGTCTTTTTTCTTTTCTCCTAGAAGTTTTCCATAAATTCCCACGGAAAACGCACTCGCATATCCCACTATTCCTGCAATTACTAGTGCCGCTGAGTAATATGCCAAACCTATGACTGAACCTGTGATTATTGAAAAAATTATCACATCTGATCTTCCAATTAATGGTGCAATTCTTGGATATAGTGGTAACCATGAAATTTTTAACCATTTTTGAAAAAATTCTTTTTTGATTTGATTTTTTATTTTTTCTTTGGCATACCAAAATAATGCAATATCATTAATTATGTATCCAATGAAAAATGATATTATAACTCCAACAACTCCCATTTCAAAATAATATACAAATAATAGTGCCAAAGGAATTTTTGCTAAATCTGCAAAGAAATTACTATAACTAACAACATGAGGTTTCCATCCTAAGTTAATGGATGATAAAACTTTGTGTAAATACATTAGAGGAATTAAAATTACTGCAAATAGTAATACATTATAATCAACGTTAGTTTGTGGACTTACCAGTATTACACATAGTATGTAAATTCCTATACCGCCCATCGAAAGTATTCCTTCCCCTAAGACTGAGGTTTTTCCAGAATCAATTTTTCTTGCAGTTTCTCTTGTTGCCCAATAAGCAATTATTGGATCTAAAATAATTCCATAAAATAATAAACCGCTTATTAATGTCCAAGTACCAAATTCTTCTGCAACGAGTACTCTTGTAATGATTATCATAAAAAATAACCCAGTGATTATTCGTGTTAATCCAAATGATAGCGAAACTAATCCTGAGTAAGTAATTCTAATCTCTGACAATTTTTTTTATACCTATTAACAAAATGTCAATAGGTTCAATGTAAAGTTTCATGATATTAAGTAAATTTTTTTATTGTACTTTTTACAATATCTGAAAATAATGGGGTTATTTCTTCTCTTAATCTTTGGATGTTTTCTTCTAAGGTGTTAGTTTTATTATAATTTACAGGATGTGAAATAGTATCAATTGTTCCTCCTGAATCAATTTTGTTTCCTAAGTGATGTACTGACAAAATTATTTTGTTCTCATTATGACTTAAAGCCTGTTTAATTGGTTTACCTCCTCCATATTCTGGTAATTTTCCCCTATGTACTCCAAATGCAAGAATTGATGCTTTTTTCCCAACATCTTCCAAAATTAAATATCTCCAAGAAATTTCTATTATAAAATCACAGTTCGGGATTTCAGTTATTGATTGTAATTTAGAATCAACTGATTCTAATGGAATTTTATTTTCATTACACTTTTCTACAAACAAGTGATAGTCTTCTCTTTCTCCTCTGTTTGGATCTTCTGATTTTGTTTTTAATTTATGTGTGAATACCTTTAATATTTTGTAATTTGACTCATTAATAATTCCACATAATGCGTTGTATCCATGAGGTCTAGCAAGAAATGCAACTATTGTAATCATAAATTCTTATTTTCTAATCAGGATAAAAAAATTTCTATATCTGATATATTTTTTGATATGAATAATTATATGACCAACACTTTAAGTACAAATATGCCTACTTCTTCAATTGAATTAAAACCTATTCGTAAATCTGATGTTGATTTTCTTTATGAATTACTTTTGGGAAGATCTCCAAATGAAAATATTTCTCATAGAAAAATGCCTTCTTACAAAAAACATTCAAAATTTGTAATGTCAAAACCTTATAAAAAATGGTATATTATATATTATAAAAAACAAAAACTGGGCTCTCTTTATCTGACCCATTTGAACGAAATTGGTATTCATTTTAAAAAAACCTCCATTCGTGATTTTCTTATAACTAAATCAATTGAATTATTGATACGTAAAAATACAGGAAAACGATTTCTCATAAATATTAGTCCAAAAAATAAGAAATTACTGAAAATAATTAAGAACAAAAAATCTCAATTGATTCAATATACTTATGAATTACATCTATCTGATTAATTCAAAGATTGTCAAAACAAATTAAATTATTTGATCCTATTATTACTGATAATGAGATCAAAGCAACTGTAAAAGTCTTAAAAAGTCATTTCTGGGCATCTGGTTCTGGTTCTGGAAATGTTAAAAAATTTGAAGAATCCTTCAATATGTATATTGGCTCTCAAAAATCACTTGCTGTAAATTCTGGAACAGCAGCATTACACTTAGCTTTGTCTCTTTGTGATATAAAAAATAAAGAAGTGGTCTTGCCATCATTATCTTTTGTATCGACTGCTCATGCTGTTATGTATAATGGTGGAAAACCAATTTTTGCTGATATTGATCCAGTTACTCTAAATATTGATCCAAATTCTATCGAAGAAAAAATTTCAAAAAATACTAAAGTTATTTTGCCTGTACATTTTGGTGGTTTATCTTGTGACCTTAATTCAATTCAAAAACTTTGTAAAGATAATGACAATTTTCTCATTGAAGATGCAGCTCATGCTACCGGCAGTTTGTATAATGGAAAAAAGATTGGAACTCATGGATCTATAGTTTGCTTTAGTTTCCATCCTGTAAAAAATTTGGCAATGCCTGCAGGTGGGGCACTTTCATTAAATGGAAAAAATTCTCAAAAATTTGAAAAATCTATTAGATCACAACGATGGTGTGGTATTTCTAATCGAAAAGGAGTAGATTATGACGTTTCTACACTTGGTTGGAATTATTATATGAATGAAATTTCAGCAGCTATTGGTTTAGAGCAACTTAAGAAATTAGATGAACGGATTTCAATCAAAAAAAATACTGCCAAACGATATTCAGATGAATTGTATGTTGAAAAAATGCCATTTGATGAAAATTGCTCATATCATTTATTTTGGATTAGAGTGAGAAATAGGAAACAATTTATGAACAAAATGACTTACAATGGAATTGAAACAGGAATTCACTATACTCCAATTCATAAAATGACGTTTTACAATTCAAAACAACAACTTCCAAATACTGAATCTGTATCTAGCGAACTTGTTTCAATCCCAATTCATGCTAATTTGACTGATTCCTCCGTATCTAAGATAATCAAATGTGTAAACAAATTTTCTTAGTTATTCATATTCGGTAATACCTTCTCCTAAATTGATATCACTTCTAGCCTTCTTCCCATTTACTTCGTTAATCAATCTTGGATCTAAACCTCTAGTTTTGTTTCCTGGACGTAGAATTTCCATATTTGTTCCTTCTTTGAAAATTTCACCTTTTTTGATGTTTTTTATTGCCTGAATTCTTCTGTTTGCAAACTTTGCCAACTCAATTTCTTCATTAAGAATACTTTTTTCTCCTATCCCTTTAGCTTTATCAGCTTGCCTTACATTTTTTATCATCATTTCTAATTCATCAGGTATTAATGCAAATGGATGATCAGGTCCAGGAAGATTTCTATCAATTGTAAAATGTTTTTCTATTACTGTTGCACCTAGACCTATTGCTGTAAGTGGACCAATTAATGGATCCATACTATGGTCTGAAAATCCAATTGGTAAATTATAACGCTCTTTCATCTTTGGAATAACAGAAAGATTAAGTGATTCAATTGGTGCTGGATATTTTGATGTACATTGAAGTAAACATATTGATTTGTTGTATTTTTTAATTAAATTTACTGCAAAATCAATTTCATCAAATGTACTAGCTCCTGTTGAAATTAAAACTGGTTTTCCTGTTTGTGCTATATATTCTAATAATCTAACATGATTTATTTCAAATGATGCAATTTTGTGAATTGGAACATATGGGTTTATGTTTTTTGCATCTTCAACTGAAAATGGCGTTGACATAAAAATAATATTTTCTTCTTGACAAATTTTATTTAATTCTGAAATCATTTCATATGGCATTGAAAGATATTCAAAAATTTCATTGATTTCTTGAGTATAACCTTTGTCTGAAAGATATTTGCTTTTTCCTGCTTTGTCCGCATATACTGTATCCGCTCTATATGTTTGAAATTTTACTGCATCTGCTCCTGATATTGATGCAATTTTAATTAGTTTTTTTGCTTGTTCTAGGTCTTCTTCATAACTGCCACATTTCCAATTCGAACCAGCTTCAGCTATAATGAATGTATGGTGATAATCATCAAATAAATTTTTAGAATGATTCAAATCTGTATTTTTCCCTAAAAAATTTATTTTTCACCGTTTAGCACTCCTGAATCTTCAATGATCGTTATTAATTCATTTTTTGAAATTTTTTCTACAATATTAGATGAATATGTACCAGACATTTCAAGTTTTTTTCTAATATCAAAAGAGGCCTTTTGCAGCTTCTGCAATGTCATCTTCTATTTTTGCTGTTGAATCTGACCAAAATGTCTTGATAAATTCTTCTCTTAATCCTTCTCTTAATTCTTCATCAGTTTCTGCCTGTTTAATTTCCACCCATCTATTTTTTGGGAATTTTACATACATTGCAAACACATCACGTAAACGAATCATATCCTTCTTATCCCATTGTGGCATATTTAGCAAACTTTCTCCTGAACTAGTAACTGCACAAATGACGTTTGGATCTAGATATCCTTTTTTTACAGCAAGTGCATGAAGTTCTGTTCCATGAAAAGGTACAAGAATCGAACAACTAGAACTATCTGAATTAAATCTACGATTCAATTCAATTGTATCAAATGCTAATTCTCTGGTTTCATCAGGAAAACCTATAATATTATTCACACTAAACATAATGTCTAGCTTCTCAACAATTTTTATTTTTTTTACTGCATCATCGTTTGAATATTCTCGTTTGACAACATCTCTACGAAATATTTCATTACCATGTTCGAGTCCAAAAGTAACTCTGTCTAAACCAATTTCTTTAAGTCTTCTGAATTTCTCTTCATCAATTGTTTCAATTCTTGTCTGACACCAAAATGGTAATTTGAATTCAGAATACATCTTACAAAACTCATCAAATTCTTTATCACTCCATGCCAAAAAAGTATCGGCCCAAAAATAGATATATTCAACATTATATATTTTGATGTGATTTTCAATTTCTTTCTTAACAAGATCCATTGACTTTTTTCTAAAAAAGGACATTCCTTTTAAAAAATCTCCGTCGCCATAGAGTCTGTTTTGACCTGGAGAATTACAAAATGAGCATGTGTATGGACATCCACGATGTGTTTCTACAGGTAATAAACGACGAATTTTCCCTCCCATTGGTCGATAAAATCGTTTTTCCCCAAACAATCCTATGTCTGTTATTGGAGGCAGTTCATCCATGTTGACAGGACGGGAAATACTATTTTTTGTAATTGTTCCGTCTTTTTGTCTAACCCACAGATTTGTAACATTAGAATATTCTTCTTCATTTGATATGGAATTAGCTAAATCAATAATTGCATTTTCTCCTTCACCAACACATACCATATCTATATTTTTGTAATTCATTACTAGATCTGGTGCAAAAGTAGAAAATACCCCACCAAAAATATTTTTTACGTTCTTATGCCTTGTCCCATCAATTAATTTTATTGCACGTAAAAATGTAGTTTCTGTACATGAAACTGCAATAAAATCTGGTTTAAACTCGTCAATAGATGCTTCAAAGTCAATAACAGCTGATCTTGTAGTTTTCTTGAAATGTAAATCATCGTCATCTTTATCTAAAATAGGTCTATTTGTTAGAGCTTTTTGTGTTGTGATATCTGGATCTACTAGTGTTATTTCATCATCAAATTTATAAAATGTTGTATCAAAAAGAGCAGTTTTATGACCTTCATTTTTAAGAATTTGAGATAGAGTTGAGATTGAAGGTGGAATTGTACTCATCCCACGTTCATTTGGATACAAAAATAATATTCTACAATCTCTTGAATTTAATTTCCTTTTAACCTTGGATGTCAAAAAAGGATTTTGTTTCTCAATTTCAATTAAATTTGATACATCATTATCTGCTAGAATAGTTTCTGTTGCCATTTTTAATTTACCATTTTTATTGTCTAGTTAGACTCTTATCTACTTTACAAAGTCATTTTTCTTTATATATACTATATATAATTTAGTCACATTTTCTGATATTTTCTTTTCTAAACAATTTATTTTTGTATGTTTAGCATTCCTGAATCTTCAATGATCGTTATTAATTCATTTTTTGGAATTTTTTCTACAATATTAGATGAATATGTATCAGACATTTCAAGTTTTTTTATGTTAGGATAATTTGCTTTAATTTCATTGACTTCTTTAAATGGACTAAAAATAATGTATTTGTTATCATATTCCCATGTATAGCGTAATTCATCTGTGTTGATTAGGGTTTCATGTAATTTCTCTCCTGGCCTAATAGATATGATCTCTTCTTCAGTTTTTCCAAGTAGTTCCATTAATGCATCTTTTAGATCCATTATGGAATATGCTCTTAATTTTGGAACAAAAACTTCAGAACTTTTTCCTAGAAAAGTTGATTCGAGAATAAAATCCAATGCCTCATTCATCGTTAGACTAAACCTTGTCATATTAGGATCAGTAATTGTGATTTTCTCTTTTTCTCTGATCTGTTTAATGAATTTTGGAACTACAGAACCACTACTTCCTAATACATTCCCATATCTTAGTGCCACAAATTTTGTTTTTGCTACTTTAGTATTCCAATAGGGATTAGCAGTAACAAATAATTTTTCCATTAATAGTTTTGTGGCTCCATACGTATTAAGTGGCGAAACCGCTTTATCTGTACCTGCACATGTAGCAATTGAAATATTTTCATGTAAACATGCATCAATGACATTTTGGGAACCAATTACATTTGTTTTAATTGCTTCAAAAGGGTTGTATTCTACAACAGGGACATGTTTTAGAGCTGCTGTATGAAAAATTATATCTACTTCTTCAAATGCTTTGTATAGACGAAATAATTCTCTTACATCACCAATAAAAAATCTTAATCTTTTATCATTAAACTGTGATTCCATATTGACTTGTTTATTCTCATTTCTGCTCAAAATTCTAATTGTTTTTACTTCTGTTTTCAGTAATTCTTTTGTTAATGCTTGACCTAAAGAGCCTGTTCCACCAGTAATTAAAACAGTTTTATCTTTTAATCTATCGCTAATTTCTTTCTTCATTGTTAATGGGAAAATATTTTATATATATTTAGTCTCTTCTATGTCGTTTTAGACTCTACATACTCACAAATTATGTGGTAAATTACTCTGTGAACCTCTTGGATATTAGATGTAGATGAACAATCCACAATGATTGGAATGTCTACATATTCTTTAATGATTCCACCATTGTTTCCTAAAAGACCTATTGTCTTTGCCTTTCTCTCTTTTGATTTTATGATTCCATTTTTAACATTAATTGAATTTCCACTGGTTGAAATTCCTATTACAATATCTCCTTCTACAACTAACGATTCACACTGACGACTAAAAATACAATCAAAAGAAAAGTCATTCCCAATTGATGTAAGAATTGAAGTATCTGTGGTTAATGCAATTGCTGGTAAACTCCTTCTATTTTTTTTGAATTTACTGATAAATTCAGCTGCAATATGTTGTGCATCAGCTGCACTTCCACCATTTCCAAAAATTATGATTTTTTTTCCTCTTTCTATACAATTAATAATTTCGGTTATTGCATTTTCTATCACTTCTGATAAACTAGCAGCTTTTTTGATCTCTTCTGCACTATTCAAAAATGATTTTTCAATACTGTCTTTCATATTTTTCATGAAAAAATTTGCCTTAGCTTTTTTCTAACTGGTAATTCTGAATCCCAGATTCTCTTTTTACCGTCTCCTTGAACTCTTTCAACTGCTCTTAAATCTCTGACTAGTCTAAACAATCCTTTTACTGCTAATGATGCTGCTTGATCGCTTCCGTACATTGCTCTATCCAATGTAATGTGCCTCTCGATTGATGATGCTCCAAGTAGTAATGCGGTAACACAAATTAGATATGCTCCTACTTCGTGACCACTATAACCAACTTTACATTTGAACTTATTTTTTAAAACAGGAATTAATTTTAAATTAGCTTCTTCATCTTTCATAGGGTAAGAACTATTGCTATGCATTAGCTCAAATGAACATTTAAATTTCCTAAAAATCTTTACTGCATTTTCTATTTCTTCAAATGTGCTCATTCCTGTTGATATGAATGTGTATTTTCTTTCCTGTGCAATCGTTTTCAAGAGTTTTTCATGAACAAGCATGGCTGATGCCACTTTGTTGTATTTAGTTTTAAATCTCCTCATTTGTATTTGGCTTCCAACGTCCCAACATGATACAAACCACGGAATTTTCTTCTTTTTACAATATTTGTCAATTTTTGAGTATTCATTTAGAGATAACTCAAGCCCTAATTTTTGTTCTCTTTGAGTTGTTCCCCAAGGGCTTTCTCTTGGTTGATCAAGAGTTTCTTTTGAATATACTTTTTCCACATCTCTTTTTTGGAATTTAACTGCATCACAACCTGTACTAACTGCTATATCAATTAATTTTTTAGCATTATCTAAACTTCCGTTATGATTAATGCCTAGTTCTGCAATAATGAAAACCATTTATTGTTCTCTTTTTTTTGAATTAATAAATTTGTCTAGTACATTTTCTTTTTATTAGGAAATCTTTCTTTAAAAATCATATCTGAGATTTCTCTAAATGCACCTTTCCCTCCATCCTTTGAGCAAATGTAATCTACATGTTTTTTTATTAAATCATTGGCGTTATTGGGGACAGCTGAAAATCCTACCCTCTCTAGAAGCTTCATGTCATTTACATCATCACCAATATATGCTACTTCCTTTTCAGAAACACCAAATTCTTTACAAATTTTTGATAATTCTTCTTCTTTTTTTAATGAATTTGATATTACTTTGGTTACATTCATTTCCTTTGCCCATTTTTTTGTTATCTTAGAATTTTCCTTTGTGACAATAATTGTTTTAATTCCATTTCTTAATAGTATGTTGATTCCCATTCCATCTCTTACGTGAAATTTTTTTAATATTTCTCCTTTATCTGAATAATATCTACCACCATCTGTTAAAACTCCGTCTACATCAGTAAGAACAATTTTAATTTTCTTACATTTATTTTCATTTTTCATTTTATTATACTGATTAAACGAATTCCCCTGGAGAAGTATTAATCTCAACATCAACTCCATCAAGAATTTGTGTTCTATTTGAATCAGATTCAATTTTTTCTTCATATATGGTTGTCTTGAATTTCACTTTGCGTTGAATCATAGTGCCTAGCATTTTTGAAAGAATTTTCCCTATTCCATTAATATCAGAACCATTTTCTTCAATTTTTTCTTTTATCATCTGCTTTTGCACATCATTTGAAAAAAATGAAATTGTAAGAGGTTTTTCTAATTTAATAGGCAAACTTCTAAATTTATCATCCATTAATTTTTGGAAATCATACATGAATTTATGTGAATATTCTTTTTCATAATCAAAAACATTTCTTCTTCTTAAGATACTAAATATTTTCAATTCTTGTAAAAAGGAATTATATTTTTCA
>Ga0209554_1002039_pt1 | contig 14527 bp, 13 predicted proteins | sample MarorgKNORR_S2LV_5_FD_188221 | JGI IMG/M metagenome (GOLD analysis project Ga0209554, IMG submission 188221) | Marine microbial communities from the Southern Atlantic Ocean, analyzing organic carbon cycling - Bottom_A/KNORR_S2/LV (SPAdes) (version 2) | ecosystem: Environmental > Aquatic > Marine...
ACATGCCGACGTTCTTCGGAATCATGTCGTCGGTGAGAACGTTGAACAGGAAGCCCGAGGCGCCGAGCTGAACGCCGAGATAGGGAATCGAGAACAGCAGCGCCACGGCGACCACCAGGATGCGGATCATATCGCCCTGGAAGTAGTCGGACAGCATTTCGCCCGGCGTCACATAGCCGAAGCGCTTGCCCAGCATCCATTGACGCTTCAGGAACAGCACCCCCGTGAACGGGATGGTGATGGTGTAGAACGAGGCGTAGGCGTACTGGAAGCCATCGCGGTAGATCAGTCCCGGGTGACCCATGAAGGTCCAGCCGGAGAATGACGTCGCGGTGGCCGCGAGCACGAACACCCACAATGAAATTTGACGGCCGGAGATGAAGTAGTCACTGGCGGTCTTGGCCATCTGGGCGCTCTTTATGCCCCAGAAAATACAGTAGCACCAGTAAACCGCGACGAAGGTGAATAACCAGATTACTTTCGGAGACACGATAATACTCCCCCTGCTTATGAATTCACTGGGATTCCGGGACTGTCTCCCCGGACCCCTCTCATTTGTTCCTTGGCCCCTTAAGTCGATGCGCCATGGCGAATGGATTGCTCGACAGGGCGATCAACTCGCTCCAAAGCGCGTAAATTCTACAGATAGCCCGCGCCAATGTCACGCAATTCAGATGTGGTCTTAATTGCGCTCCATTGACTGTGGCTTAAGTCCTTGAAATTACTCGGACACACAGATTTTACACTGCTTACCGCGGCACCTGCAGTTGATAATCCTTGATGTCGGAAAAAGTGATTTCAGGCCATCTTTCCGTCTCGTAAGTCAACATGAACGCCGATTCGGCGAGAAATACCGGGGCGCCGTCCGCATCGCGCGCCATGGCCGCATGATGGCGCGTCGTGAAACGCTCGAGCTCGGCCCGGTCGTCGGCGCCGACCCAGCGCACGACCACGAAGCGCGACGGCTCGAAGCGTATGGGTAGGTTGTATTCAATCGCCATGCGCTCAACCAACACATCGAGCTGCAGGGCGCCGACCACGCCGATGATGGGCGGCGATCCGTCGAACGGATTGAACACCTGGACCACGCCTTCCTCCGCCAACTGTCCCATGGCGGCATGCAGTTTCTTCGCCTTCATGGCGTCCTCGAGACGCGTCACGCGGAGGATCTCGGGGGCGAAGCTGGGCACCCCGCGAAAGGCTAGCCGTTCGCCTTCGGTCAGGGTGTCGCCGATGCGCAGGGTGCCGTGATTGGGGATGCCGACGATATCGCCGGCCAGGGCTTCCTCGGCGAGCGCCCGGTCCTGGGCGAAGAAGAATTGCGGCGTATGGATGCCGATGGTTTTGCCGGTGCGCATCAGATGCGCCTTCATGCCGCGCCTGAGCCGCCCCGAGCAGATCCGCATGAAGGCGATGCGGTCGCGGTGGTTGGGGTCCATGTTCGCCTGGATCTTGAAAATAAATCCGGTCATGGCCTCTTCGTCGGGCGCGACCTCACGTAGGTCGGCGATTTGCGGCTGGGGCGGCGGCGCGAACCGGGCCAGGCAGTCGAGCAGCTCGCGGATGCCGAAATTCTTCAAGGCGCTGCCAAACAGCACTGGCGAGAGATGGCCTTCACGGTAGCTCGTCTCGTCGAACGGGCGGCAGGCCTCCTTGGCGATGGCGATGTCCTCGACCACCCGCGCGGCGTCGCTCACCGGTAGAAGCGCCGCCACCGCAGGATCGTCGGGGCCGGACACCGCGAAGCCCGCGCCGTCGCCATCCGGGGTGCGCACCCGGTTGCCCGCCAGGTCGTAGATACCGGCGAAGCCGCGGCCCTGTCCGATCGGCCAGTTGAGCGGAGCGGTATCGAGGGCGAGTTTCTGCTCGATCTCATCGAGCAGGTCGAAGATATCGCGGGCTTCCCGATCCATCTTGTTGATGAAGGTGATGATCGGGATGTCACGCAGGCGGCAGATCTCGAACAGCTTGGCGGTGCGCGCCTCGATGCCCTTGGCCGCGTCGATCACCATGACCGCCGAATCGACGGCGCTTAAGGTGCGGTAGGTGTCCTCGGAGAAATCCTCGTGGCCGGGGGTGTCGAGCAGGTTGAAAACATGGCCGTCATAGTCGAAGGTCATCACCGATGTCATCACCGAGATGCCGCGGTCGCGCTCGATTTTCATCCAGTCCGAACGGGTCTTGCGCCGGTTTGCCTTGGCCTTGACCTCGCCGGCGAGCTGAATGGCGCCGCCGAACAGCAGCATCTTCTCGGTCAGGGTGGTCTTGCCGGCGTCGGGATGAGAAATGATGGCGAAGCTGCGCCTGGCGGCGATGGCGTCGTTGGTTTCGTTCATGATATCTCGTAGGTTCCGATCCCTGGGCAACATATACCAAGGAACAGCGATTGTTCAGTGATCTTCCACCGATCGCCTTCGCCCTGGCGGCGTCGCTTCTGTTTGCCCTCGGCTCACAGTTCCAGAATATCGGGCTGGAGCGGATCGAGCCGCGCCGGGGCGCCGAGATTTCCATATTCGCCACGGTGGTTTTTTACTGGTTGCTGGCGCCGGTGATGCTGGAGGCCGCCCATTGGTCTCAATCGGCGGTCTGGATCTTCGTCGTGGTGGGTTTGTTCCGCCCCTCGGTCTCGGCCAATCTGGCGGTCGCCGCCATTCGCTACCTCGGGCCGACCCTGTCGAGCTCCATGGCCTCTGTCTCGCCGCTGTTCGCCGCCGCCTTCGGGGTATTCCTGCTGGGCGAGGATTTGACCTGGCCGACCGTCCTGGGAACCGCGGGAATCATCGCGGCGGTGGTCATGATGGCCAGACGCGACGCCAAGATCACCATGGGCTGGCCGCTGTGGGCGCTTTTCCTTCCCATCGGCGCGGCCTTGGTGCGCTCCATCGGCCATGTCCTGACCAAGATCGGCATGGCCGACATCCCCGATCCCTATTTCGCCGGGCTGGTGGCGTTTTCCGTGTCGTCCCTGGTGGTGATCGCCGCCCGGCGTCTGCGGCCCTCGGCGCGGCGCGTGCCATGGCACAGCCGCGCGCCCTATTGGTTCGTCGCCGGCGGTGTGCTCATGGGGATCGCCGTCCTGTGCCTGAATACCGCGCTGCTGGCCGCGCCGCTGATCGCCGTGGTTCCCATCGTCGCCGCGTCGCCGATCTTCACCATGCTGTTGAGTGTGCTGATCTTCCGCCGCGAGAAATTGAGCCTCCGCATCGTCCTCGCCGTATTCATGGTGGTCGCATCGGTGATATTCATAGCGCTGAATAGATAGAGGCGTTCCGCTGTGAACGGCTCTGATTGCAGCAAATGCTGCAATTCGCCGCGTCGCGGGCGTAAGCCTGCGTGGCGCGTGAACGCATTTTAATCGGTAGAGGATGACCATGAAGACATATCGTATCGCCGTGATTCCCGGCGACGGCATCGGCAAGGAAGTCGTGCCCGAGGGAATCCGGGTGCTCGACGCGGTGGGGCCTAAGTTCGGCATCGACTTCGCCTGGGATAATTTCGATTGGAGCTGCGAGACCTACCTGGCGACCGGACGCATGATGCCCGAGGACGGCATCGCGCAAATTGCCGGTCACGACGCCATATACCTGGGCGCCGTCGGCTTCCCCGGCGTCGCCGATCACGAATCCCTCTGGGGACTCCTGATCCCCATCCGGCGTTCGTTCGATCAATACGTCAATCTGCGCCCGGTGCGATTATTCGAGGGCGTGAGTTGCCCGCTTGCCGGGCGCGCGGCAGGCGACATCGATTTCTGGATCGTGCGCGAGAACACGGAAGGGGAATATTCGGAAATCGGCGGCCGCATGTATGAAGGCTCAATGCAGGAAATGGCGGTGCAACAGACCATCTTCACCCGCCACGGCGTCGACCGGGTTATGCGCTACGCCTTTGACCTCGCCAAAAGCCGCCCGAAGTCGCATCTCACCTCGGCGACAAAATCCAACGGCATCATCCACACCATGCCATTTTGGGACGAGCGTTTCGCGGTGCTCGCGGCGGAGTATCCCGAGGTCACTATCGACCGCTTCCATATCGACATCCTGACCGCCCATTTCGTGCTCCACCCGGATTGGTTCGACGTGGTGGTGGGATCGAACCTGTTCGGCGATATCCTGTCGGACCTCGGACCGGCGGTGACCGGAACCATCGGCATCGCACCCTCGGGCAACATCAACCCGGAACGCAAGCATCCCTCCATGTTCGAGCCGGTGCATGGTTCGGCCCCGGACATCGCGGGCCAGGGCATCGCCAACCCGATCGGCCAGATCTGGTCGGGCGCCATGATGCTGGAGCATCTCGGCCACGCAGACGCCGCCGCCGCCGTGCTCGCCGCCATCGAGCGGGTACTGGCGGAGAGCCCGGTCCGCACCCCCGACATGGGCGGCGACGCGACCACCCGGGACCTCGGCCAAGCCATCGTGGACGCGCTGTAGGTGATTACTCAGTTAGGGAAATGGGTCGTATTCTGATATATTCAGGTATGAACAAGACTGACCCCAATATAGAGAATGCTAAGCGGCAACGCTTGGCGGAAGCCATCCGGCTGCACGAAATCGAAGGCAATCCGCTCGATGCCGAACAGATTGCCATGTTCGAGATGTTCGAGCGTGAAGGCTGGTCCGATGAACAGCGTTTGGCGCATTTGCGGGAGCGCGCGCATCGACGTGCCGCGGTTCACGACGCAGCTGAATGAACGACGATCCGTACGTTTATCCCGGCACTTCCATTCTGAAAAATAAGTTCGATATCCGCGACGCGGCAGCTTTTGATGAGACGGAGCGGGAGCTTGTTGCGCAGCGCTTAACGCAAAATATACCATCAGGGAATTTCGATCTTGAACATTTAAAGTCCATTCACCGGCACTTGTTCCAAGACCTATACAGTTGGGCCGGCGAGATTCGAACCGTCGAGATATCCAGGGACGGGCATCAATTCCAGTTCCGCCAATATATCGAAACCGGCATGGCCGACGTGGATCGCCGCCTGGCGGAGGAACATTATTTCCAAGGCTGCAAGCCGGCGGCTTTCGCACGAAAGGCCGCCGGAATCATTGGCGATATCAACTATGTGCATCCGTTTCGCGATGGCAACGGCCGCACGCAGCTTCAATACCTGAAACAACTCGGCGAACGCGCCGGCCGAATAGTTGATCTTTCGCTGTTGCAAAAGAATTCCTGGATCGAGGCCTCCAAGGAAGCGCATCAGGCGCGCTACGACGGCATGGCGAGGTGCATAGAAGCGGCCCTAACCTAATCCTCGTCGCGCACGGGGCCGCGTGTCTTCTTGAGGCCGGCGGCGCGGCGCTTGGCGTCGAGGCGGCGTTGTTTGGCGCCCTTGCTCGGGCGGGTCGGGCGGCGGTGCTTGATCGGCGCGGCGGCGCGTCGGATCAATTCCACGAGCCGATCCAGCGCGTCGGCGCGGTTGCGCGGCTGGGAGCGGAAGCGCCGGGCGGTGATGATGAGAACACCCTGCTTGGTCATGCGCGAGCCCGCCAGGGTTTTCAGGCGGCGCAAGACGGATTCCGACAAGGCCGGGCTATGGGCCGCATCGAAGCGCAGCTGCACGGCGCTCTCGACCTTGTTGACATGCTGGCCGCCGGGACCGGGGGCACGGATGAAATGCTCTTCGATTTCATCCTCCGAGAGGTTGATTGTTTCGGTCACCGGGATCATGTCATAACCTTATACCAGTGGTCATAATGACCGCTGGCAAGCGCGACCGCGCGTCGCCGACCGTTCGGCGTGAGCCTGCGTGGCGCTTGAACGCCCATCGGTCATTCTCAATGACCGATGGTAACGACAATACCCCTTTGAGGAAAGTTGGCCATGCTCGCGATCGTATCCCCCGCCAAGAAGCTCGATTTCAGCGGCCTGCCCAGGCCCCTGCCCCACAGCACATCGGATTTCGCCGAAGACACCCGGTCCCTGGTCAAGACGGCCCGCCGGTTGAGCCGGCGCAAGCTGCGGAAATTGATGAATTTGAGCAAACCCCTGGCCGAGCTCAATTACCAGCGCTACCAGGATCACGCGCCGCTCTCGACCCCCGACAACGCCAAGCAGGCGGTCCTGGCCTTCGCCGGCGATACCTATGCGGGACTCGATTCGGCCAGCCTCGACGACGATGATCTGGCGTTCGCGCAAAACCACCTGCGCATCCTGTCCGGCCTCTACGGCCTGCTGCGCCCGCTCGACCTGATCCAGCCCTACCGCCTGGAGATGGGCAGCCGCCTCGCCACCCGCCGCGGCAAGACCCTGTATGATTTCTGGGGCAACCGGCTGGCGACGGCCATGGACCAGGCGGTCGCCGACCATGAATCACCGGTGGTAATCAATCTGGCCTCGGTGGAATATTTCAAGGCGGTGCCGGTAAAACGCCTGCGCGCGCGGGCCATCACGGCGGTCTTCAAGGAGGTCAACGGCAGCCACGCCAAGGTCATCGGCTTCTTCGCCAAGCACGCCCGCGGCGCCATGGCCCGCTTCATGATCCAGAACCGCCTGGAGCACCCGGAAGACCTCAAGGCCTTCGACGCCGACGGCTATACCTACCGGGAAAAACTGTCTGATACGAACAGTTGGGTCTTCACCCGCCCGGCCAAATAAAAAGATACCAACCACAGAGGCACAGAGACACAGAGAAGCAAGGGAAAAAGAAAAGAATAATTATTGACGCTTCGCGCCTAAAAAATCTTCTTCCTCGCTTGCTCCTCTGTGTCTCTGTGCCTCTGTGGTGAATAGCTTAAAAACTAAGCGATATATCGACTTGGGTTGAGCGGCAGGCGGCGATGAACGCGGCCTGGTCGCTGGTCAGCTTGTCCTGTTGGCGCAGGCCGATGTTGCTCTTGATGGCGGTGGGAGGCGGTATTGGTATCCAGGCAAGGATCCGCAAGCCGCCCCAGATGGCCCAGCAGAACCGCCTTGAAACCGAGCAGCATGGTATCGTGATGCCACGCGTTCAGGCAACGCGTGAGTTGGATGAACCGGAAATCGAGTCCTGATCCGGTCTACATCAACCTCGATCTGCTCTAGAAATGTAGTGAGATGTCCCGATGATCGGCGGTGCAGGAGGCCAGGTCGAGGGCTATTTCGTGCGGTACGCGGGATTGCAGGCGAATGCCGATCGTGTTCCGGATCGCCACTTCGTAGGCTCTCAGACCGGGCAGCAAATCGGCCTTGGCGCGTTGGCGCCAGGCCAGCTCCTCGCGGTAGATCTCCTGGGCTTGGCCCAGTTTATTCAGCGCCTTCTCGCGGTCCGGGGTCTTCTTGCGCAGGGCCCGGCGGGCGCCGGACAGGTTCGACTTGATCTCGCCGGACCCCGCGGCCGCGCCGACGGCCCTGGCGGCGGCTGCGAGTCTTTCCACGCTTTCAGCGGGATCACCGCTGGTAACCAGTGGGGTCAGGGCCATGAGATCTGGGTCAAGGGCGGCGAGACGGTCGACGGCCTCAATAATTTTTATCAACTCAGCGATCGGTTCATAAGCCTGGTCGACGTTTCTTCTATAGGCCTTGAGCGCCTTGTCCTCGGCTTCCTGCAAGACGCGGAATTGCTCGTGTTCGCTCTCCCAGTGCTCTGGTATCTCCACCCGCAAGGACTCGCGCTCGGCGTTGATGGTCTCGATGCGCTCCCAAATCTCTTGTTTCTTGCCTTGCTCCTTGGGGTCTTCTCCGAGCAAATTGGCCAGCCGTTCCAATTTCTTGGTTTCGGTCTCGATGCCGGTTATGCGCCGCTGGATCAGCCGGACTTCGCTATGAAGCGGGCGATAGGCGTCGGTTTGGCTTTCGACGACCGCCCTTGCCTTGTGAATGGCTTCGAGCAAATCGAATGTCCCTTCCGCTTTATCCAAGGCAGCCTCGGTGGCCTTCGCCAGTTTCTTTGGCAACAAGCCAATGTCCAGGGCACGGGCGCGGCCGATGGCGTCGCGAATTTCGGCCTCCCGATCGCGATATTGGGCGAAAATGTTTTGCTCGAGGCAATACTGCAGGCGTGGATTGCGCGGCGGCGGCGCGGTATCTGCGGTCAGGGAGATCCGGTTGGGCAGGTAATTGACCAGGCTCGGGGTCACGCCAACGATTACCAGCGCGATGAGCTGCAAGCAAATGAAGGAGACCACGCCCCGATACATCTCCACGGTCTTGACCTCGGGCGGGGCGACGCCGCGCAAATAAAATAGGGCGAAGCCGAAGGGCGGAGTCAGGAACGAGGTCTGGATGTTGAGGCCGATCATGACGCCGAGCCAGACGGCGGTGATATTGGCCGAGGGATCGGTCAACAGGATCGGCGCCACGATCGGCACCACGACGACGGCGATTTCAATGAAATCGAGGAAGAATCCGAGGACGAAAATCACCAGCATGACGATGATGAACTGGACCCAGAACCCGCCGGGCAGGCTGGTCAGGAACTCGCGCACCAAATCTTCACCGCCGAACGCGCGGAAGGCGGCGGTCAGCATCGCAGCGCCGAGCAATATAATGAACACCAGAGAGGTGGTCTTGGCGGTCTCGACCATGACCCCGCGCAGGGAGTCATCGACCATATAGACCCGCCAGCCACTCCAAATGACCGAGACGATGAAGCCCGCGACAGCGATGCTGACCAGCACCAGCGCGATCATATCCTGGTCGGTCGAGATCCTCTTCACGTTGATCGGCGATATGCTCAGAATCACCAGAATCGCCACTACCGAGGCCGCGCTCAGCGCCGCCGGCATATAGGCGCCGCGCCGCCCTTGATAGAGCCGCGCGCCGGCCATCACCGTCGCCCCGACCGCGCCGATGGCGCCGGCCTGGTTGACCGTCGCGATGCCCGTGATGATCGAGCCGAGCACGACGAGAATTAGCGTCAGCGGCGGCAGCATAGTCATCAGTATGCGAAGCGCGAAGCGCGCGTCGTACTTGCCTTCAAAAGGAACCGCCGGCGCCAGATGGGGACGCAGCCATGCGATTACCAGAATAAACAGCATATAGGCGGCGACCAGAACCAGGCCCGGAACCAATGCGCCCATGAACATATCGCCGGCGGAAGTCGAAACCACGTCGAACTCGGACGGCATCGAGAATTCGCCGGTCGCCTGCTTGAAAAGCGTCTTGCGCGCGGTGCTCGCCTGATCGACGGCACTGGCGAGCTGGTCGGCCAGGATGATCAGCACGATCGAGGGCGGGATGATCTGGCCGAGCGTGCCCGAGGCCGCAATGGTCCCGGTCGCGAGCGCGTTGGAATAATTGTTGCGTCTCATGACCGGCAGCGAGATCAGGCCCATCGCCACCACGGTTGCGCCGACGATGCCGGTCGTGGCCGCCAGCAACGCGCCGACGAAGACGACCGAGATGCCCAGCCCGCCGGGGACCGGCCCGAAAAGCTGGGCCATGGCGATCAGCAGATCCTCGGCGATCTTCGAGCGCTGTAGCATGATACCCATGAAAATGAACAGCGGAATCGCGATCAGGGTGTCGCGTTCGACCTCCCAGTAGATGCCCCGGAAGTTGGTGATGCCGGCGGTCAGCCATTGGACCGGGCCGCCCTGGGCGAAATAGGCGCTGGGATCGCCGGCGAAAATATATCCGGCCAGAGCGGCGGTGCCGATCGAAAGAATCGCCGAACCGGGCAATGCAAAGGCGACCGGGAATCCGGAGCCCAAGGCCGTGGCCATCAGGAGCATCAAAAGCGCGAGGAATACCAGCTCCATAACGGCCCTTCAGCACCCCCCAGTCATGGTTGGATTGCGGTCATTTTGGGATCGCGGTTTCGAGCTGGCGTTTTCCTGGTTCGCGCCGATAGTCGGCGACGCCTTCCAGGAAGTAGCCGGAAAACTGGATTGCCATCGAGATGGCGTAGACGGCCAGGAAGCCCGCCATCAGATACTTGATATACATACCGAAGCCCGACTGTGTCACCTCGAGGGTGAGCAGTGGGCCGGCGATGATGCTCGACGGATTGCTCAGACCGACGAGCAGAATCGTCCAGCAAATCGGCAGGCCGAGCACCAGGGCCCCGATTGCGTTGATCAGGCCCTTGGTCTGGGCGGTAAAGCCGGAGTACAGCACATCGACCCGGACATGACCTTCCTCGATCAGGGTGTAGGCGCTGGCGAACAGGAACAGCGCGCCGTACCACATGCGCACCAGATCGGACATGAAGGCCTGCTCATAGGAGAAAATGAAGCGCGAAATCACAATGTTCAACTCGGCCACCACCACGAGCAGGGCAAGCCAGGTAAAGCCGTAGGTTCGGACGAAGGCCGGCAGTATTATCGAAATCACGAGCAGCGGCCCATGGATATAGGGGGCCCGAAACTGATTGCGGCCAAGATCCAGGGCGATTTGGTCGCCGAACAATGGTTTGAGAAAGTCCTCGACGCGCAGAAAAGAAATCCCCGCGTCCACTAATCCAATCAGGAGCACCGCCCAGAAAGCCGCTTTGACGATATAGGAGGCGATGGCGGTCATGGCGGCGTCGTCCTGACGAAGGCTGCGTGCCTTGGACCTGACGACGAAAGCCGCCGGACCGGCAATGCCCAACAGGTAAAACAGGATCTGAAGCCAGGCCAGCGCCGAAGCATCCGGACCAAGCGCCATCGCCGACCCCGGCCAGTCGAGCCAGAATGTCAGATAGGTGTTGAACAGGAACGCGAACAGCGTGGCGACCACCGACCACGCGAAGAACCGGAAAAACAGCGTCCAGGGCGTGGGCAGGTAGAGTTCGCCCGCGCTCTCTGGAGCGGATATGGCCATCGGCAGGCGGCCTTAAAATCATGGGACGGGGCCAGGCCCCGTCCCATGTGCGGCATAATTCCGGGCTCGGTTAGAGGCCCAGAACGGTGTTGCGCTTCGTGGAGTAGCCAACATCCGCCAGCTTCATCCAGCCGCCCACGTTGGTACGCGCGGCCAAGAAGCTTTGGTAGATCCGGTTGGCCAGGTCGCTGTGCGCCGCCGCCTCTTCCGAAACCGCCGCGGCCGCCTCGCCGAAGGCCTCGTAGATGTCGTCGTTGAAAATCCGCACCTTGACGCCGTGCTCATCGATCATCTTCCTCAGGTAGACCGCGTTGTTGGCGTTGGTCTCGGACATCATGAGTTCCGATTCCTGGACCGCAACCGATTCGATCGTAATGCGCTCGCTGTTGGTGAGGCTGCCCCACCAGGAAGCATTCATGCCGAGGACGACGAACCCGCCGGGCTCGTGCATGCCCGGGAAATAGTAGTACTTGGCCGCCTCGTACAATTTCAGGAAATAGTCGTTCCAGGGGCCGACCCATTCGGTTGCATCGATTGCGCCGGACACCAGATTCTCGTAAATCTGGCCGCCGGGCAGCGAAACCGGCGAACCGCCAACCTTGGCGATGACGTCACCGCCGAGGCCCGGAATACGCATCTTGAGGCCCTTGAGGTCGTCGACCGTCTCGATCTCCTTGTTGAACCAGCCGCCCGGCTGGCAGCCGGTGTTGCCGCAGGGCAGGGCCTTGAGGCCGAAGCCGCCGGAAAGCTCGTCCCACAATTGCTGGCCGCCGAGGAAATGGATCCACGCGCCCATCTCTGTATAGGTCAGGCCGAACGGCACCGAGGTGAAAAACGCAAAACCCGGATGTTTGCCTTTCCAATAGTACTCCGCGGAGATATAGGCCTGGGCGTTGCCCGAGGCGACCTCGTCGAACACGTCGAAGGCGCCGACGCGCTCGCCGGCCGCGAAATAGCGGGTCGTGATCCGGCCGTCGGTGGCGTCGGTCACGCGCTGCGCGAAACGCTGAGCACTGGTGCCGAGTCCGGGGAAGTCGCGGCCCCAACTTGACACGATCACCATCTCCTTGCGGCCCTGTGCGACGGCCGGTGCGGCGAGCGTGGAGGCAGCAACCGCGACGCCGGCGCTGGTCACCGCAGCCTTGTTCAGAAATTCACGTCTTTTCATGATGGTCTCCCTGTTTTTCAGTTTCGTGACTCAACCAAGGCTGCACGCTAGCAGATGGATGTTTCCGCCTCAAGCCCGCCCTTGGTCTCAGGCGGCCCCGCCCTTCTTTTGCTCGACCCCCGCGCAGTGTTCCGGCGCGGGGAAGCGGCGGGCTGTGACTTCCTTGGCATAGGCCCCGGCGGCGCGGCTGATCTCGCCCGCCACATCGGCATATTTCTTGACGAACCGGGGCGTGAAATCGGTGAACCCGCCGACCATGTCGTCGGTCACCAGAATCTGCCCGTCGCAGGCGGGCGACGCGCCGATACCGATGGTCGGTACGGCGAGCTCTGCGGTCAGCGACCGGCCCAGCGGTTCGACGATGTTTTCCAGCACAATGGAAAACGCCCCGGCGTCGGCGATGGCGCGGGCGTCGGCGCGGATTCGCGCGGCTTCCTCCGGCTTGCGGCCGTGGACACGGTACCCGCCGGACGCCTTGACCGATTGAGGCAGGAGTCCGACGTGGCCCATGACCGCTATGCCGCGCCCGACGAGAAAGCGCACGGTCTCGGCCATGACCACGCCGCCCTCGAGCTTGACGGCCGCGCAGCCAGTCTCGGCGAGCACCTTCGATGCCGTCTCGAAGGCCGCCTGGGGGGATGATTCGTAACTGCCGAAGGGCAGGTCGATGACGATGCAGGCGCGTTCCGTCGCGCGCACCACGGCTCGCCCATGCGCAATCATCATGTCAACGCTGACGCCCTGGGTGCTGTCCATGCCGTAGATCACCATGGCCAGCGAATCGCCGACCAGCAGGAGATCGACATGGCCATCGAGAATCTTGGCGACGGTTGCCGTATAGGCGGTGAGGCAGACCAGGGGCGCGCCGCCCTTGCGGTTGGCGATGTCGCGTACCGATGTGCGATGGCTGCCGGTCGAGGTGCTCATGAAAGGTCCCTCCAGTATCCCGGTTCGAGCCTTATGTTGCATTGCATTATACGCTTGTTGCAGTGCAGTTGGTATCACTGCGGAAGCCTTATAGAATCAGACTTCCGGCGGCGCCGGCGACCCATTCGGGGGTGATGCCAAATTTTTCGTAGAGGGCGGGCGCCGGGGCCGAAGCGCCGAAGCCGGCCATGCCGATGAACACGCCATCGCTGCCGATCCATTGCTCCCAGCCGTCGCGAACCGCCGCCTCGATGCCCATCCTCGGGCCGTGGCCGAGAACTTCGCGGCGATAGTCGCGCGGCTGCCGCTTGAACAGCTCCCAGCAGGGCATGGAGACCACGGCGGCGCCGATACCCTCGGCGGCCAGCAGGGAGACGGCGTCCATGGCGATGGCGACTTCCGAGCCGGTCGCCAGCAGGGTGACGTCGCGCCCGCCAACCGGTTCATGCAGCACATAGGCGCCGAAGCCGACCAGATTATTGTCGGTGTGCTGGGTGCGCAGGGTCGGCAGGCTTTGGCGCGTCAGGCAGAGCACCGACGGCGTTCTCGCGTGTTCAAGGGCGCAGGCCCAGGCCTCGGCGGTCTCGACCGCGTCGGCCGGGCGGAACAGCAGGAGATTGGGGATGGCGCGCAGGGCTGCGAGATGCTCCACCGGCTGGTGGGTCGGCCCGTCTTCGCCGAGGCCGATGGAATCGTGGGTCATGACATGGATGACGCGCAGGCCCATGAGCGCCGCCATGCGGATGGCGGGACGGCTGTAATCGGCGAACACCAGGAAGGTGCCGCCATAGGGAATGAAGCCGCCGTGCAGCGCAATGCCGTTCATGGCCGCCGCCATGCCGTGCTCGCGCACCCCGTAATGGATGTAGTCGCCGCCGTAATCACCGGGCGTAATCGGGATCGCGTCCTTGGTCCGGGTGCCGTTGGAGCCGGTCAGATCGGCCGAGCCGCCGATCAGACTGGGGCTCGCATGGGTCAGCACGGCGAGGGTTTGCGCCGACGACTGGCGGGTCGCCAGGGATGGGGCGCCGGAGGAGAAGTCCTTCTTGATGGTCTCTACGATTTCATCGAACTCGTCGGGCAGCGTCCCGGAGATACCGTCCTCGAACAGCAGCCGGCTATCGGCCTCCATGTCCACCAGGCGGGATTGCCAGGCCTGTCTGTCGGCGCGGCCGCGCCCGCCCGCCCGGCGCCAGGCGTCGAGAATGTCTGGCGGAATCTCGAAGGGCCCGTGGGGCCAGCCGAGGGCTTCACGCGCCCGCGCCACCTGATCGGCGCCGAGCGCGGCGCCATGGGCCGCGGCTGTGCCCTGTTTGTCCGGCGCGCCGTATCCGATCACCGTCTTGCAGGCGATCAGGGACGGCTTATCCGAAGCGCGCGCCGCCGCGATGGCCGAGTCTATGGCGCGCCGGTCATGGCCGTCGATGGCGACGGCGCGCCAGCCCGCGGCCTGGAATCACTCGAGTTGATCCATCGAGGTGGCGAGCGATGTCGGGCCGTCGATGGAAATGCCGTTGTCGTCGAACAGGACGATCAGGCGGGACAGCTTGAGATGACCGGCGAGGTCGATGGCCTCGTGGCTGAGGCCCTCCATGAGACAGCCGTCGCCGGCCATGACATAGGTATGGTGGTCGACCAGGCCGTCGCCGAAGCGGGCGTTTTGCATGCGCTCGGCGAGGGCCATGCCGACCGCGGCGCCGAGTCCCTG
>Ga0209554_1002041_pt1 | contig 14519 bp, 18 predicted proteins | sample MarorgKNORR_S2LV_5_FD_188221 | JGI IMG/M metagenome (GOLD analysis project Ga0209554, IMG submission 188221) | Marine microbial communities from the Southern Atlantic Ocean, analyzing organic carbon cycling - Bottom_A/KNORR_S2/LV (SPAdes) (version 2) | ecosystem: Environmental > Aquatic > Marine...
TTAGAGAAATTGAACCATCATGGTTAGAGTCCATCCGCTTAAAAATAAGCTCCGCAATGTCGGTGGAGTGTGTTCGGGGGGAGTGTTTCTGCGATCCCCCATGAAACTTCACTGGTGGTTTTGTCTTTGAGGGATCTGCCTGTGCTTGTATCTCACGGGGCTGTACTAAACTAATTCCACAAAACAATACACAACAAGTTAATATTAGCAATACATTTTTCATATCTTATTTTCCTCATTTAGAATAAAAATTACCCAATACCTACATGGATATCGGTTAGGATGTTCTTTTCCTCGCTACCAGTAACTGGCATTGGACGGCCTTCTATGCCCATCCAAGTATTATTTCTGTGCAAGCCCATATGGTTCAATATAGTCCATCGTAAATCTGCTGGGCCACACTCTCCATCTTGAGGCACTTCGGCGTTGGCGTTAGATTTTCCGATAACACGTCCAGCCTCATATCCGCCACCGGCAAGCATGAGTGGTATGCTTCCACTCCAGTGGTCACGGCCTGCATTACTATTGATTTTTGGTGTTCTGCCAAATTCTGTAGCAACAACTAATAGCGTTTTATCAAAAAGACCTCTAACTTGTAGCTCATCTATCAAAAGTGCTATATATTTATCCAAAACCACCTGTCTGGATTTAAGGCCATTGACAATATTGCTGTGCATATCCCATCCACCATATTGAATGTTTACAAATTTTGCACCATTTTGAATAGCCCTTATGGCTGAGAGAGCGTCCTTGCCTAATTGATTGTCTTTGAATGTATCATACTTAGCATCCTCTTCTACTCGGAAAGTTTCTGCGGCCTTTCCAGTAATCGCAGTTACAGCTTGACTTTGGAATTCTCTCCAAGACATTCCTTGTCCACTTAATGGGGAATGATTCTCTATTAAGTCTAAAAGACTTTTTCTTTTCATGAATCTATCTTTGGGCATCTTGAGTTGCAAATCGCCTATACCCTCCTTGCTGGCCTCATAGCCCATATATTTTTGCCCCAGCCAAGCTGCACCATCACCTTCAATCTTATTCATTTTGATATATGTGGGCAAACCATGAAGGTGAGATACTGGCCCGTAGAAGTTTGCAACCATAGCTCCATAGCTAGGGTAGTTTTGAGCAGTGCCTCCTTGGTTTTTCTCCCCTCCAACCACCCAGTGTGTAGCTGTTTGATGACTGGAATCTTTGTGGGCAAAACTTCTGACGACATTTATCTTGTCAAATCTTTTTGCTACTTCTTTGAAAAGACCGCCTAATTTAACTGATGGAATTTTAGTATCAACAAATCCGGTGGTCGACCTTCTCTCAATAGGTGCGTTAGGAATGGGGTTAAAAGTTTCTATGTGGGTAGCCCCCCCGCCCATCCACAGAAAAATTACGCTATTTTCATTTTTACTCATTTTGGGGGTATAGTCATCAGCATATAAAACTGCAACGTTTTTATTAGCTAGAAATGCTCCTAGACAACCCGTTCCGTATGTTAGAAGTTCTCGTCTATTAAAATTTACATTCAACATTTTGTTCTCCTCAAATTATTCAGGTTTTTCCTTGGTTTTGATTGGTTTCATGTCTCTGATTAGATGTGGGAATGCCTTGGAGCTTTCAGAATCTTTAGAGGCATCAGTTTTATGCTCAGAAGATTCATTTTCTACTTCCATGTTTTTAATGTATTCTAGCGTGGGCATTGGAGCATTAGGATCAAGAACCCATTCTATACCACGCAATTTAACCCATGCTTTCATACGTCGAACGGGAACAATCAAATTAAAAGTTTCACCAGCACCACGAACGAGCATTCCTACATATTTACCGTTAGTTAGAAACACTCCCCCTCCAGAAGAACCGGGAAATGCCGTGACCGTTGTCTGGTCAAAAACAGTACCATCTCCCGCCCCCAGATTCAACACACGCCCAACTTGAGACATAATTCCGGCAGTCATAGAATTAGCACCAGATTGTCCAAGTAAACTGCCTACATGAAAGAGGTTAGTACCAATGTCCACCGTTTTATCTTCTAGGTAGAATTCTGTATTAGCAGAGACAAAACCACGCTTTCTTACCATAAGAATGGCTAAATCTTCACCGTTTTCAGCATGAGAATACAAGATAACCTTGGCGTCCATTTTAAGCTCGCCCACTTTTCTGCCATTTTCTACCAACTCTTTTACTATTTGAGCATCTTGAAACTCTACGATAGTTTTAGGTTTGCCACTCTCAATAATCTGACGTGTGGATCGTAGGTTATCCACTACGTGAGCACACGTAATGACAAAATTTATTTTAATTTTTTCGTCAGAACCCTCTTTTAATGCTATTTCTCTGGTGATGAGGACTCCAGACCCCTCAGAGAAACCAGACTTTATGGTCACGCTAATATCTTGAAGATGCTGTGCTACGCTTTGAGCATAAGCGATAGAGAGGGTAGATAAAACCAGGGCTGTTGATAAAGCTACCGAAAATAACTGTTTGACAAACATAATGTCTCCCTTTTTCTGTCGTTGGTTCTGCGTCTCCAACTAGGTTTTACCCCGGAGCTTCGTAAAAGCCTATATTAAATCCGGGGCGAGTACATGTATTAATAGTTTCCTGCATACCATGTTCCTTCAACTTCTTCTCTATATGTATACACATGTTTTGGTCTGTCCCCGGCCAATTGTTTTTGTAAAAATGACATAATCTTTGGCATTTCCAGTGAGTTCTGTTCTGAGATAGCAGTTTTGGGGCTTGATTTTGCTTAATTTCCTCAAACCTACTCTTTAGCATCCCTAAGAATCTCGCTTCATCCTTTTTTTCAAAGGGCAGACTAAAAGGCTGGGGGTCTATTGCCCCCTCTGTATCTTTGCAAAAGAAAATACTCATAATTCTATGTGGAAAATCTGGATATAGCTTAGAAACCGCATAGTAATAGAGAAGAAGCTGGGGATCGTTCATTAATTTGTTGAAATCCTTCTCTTCTCCCGTGGCCCAATCTAATCTCCTTCCCGTTTTCCAGTCAATAACTTCGATGGTATCGTCTGAAATTTTAGTTACAAGGTCAATAGTACCTTTTATAGCTAACTGCCCCTTGACAATCTTCCCGTCTGGCATTTTATATTCAAGCTTGGCCCAATCTTCTTCAATCGGGATATCAAAATGTGGCTCTGTTTCGTATATATCCCTATTGCGAGGATCAAATTGACCGCTGTTATGTTTTAGCATCAGCCAAGTTACCGTAGACATTTCCTTTCTGTCTGCCGGTTTCCATTTGTGCTTGGAATTTTTTCCGTATGATTTGTAACTTAAATCAGCTATGGTTTCTACACACTCGTCTGTATAGAGGGCATCCTTTGAAAATTTCACTTTCCCTACGGCGTCATCAGTTACCTTTAAATACTTCACACGGGGTTTGTCTTGCTGATATTTCTTAAGTCCAGCAAGAATTTCCATCACCTTGTGAACCATCGTCCCAAGCTCTGCCTTTTTACCACTGTCAGACTGATGACCAAGGACATAAGTAATAAAATATTGCATTTGGCAATAGTCGTAATTATTATAGCTTGAGCTTCTAACATACGTTACTAGCATTAATCCTCCAATATATTATGGTAAAATGATTTGACCTTAACCATGAGAGAATCAATATTCTCATTTTGATTGTCGAGAAAATGTTTGAATTTGTAATTATCAAGGGCGATTTCGCTAGAATGATTATCTTCAAAGACTTTTCTTGTCATTCTTGCTAATACTCCACCAGCTTCTTCAACAGCAACGGCCTCGTTGGGAAATCTAACGTCAGCTATAATTGCTAATTGAGATTGTTCTCTTTGGATTTTCTTCAGACAACTATTGACCCATATAGGACCATGTATCTTACGCATTACGTCAGTACCAAAGAATTGCATAAACTCTCTGGCAGTCATCGGACCCTCTCTCCAGTCCCAACCCTTCCTAGCGTCGAGTGGCATCTTCTTCATAAGGGTCATGTTCTGGAACCTTGGCATATTCTCCCAAAGCAAATGCTCTTGAACCTGATTCTTCTGCTCGTCAGTCCCCCAAACGCACTCGTGCGGAATATCAAATAGTTCAATACATATGTGTTTGAGGGTATTAGCAAAGCTGTATAACTTTACATGTGGCCACATGCTATGTTCTGCATATTCTATAAACGCAGGATCGTTACGAGTAGTGTCAAATTCTCCCCACCCCTCGTCACCATCGGCGTTGGTGGTTAATACCATCAATTCGCCATTTCCACCTATGTTATAATCCTTAATCATGCCGTATTTTTTAAGGACAGTCCCGTGCAGTATGTTGGCGGTAGTGTTCTTACCAGATTGTTTCCTTCCAGAAATTCCAACGATTTTCATTAATAGCACCCTTTTAAGTCTGATAAAATTTGTTGATTCAACTTTTCTGTAGACATGTCGCCTATGTCGTTTCTGGACATCTTCGGAAAGACTAGTTTAAATAGTCTACCCATATCTCGTTTGATTTTAATTTTAGCCTCGCGTCCTGCCTGATCGTTATCTGTTAATACTACTAATGTGGTGATACCACTCCTGACCAACAACATCCTTTGTGAACAAGAAATGTCTTTACCAAATAATCCCACGGCATTATAACACTCGGCTTCATGAAGTCTCCAAACATCTCCCTGACCCTCGACTAAGAACAGGCAATTCCATCGCTGTGCGGGACTAATTGCTTTATCATAATTATAAAGGTAGTTTGTTTTCTTTAAACCCTCTGAAAACAAATATTTGGGCTGTAGCCATTTCTTAGTAGCCCTCGCTATATATCCAACCGGTTCATTATCACAATGGATGGGTATAATTGATCTATATCTCATTGGACAAAATTTATCACAACAATCTTCCACACCAAAATGTCTCAAAGTTTCGCGTCGGAAACCCCTCGATTCAAAATATGGAGATCTATTACATGTTTTAATGTCATTAACAATGTGTGCATGAGCTTTTCTTTGATTTTCCCTTGTAAACATTTTAACTATGTCAGCAAAGCTATCGCCACTGCTCTTTGTTTTCCCGTTTTGCTTTTTATCTGTCTGGGCACCGTTCACATTATATAGTTGACATACATATTTCAGTGCTTCGGAAAAAGAAACTTCTCCCAAAACACCTCTAATAAAGCCAAAAATATCTGTATTCAAATCTTCGTGACAACCACGGGTCCAACATCTCCATGTGTGCCTAGTTAATGATATCGATACACCCTGTGGGTTATCACTCCCCTCGTGGATGGGACAACGCATAAATATATTATCTGCGACCTGATCATATTCCAATCCTAAACCATCCAAAAGTCGAAAGATATCATCAAAAATGATCTGTTTAACTTTTTTAAGATCTAAATGTTTCTTGATCTTTATTACGCTCATGGAAGATTAACCTATCTTCTGATTGTGATGGGTTCGGTTAACACGAATAAACTTAGCAGTCTTTGAAAAATCTTTTAAGCAAGTAGCGCCCGTATAGGCACAAGCACTTCTCATGCCACCAAGAATATCTGCGGCAACGTCTTTGACCAATCCTTTATATGGAATTGTCATTACACGTCCTTCGCTAGATTTGTAATTTGACATACCTCCATTATGTTTATTCATAGCAGCCTCACTGGACATACCATAAAACTTTAGTGATTTCTTTTCAGTTGGGGTGTACTGCGATGGGTGTGTTTCGGTGTACTCCCATTCGCCCTCACACTCGTCTGTTCCGGCAAACATTCCACCAAGCATCACGAAATCTGCTCCAGCACCAAACGCTTTAGCAACGTCCGCAGGTTGACGACAACCACCATCGGCACAAATTAAACCCAACCTTCCAGAGTCAGCACGAAGACCATGAGCAGCGTGGGCACACTCCATGACTGCGGAGAATTGAGGATAGCCAATACCTGTTTTGAGTCTCGTGGTACAGGCAGAGCCGGGACCAATACCCACCTTCACGATATCAACCCCTCCATGTAGAATTAATTCTGGAACCATTTCGGGAGTTGTGATATTTCCGGCCATGATAATAGCCGTGTCTGTCATTTCTCTAATTGCATAACAAAAATTTATGAAGTCTTCTGTATAGCCATTAGCTACATCAATACATATATTTGGGAAATGACCGATAGCTTGACTAAGCTTTTTTAATCTGTCAACATCCCCCTGTTTTATACCCATTGAAAACCAAGAGTTAGTCCACGCAGGGCAATGTAGGAAAAAATCTATTTCTTTTCCCAAGTCATAATATTTATGTAAACAGGTAATTAGTTCTAATTTTTGGAGTGCATCAGACATAGCAAATGTGCCGGTGGTATCCATGTTAGCAGCCATGATGGGAATCCCCTCCCACATTCTGGGTGAATGATAAAACTTAAAGTTTCTTGTAAGCCGTACCTGTTTGCGGCTGGCTGCTTTCGACCGCTGTGGAACGAGTAAGACATCATCAAAGTCCAATTTTACATCATTATCAATCTTCATCTTCTACCTCGAATGGAAGTTCCGACCCCTCAATAGCATCCTCAGAACCCGCTGGTGTTGAACGAAATTCATCCCTAGTTCTCAACTCTCGCAATTGTGCGTGAGAACCAACCATGTTCATATTTATATAGTTTCCATCAAGCAATCCTGCTCCATGTCTAGCCTTTAAAGTGACTAGCTTTCTATTTCCTGCATTTGGACCGTCCTCTGCAAGCTCTTCTGCGGACTTTAATTTAAATATGGAGAAGGAAGTACATAACCAAATAAGTCTATCAGAGCCACTCACGGCATCTGTAGATTCTCTTGTAATACCATCACGGTTCAGTTGGACAAAGGCTAGGCATGGAAAATCAAACTTCACCGCAAGATTGTGCAGATTGGTAATTTGAAATCCAAGGGCTTGATATTCTTGGATGTTGTGAGTGATTGAACTAGATGACATCAATTTTAGATAATCATACGCGACGAGACAATCATTGGTATGACCATTTTCATCTTGACCAACCTCTTGAATAATCCACCGTTTGATTATATTGATGATAGTCTCAAAAGGAACTCCAGACACGCTTACGTAGGTGTATGGAATATCTCTAATTTCGTCCATCGCCTGCTTGACTTTGATTAGCTTCTCATCATCCTCTGAAAATTTACCCGTAGCAACTTCTTCAATCGGAACTCCGCTAATATTAGAACTGATTCTATTAAGATGGTCTTCTTTACACATCTCAGTGTCCAACATCAATATTGGAATACCCTTACGGGCATTATATAATGCTACGTTATCTGCAAATACAGACTTGCCAATACCGGGACGTGCAGCTACAAGGTCAACGCATTTACGTCTTAAACCTCCTCCGACAACGGCATCGAAACGGGGAAATCCACTAGACAATCCAATTTGATCACACTTATTTTCGATAAGAAATTCTAGATACTCATCAATGTCATCGCCCAGCTTTTCTGGTTTCTGACCCATGTCATCATCACGAAGAAAATCCATTAACGGGTTTTCAATAAGATTCATGATTTCATCAATAGTTTCATCACCATTAATAGAATCAATATCTTTCTGGATCTTTTTTGAAAGAGACTTGGCTTTTCTGGCAAATTCAAATTTTTTGATTTGCGCTGCAAAATGCAATACATTGTCTTTCTTAACGGGAAATTCCATCAAGGAAGAGATATATTCTAACTCTTGCTGTGTCTGAATAGTTTCAGAAAGATTGAGTTGTCCAGCAGCGGAAAGTATCGCTGGCAGATCGACCTCTGCCTCATTCTGCATAACCTTTTCAATACATTTGTAGATCACCTGATTATTATGGTGCGCGAAACTATTGTGGGTAATTAAGTCGCATAATTCTACATATGACTCAAGACCGTAGGTGAACAGGCCAGCCAAGACAGCTCGCTCGGCACCTATGTCTGAAAGCTTGGAGTCCATATTACCGTCCTGTGCATTGGTTACATCTAGTGTATTCACCGTAAATTAGGTTCTCGTTCACCGAGAATGTCTTACCACAAACATGGCATTCAACATTTTTCTTTTTCGGTTTTGTACGACGCCTTGGTGTCCTTGTTTTTTCAAACTGTTCATAATCCACATCATTATCACGATTCTCGCCGCTGTCCACCCAATTATTTTTTCTAAACTTCACAGCATTACTCCTATTCTTCATGTCTCTATTGACTGTAAAATCCTCGTTTACTGTAGCACAAGGGGGAGCTACTGAGGTTACAACTTCCTCGTTGACTATAACTTCATCTTCTGAAATATTTGACTGTAGTAATTCTTGAACGAGTTTTGCTTTCTGTTCATCCGTTAAAGATTCTAACAACGTCTTAATAATATCTTCACTCATTTTCTTCTACCTTTTTCAATTAAAATATCGGCCTTTCTTCTTACGTTATATTCTCTACTTTTAAGTGGTTCTAATCTGCCTTCAGCAGTAAGTTTCCACTCATTAATCTTTCTTGCTAAATCGTTGGTTTTTAAAATGGTTGCCACCTTGATTTCATGTTTAGCTATAACATGAGCTATATCCTCCATTTCACTAGATATAATACTATTAAAGCTATTTTCACACCAGCGAACAATAGTTTCGCAGGATGCCTTCTCAGAAGCAACATGATCAGCATATTGGTATAACATATAGGCGTAATTAAAGCATTCGTCTTGAGTTAATTTCTCTAGCATTTCTAGGGAAAGAGTCTCCGCTACCGCGAATTCGGTCCTAAATTTGGTAGGCGATAAGTTCTTGCAGGAAGTATAATTATCAATACCCGTAAGAAAATGTTGCAGTCTATCTTCCAAATTCAAGTTGATTTCTCCAGTGCTCTCTTGAGTCATTGTATTTTAAAACAATTAATTCTATGTCGTTAATGCTACACCACTCAGCTTTATTTCTATCTCTAGCTTTCGAGTATAGAAAATTAGCTTTACTCTTGTGGAAAAATGGCACATATTTGAAATGCTGTTCCCCGTGAACTTCAACCCCTATTTTAACATTCGGAATGAAAAAGTCAAGGTATAAAACGGATTTTTTTGCAGGATTGACTGAACCGGGCAGTTTTACCTCTTCCAGAATATTGTATCCATTAAAAATGTCTTGTATGATTTCTCTTGCGTGCAGATGATGTAAGGAACATTTACTTCTATGGTTGTTTGTGTATTTTTTAAGATCTAGATTATACTCATAACCATTGAGTCCAATAACTTTCATGTTAATACTTCTTTAATATGATCATAAAGAAATTCGCAAATAGTTGGATTTTCTTCAAGGAAGACCACGACCCTCTCCATACCCTGAAATCTAAATGCCTTTTCAACATCTTCTATATTGTTTTCAACAATCCAGTTTTTAATTACGGGATCTTCTTGATTGTCAATACAGGCGCTCATCGTATACCAAGCTCCGCTACGGCTAATCATAGCAAATTCACTAGCAATTTGTGCCACCTCCTGAGCTTCGTCGATACCGATTCCATATCTAATCCAGCCCTCTGCCGTAGAATTTGGAATGCCGCCAGCGGCAGAAGTTTTAATTACCCAGTTAGCTACCTGACCCACATGCTGACCAGAATCCTTTGGAACTTCCCACTTTCCACGGTGTGTGATTACCATATTGGTTCCGGCCTGATACTGAAGCATATTACCGCAGTCTGACATTTTTGCTGGCGACCACCTGCTCCCTCCCGTATTAGCTATATTATGGGTAACGAAAATAACGATAGCTTTCATTCTAGAGACATCACCACTAACACGTTTGAAGAACATGGACAAGAGTCTGGGTAATGCATTGCGTACACCAGTTCTAATTTCTCCATCGAGTTCATCTTGCGGAACCATGCTGGAGGTGGAATCTACAATAGCAACTAGATTAGGAACATTTTTGATCAATGTTTCAAGTGTATTCAGATACTTTTCGGCAGATACTAGGGGTTCACTATCTGTAGCTTGAACAATCTTGAGGTTATCAATATCTAAATCTTTGATACCCTTAAAATTTTCCTTGGTCAATCTACCCTCTGTATTAAGATAAAATACTACTTTACCTAGTTTCTGTGCTTTAGCAGCAAAATATAGGGCGGTAGTTGTTTTTCCGGTTTTAGGATCACCAGTCATGACCACGCAGCTTCCTTCTCTTAGACCTCCACCAAGCGCAATATCTAAAGATGGAGAAATTCCGATTGTTTCAAAATTTTCTAACGCTTCCAGAACCTTGCTGCCAGATTCAATGATGTCGCCGTACTTCTTGTTGATTTGGTTACTAACGGGATCGTCAGCAAATTCTACTTTACAGCTTTTCTTCTTGGCCATTCTCTATATTCCTCAGTTTGTTTAACATGTTTTTTTTACCGAATTGTCTCTTCTGGTGTTCAGCATTTTTCTTTACTTCTATCTTTTGCTTTTTATCACTTTGCTCGTTTAATAATAGCTGATACTTCTTGATAATCTTAACGGCTGTTGGATGATTTAGAGAAAAAATTCCCCTAAACTCTAATGAATTTACAGCCTTGACTAATGCTTCTTCATCATAGTCTTTTAGAAGCTTATTGGCCGCATTTATTTGTCGTCTAAATGTCCAATTCCAAGGCTTTTTATTCCAAAATTTAAAAGGTAAAGATCCTTTGTTTTTCTTTTCAGCGTTTCTTTTACACATTATTTCTGCGACGTAGGCCGCACAAGTACAATAGCCTCCAGTGCTTTCATGTTTATATTTACTCTTATGGGTTCTCTTTCTTTTTTTCATCATGATGCTTCCATATGATTGCCTCTTCGAAACATTCGCTAAGTTCATCAATATACTCCTTTTCTGGAATTACTTCTGGTATAAGCCACATCTTTTTATGCATCTTACCACCCTTAAAAACTCCAGTTGTGTAGTAATGCTTTGATTCTCCCCCCATCTGTCCCAATATAGATCTCACGAAATAAAGACCATCCGCTTTGTCTATATCTATTTTAACCTCATGCGAACGAAATTGCAAGTACAATTCGTCAATAAAAATATTTTTATCATTACAGAGCCGCTTTATCTTTCTCCAGCCCAAACTGTCTGAGAAGAAAAATTCTTCTCCGTCCGTAAGTCTTATTTTCATCCAGACGGCGCTTTTATTACTTCTATAACTCTGTAGCCATTTTTCATTATTCATCGTTCAATCTTCGTATTGTTACTGTACACTGTCTTGTTTTTTCCGTACTATTTTTACGACTTTTAAAATCATCAGCCATCATTGATGCGTTTTCAGTCATTATAGTAGAACCTCCTGACTGAGCAAATTGTTCAGCTAATCGACTTTTCGCCCTTATGGAGGGTTCTTCTTTAACCAGTTTTTGAGTCTTTGCATGTTTTTCTACTACCCCCTTAGCCCTGTCTAATTCTTTGCAAACCTTTTCTAATCCTAAATCCACATATTTTTGTTCGATATAAAACTTTTCAGCTTTACCTAGTGGTCCTTTTTTAGTCATTTAAAAATCCTCTCTGAGCTTTTGTCATATAAATAGAATTATTCGTTTTTAAATACATCATATAGAAGTCAAATGTATTTTTAGAAACTTTTTTTAATTTTGTTTCAATATAATTTTCTCTCTTACCATATGCACCCAACGGGTCATACGGAGAATTTTGAAAAATTCGAATTTTAAACGAGTGTTCTTTCCCATCTCTATAGGTGACCTTCGCATAAACCTTTTGATTATTAAGCTTTTCGATGGTTGATGCATTCTTATCAAAACACATCTCGTTCATTACAGATTCCTTTTTTTGATCTACAGTAAATAAGTTCATTTTTTACCCTCCATTATATATTTTTGTTGTTGTTGCTACAAAGGTTTATCGGATTGTTGGCGACTTTCGGACCTCCTATTCATAATCATATAACATTTAGTTCTCCAAAGCGTTTAGGACTCGGCCTAGTATGCCATTTCTTTGTATGTCTTCATATCCCAATCGACAGATGCCAATACCTTCAATATTTTGTAATTTGTTTATACAAAAATTTAGTCCGCTTCTTCCTTGGAGATCATCTTGATTTATATCGCCATTTATTAAAACTTTAGAATTGTTACCCATTCTGGTGATAAACATCTTTATTTGCTCTACAGTACAATTCTGAGCCTCATCTAAAATCATGTAACTATCATGAAATGTTGCCCCCCTCATGAGTTCTAACGGCTTATATTGTATAGACCCTTCGTTTGAATAATATCCATAATATGCTTGAGTTAAAAAATGTTTTAGGTTTTCTTTCATGGGAATTAAATAAGGGTCTATTTTTTCGTCCAATTCTCCGGGTAAAGATCCAACATCCTTACCAGTACAAACCAGAGGTCTTGTTACAATTATTCGTTCCACAAGCCCCTCGTGTAAATGTCGGGAGGCAAGACCCGCAGCTATAAAAGATTTGCCGGAACCGGATGGACCTGTACACAAAATTATATCATTTTCTATTATTGATCTTATATATTCCTTTTGGTTTATTGTTTTTGCTTCTAAAGCAGTTAATTTTTGCTTATACTTATTGTGTCCATCGCGCTTATGTGATTTATTGCGTCTTTTAATTTGTTTCATTTGTTACCTTAAAAATAGGATTAATGATTTTTTAGATCTTCCTCCTTTACGAAAATCCCGTCTACCATCTTTCCTTTTCTATCCTTGATGTCGTTCCAAGCTTTCTCAAGACAATCTGTAATAGTCAAATTATTTCTTTCAATTATGTTAATCATGACAACCAACATGTCCCCGATATCATCTCGTATATCCTCATTCTTACAAACACTATCCGAAAGTTCTCCTAGCTCTTGCATAAGTTTTAACACCTGATCTTTATCTGTACTCCCTTCTATAAGATTGCGATCACGATGCCACTGTGAAACTTTACGTATATATGTATCAATTGTGGCTCTGGTTTCCAAAGTCATTCCTTCTGGAAATGAGGTAAATTTAGTATTAAAATCAGTATTGTAATGAGAGGTGTCAACAGTTATCAAATCATTTGAGTTTGAAGCCAACATATTCATTCTCGCAATTTGGTCATGAATACAGTTATCGCTTGTCATAATTTCATGTCTCCAAAATCCATGTCGTCTAAGTCATTTTTACTGGCCCCGATTTTATAACTGGTGATTTCATGCTCTTGCGGTGCTACCTGAACAGATTCACTACTCATCCAAGGTCCAGTCCATCCCCCAACGGGATTTTTCCCAACGTTTTCATATGGTAATCCGATTGTTTTTCTTCTTGACATACATAGCCAATCAATATACTGATGGAGTACTGTCTCGTTGAGGCCAAGAATAGAACCGTCCTTAAATAAATATGATGCCCACTCTTTTTCTTCCTGAGCTGCACTTTCAAACATTTTAACAGCAGCCTCTTGACACTGCTCCGATATTTTAATGAACCCTTCACTGTCTTCATTGTGTAAAATCTTTAATATTTCTTGAGTACTAGCCAAGTGTAACGCTTCATCACGTTTGATTAGTTTAATGATATCGGCATTTCCAGCCATTTTTTTGTTTTCAGCAAAAGCAAACGAGCAAATAAAGCTTACATAAAATCTTACTGCCTCAAGTATATTGATGCTAATAACCGTCATGTAGATTTGTTTTTTTATGTCGGACAGTTTATTTTTATCGCAAGCCATTCCCATTAAATTATTATAGTCTTCAATGGCGCTTTTTGCACGCTTGATTATTTCTTTATCTTCATATATTCCACCAAACACTTCCTTACTGTCAGAATAAACATTTTGAATGATATACGAGTAACTTTGGCTATGAATTTTTTCAAAGAACTGCCATGTCATCATGCAGGCTTCTAGCTCTGTGTTTGTGACATATTGCAAGAGGGTCGGCACGCCACGGCAAATTATGCTATCCAGCATGGTTTGATATTTGAGGTTGGATGTAAAGATAAACCTCTCATTATCGGACATCTGTTTAAAATCGCCCCTATCTTTCTTAAGTTCGATTTCTTCTGGACGCCAGAAGTTCATCATCTGCCTACTATCAAGAGATTTGAAAGCTGGATACTTAATGATGTCATATCTTTGAACGCCTAAGTCTTTCCCTAGAAAAAGCGGCTGACTCATTGGATCTATATTTTTGGTGTTAAATATGGTTTTCATTGGGCTTCCTCAAAAAGAAAATTTAGCCTGTCTGCAAACGTCCGATAAGGTATATGCTGATAAGACATCGGCATCGGGAAGCCAGAGAAATCGGTGACCATTAGGTGAGACACAACAGATATTGGAAATGCTGTTGCCATTTGCATGGCTGAAAATTGGTCATTACTATATACTATTTTTTCTTCTTTCCAGTCAGCGGTCTTCTCATAGTCTCCTACTCTAACTTTAACTATAACAAGATCGGGCGCTGGAGGACAAGCCTTGTTCAAAAAGGCTAATAATTCGTTATCAGAGCTAATGTTACGCATCAAAAACTTCATAGCTTCACAATGGCCCTCATGTCTAATGGTTCGGTAATTACAATTTTGTACCCCTCTACTTTGCATGGTTTTTATTGTGTGAGACGCTCCACCGC
>Ga0209554_1002042_pt1 | contig 14518 bp, 12 predicted proteins | sample MarorgKNORR_S2LV_5_FD_188221 | JGI IMG/M metagenome (GOLD analysis project Ga0209554, IMG submission 188221) | Marine microbial communities from the Southern Atlantic Ocean, analyzing organic carbon cycling - Bottom_A/KNORR_S2/LV (SPAdes) (version 2) | ecosystem: Environmental > Aquatic > Marine...
TACCGGTCTTCCGTTCTTCGGCCGCTTGCCGCGCTGCCCGGCGGTTGTCTACGGCCACGGCTATACCGGCAACGGCGTCGGGCCGTCCTATCTGGGGGGGCGTATCCTTGCCTCCCTGGCCCTCGGTCTCGACGACGAATGGTCCAACAACGGCTTCACAACCGGGCCCCACGGCGCCTTCCCGCCCGAGCCGTTCCGCTATATCGGCGGTAATCTGGTGCGCCGCGCTGTCCTGCGCAGGGACCATGCCGAGGATCAGGGACGCACCCCGTCACGCATCGATCGCTTTCTCACCAGCCTCGCCCCGGCGGGACTCGTCGGCTCAAAGGAAAAAACTTAAAAATTTGCGTTCAAATGCCACGCAGGCTTGCGCTCGCTTCGCGGCGGATTGCAGCATTCGCCGCAATCAGAACAATCCGGGATTGTTCTAACGCCCGCGAAACACCGGTTTGCGCTTTTCCATGAAGGCGCGGCGGCCTTCCGCGTAATCCTCGCTCTCAAAGCAGCGCGTCACCAGGGCTTCGCAAGCCGCGTAGTCCGGGGCGCGGTCGCGCTGGCTCAGCTCATCGACGGTGGTCTTGATGCAATGCAGGGAAAGCGGCGCGTTGGCGGCGATGGCCTGGGCATAGCCGCGCACATCGGCTTCCAGCTCATCATCGGCGGCGAGCTTGGTGATCAGCCCCATGGTCAGGGCTTCATCGGCGGAAAATTGGCCGCCGGTGAAGAAAATCGCCTTGGCGAAGGACGGCCCCACCACATCGATCAGGCGGGCGACGCCGGGGTGGTCATAGCCAATGCCGAGCTTGGCCGCCGGTATGCCGAAGCGCGCGCTCTGATTGGCCATGCGCAGGTCGCAATCGAGCGCGAGACCCACGCCGCCGCCCATGCAGAAGCCTTCGATCATGGCGATGGTCGGCTTGTTGATGCCCTGGATACTGGCCGCAGCGCGGTCTCCGGCGGCGTCATAATGGGCGACCTGTTCGGGGGTTGAGCGCTGGGTCTCGAATTCGGAGATGTCGGCTCCGGCGCAAAAGGCGGCGCCCCCAACGCCCCGGAGCACAACCACCCGGATGTCGGGGTCATCAGCGAAATCCGCCATGATCGGGGCGATGCCGTCCCACATGGCATAGCTCAGCGCATTGCGCCGGGCCGGGTTGTTGAAGGTCAGCCAGCCGATCGGCCCGTCCTTCTCGGCGAGTAGTTTATTGCTCATCGATGTCTCCTAAATCACACTGTCTTTACGGAGCTCCGCGATAGCCGCATCGTCATAGCCGAGCTCGGCCAGGATCTCGTCCGTATGCTGGCCCTGGTCGGGCGGCGCTGAATGGATATGGAAGGGGGTGCGGCCGAGATTGACCCCCTGGCCGACCACATCGAAGGGCCCCAGGGCCGGATGATCGATCCTGGCCGCCATGCCAAGATGGCGAACCTGGGGGTCGGCGAAGGTCTGCTCGATCGTATTGATCGGCCCGCAAGGCACGCCCGCCGCATTAAGCGTCTCGACCCATTCGGCGGTGCTGCGCCTGATCGTATAGGCTTCGATTGCCGCGTTCAGGGCCACCCGGTTGTCGGACCGCGCGTCGTCGTCGGCATAGTCCGGGTCGGTGAGCAGCTCTTCGGCGTCCATGGCGTGGCACATCCGCTCATAGAGGGAGCCGCCCGAGGCGCCGATATTGATATGGCCGTCGGCGGTTTTGAAAACCCCGGTGGGAATGCCGGTCGGATGATCGTTGCCCGCCTGGCCGGCGACCTCGCCGTCCTTTAGCCAGCGCGCCGCCTGGAAATCGAGCATGGCGATCTGGGCCTGCAGGAGCGAGGTGGTGACCCATTGGCCCTGGCCGGAGGATTCGCGCTCGAGCAGGGCGACCAGGATGCCGATGGCGCAATACAGCCCGCCGGTGAGATCGGCGATCGGGATGCCGACGCGCATGGGCCCTTCGCCCGGCTTGCCGGTGATCGACATCAGGCCGCCCATGCCCTGGGCGATCTGATCGACGCCGGGGCGGTTCGCATAGGGGCCGTCCTCGCCGAAGCCTGAGATTGAGGCATAGACCAGGCGCGGGTTGATGGCGCGCAAGGTCTCGTAGTCGACGCCCAGGCGATGCTTGACCGCCGGGCGGTAGTTCTCGACCAACACGTCGGCGTCCTCGACCATGCGTTTGAACAGGGCGACGCCGGACGTATGCTTGAGATTGAGGGTCAAGCTGCGTTTGTTGCGATGGAGATTCTGAAAGTCGAAGCCATGGCGCGGCCCGCCGAGTTCAAGATCGCCAAGGTTCGCCGGGGCCTCGACCTTAATCACCCGGGCTCCCCAATCGGCCAGCTGGCGCACCGCCGTCGGCCCGGCCCGCACCCGGGTCAGGTCCAGCACTCTATAGGCCGAGAGGGCCATCTAAAACTGCTCCTCGCTGAGGGCCATGATGCTGCTGCCGCCATCGGTGACGACACTGGCCATGGCCTCAGCTTTTGATAATTCCTGATCGGCGTAGAAGCGCGCGCATCCGATACCGGCGCATCCTTCATCGCCGTTGTTCAGCGCCGCCAGGCCCGCGGCCGCCATGCGCCAGCCGCCGGTGACCGTGCCCAATAAGGCAAGATAGGGGGTCGCCCCGGCGGCGGCGAGGTCGGGGTTTGAGCCATGGGTTTCGACCAGCCAGTCGGTCGCCCGGCGCAAGGCGGTGGCGCCCTTGGCGAGAGAGCGCCGGACCGCCGCCATGTCGGCGTGGTTGGCGCGGGACAGGGGCTCGTCCAGGGCCTCCATGTCGGCGATCAGGGCGTGCGCCGCCGCACCCTTGTCGCGCATCAGCTTGCGGCGCAGAAGGTCGCTCGCCTGGATGCCGTTGGTGCCTTCGTAGATCGGCGCGATACGCGCGTCGCGGTAATGCTGGGCGGCGCCGGTCTCCTCGATGTAGCCCATACCGCCGTGCACCTGGATGCCGAGAGAAGCGACCTCCACGCCCATGTCGGTCGAGAACGCCTTGACCACCGGGGTCAGCAGGTCGACCGTTGCCTGGCAGCGCGCCCGCTCATCGGGGTCACCGTGGCGTACGGCGCCGTCGAGCGCCTGGGCGGTGTAATAGATCAGCCCGCGCACGGCGGCGATGCGCGTCTTCATGGTCAGCAGCATGCGGCGCACGTCAGGATATTGGATGATCGACGCCGGGGCGCCGTCGCGACGGCCCTGGACGCGCTCCCTGGCATAGGCAAGAGCGCCCTGATAGGCGCGCTCGGCAATGGCCAGTCCCTCGATGCCGACGGCGATGCGGGCGTCGTTCATCATGGTGAACATGCATTCGAGACCCTGGTTCTCCACCCCCACAAGCCAGCCCAGGGCGCCACCATCATTTGCGGCGTTTTCGCCGTAAGCCATCACCGCCGTCGGGCTCCCCTTGATGCCCAGCTTCTGCTCCAGCGAGACGCAGCGCAGATCATTTCGCTCGCCCAGACTGCCGTCGGGATTGACCAGAAACTTGGGCACCAGGAACAGGGAAATCCCGCGCACCCCCGGGGGGGCGTCCGGGGTGCGCGCCAGCACCATATGGATGATGTTCTCGGCGAGATCGTGATCGCCATAGGTGATGAATATTTTCTCGCCCTTGATGCGGTAGTGATCGCCCTGGCGCATCGCTTTGGTCTTCAGGGCGCCGACGTCTGAACCGGCCTGAGGTTCGGTCAGGTCCATGGTGCCGGTCCAGTGGCCGGAAACCAGCTTGGGCAGATAGAGGCGTTGTTGTTCGTCGCTGCCGTGCGAACTCAGGGCCTTTATCGCCGATCTGCTCAACATAGGGCAGAGAGAGAAGGCCATGTTGGCCGACGACCAGATTTCGGACAGCGCCGCCTCCAAAACATGAGGCAGGCCCTGGCCGCCGAATTGCACATCGGCGGTCAGCCCGGCCCAGCCGCCGTCGGCGAAACCGGCATAGGCTTGCGCAAACCCGTCGGGGGTGAGCACCTCGCCATCCACCAGACGGCTTCCCTGACGGTCGCCGGGCGCATTAAGCGGCGCCAGAACCTCATTGGCGAACTTGCCGGCCTCTTCGAGGATGGCGTCGATCAGCGTCGGTGACAGCTCCTCGCAGCCGGGCAGCCGCAACACATCATCGAGCCTGCCTTGAATGTTGAGGGCGGCGCGGATGTCGGCCAGGGGTGCGGTAAATGCGGTCATCAACGGAGTCCTGATCTTGTGGGCTGTGACGCTAGCATAAAGCGCCTGTCGGTTGCTATGATTGACGCGTCATTACAATGAGGATTTCCCATGGCCGACGCCGTTAACCGCCAAGTTCTGCTCGCCTCCCGCCCCGATGGCGCGCCGACCTTAGAAAGTTTCCGCATCCATGATGCGCCCATGCCCGAGGCGGGCGCCGGCGAGCTGCTGGTGCGTAGTCTCTATCTCTCTCTCGATCCCTACATGCGCGGCCGTATGAGCGATCGGGCGTCCTACGCCGACCCGGTCCCGATCGACGGCGTCATGGGCGGCGGCAGCGTCGGCCAGGTGATTGCCGGCAGCGCGCCCGACATAGCGATAGGCGATTATGTTCTCGGCCATGGCGGCTGGCAGGAATTTTTCACCGCCAAGCCGTCACACCTGCGTCGCCTCGATCCCGACATGGCGCCCCTATCGACGGCTCTCGGCGTGCTCGGCATGCCGGGCATGACCGCCTATTGCGGCCTGCTGCAGATCGGCAAGCCCAAGGCCGGCGACACCCTGGTCGTCGCCGCCGCGTCCGGTCCGGTGGGTGGAACCGTTGGCCAGATCGGCCAGATCATGGATTGCCGGGTGGTCGGCCTCGCCGGGTCGGACGAGAAATGTGCATACGTTACGTCTGAGCTCGGCTTCGACGAATGCCTGAACCACCGCCGTCCCGACCTTAAGTCTGCGCTGGCGGCGGCCTGTCCCGCCGGCATCGATGTTTATTTCGAGAATGTCGGCGGTCATGTTTGGGATGCGGTCTATCCGCTGCTGAACGCCTTCGCCCGGGTTCCGGTCTGCGGCGTTATCTCGCGCTATAACGCGAACGAAGCGCCGCCGGGTCCCGACCGGATGCCCGGCCTGATGACCGATGTGCTGATCAAGCGGCTCGCCATTCGCGGCTTTATCGTCACCGATTTCCAGGGTCTGGAAGGCGAATTCCTGCGTGGTATGGGGGCCTGGGTGCGGGACGGCCGGGTGCGCTACAGGGAAGACATCGTCGACGGGATCGAGCAAATCCCGGCGCGCATGATCGGTCTGCTTGGCGGCGAGAACTTCGGCAAGCTATTGGTCCGCACAAGCCCCGACCCGACCCGATGAGAACGATTACGGAGAGAGAACAGTGAGCACAGAGGGCGAGAGTATTTACCAGCGTGGGCTCGATCAGGGCCCAGCGAATTACCAACCGTTGACGCCGCTCTCCTTCCTCGAATGGTCGGCGGCGGTCTATCCGGATAAATGCGCCGTGATCCATGGCGAGGTGCGGTACAGCTATGCCGAGTTCCACGGCCGTTGCCACCGCCTGGCCAGCGCCCTGGCGGGCCGCGGCATCGGTGTCGGCGATACGGTGGCGCTGATGGCGCCCAATGTTCCGGCCATGCTGGAGGCTCATTACGGCGTGCCCCTGTGCGGGGCGGTGCTGAACGCGCTTAACTATCGCCTGGATCCCACCACCATCGCCTTCATCCTCGATCACGCCGAGGCCAAGCTGCTGATTACCGACCGTGAATTCTCTGCCGTCATCCGTGAAGCTCTGGAGAAGCTCGGGCGCGACATCATCGTCATCGACATCGACGACCCGCTCGCAGCAGGCGGCGATCTGCTCGGTGACATGGATTACGAAGCCTTCCTCGGGGAAGGCGATGCAGCTTATGCCGGCCCGGTGCTTGAGGATGAGTGGCAGGCAATTTCCCTATGCTACACGTCGGGCACCACGGGCGACCCCAAGGGCGTGGTCTATCACCACCGCGGCGCCTTCCAGAACGCCATGGGCAACGCCATGATGTTCGGCCTGGACCGCCATTCGGTCTATCTCTGGACCCTGCCGATGTTCCATTGCAACGGCTGGACCTATACCTGGGCGGTGACCGCTGTCGCCGGCACCCATGTCTGCCTGCGCAAGGTCGACCCGGCGCTGATCTTCCCGATGATCGAGGCCCATAACGTCAGCCATATGTGCGGCGCGCCGATCGTGCTCAACGGCCTGATCCATGCCCCCGATGAGCAGAAAAAGACCTTCGAGCGCGTCATCGAGGTGGCCACCGGCGGGGCGGCGCCGCCGAGCGCCGTGATCGCCGCCATGGAGGTCATGGGCTTTCGCGTCACCCATCTCTACGGCCTGACCGAGACCTACGGCCCGGCCGCCATCTGTGCCTGGCAGGACGGCTGGCAGGACATGGCCCTTGAGGATCGCGCCGCCATCCAGGCGCGCCAGGGGGTGCGCTACCCGACCCTCTCGGGCCTCATGGTCGCCGACCCCGAGACCCTGGAGCCGGTGCCCGCCGACGGCGAGACCATCGGCGAAATCATGCTTAGCGGCAATACGGTGATGAAGGGCTATCTCAAGAACCCGGACACCACCGATGCCGCCTTCGCCGGCGGCTGGTTCCGCTCCGGCGACCTCGCGGTGATGCATAGCGACGGCTATATGGAGATCAAGGATCGCTCGAAGGACGTCATCAATTCGGGCGGCGAGACGATCTCAAGCCTGGAGATCGAGGAGACGCTCTATAAGCACCCCAAGGTGATGGAGGCCGCCGTGGTCGCCAAGTCCGACGAGAAATGGGGCGAGACTCCCTGCGCCTTCATCACCCCGATGCCGGCCTTCGAGGACGACATCACGGCAGCGGAAATCATCGCCTTCTGCCGCGATAACATGGCCGATTACAAGATGCCCAAGCATGTCGTCTTCGGCCCCCTGCCCAAGACCTCGACCGGCAAGATCCAGAAATTCACCCTGCGCGAGCGGGCCGAGGCGGTTTAGACGCCCTTTGGTTTTAGACGCCCTTCGGTATTAGACACTCTGGGGCGGAATGTTCTGGTTGAGGCGGAACAGGTTGGTCGGGTCGTACTGTGTCTTGATCCGGACCAGCCGTTCGTAGTTGGCGTCCCCGTAGGAGGCGCGCATCACGGCCTCGCTGTCATCGCCATCGCTGGCGAAGTTCAGATAGACGCTGGTGCCACTGCTCTGGCTCATTTCATCCCAGAAATCGCGTGTCCAGGCGGTCGCCCGTTCGCTGTCGGCGGCGTCGGTCCAGGAAGTGTCGATGCTCAGCATATAGGCCGCATCCCGTCCGCCCAGCGCCGTGGCGTCCGCCGGCACCCGCGCCGCGGCGCCGCCCATGAGGCGTATGGGCATCAGGGCCCAGGGGTTCGGCCGATCGAGCCCGCGGGCGACGATGCGATCGATCGCTTCATCGTCGAGATCGTCCATGTAGAGCGACTTCCAGTGATTGAAACGATCGCCCTTGGTGGTGAAGAAAGGGTCGAAAGCCTGTTGCACGGCGAAATAGGAGAGCGGCCCGCTGAGGTCGAGCAAGGGTTCTCCCAACTCGCGCAGGGGCTGGATATAGCGCTCACCCTCGGCAAGCGGCCCGATATGGACGCCCGACGTGATAACGACCGGACGGCCGTGCAATTCGGCGGGGAAATTTTCGTGGGGCGGTACGCTCCAGAAGGCGATTTGAGCCGTGAATTCATCCGGCGCATCGGCCACGATGTCGCGCCAGTCGCGAAATATCGTCGCAGCATCCTCCATGGCATAAAAGGGTGCGCAGAATGTGATTTCGGGACCGATGGGGTGGGCCTCGAATTCGAATGACGTGACCATGCCGAAGTTACCGCCGCCGCCGCGCACCGCCCAAAACAGGTCGGCGTTCTCGGCGTCACTCGCGGTTATGTAGCGCCCGTCGGCGGTGACCACATCGACCGAGACCAGATTGTCGCGGGCGAAACCGTGCTTGCGGGTCAGCCAGCTATGGCCGCCGCACAGCGTCAAGCCGCCGATGCCGGTCTGCGAGACGATGCCCAGCGGCACGGCGAGGGCGAATGACTGGGTCTCGCGGTCCACATCGCCGATGGTGGCGCCGCCGCCGGCACGCACCCGGCGCGCCGCCACATCGACGCGCACCGCGTTCATGGCGCCGAGGTCGATAACCAGCCCGTCGTCGCAGGTGGCGTTTCCGGCCACGTTATGTCCGCCGCCGCGCACCGCCACAAGCAGATCGTGCCGGGCCGCGAAGTTCACCGCGTCGATCACATCGGCGACGCCCGAGCATTGCACGATGAGCGCCGGTCGCTTATCGGCCGATTTGTTCCAGATAAGTTGCGCCGCGTCGTAAGTGTCGTCATCAGCCGTGACACAGGGACCGCGCAGGGCCGCCTGAAAGGCCACTAGGGTTTCTTCGTCGAGCGTGACCTCCGCCTTGTTGTCGCGTTTGGTTATGGTAATCCCGGTCATGACCATTTTCCTCGCTGATAGATTAGCTTGCCACCAGCTTTCTCCGTCATGCTGCCCCCTTCAAGTACAAGAGTTGTACTAGTCAGTTATTTCTACAGCCACTAAGGTCAGTCTCATAAAGAGCTATGGTCAGTTCTGTCCGGTCGCCAAGGCCGCCGAAATTCTCACTGAGAAATGGACGTTGCTGATCCTGCGCGACCTGCTGGGCGGCAGCCAGCACTTCAATGATTTGCGCAAAGGCGTGCCGTTGATGTCGCCGAGCCTGTTGTCAAAGCGGCTGAAAAGTCTCGAAGAGGCCGGGGTTATCGAGCGCCGCAGCGACCCCACGCGACGGGCCACCGAATATCATTTGACGGCGGCGGGCCATGAAATGCAGCCGATGATCCTGCTTTTCGGTTCCTGGGGTCAGCGTTGGGTGCGCAACCGGCTGAGCGAAGATAAGCTGGATGTCGGCCTGCTCATGTGGGCCGTGGTGTCGGATATCCGCAGCAACATCGACAGCAAATATTTCAGCGATCCCCGCACGGTGGTTCAGTTCGAGTACAGCGACATCACCGGACCGGAGAAAATCTGGTGGCTGATCGTCGAGCCCTCCCAGGCGGACCTCTGCATCGAGGATCCGGGCTTTGATGTCGATCTTTTTGTCTATACCGATCTTGCTACCCTGACCCGCGCCTGGATGGGCGATATTCCCCTGAAACCGGCCGTGCAGTCAGGCGCCATTGAGCTCCACGGCTTGAGGCTTCTGGTGGACGGGTTCGACAAATGGATGCGTCGCAGCCCCTTCGCGACGGTTGAGCTGGCGCCGGAGCCCCTGCAGGTTGAACGTATTCTCAAAGAGTGGGCAGAGAGCATGAAGAAAGAGGCTGTCAGTCATTATAAGTTAGAAAAACTAATCCGAATGCTTAGCAAAACTCGTTTGTAACTGCTGCCATGCGGACTAAATTGAATCATCACGCGCTACTTCCCCTCATGTAAATTAGGAGGCCATGACGATGTATTTAGAAACCCCTGAGAATTTTGAAACCCGTGCAAATTTAGAGACCCTCGGCGTTGAAGCGCCGCTGCCCTATCTCGCCCACGCCAATCAGGCGCCGGTCACCTACGCCACGCCGCCCAACGGTGGAATGGCAAACTATGAGGGCGAGTATGCGGACTATGCCATGGCCATCCAGGACGGCCGCGCTATCGCCGCCAAGCTCTCCCTCGACCGTCAGGGTTTCCTGCTGGTACGCCATCAATCAGGCGTCGCCGATTTCTACGACGACGACGCGGTGCGCGCCGCCTATTACCCCGAGGTCGAGCGGCTGGTGGCCGACGCCACGGGGGCTTCGCGAGTGGTGGTCTTCGACCATACCCGGCGCGCCGACGGCGGCGGCGGGGCCGGCGACAAAGCCGAACGCGCACCGGTGCGCAGGATCCACAACGACTATACGGAGAAATCCGCGCCGCGCCGGGTGCGCGACCTGTTTGACGCCCCCGAGGCCGAGGCGCTGCTGTCGCGGCGCTTCTCCCAGATCAACGTCTGGCGGCCGATCGTGGGCCCGGTGCGGCGCTCACCCCTGGCGCTGCTGGATGCGCAAAGCGTCGCACCAAACGATCTGGTGAAGACCGATCTGGTTTTTGCCGACCGGGTCGGTGAGAATTATTATGTCACCCATAACCCGGAGCATCAGTGGTTCTATTTTCCGGACATGGGCGCCGACGAAGCGGTGCTCATCAAGGGCTATGATTCGGCCACCGACGGCCGCGCCCGCTTCACCCCGCACACCTCCTTTGAGGACCCCACCACGCCCGACGGCGCGCCGCCCCGCGAGAGCATCGAGGTTAGAACCTTCGCCTTCTTCGAGGATTAAGCGGGGACGGCGTGGTAGTCGCCGTCGAGGCCGAGATAATCGGCGCCGTCGCCTTTGTAGAAGCTGTCCGCGCCCGCATCTTTGAGCACCGCAAGCATCTTGGGTAGCGGTTCACCGTCGGCTTCCAGCCGGGCGATGACGCGGGCCGGGCCGATGGCGTCGAGCAGTTGGAACGGCCCCCTCTTCCAGGCGAAACCCCAGCGCATGGCGCGGTCGATGTTGACGATGTCGTCGGCGATCTGGCCGGCCAGGCCGGCTGCATAGCAGAGGGCGCCGCCCATCAGGTCCCAGGCGAAGCGGCCCTCGGCGTCCTCGGTGAACAGCAGGGCGGCGGCGTCCATATGGGCGTCCTCCAGGGCGGCATCGATGGCTTCGCGCCATTCGCCCGACGCCAGGTCGTAGGTTTCCTTCGACCGGCTGCCGTCGTCATGCTTGATCATCTTGTAGAAGCCGCCGCCGGATTTGCGGCCCAACTGGCCGCGATCATGCATCGCCTGTTCAGGCGCCGGGAAGCGGGTATAGGCATGGCCCGCATCCCCGCTCGGCAGATTGACGGCGAGATTGTCGCCGACCAGCTTCATGACATCGAGGCCGATCAGGTCGAACAGCCCGTAGAGGCCGGTCGACGGCAGGCCCACCGGGGCGCCCATGAGGGCGTCGATCCGCTCCATGGACAGCCCGTCGGCGAGCGCCCCCTTGGCCTTATGCAGGCCCGACAGCAGCCAGAAGCAGCCGATCCGGTTGCCGATGAAATTGACCGTGTCCTTGGCATGGACCACGCCCTTGCCCAGGGTGGTGCCGCAAAATTCGGCGAGGGCGTCGATGGTATCCTGAGTGGTGTCTTCGCCGGGAACCAGCTCCATCAGCTTCATAATCTTGACCGGATTGAAGAAATGGGTCACCGCAATGTCGCGGCGCAGGCGCTCGGGCAGGCCCTCGGTGATCGAGGCTAGAGGAATGCCCGAGGTGTTGGTGCTGACCACTGAGCCGTCGCGCCGCAAGGGCTCGAGCCGCGCAAACAGCGCCCGCTTGACCGCCACGTCCTCGATCACCGCCTCGCAGATCCAGTCGCAATCGGCGATCAGCGCGAGGTCGTCGTCGATGGTGCCCAGGGTGACATTATCGGCCCGCTCCGCATCGTCGATGGCCGGCGGGCGACCCTTGAGCATACGGTCCAGGGCGGCCTCGGCGGCGGGGCGGTCGACATCGAGCAACAGCACCCGATGGCCGGCCTGGGCGCAGGCCCCGGCGATTCCGGCGCCCATGGTGCCGCCGCCGATGACGGCAACGGATGTGATGGTTCGGTTCATGATCATTTCCCTCAAATGCGGAGCAAACCATAGCCGCGCCATGGTGCGATTGCCAGCCTCGCGGGCGGCCTGTAGGCTGCCCCCATCCACCAGGAGAGTACAGTTATGAGCGGACCCCACTACATCAAGCCCGATACCCTGAGCCTGCACGCCGGCCAGCGTCCCGACCCGGTTCATGGGGCGCGGGCGGTGCCGATCTATCAGACCACCTCCTATGTGTTCGATGACACCGATCAGGCCGCCGCCCTGTTCAATCTGGAGCGCGCCGGCCATCTCTATTCGCGCATCTCGAACCCCACGACAGCGGTGCTGGAAGAACGTATCGCGGCGCTCGAAGGCGGCGTCGGAGCGATCTGTACGGCGAGCGGCCAGGCGGCGCTCAGCCTAGCGGTGATGACCCTGATGGACGCCGGCTCCCACATCGTCTCGTCGCAATCGATCTATGGCGGATCGCACAATCTGTTCGCCCATACCCTGCCGCGCTTCGGCATCGAGACCAGCTTCGTCAATCCGCGCGACCCGCAGGCCTTTGCCGCGGCGATCAAGCCCAACACCCGGCTGCTGTTCGCCGAGACCCTGGGCAATCCGGGGCTCGAGGTGCCCGACATGGAGGCGATTTCCCAGATTGCCCATGATCAGGGCCTGCCGCTGATGATCGACAACACCTTCGCCACCCCCTATCTCTGCCGCCCCCTGGAATGGGGCGCCGATCTGGTGCATCAGTCGATCACCAAATTCATGGGCGGCCACGGCATCGCCATCGGTGGGGCGATCGTCGATGGCGGGCGCTTCGACTGGGAGGCCTCGGGCAAGTTCCCGACGCTCACCGAGCCCTACGCCGGCTATCACGGCATCGATTACGTGGAGGAATTCGGCCCGCAAGCCTTCATCATGCGCGCCCGCACCGAGGGTCTGCGCGATTTCGGCGCCTGCCTCAGCCCGACCAACGCCTTTCATATCCTGCAAGGCATCGAAACCCTGCCGGTGCGCATGGCGCGCCATGTGGAAAACGCCCGGGCCATCGTCGCCTTCCTGAATGATCACGAGACGGTGGAATGGGTGACCTGGCCCGAATTGCCCGAACACCCGGATCATGAACTGGCGGCCCGCATGCTGCCCAAGGGTCCGGGGGCGATCTTCAGCTTCGGCATCAAAGGCGGCCGGGCGGCGGGCAAGCGCTTCATCGAAGGCCTGCGACTGTTCTCCCACCTTGCCAATGTGGGCGATGCGAAATCCCTGGTCATCCATCCCGGCTCGACCACCCATCAGCAGATGGACGCGGAGTCCATGAAAGCGGCGGGCATAACCGAGGGGCTGGTGCGGCTCTCGGTGGGGCTCGAGGATATTGACGATCTGCGCGACGATCTGGCGAACGCCCTCAAAGCCTCCCAACGGGGTGCCTAGCCATGGACATCACTGTCGGCGGCAAAGCGGGTTTCGCGGCGACCGGCGGCCAGCCCTTCAAGGCCGGCCAGCCGACCATCGTCTTCATCCATGGCGGCGGGCTGGATCACAGCGTCTGGGCTCTGCAGACCCGCTATTTTGCCTATCACGGGCGCAATGTGCTGGCCGTCGACCTGCCCGGCCATGGCCGCACGGCGGGTCCGGTGCTCACCACCATCGAGGCCAATGCCGATTGGGTCATGGCTCTGCTCGACGCCCTCGATGTCGAGACTGCGGCTCTGGTCGGCCACAGCATGGGCTCCCTGGTCGCCTTTGACGCCGCCGCGCGCTATCCCGCAAGGATAACCGCCCTGGCCCTGCTCGGCACCTCGATCCCCATGCCGGTGGCCGACATGCTGCTCGATTCGGCGGCCGAGGGCGAACACGCCGCCTTCGATATGGTCACCCTGTGGGGCCATAGCCGGGATGGCCAGACCGGCTCCAACCGGGCGCCGGGGCTATGGATGACCGGCGCCGCCGTAACCCTGCTGGAACGCTCGGGCCCCGGGGTGCTGCACGCCTGCCTCAAGGCCGCCAACGATTATCGCCACGGCCTCGACCTGGCCGGCGACATCACCTGCCCGACCCTGCTGCTGCTCGGCGAGCGCGACGCCATGACCCCGGCCAAGGCCGCCAAGCCCCTGGCCGCCGCCATTCCCGACGCGCGGGTCACGATCCTTCCCGCCTGCGGCCATATGATGATGTCCGAACAGCCCGATCAGGTGCTGGACGAGCTGATTTCTATTTTGTGAGCTTCCGTCTTGTTAGTCGCCCGGCATAGACCAGGGGGCCGAGCGCGATGAGCGCCCAGGCGAGAGCGCCCTTGGCGTGGTTCGACAGGGTCGCCGGGCCGCGGAACAAATACCGGTCGAGCACGGCATCCGGCGACAGCGGCAGGCTGACGATGATTTGCCAGGGCAGGTCGTCGAGGATGATCTGGTAATAGAAATAATAAATCTGCGGCGTCAGCCAGAGAAACACCCAGAACACGGCGAGGCCTGCCAGCATGCGCATGGTGGGGCCGGTGAAGACCAAAACACAGCCCCCCGCTAACACGGCGAGCAGGGCGGACAAGGCAGCCAGGCCAGCCTGGCCGACACCTGACAGAAGAAAATACGAATCGCCCCCGTACATGAGCCGATCCGCCTATTCGATGGTGGCGATCCCCAGGGGAACTGAATATTTCTTGCACCAGATTATCACCTGGGTTGCCCCGCTGGTGGCCGGGGTCGCGTCAATCACATAACGCGCCGCTCCCGTATTTGACTCAAGCTCGGCGCCCAGGCCGCCCTCGACGGGCTTTTTCCCCTTGCCCAGGGCAACGTAGGGATCGGGCGCGCCGTCGAGGGAAAAATCGCCGCCCAGTTCGATGACATACTGAGCGCCCTGTTTCGTCACTGACACCATGCCCGAGGTGGTATGGCTCGAGGCGCCGGAGAACTGGCCCGACCCGAGCGGTTCGGCTTGCGCCGGCTGGATA
>Ga0209554_1002045_pt1 | contig 14502 bp, 10 predicted proteins | sample MarorgKNORR_S2LV_5_FD_188221 | JGI IMG/M metagenome (GOLD analysis project Ga0209554, IMG submission 188221) | Marine microbial communities from the Southern Atlantic Ocean, analyzing organic carbon cycling - Bottom_A/KNORR_S2/LV (SPAdes) (version 2) | ecosystem: Environmental > Aquatic > Marine...
GGCGGTCTCCCGTCGATCGTGCGAGAGGGTGAAACCGGCTACCTGATCCCGTCACGCTGCCCGGCGGCGTTCATTCAGCGCATTGAGATTCTGACGATCAACGATCACCTGAGAACCTTGATGGGACGAGCCGCCCGCGAGCGTGCGCTGGAGCTGAGCTGGGACGTTGCGGTAGACAGGTTGCTGGGCGTGTTCTGCGGGCTTGCAGAAGAACGCGTGCTGGACTCACTGGAAGCCATCGGAGCTCCGGCTGCGGATTAGCTCGACGCACCGCTCCACTGGATTTTCGATTACTGGAGAGTGACGATAGGAAACCAGATGTGACCGCGTCCATTCCCCTCTCCCAGCGAGAGAGGCCAGATGCATCTGGGGTAAGGGCGATGATCCTCTTCCCAATAGCCCTTTAGCCCGCGAGGCTCTTCCCGTACCAGTATTGCTCGCCTATTTTCTTGAAGCCCTGGTCTTTGTAGATTCGGCGCGCTGAGAGATTCTCGCCATCGACCTCCAGGTCGATCACACCTGCACCGCGTTCTCTGAGATGCCGCAATCCGGCGGCGATCACCGCCGAGCCGACTCCCCTGCCCCGCTGACTCGGCAGCACGCCCGTCATCTCGATCATTCCCGTCGTCTCGCCTGAGTCGTCGTTGCTCTCGGTAACGCTCGTCCATATATAGCCGATCACGCCACCGGAAGAATCCTCGGCGATCAGGATGTCGCCGGGCCCGCCCCTCATCTCTACGTACCCTGCTATCTGCTCCGGCGTGTTCGGTGCGAAGCCGAACGATCCCTCAAACGCCGCGTTTTGAACGATTGCCAGGGCGGCCTCGTCGGATCCCGACACGAACGGGCGTAACGTGACCCCTTCCGGCAGTGGTCGGTAATCGCCCTCCAGGTAGGCCGGCGCTGGCCGGTATTTCAGCTCGTTGAATATCCGGATCTGTTTGTAGCCAGCGGCGTCCATAAACGACCGCAATCGCGAATTCGTGTGGTGGACGTTCACCTGATGGACCGCTACTCCGGCCTCGCGCGCACGGCGCTCCAGCCGGGCCAGCAGCAGCCTGCCGATCCCCTGACCGCGGGCGCTTTCGATCACGCCGAACTCGCCAACGGCACGGTCGATTGCCGGCTCTACTGCAGCGATGGCGCCACCGATAAACTCGCCCGACTGCTCGGCGATGAACACGTTATCGAGCGGATCAGCCCCGGGGAGCTCAAGACGCGCCCGGAAATGCGAACGCTTTTCATCGGCGTCCGCATCGGAAATGCCGGTCACCGCCGCCCGCGTGGCGAATACGGCGTCAAAATCGTCCCAGGAGAAATTTCGGATATCGGTTGCGGCGCTCAAAGAGGCTCCCGTCGTACTGGCGGATACGACCGTATAAGTCGCTGGACGAGCGTACACCGGTGATGGCAGCGCGTGTTGCTGACCGTATTTGGACTCCGCTAGAGATCGCCGGACCGCTTGATTAGTCCGTGAACCACATTTCAGGCATCCCCTGGACGCCCGCCTGCTCCATTCCCTCTCTTAGTTCGGGGGACTGGAGATATTCCTGCGCCCTTGAGACGCTCTCCACTTCAAGTACCACCGTTAATTCGTTGGTGTTATCAACACCCCGGTGCACTCCAATACGGAGATTCCGTGAGAGCTACGGTGCGTTTCATCAGCGTCGAAAGCCGGTTTCCACGCGTCGAAATTTTCCACTGTGTGACGGACGAAAAGATGTGGCATGTTTGCTTTCCCGCGGATTGGTGACTATCGGAAGCCGTACAGTACCAAAGTGCTCCACGAAATCAAACTGAACCACTACCGGATTGCCAGTTTCGTTGACGGCTCTTATGGCGTGCCGATACAATTAGCGGCTACACGCTTTGACGGGGAGTAGTACCGATCAAGCGGGCTGAGCCGGTGGTTGTGTGAACCGGCGCCCGACTATTGGGAACTCGCCCCCGAGCCTCTGACCTGAATCGCTCCGTTTAGAACGGGGTACCCAGGGTTAGACGGATGCCTCCGTTACCGGCATTGAGTGGTCTCGGTTGGTGTTCATACCGACGAGGCAACAAAGGTGGTACCGCGGGAGTAAGTCTCGTCCTTTGAGGGGCGGGGCTTTTTTTGTGCGTGTTTCTGAATATGGAACTGCATGAATGATTCGCCTGCCACAACCGTCTCCCGTCATGGGAGTCCGGACACATATTGAGTCTGGGTTGGGAACTTCTCCCTCACCCGAGTCCTGTCCCCAATGGACAGGAAATTAAGGGAAGGCATAAGACCGGGTCCGGAAGGCTCGGAAGACAGGTAGTGATGAAAAAGACAGGTGGCCAGATAGTCTGCGAGGCTCTCGTTCGCGAGGGCGTTGACGTGATATTCGGGCTTCCGGGCGGAGCGATTTTGCCGCTCTATTCAACGCTCGGAAGTTATCCGGAGCTGCGCCACGTACTTGTACGCCACGAAGAAGGCGCCAGTCTGGCTGCCGACGGTTACGCACGCGCCTCCGGCAAGGTTGGCGTCTGCATGGCGACTTCCGGTCCCGGCGCGACCAACCTCATCACGGGGCTGGCCACGTCGATGATGGACTCCGTCGCAGTCGTGGCCATTACCGGTCAGGTCGGGCGCGCCTCCATCGGCAGTGACGCCTTCCAGGAGACCGACATCACCGGCGCCACCCTCCCGGTCACCAAGCACAACTACCTTGTGATGGATACGCACGACCTGGCGGCGACCATCAAGGAAGCCTTCCACATCGCACGAACCGGCCGTCCGGGCCCGGTCTTGATCGACATCCCACGGGACGTCCAGGCCGAGGAGATCGAGTTCGACAAGGCGGAGTACGACAAGCCGGTCTCACTGCGCGGCTACAACCCGCCGACCACTGCGGACGAAGCCGAAGTAGCCGCCGCCGCAAAACTGATCAATGAAGCGGAACGGCCCGTGATCCTGGCCGGACACGGCGTCATCATCTCGCGCGCATTTAACGAACTCCGTGAGCTGGCGGAGAACGCCCAGATTCCGGTCATCACGACCCTGCTGGGGATCAGCTCGTTCCCGGAGGACCACGTGCTTAGCACTGGCTTCCCAGGCATGCACGGCATGGCTTACTCAAGCCTCGCGCTGGACCAGGCGGACCTGTTGATCAACATCGGAGCGCGCTTCGATGACCGGATCACCGGGGACACCAAGCGGTTTGCCGTCAACTCGAAAAAGATCCATATCGACATCGACCCGGCGGAGCTCGGCAAGAACATCAAGGTAGAAGCGCCGGTGCTGGGCGACGTTCGACACGTTCTCAACCAGTTGAACCCGATGGTCAACAAGACGACACACACAGAGTGGGTCCAGCACATCGAGCACCTGAAAGCGGAACACCCATCCCTCAGAATTCGCGAATCCGATGACCTGCTCGGCCAACAGGTCGTTAAGGCGATCTCGGACGCTACGAATGGCGATGCCCTCGTGGTCACCGGTGTTGGTCAGCATCAGATGTGGGCGGCACAGCACTACCAGTTCAAGAACGCCAACTCCTGGTTTACCTCCGGTGGTCTCGGCACGATGGGTTACGAAATTCCGGCAGCCATGGGCGCTCAGTTCGCGCACCCGGATAAAGAGGTGTGGACGTTTGCCGGCGACGGCGGCATCCAGATGACGCTGTCCGAGTTCGCGACCATCGCTGAAAATAAGCTGCCGGTGAAAATCGCCATCCTGAACAACAACATGCTCGGGATGATCACCCAGTGGCAAGACATGGTGTTCAACAAGAACTTCTACGCAAACAGTTACACCGGAAACCCGGACTTCGTGAAGCTGGCAGAGGCATACGGCATCAAGGGAATCCGGGTCACCACTCAGGACGAGCTTGAGGGAGCCATTCAGGAAGCACGCGCCCACCCGGGACCGGTCGTGCTCGACTTCGTGATACGGGCGGAAGAGAACGTTTTCCCGATGATCCCGTCCGGCCAGTCCGTGGAACAGCTGATAGAGGAGAGCCTCTGATGGCGGAAATCATGGCAAACGGACTGGCGCGCCGCACGTTGGTGGCGCTGGTCGAAAACAAGCCCGGCGTTCTGGCGCGCATCGCGAGCCTGTTCCGCCGACGCGGGATAAACATCGCCAGTCTGGCGGTCGGCGCATCCGAGCACAGTGACCTGTCCCGGATGACCTTCGTCGCGGAGGGTGATCCGTCCACCGTGGGGCATATCGCAAAGCATCTGGACAAATTGATCGAGGTTGTGGAGGTCTCAGACATAACCGACAACAACGTTGTATGGCGGGAGATGGCGATGGTGCGCGTTCACGCGACGCCAGATAGCCGTCCCCGGGTGATCCAGCTTGCAAACATCTTTCGCGTGAGCATCGTCGACGTGGGCGCAGAAGCCGTGACGATGGAGATCACCGGAGACACGGAAAAGATCGACTCCATGATCACTCTCATGGAAGAGTTCGGCGTTGAGCAGGTCATGCGCACAGGCCGGGTCGCGATGCTGCGGTCCGCGCTTTCACAGGGCGGCGAAGACGGCGAGTTTGGCGATCAGATATCGAGCAACATCATCCCCAGATCGGGCCTTGATTCCGGCAGCGTTTAGCGCAGCCGGAAAATAACCGAACATCACGCAAATAAACACAGCGGCGTAGCAACGCCAAAAGGAATCTGGATGGCGACTCTCTACTACGACAAGGACATCGACACGGCCCCTCTAAAGGAGTCGAAGATCGCAATCCTCGGCTACGGAAGCCAGGGGCACGCGCACGCGCAAAATCTCAAAGACAGCGGTTTTGACGTGGTGGTCGGGTTGTACGAAGGCTCAAAATCCAAGGCTAAGGCCGAGGAAGACGGGCTGGAAGTCATGAGCGTTGCGGACGCTGTGAAGGCGGCGGACGTGGTGATGTTCTGCCTGCCGGACACCACCGTGGCCGAGGTGTACAAGAACGAGGTCGTAGACAACCTGGAAGAGGGCAACATGCTGATGTTCGCCCACGGCTTCGTCATCCACTACGAACAGGTCAAGCCGCCCGAGGGCGTGGACGTCACGATGATCGCCCCAAAGGCCCCCGGCCACCGCGTACGAGCGGTGTATGAGCAGGGTCTCGGAGTTCCGTCTCTCATCGCCGTCCACCAGGACGCGACCGGTAACGCACACGCCCGTGCGCTGGCGTACGGCGCCGGAATCGGCAGCGGCCGGGCGGGAATCCTTGAGACGACCTTCAAAGAGGAGACCGAGACAGACCTCTTCGGTGAGCAGGCCGTTCTATGCGGTGGAGTCACATCCCTTATCAAGGCCGGCTTTGAGGTGCTCACGGAAGCGGGTTACCAACCGGAGTCGGCCTACTTTGAAGTTCTCCACGAACTGAAGTTGATCGTGGACCTCATCTACACCGGCGGCCTCGAAGGAATGCGCGACTCCATCAGCACGACCGCGGAGTACGGCGACTACACACGAGGACCGGTAATCATCGGCCCAGAGGTCAAGAAAAACATGCAAGAGGTTCTCAGGCAGATCCAGTCCGGCGAGTTCGCCCGGGAATGGATTGCCGAGAACGACGAAGGCCTGCACCGCTACAAGGCGTTGCAGGAAGCGGACAAGGCTCACCCGGTTGAAGAGATCGGCCGTGAGTTGCGCAGCATGATGCCCTGGCTGGAGTCGACAACCTAACCCCGGAAGGATCGCCACACCCTAGAGCGTTAAAGGCAACACTCTGAGGCAGAAGAAAGCACCCTGAGGTTCTCGAAGGGCGTTCACAGAGGCGGCAGCGATCAGAACCTGGGCGGGAGTTTAAATATGGCAGAGACCGACGTAGCAAAAACTGACAAAGTCATCATCTTTGACACCACCCTCAGGGATGGTGAGCAATCCGCAGGCGCGGGACTGACGCCGGACGAAAAGTTCCGGATAGCACGGCAACTCCAGAAACTTGGCGTCGATGTGATCGAGGCCGGGTTTGCCGCAAGCTCCCCCGGAGATTTTGAGGCCGTGCAACGGATCGCACGTGAAATAGACGGCCCAGTCATATGCTCGCTCGCACGTGCGGTGCCGGGCGATATCGATGCCGCGTGGGACGCGATCAAGGACGCGAAACGGCCGCGTATCCACGTCTTCCTCTCCAGTTCCGAGATCCACATGGCGCACCAGATGCGCAAGGGAGCCGAGGACATCCTTGGCATGGCGGTCGACGCCGTAACGCGGGCGGCTTCCCACTGCAAGGACGTCGAATTCTCGCCGATGGACGCCACGCGGACCGATCCCGAGTACTTGTACCGGGTCCTCGAAGCTGTCATCGATGCCGGCGCCACCACGGTCAACATCCCGGACACGGTCGGCTACTCAAACCCGGTGGAGTTCGGTGCGCTTATCAAAAGCGTATTCGAGAGGGTCCCAAACATCCATAAAGCGACCGTCAGCGTCCATTGCCACAATGACCTCGGGCTAGCCGCAGCAAACAGCCTCGCCGCCGTTGAGAACGGCGCACGCCAGGTTGAGGGCTGCATAAACGGACTCGGCGAACGCGCCGGGAACGCCTCGCTTGAAGAAGTGATCATGGCGCTGGAAACGCGTGAAGATCACTACGGGACGAAGAGCAGCATCAACACGGAAGAAATCGGCCCATCAAGCCGTCTGGTTGCAGACCTGTTCGGGTTCGCAATCCAGCCAAACAAGGCCATCGTCGGACAGAATGCCTTCAGGCACGGGTCCGGTATCCACCAGGACGCCTACCTGAAAGAGCGAACGACCTTCGAGATCATGGAGCCGGAATCCGTCGGCTGGCGCGGCGAAGCGATCGTAATGGGGAAGTTGTCCGGACGTGCGGGTCTACGATCACGACTCGGCGATCTGGGCTACGAACTCAGCGATGAAGAGCTGGCCGACCTGTTCCCGAAGTACAAGGGTCTCGCCGACCAGAAACGCGAGGTCACGGATTTCGATCTGCAGGCGCTCATGTCAGAGCAGCACCGCTTCTCTGAGACGGACCAGCAGTATCGGTTTGAGGGTGTAAAGGTAGAGGCCGGAGACATGGTTACGCCGTCAGCGACGGTGACGGTGGGGCTCCCCAACGGCGAGTCGAAGACCGTCACAGCGCAGGGCACCGGGCCCGTGGACGCAGTCTGCAAGGCGGTCGATCAGATCGTCGAACCGAAATGCAACCTGACAGAGTTCGCGGTCGCTTCGGTAACGGACGGCATCGACGCCATCGGCGAGGTGACGATCCGTGTCGAGGACGCCGACGGACACATCTACGCAGGCCGTGGCGGGGACACCGACATCATCGTCGCCTCGGCGAAGGCCTACATCAACGCAATTAACCGGATGGGTGTTCTCGGTCCCGACCAGACCAACATCACTTTTACTGAGTAGGCGCACCGGGTAAACGACCAGTTAACGCCAGAACACGGAATGCCCTATAGAATTGCGCCCCGGCCGGTTCCTCTAGTCGAGGGAACTGGGGCGCGGTTCTGCCCGGGTCCGACGGGCCGAAACAATATTTGGAAATTATCGAGGCAGCCCAAGACATCGGGTAGTTCCCTCGAACCGAGACCGAATTAATGGACGGAGAAACTGATTTCAGCTATGCCCAAGACGATGCCAAAAACGATGTTTGAGAAGATCTGGGAGAAACACGTGGTCCAGGAAGAAGAGGGCAAGCCATCGCTCCTCTACATCGACCTCCACCTCGTACATGAGGTGACATCGCCACAGGCGTTTGAGGGTCTCCGGCTTTCCAATCGCAAAGTCCGACGCCCTGACCTTGTGGTCGCGGTCGCCGACCACGACGTTCCGACCACGCCACGCGATACCGAGGTCGTCATCGAAGACCCGATCGCAAAGCAGCAGCTCGAAACGCTGGACAAGAACACTCGCGACTTCGGTATCGAACTGTTCGACATGTACTCCCCGGACCAGGGCATCGTCCACGTGATCGGCCCGGAGATGGGAGTCACGCAGCCCGGCATGACGATCGTATGCGGCGACAGCCACACCGCCACCCACGGCGCGTTTGGCGCGCTTGCGTTTGGCATCGGCACGTCGGAAGTCGAGCACGTCCTGGCAACCCAGTGCCTGATGCAGGCACGACCGAAGACGATGGAGATCCGCGTGAACGGCGACCTTCAACCGGGCGTCACCGCGAAGGACCTGATCCTGTCCATCATCGGCCAGATCGGCGTCGCCGGCGGCGTGGGCCATGTCATCGAATTTACGGGCCAGGCCATCAGCGATCTCAGCATGGAAGGGCGGATGACGGTCTGCAACATGACGATCGAGGGCGGAGCTCGTGCCGGGATGATCGCCCCGGACGAGAAGACGTTTGAGTACCTCAGGGGCCGCAAGAAGGTTCCTCGGGGAGACGCCTTTGATGAAGCGGTGGAAGGCTGGAAGCACTTCGTTACGGACGAGGACGCCGAGTTCGACGCACTTGTCGAGATCGATGCTGAGGCGATCGAGCCCCGCGTGACCTGGGGCACGAACCCGGGGCAGGTAGCGGAGATCACTGGCAACGTGCCGAATCCTGAAGATTTCGAGTCCGCCGATGAGCGGGAGAACGCAGCCCGGGCACTCGATTACATGGGCCTCACAGCAGGCCAGCGAATCACTGATTTAAAAGTTGACCGTGTCTTCATCGGCTCCTGCACGAACGGGCGAATTGAAGACATGCGCGCCGCAGCCGAGATCGCAAAGGGGCACAAGGTCGCGCCGGGCGTACGCGCAATGATCGTGCCCGGATCCACGCCCATGAAGAAGCAGGCGGAGGAAGAGGGGCTGGACCAGATATTCATAGAAGCCGGGTTCGAGTGGCGCACCGCAGGGTGCTCCATGTGCCTGGGCATGAACCCGGACATACTCTCGCCCGGGGAGCGCTGCGCATCCACCTCCAACCGGAACTTCGAGGGGCGGCAGGGGCGGGGCGGACGCACGCACCTCGTCAGCCCGGCGATGGCGGCGGCGGCGGCAATCGAGGGACACTTCGTAGACGTACGTGACTGGGAGAGGCAAGAAGCCTAGGGGCTTAACCGTCTCAGTTCCCGCCCCGATTTCGACTTTGGGACGGGCGTTCTTCAGGCCAACACATGTCTACCAGTCTCGACCAACCCGGCTACAACTCAGGTCGGACGATGTTCATCGTAATCACGGGGATCGTCTCCGTGATGGTGGTGTTGGCGCTCGTCCTGGCGTGGGTTGATAGCAAGATGCTGAACGAGATCAACGACTATAAATCAGCCGGCCTTACCGATCTCCCGTCTAACAACGCAAATCCGGAAGAGTTACTGGAGTTCGCCGACAAAGTTGGGATCGAGTGTGTTTCTATCGAGGATCTGTTCTCCGGCACCGGCGCGTGTGGTGATGTGCTGGATGTCGCACGGACGGTCAACGACTACAAATCAGACCACTCCGTGATATGGGCGTCCGTGTCCATATTCGGAATCGCTTTAGTCGTGACATTCACCATGTTCATCCACCAGGCAAGTTCCAACCTGCGGCACTTACGTATCGCAGGCCAGAAATTCACTCCGGGGTGGGCCGTCGGGTGGTTCTTCATACCGTTCATGAATATTTACAAACCCACCCGCATCGTGGGTGAACTGGCGAAAGCATCCAAGTCGACCGATACCAAAAATCCCAGAGCGTGGCAGAATGCTAACTCGCAAGACGGGAAGTTCATCAGTTCATGGTGGACGCTCGTCATTATGGCGGTTCTGTTCGGCCCGAGAGGGATCTCCCTTTTCGTCGGCCGTGGGGACATCGAGGACTGGGCGGCGGCGGGACGGTTGCTGGTGTTGTCAGACCTTTTTCAGGTGCTACCGCTGGTATTGACCGTTATTGTTATATTCCGACTTCAGCGTGCACAGGAAATTCGACATCAAATAATGCTTGCCCGGCGATCCCGGGTGGCAGGAAATTCGTAACACCTCAACCAGGCGGAGAGAATTAACGCCGTTGGCGTGATCCCGCTAGAACAAAGCCAACTCATCAACAGGACAGAACATTGGACCCTTTGAAGAAAGTAACGGGGATCGTCGCTCCGCTCGACCGAGCGAACGTGGACACAGACCAGGTGATCCCAAAACAGTTCTTGAAGCGAATAGAACGGACCGGCTTCGGTGAGTTCGCTTTCTTCAACTGGCGATACCTAGAGGATGGCGTCCCCAACCCGGATTTCATCCTGAACAGGGCGGAGTACCAGAACGCTCCCATCCTCGTCGCCGGCCCGAACTTCGGTTCAGGCTCATCGCGTGAACATGCGCCGTGGGCATTGAAGGAGTACGGCTTCATGGCGGTGATCGCCCCCAGTTTTGGCGACATCTTCCGCAATAACTGCTTCCAGAACGGCATGGCGCCCGTCATCCTTTCACAGGCCGGCGTGGACACCATCATGGCCCGCGCCCTCCGAAATCCCGGCTACAGTCTGACGGTGGATATCGTGGAGCAGCGGGTGTATGACGAGGAAGGTTTCTCGGAATCGTTCGAGATGGAGCCCTTCCGGCAAGAATCGCTGATGGAAGGGCTCGATGAGATAGAGCGCTCACTACAGAACAACGACGCAATTACCGAATTTGAAGAGGCACACCCTGCACGCTGGTAGCGGTGCGGTTGTTAGCCCTGTACGGAGAAAAGAATATTGGAACTTAAGATCGCTGTCATCGGTGGTGACGGAATCGGCCCGGAAGTCACGGCCGAATCCGTAAAAGTACTCGACGCTGTCGGGCGACGCTTCGGTCACGATTTCACCTGGCGGACGGGTCAAATGGGAGGCTGCGCGATAGACAAGTACGGCACGCCCCTACCTGACGAGACGATGGACACCATCCTGGGTTGCGATGCGATCTTATTCGGCGCCGTCGGAGGTCCGAAGTGGGACGATCCGCGAGCGAAGACCCGGCCCGAAGACGGCATTCTGCGCATCCGCAAGGAACTCGGACTGTTCGCAAACGTACGGCCGATCAAGGTCTATCCAGAACTTGTACATTCCTCTCCACTCCGCCCAGAGCAGCTTGAAGGCGTGGACATGGTCATCCTCCGGGAGCTGACCGGGGGCCTGTATTTTGGACGGCCGAAGAAGCGCTGGGAGAACGCCCGCGGACGAAGAGCAGTCGATACTCTCTCTTACACCGAGAAGGAGATCGAACGAGTCGTGCGTGTCGGTTTCGAGATGGCCCGCAACCGTCGCGGTAAGCTCACGTCTGTGGACAAAGCGAACGTTCTTGAGACCGGCCGGCTCTGGCGCGAGATCACGATCGAACTCCACCACGAGTATCGTGACGTGGAGCTGAACCATGTGTTGGTGGACAACGCCGCCATGCAGCTGATCACAAACCCCGCTAAATTTGACGTGATCGTCACTGAGAACACCTTCGGCGACATCCTGTCTGATGAAGCGTCTGTACTTTCCGGCTCTATAGGCATGCTGCCGTCAGCCAGCCTGACCAGCCCGCCCCCGAAAAAGGGTGCACGACGACGACGCGGTGGAAAGCCGGCCCTCTACGAACCCATCCACGGCAGCGCCCCGGACATCTCCGGACATGGCGTCGCTAACCCGGTGGCCTCGTTGCTGAGCAGCGCAATCATGCTGCGTTGGTCCTTCGGCCTCTATGAGGAAGCTGACGCCATCGAAAAGGGCGTGGGCGCAGTTATGTCAGAAGGCTTCCGAACGCGAGACATCGCGAGCGAGGGCGACAAGTGCATCGGCACCGTCCAGTTTGGCGACATGGTGGCAAGCGCAGTCGGCGGGTAGCACCGCCGTGTGTGGGGGCGTAGACAATACGCTCACGCGCCTCACGGGCAATCATCCACAAAAGGTCTCAGTAACCGGCGGGTCGTTCTCTTTGTCTATGACGATACGTATATCGCTTAACGGGGTCTCTTCCCCCTCGAACACGAGATAGACAAACCCTTGGGGCGTCAAAACAAGCCGCTTGATGAACCGGTAAGGAGATCCGTACTTCTCGAGGTGATCGGTGCCACAATCCTTCAGATACAGGACTATTTGCTCGCCGGATATAAATGTCATCTCACCATCTAGCTCGAACATGTCGGGAGGTAAGTCGCCTCCCCACCAGTTCACCAGGATCGATTCACTTTCCGGTATCTCACCTTTGAGGGACTGACCTACCGACATAGTCCAGGGCGTAAAAATCTGGGGCGAAGATCCCCATCTCAGTTGATCCAGTGGAACCTGTGGCATTCTCCCTTCCACAGTCACGCCAGGGCGCTCTCCGGAGACCGTCGTCCAGAACGGGTCCCCGGGCTCTTCCACGGTGGCGATCACGATAAGATCCGCCCTTCTCGCCCCCTCCACATGATCCGGCGCGTTCTCCAAATTATCGGAAGAACGCATGTGAATCCCGTCATCAGGGTCGTCCGACAACACGCTCACAGATATCGGGGTTGCGGTCGGATCGGAAGCTGGCGCGTCCGTTGTCGTCTCCGCTTCCGTTCCCGTTGGAGAGTCGGTTGGCTCGGGTTCGGGTTCGTCGCCTGATGAGCAAGCGAGTGTGGCCAATCCCGCCACGGCGACGATCAGCACAAGCAAGAACCGGACTCGTAGGTTCAACACGCCTACCTCTGTTGTTTCGATCGATATCCGAACCCGTAAGCCGGTATCAGGGGACCATATCGACAATCGCCGACAAGATTAGGAATGTCGGCACATGAATGTCGGCACATGATCGATCACGCGCGAATTCATTTTGACCTCAATCCATCCGAATTCGAACGGTGTAATCGCCCATCCAACTCGGAGGATTTACCTGTGGAGATGTTGATAATGCCAGCCTGTCACACTGACAACACGGTCAAAATGACGTGACACTGCGCCACGCTAGAATTGAGTATGTATCCGGTCAACCCGAGTTCGAACTGTGTAACCGCCATTCCAGGTCGGCGGATTCTCCTGTGGAGCGGAGGTGGGAAGTCCATCCCGGCCCGCGCCCTCGGAGCGAAGCTTGATCTACCGGTCGTGGAGTTGGAAGCCATCCGGATGGCTTCCCGCATACTGTGGTGAGTCCGAACGCAAAACGCCGGGAGCCTCGTTTGACCGAATCTGCACAAAAGCGCACACGCACTCTGCTCCACTGGGGTGTCTATGACATTGAGGTGGAGGACGAACGCATCGTCGCAGCGCATCCGTGGGCGGACGACCCCGATCCTTCCGATATCGGCCAGTCCATCCCCTCCGCGGTCCACCACGAATCCCGGATAACGCAGCCGATGGTCCGCAGCGGATGGCTGAAACACGGACCTCGAAGCAATGGCGGAGGCCGAGGAACCGAGCCGTTCGTCCCGGTTAGCTGGGACCGGGCCTTTGATCTGGTCGCCACGGAGCTGCAACGTGTCAAACACATCCATGGCAACCAGGCCATTTACGGAGGTTCTTACGGCTGGGCATCGGCGGGTCGATTTCACCATGCGCTGAGCCAGATTCACCGCTTCCTCAACCAGATCGGCGGCTACACCGGCTCGGTCAACACCTACAGCTCCGCCGCCAGCGAGGTGATCATCCCGCACGTCTTCGGTATCGGCCACATGCCGTTCACGCAGGGTCAAACTGTGTGGCCGGTGATCGCGCAGCACACCCGTCTGATTGTGATGTTTGGCGGCATGCCTCCCAAGAACACGCAGATCAGCGCAGGGGGCGCGGGCAAACATATCGCCCAGGATTGGCTGCTTAAGTGCAAAGCCAACGGAGTGGAGTTCGTCAACATCAGCCCCCTGAGAGGTGACGCCGCCGAGGGTCTTGATGCTGAATGGCTGGCCCCGAGGCCGAACTCGGATACAGCCCTGATGCTGGGACTCGCCCACACCCTTGCCGTAGAGGAGCTCGCCGATCGTAAGTTCCTCGCCACCTATTGCGAGGGTTACGAGCGGTTCGAACCGTACTTGCTAGGTAGTTCAGACGGTCAGCCAAAGGACGCCGATTGGGCCGCAGCGCTGACCGGCATCCCGGCGGACGCAATACGACAGCTCGCACGCCGAATGGCAGGGGTTCGCACCCTCATCACGGTCGCGTATTCGTTGCAGCGCGCTGATCACGGAGAACAGCCCTATTGGATGGCGGCGACGCTGGCCTCGATGCTCGGCCAGATCGGGCTCCCCGGGGGTGGCGTCGGATATGGGTACGGCGCATTCGGGCGCATGGGGAGGCCCGCCAGACGCGTCTCCGGTCTGACCTTTCCGCAGGGAACTAACCCCATCCGTGACTTCATTCCGGTCTCCCAAATCACTGAGATGTTGGAGCGACCGGGTGAGGAGTTTGAATACGACGGCAAGCGCCACACCTACCCTGATGCGCGACTTATCTACTGGTGCGGCGGCAATCCGTTCCACCACCATCAGGACCTCAACCGTATGATCCGGGCCTGGCAGAAGCCCGAGACGATTATCGTCAACGAGTCGTGGTGGAACGCTATGGCCCGGCATTCGGATATCGTTCTGCCGGCTACTACATCGCTTGAGCGGAACGACATCGGCCGATCCCCGGAAGACACGTTCATCTTCCCGATGCAACAGGCGATCCCGCCGGTC
>Ga0209554_1002046_pt1 | contig 14498 bp, 14 predicted proteins | sample MarorgKNORR_S2LV_5_FD_188221 | JGI IMG/M metagenome (GOLD analysis project Ga0209554, IMG submission 188221) | Marine microbial communities from the Southern Atlantic Ocean, analyzing organic carbon cycling - Bottom_A/KNORR_S2/LV (SPAdes) (version 2) | ecosystem: Environmental > Aquatic > Marine...
CCTTGAATTCACCCTCTATGCCGTAATTCGCGCGGGCAATCTCGGCCGCCGCCTCGGGGGGAAACTCGGGAACGACGCTATCGAGAAACTTGATGTTTTGCTGGTTCATTGGTCGATCACGCCTCTACCACTTTTTTGACCGCCTCGGCGGCTTCCTCGACCTGCTCGCGGCTCACGTCGAGATGGGTTACGGCGCGCAGCATGGTCTCTCCCATGGCGCCGATGCGTACGCCGTGAGTGGCCAGCTTCTCACCGACTTCGCCGGCCGACATGCCGATGCCGGCCACATCGAAGAAGACGATATTGGTCTCCACGGTTTCGGGATCGACGGCAACGCCCGAAAGGGATGCGATCATATCGGCAAAGCGGCGCGCATTGGCGTTGTCGTCGGCCAGGCGCTCGACGTTATGCTCAAGCGCATAGACACCGGCCGCCGCGATGATGCCGGCCTGGCGCATGGCGCCGCCCATGCGCTGTTTCCAGCGCCAGGCCTTATCGATGAAAGACTTGGAGCCGGCCAGCACCGCCCCAACCGGACAGCCGAGGCCCTTGCTGAGGTCGACCCACAGGCTATCGAAGGGCGCGGCATAATCGAGCGCCGTCACGCCGGAGCCGACCACCGCGTTGAACAGCCTGGCGCCGTCCATATGATAGGCCAGATCATGGCGGCGAGCGACCTCGCCGACCGCCTCGATGGTTGCCAGCGGCCATATGGTTCCGCCGCCGAAGTTCGATGTCTGCTCGACCACGACCAAGCGGCTGTTCGGCGAATAGCGGCCATCGTCACGGACCGCCGCCTCGACCTGATCGGCGCTGTAAATTCCCCGCGCGCCATCGAGGCTGCGCAGCATGGCGCCGGCGAAGGCCGCCGGGCCGCCGCCTTCGGCGTTGATAATATGAGCGGTCTGATCGGCGATGATCTCGTCGCCGTGATTACAATGAACCAGGATCGCGATTTCGTTGCACATGGTGCCGGACGGCAGGAATATCGCCGCCTCCTTGCCGAGCAGCTCGGCCACCATGATGCAGAGACGGTTCACGGTCGGGTCTTCGCCTCGTTGCTCGTCGCCCACGGGCGCCTCTGCCATGGCCTTCCGCATGGCGTCGCTGGGGCGGGTCTGGGTGTCGCTATAGAGGTCGATACGGTTTTCGATCAAGGTCGCGTCTCCTGTAAAAACGTGAAGCGGTTGTCTACCACGAATTGAGCTGCAAATAGCCCTTTACCTTATCTTTTTGCTCGTTCTCCCGTATCGTCCGACTGAAAATACCGTAGCAACGAAACGCAGGGCCATGACAAACGCCATCTCCCGCCGCCGGATGCTGAGTGGTATCGGGGCCATGATGACCCTCCCCTTGATCCCGCTTCATGCAGCCACCGCTACGGGTCCTCCAGAGGTGGTTATCGTCGGGGCCGGCATCGCCGGCATTACAGCGGCGCAGGAACTGGCGAAGGCCGGAATTTCCTTCACCGTATTGGAAGCGAGAAACCGTATTGGCGGGCGAGCCTATACGGAATCGCAAACCTTCGGCGTGCCCTACGACCACGGCTGCGCATGGCTGCATTCGGCGGACAAAAACCCTCTGACGCCCCTCATCAAAGGCGTCGGGTTCGCCACAGTTGACGAAGGCGCGGCTGACACCTGGTTCTACAGCGACGGCGAGGAACTGGACGACGACGAATATGAAGACGCAAGCGACGCCGTCGAATCCCTGGAAGACCGGGTAGGTGACTATAACGTAAAGGAAAATGGCGATAAATCAGTGCGCGACATCGCGCCGCCAAAAGGAGAATGGGGCCGCTTCGCCCATCTGGTCATGGGCGAATACGAGGCCGGGGTCGGCACGGATGAACTCTCGGTGGAAGATGTACAAAGCCAATACGGCACCGGCGTCGAATGGATGGTTCCCCAGGGCATGGCGGCCGGAATCTTCAAGGCGCTGGGCCCTGTGCCGGTCCAGCTCAACACCATCGTTACCAGGATTGCCTGGGGCGGCCCGGGGGTTATTGTGGAGACCAACAAGGGCACCCTGAATGCCGCCGCCGCCCTCATCACCGTGCCGACGGATATCATTGCCGACGGCACGATTGTCTTCGAGCCCGCGTTGCCGGACTGGAAGATGGACGCCTATCAAGCCTGCCCCATGGGGGTGCTGGACAAGATCACGCTGCAGTTCAGCTCATCCTTCAATGAATTTTTTGAGGAAGCCAGCACCACCTCCGTCTATATCGAACACCAAGGCGTGTGGCGGGATCATCTGTTGCGCCCGTTTGATCTGCCCCTTGATGTGGCGTTCACCGGCGGCCGGCAATCGAGGGACCTGGCCCGAGAGGCCGATCCCCAGGCCGCGGCGATCGATCTGGCGCTGAGCGCCCTCACCGATACGTTCGGCTTTGAGATCAAACGCATGTTCGTCAAGGGTCATTTCACGAACTGGAGCGCGGATCCGTTCGCCCGTGGCGCCTACGCATACGCCAGGGTGGGGAAAAACCACCTGCGCAGGAAAATCGCTACGCCGGTGGATGACCGCCTGTTCTTCGCGGGCGAGGCCTGCGTGCCGGAATGGGCGACCCAGGCTCCGGCCGCCTACATTTCGGGCCGAACTGCCGCGAACCAAGCGGCCCGCGCCGTGGGATAAAATTTAGCGCTTATTCACCGGTGAAGACGGGGCCGCCAGGGCCGAGGCGGACCCCGGGGCGTAGGTTCTTGTAGTCGACGCCGGCCAGCCGGCAAGGGTGGGCGCCGGGGGAGTCAACGACCAGCACCTCGGCGGCGATGGGGGCAAAATCGGCGCGGAAATGCACCGTGCTTTTGACCGCCAGGATACGCTGCTCGGCGGGCTCGACGCCGAGATGGCGAAATACCGCCTGATCGAGGCATTGGAAGCGGCTGCCGCCAACGATCACGCGGACCTCCGACTCTCCGTCTTCGATGCGCAGCAGGGCCATCGGTCCAAGGTTGGTTTTGGTGCCGCTATACATCTCGCCGTAACAGGTGAAGTGACCGTCGCCCAGCGCTTCGACGCGGAAGCGGCCGTCATAGGGAACCTGACCCGCCTGCCCCGATTTCCCCCCGAGCGCGGCCGTAAAACTCGCCCCGACACCAACGCTATGGGCCAGGGCGGCGATCTCTCCGTCATCGAGGATGGCCACCGTCGCGCCTCGTGCCCCGTTGCGCACCAGGGCGGCGAGCAGGCCGACCGTGTCCGATGAGGCCCCGGCGCCGGGATTGTCCTGGGCATCGGCGAGCACCACCGGCCCGGAGCGCGGTCCGTTATGCTCCATAGCGCGCCGCACCGCCGTATCCGCGTCGAGCAGATCGCTCTCAAAGCGCGCCTCGGCCGCCAGCAGATCGCCATACAGGCTGTCCGCCGCCGCCTCGGCCGCCGCCGGGTCCGGGTCATAGGCGACCACCGAGATGCCGCATTCCTTAATGTCAGCGGGCGGAAAGCCCAAGGCCAGGTCGACCCCGGCGGCCCCGTCCTTCTCAAGCGCCACGACGCGCTCATACAGTGTCCGGTTGGGCTCAAAATCCGTGCATTGATCGGGCAGCGGCACCAGAAACGGCGCCTTGCGAAAAGCCTTGGCTAAGCGCTCACCCGCCAAGGCGCGATCGAGCATGGCCGAGGCTCGCGCCCCCGTGGCCGCCATATCCACATGGGGGTAGGTGCGAAAGATCGACAGGCTGGTGGCATGCTCGACCATCGCCTCGGTGACATTGGCGTGCAGGTCGAGGCTGACGCAGACGGGAATACCCTCGCCGACCACGGCGCGCACCCGGCGCAGGGTCTCGCCCTCGCCGTCCTCGAAATGCTCGACCACCATGGCGCCATGCAGATCGAGATAAACCCCATCGAGGGGCCCGGCGGCCGCGAGATCATCGCACAGCATGGCGGTGATGCGTTCGAAGGCGTCGCGGGTGACATAGGAAGACGGCTCCGCCGAGCACCAGAGCAGTGGCACCAGCTCATGGCCTGCGGGCCGGGCCGCCTCGATGAAGCCGGCAATCGGGATGTTGATGCCGGCAACCGCCTCGAAAATTCCCTCTCCCCGGGTCAATGCCGGCCAGCCGTCATGCCTCTCGAATTCCTCGAAAGGCGCTTTCGCCATGGCGAAAGTATTGGTTTCGTGCTGGAAGCCACCGATAGCGATACGCGTCATAAAAATACCCCAGGCGAACATTGAACGACCGCCATTGTCGCTGGACCGGAAGCTGTCGGCAAGGGATAGGTCGGCCAGGGATATGTCGGCCAGGGATATGTCGAATTGTAGGCAAGTGCTATATATAGTTTCTCCTCGAAAGGACCATGCCATGCCGATGCTTGAAGAGCGGGAGTTCAACACCGCCGACATCTATGTGCCGGCCAAGCGGCGCCGTACGCTCAATCCCGAGACGGTCGACGAGATTGCCGAGAGCATGATCGAGGAGGGCCAGCTCACGCCGATCATGCTGCGCGAGGACGGCGCGCGTTTTGTGCTGGTCGAGGGGTTTCACCGGCTCGAGGCGGCCAAGGCGTTGGGCGAAGAGACCATCATCGGCGTCATCGTCCAGGCCCGCGTCTACTGATTCAGGCTTACGACGGCAGGTGCCCTGTCTTTACATAGAGCAGACAGCCGGGCTCGGAGCGAACCGTATGGCGGCTTCCCGGCGGATAGCGAACCCAGCATTCCGGCCCGTATGAGCCATGCTCGTCTTCATAGCCGCCCTCGATGACGAAGACCTCCTCGCCGCCGGGATGGTCATGCTCTTCGAACTGGGTGCCGGGCTCGATGCGGGCGAGTTTCACCACTTCCGGGTGATCGTCCTCAGCGTAAAGCATCATCACGGCAACTCCCGCCGTCGATCCGGGCCGCCAGTCGCCGGAATTGGTATCGATGTTGATCTGCCGCCGCGCGCTGCCCGGATACTGCTGAAGCTTGACGAAGATCACGCAGCCCGGCTTGGAAAAGGGCGCGTGGCTGAAGCCTTCCGGATTCAGGATATAGCTGCCCGTGGGATAGTCGCCATGCTCGTCGGAGAACACCCCGCCCAGCACGAATATTTCCTCGCCGCCCGGATGGGGGTGAGTGGGAAAGGCGCTGTCCGCATCGTAGCGCACCACCGAGGTCACCCGGCTGCTCTCGGACGGCCCGGCGAGATTGAGCCGCTTGCGCCAGACGCCCGCACTCGGGCTCGCCTGCCACTCGATCTCTGCGGTATGGACCACGGCTAGCTTACTGAAGTCGTCGTTGATGACGCGCTCCTCCTCTGGGTTGTGATGACCGTGACGATGGCCAGGGTCATGATAGCCGCGGTCATCCAGAACATCCACCGGCCACCGCCGGCGTCCAGCACCCAGCCATAGACCAGGGGCGAGGTCACGCCGCCGACGCTGAAGCCTGTCGAGACGAAACCGAAGACCTTGCCGGTGGATCCCTCGGGCGTGGCGGCGCGCACAATGAGATCACGCGACGGCGCCACCAGGCCGCTGGAGAACCCGGCCAGAGCCATAACCATGGTCAGCGCAATCACGGGAAGCGCCGCCTCGCCGACGATCAGCAGCATGGCGGCGGCGCCGGCCAGGCCGCAGGCGGCAACCAGGCCGTGGCGATGGGTGCGGTCAGCAATCACGCCGCCCGCCAGCACGCCCAGGGACGACCCCATGAACATGACGGTAAGGGCGAAGCTGGCCGCCGACAACGTGACGCCCCGTTCCTCGACCAGCACCGAGACCAGGAAGCTGCTCAACCCGCCCAGGCCCATGGAAAGCAGCACGAAGAATAGAAAGCACATGAGAACCGGCAGTGACATCAACAGGCCGATACCACTAAGGCCCGGCCCCTCACCCGATACCTGGCTGGTTTCTTCGCGGGGTGCAATCGAGCGGTTCAGATGGCCACGGGATGCGAGGATCAGGCCGGCGGCGGCGAGACCGGCGAGGCCGGCGGCGATCAACCCCGCCCGCCAGCCGATGGTCGCGGCGAAGAACGCCATCATCAACGGCGCCGCGGCATATCCCGTGTGGCCGGAGAAGGTATGGATGCTGAACGCCCGGCCCAGGCGCTTAGCGCCCACCGCCGCCGTCAGAATGGTATAATCGGCGGGGTGAAAGACGCTATTGCCGACTCCCGCCATAAACACCAGCACCAGCATAAACCCATAGCTCGACGTCATCCCCATGAGCAGGAACGCACAGGCTTCCAGTGCCAGGCCGGCGGCCAGCAGCATGACCGGTCCGAAGCGATCGACCACATAGCCGGCGGGGACCTGGAAGATGCCCGTTGCCAGGCTGATAGCGCTGACCAGAAGCCCGAGGGCGGTATAGGAAACGCCCAGCTCGCTCTTGAGCAGAGGAAACAACGGCGGCAGGACGAGCAGATAAAAATGGCTGAAGAAATGTCCGACGCCGACCACGGCGACGGTCTTCGCATCGCCGCGCGTAGAGGCTGTGACGGTTGAGGCGCTCACGTGAGCTGTGCTTGGGCAGCGGTCAGCCAGCCCTCAAGGCGGGTGGCCCATTCCTCCTGGCCGGCCTCGGATGTGATCAGGTCCTGGCGGGTTTCGATCTCCAGATTGACGATACCGCGGCCCACGCCATGAACCGGGATGGTGTAGTCGTTGTCGAATTCCACCGCATAGGGCTGATTGTCGCCAACCACGATCCGATCTTCCTTAGCGATCAACCCGAACAGGATATCGGCGAGACGGCGTTGCGCCTCGCCATAGAGCAGACCAATATGCCAGGGCCTCGCTTGCCCCTTAAAGACCGGTGTAAAGCTGTGAATATCGAACAGGATCGGCGCTTCGCGAGCGTCCAGATGATCGCTGATGCAAGCCTGGTAAGGCTGGTGAATTTCCCGGATGCGGGCATCGATTTCGTCTTGCGACAGGTCTTGGTTGCCGGGAATTTCGGTCTCTTCGCTTATGGTGGGAATGGCGTCGTGCGCCTCAAGCAGCCGGTTGCAGTCAATCACCAGACGCGAATAGGTCTGGCTGATCAGGGTCGCGTCGAGACGCGCGGATAAGTCCCGGGCCACGGCGGCGGCGCCGATATCCCAGGCGATATGCCGTTCCAGACCAATCGTGCTGAGGCCGAGAGTGCCGAGTTTCCGAGGCAGGCGTTTACTCGCATGCTCGCAGACCAGCAGGTATGGCGATGCGCCCCGCGCCCGCTCGACATGAAAGGGCGGCGGCTCGTCGGCCGCGAGCAATTCCATCAAGAAGCGATGCTCGTGGTCTTGAACTCGATCTCGACGAAAGTGAATTCATGGTCGTTGATATTTTTCACGTCATGTTCGATGCCGGCGCCACGGAAATACGACTGGCCGGCGACCAGCTCGCCGAGATGGACGCCGCCGGGCCCGCTGAGCTCCAGAGTGCCCGTGGTCATCGGCACGACTACATAATCATGTCCATGGCGGTGATAGCCGGTGGCGGCGCCCGGCGCGAACCGCCATTCGGTGATCCGGGTGAGTTCGTTGTCCGCCTGGATGGTCGGGATCGCTTTCATGATGCCTCCTTGCTGTAGCCGTACATCGCCTCGGCATGGCCAAGGCTGATGCGGCCATCCTCGATATCGCTCTCGATCTGATCGCGGGGCCGCTTTGCGGGATCGCCAAAACCGCCGCCGCCGCCAAGACAGAGACTCAACACATCGCCGGGCTCAAGGTCAAGACTTCCAGTCGACGACATTCGAATGGCCTCGCCCTGGCGATAGATGGTCATGCTTCCCATGGCGCCGGGCCCGCCGCCATGGACGCCGCTGGGGGGAAACTTGAAGTGATCCGTATAGAAATTGACGAAGACGCCGTCTTCGAGAATTTCCACATCGCGGCAAAGCCCCAGCCCACCGCGCCATTCGCCGGCGCCGCAACTGTCGGGCAGCAGGGCATAGCGCTTGACCCTGAGATGCGGGTTGACCTGCTCGATGGATTCGATCGGCGTGTTGCTGCAATTGCTGAGGATGTTGTCGACGCCGTCGGCGCCGTCATAATCACGGCAGGCGCCGTAGCCGCCGCCGAGAATATCGGCCAGCACGCGGAAGCTGCCGTCGCTGCGCTGCTGGGAAAGATAGAACGCGGTGGTGCAGTTGTAGCCCTGGGCGGGCACCCTCTCGGGCATGGCCTGAGACAGGGCGCCGTGGATGGCGTCGAACGCCCGGTAGGCCGAGGTCATGCGCGCGCGCACCGGCGCCGGCGGGTTTGGGTTAAGCAGGCTGCCCTTGGGGAAATGCAGGTGCAGCGGCCGGTTGCAGCCGTCGTTGGCGGGAATATCCTTGTCGGTCATGACGCAACGCACAGCGGCGAAAGCCGCCGCATGGGCCGAGGACAAGGGGCAGTTGAACATGCTCTTGAGCTGCCCATCGGTGCCGGTGAAATCCATATGGATGTCCGAGCCCGCGACGCGCACTTCGACCCGCACCTGCACCGGCTCGGGATCGAACACGTCCTCGTCGATGAAGGCTTCACCCCTATAGACGCCATCGGGGATGGCTTCGATGCTGGCTCGCATGCGGCGCTCGCTATAGTCCTGCACTTCGGCCATGGCCTGCCACAGGCCATCGACGCCGTATCGCCGGGCCAGATCGAGAATACGCTCGGCGCCGGTGTAGTTTGCCGCAAACTGCGCGTTCATGTCGCCGATGCCGATATCGGGAATACGAATATTGGCGGCCAGGAGCGTTTCCAGCGGCCCGCCGTTCCAATCGCGCTCGATATCGAACAGGATCGGCGGCAACACCAGCCCTTCCTGAATCAACTCGGTTGCCTGGGTATTGACCCCGGCGGTGCCGCCGCCGATGTCGAGATGGTGCGCTGTGCTGCCGGCCCAGCCGAGCAGCTGATCATCGAGAAAAATCGGCGTAAACAGGATGATGTCGTTGAGATGCTGGCCGCCGTGGTAGGGGTCGTTCATGATGACCGCCTCGGTGGTGCGGATATTCTCCAGGCCGAGCCGTTTCTTGGCCGCCTTGAACGACATGGAGAGCGCCGCCGTCTGCATGGGGATCATTTCGGCCTGGGCGACGATATCGCCGGCCGGATCGAGCAGCGCGGTCGAGCAATCCCTGGCCTCGCGCACCACCGTGGAGAAGGCCGAGCGGATTAGGTTGACCCCCATTTCCTCGGCCGCCGCATGGAGGCCGCGGGCGATGATGGTGACGGTCGTCTGATCGAAGTTTTTGGTCATGGCTGATATCCATAGGCATCGGCGGCATGAGCAAGCGTCAGGCGGCCGCTGGTTATGTCGCTCTCGATACTCTCGCGCCGCCTGAGCGCCGGGTCGCCCCAACCGCCGCCGCCGCCGACCTTGAGCAGGACGATATCGCCCGGCTCGAGATCAATGCGCGCGGTGGCCGACAGGGCGATTTCCTCGCCATGGCGGATGACCGTCAGGCTGCCCGGCGCGCCCGGCTGGCCAGCGTGGAAGCCCTGCGGCGCGAACTTGTAGCGGTCGGAATAGAGGTTGAGCGAGACGCCCTCCTCGAGCACCTCGAACTCGCGGTAAAAACCCAGGCCGCCGCGCCACTGACCCGCCCCGCCCGTATCGGGCAGCATGCCATAGCCGACCAGCCTGAGATATGGATTGCTCTGTTCGATCGATTCGATAGGCGTGTTGCGGCAGTTCCCCAGGATGCCGGCAATGGCGTCCTCGCCGTCGTAGTTTATGCCGCCGCCGTAGCCGCCGCCCAGAATATCGAGGAACATCCGGTAGCGGCCATCCTCGCCGCGCTGCATGATATAGAGCGCCGTCGTGCAGTTATAGCCTTGCGACGGCACCCAGTCCGGCATGGCCTTTGACAGCGCGTCATGCACGGCGTCGAAGGCGCGATAGGCCGAGGTCATACGCGCGCGCAGCGGCGCCGGCGGGTTGGGATTAAGCACCGTGCCCTTGGCAAACGACGCATGGATCGGCCGGTTGCAGCCGTCGTTCGACGGAATGTCCTTATCGGGGATCATGCAGCGCATGGCGGCGAACACGGCGGCGTGAGCCGAAGCCACCGGGCAATTGAACATGCTCTTGAGCTGTGGGTCCGTATCGGCGAAGTCGAGCCAGACGTCGGAGCCGTCAACCCGCACCGCCACTGCGAAACGAACCGGATTGGGGTCGAACACGTCCTGATCAATGGTGGCTTCGCCTCGGTACACACCGTCGGGTATCTTTGCCAGGGCAGCGCGCATGCGGCGTTCGCTGTAATCCTGCACCTCGGCCATGGCCTGGCGGACGCCGTCGGCGCCGTGCTTATCGGCCAGGGCGCAGAGCCGTTGTTCGCCGGTGTAGTTGGCGGCGAATTGTGCGTTCATATCGCCGACGCCGGTCTCCGGTGTGCGGATATTCGCGGTCAGGAACGTCTCGATCAGGCCGCCATTCCAGTCACGCTCGATATCGAACAGGATCGGTGGAAAGATCAGCCCCTCCTGGAGCAGCTCGGTCGCCAGGCTGTTGACCCCGGCATTGCTGCCACCGATGTCGAGATGATGGGCGGTCGAGCCGGCATACCCCAACAGGTCACCGTCATGAAAGATCGGCGTGAACAGGATGATGTCGTTGAGATGCTGCCCGCCATGGTAGGGATCGTTCATGATAACGGCCTGGCCAGGGCCGATAGCAGTCAGATCGAGGGCCGCAAAGGCGCCCTTGAACGAGATCGAGAGGCCCGCCGTCTGAATCGGGATCATATCGGCCTGAGCGACGACGTTCCCGTCCCTATCGAGCAGCGCCGTCGAGCAGTCGTGCGCCTCGCGCACCACGGTCGAAAAGGCCGAGCGCACCAGATTGACACCCATCTCCTCGGCTGCCGCATGGAGGCCGCTGGCGATGATGGTGATAGTGGTCAGATCGAGATTGCGGCTCATGGCTCGATGCGCTCCAGCATGAGGTCGCCGCTGGCCAGAACGGTGAGCCGCCAGCCGGGCGGCGTCAGGGTGGTCGCCGTGGGCTCCTCGACAACCAAGGGGCCATCCTGGGTGAACCCCGCCGGTAGGGTAGCGCGATCGGCAAACAGCGCGCTCACCGATTGACCGCCCAGGGTAACCGCCCCCTCCATAAGAACGGCCTCGGCGTCGGCGTCCGGCGTCGGCGTGAAGAGAGGCGGCAGGGTTCCATCCCGGCGCTGTACAATACGGGTGCGGTAATTCACCGCCTCGACGGGCAATTGCTCGCGGGCATAGCCATAACGCTCGTTATGGGCCTCGGCGAAGGCGGCGCGGAGGCTGTCGGCGTCGGCGGAGCTGTCCCCGAACCAGACTGTCAGCTCGTAGGCCTGTCCGGCGTAGCGAAGATCGAGGCCTATAGCCACGTCGCAGGCCTGTGGATCGATACCGTGGCGGGTGGCGGCGGCGAGCCCTTCGGTCTTCAACTCCTCGATGATGGCGGCATTTAGACTGTTCTCATCCACCGCATGAATATGGGTCCGCACCAGATCGATGGTGGGGTCGGCAACGAGCAGGCCGAAGGCCGACACAAGACCCGGCGACCAGGGAACCAGCACCCTGGAGATGCCGACTTCCTCGGCAACCATGGCGGCATGAATCGGGCCGCCGCCGCCATAGCCGACGAGCACATAATCACGCGGATCGATACCCCGCTCCGTCGACACCAGGCGCAGCGCCGCCGCCATGTTGTTGTTGACCACGCGAAGCACATTATCGGCCGCCTGCACGGTCGTCTCATCGAGGTCAATTTCCGAGAAGGCCGACTCGGCAAGTTCGGGATAAAGGGTCATGCGGCCGCCGAGGAAGCGTTCGGGGCGCAAGATTCCGCTGACCAGCTGGGCGTCGGTCACGGTGGGCGCCTCGCCGCCCTGGCCATAGCAGGCTGGGCCCGGCTTGGCCCCGGCGCTGGCCGGGCCGACGGCGAGAAATCCGCCGGGATCGAGGGCGGCGATGCTGCCGCCGCCGGCCCCCACGGTGGTGATGTCGATCGAGGGGGAGCGTACCGGCAGGCCGTCGATGCGGAATTCCTGCCGGGCAGCGGGCTCCAGCTCCGGAGCCAAGCAGACATCCGTACTGGTGCCGCCCATGTCGATGGTGACGGCGTTCTCGATGCCGTTGCGTTTGGCGAACCACAGGGCGCCGCGCACCCCCGCCGCCGGCCCCGACAGCAGAATGCGCGCGCCCTGCTCGCCGGCGTTGGACGCCGGCATGATGCCGCCGTTCGATTGCAGGATCTGAAGCGCGCCGGTGAACCCCTGCTCGCTCAAGCCAGCTGCGAGCTTGTCCATATAGCCCTTCACCACCGGGCCGACGAAGGCGTTGACCACGGTGGTCATGGTGCGTTCGTATTCACGGAATTCAGGCGAAATCTCATGGCTGGCGGTGACCAGCACATGGGGTGCGCGCTCGCGGATCAGCGCCGCCAGGGCAGCTTCATGGGCGGCGTTGCGATGGGCATGGAGAAAACAGATAGCGATGGCCTCGACGCCGCCGTCGATGAGCTTCTGCGCCTCGCTCCACGCCGCATCGAGATCGATGGCCTCGACCACCGCGCCGTCAGCCTGGATACGCTCGGGAACTTCGCGGATGAATTGCCGGGCAACCGGCGGGCGCGGCTTGCGGTACAGGATTTCGTAGACATTGCCCTGGCGGTCATGAGAGCCAATCTCGATGACATCGCGGAATCCCTTGGTGGTGAGCAGACCGGTGCGCGCGCCGAGTCGGGTGAGCAGCGCATTGGTCGCCACCGTCGAGCCGTGGATCACATGGCCGACCGCCTCAAGGTCAACCTCGACGGCCTCGATCACCTGCATGACCGCGCGGTGAATTTCCTCGGGCGTGGACATCACCTTGTGGGTGGTGAGAGCGCCGTCCTCTCGCCGCCAGACAAGATCGGTGAATGTTCCGCCGATCTCGACGCCGATGCGATCAAGGGTCATGTTAAAATCTCTATCATGTAATTAAATTCTCTATCATGTAATTACCAGGGGCGTGGCGCGGTCGGGCGGTGGAAAATCGCCGTCGAGATCGGCCCGGTCTTGATCGTTTAAAACCAGGCCCGCCGCCGCATAATTAGCCGCCACGTGATCCGGGTTCGACGCCTTGGGAATCGTCACCACCGAGGGCTGGCGCAGGGTCCAGGCCAGGGCGACGGTTGCCTCGCTGACGCCGTGACGCTGGGCCACCGCCGACAAGCCGGGGCGCTGGGAGAGCTTGCCGTCGTCGAGGGGCGAATAAGCCATCACCGCGATCTGGCGTTCCTCGCACCAGGGCAGCAGATCCCATTCAATGCCGCGCCGATTGACGTTGTAGAGAACCTGATTGGCGATCATCCCCGATCCACCGGTTATGGCCTCGGCATCAACCATGCCGTCCGTATCGAAGTTGCTCACGCCGAAGTTCAGAATTTTTTCCTCATGGACCAGCTGGGCAAAGGCATCGAAGGTCTCCGACAGGGGATGCGTTCCCTGCCAATGCAGCAGATAGAGGTCGATACGGTCCGTGCCCAAACGCTTGAGACTGCGCTCGGCGGCCTCGATCACGCCCTTACGGGAGCCGTTGGAGGGGTGAACCTTGGTCACGATGGTGACCGCATCGCGGCGCCCCTTGATGGCTTCGCCGGTTATTTGTTCGGCGCCGCCATCGGCGTACATCTCGGCGGTGTCGATGAGATCCATGCCCATATCCAGGCCGAGCCTGAGCGCCGCCACTTCACGGTCGCTTAAGCTGCTGTCCTCTCCCATGCGCCAGGTGCCGAGGCCGAGGGACGGCAGGGCGGCGCCGCCGCGGGTGGCTACCCGGCGAACGACGCCGCCGGAATGTTCAGAGTCCGTCATCGTGTTATTCTCCTGAAGGCCGTGATTTTGCCCGACGCATGAACCAGCCGATAGCGACGATAGGCAGGACGATCATCGCGCCGACCAGGACAAACGGTCCGGCCCAGCGTGCGAAACTGACGATGAAGTCAAACAGGCCACGGGCTGTGTCGCCAAGCCATATCCATATATTGAGCGGATCGAGGCCGAAGAACACAAGCACCAGCCCGACCACGAAGCACCAGAGTAGGATCTTGATCGGTTTTTTCATGACTGACCGGGTGACGGCATTCCCCATGCCCCTCGCGTTATCGCCTGAAACCAAAGCGGTTTCGACAAATTTTAGACGCTCAAAATATCGGATGTGGCAGCGCGATGCGAGGAAATTACCAGATGTCAGTCGCCAAAGGCGATCACATGCCCGCGTTCGGCGACAGGATAGTCGTGCTGAGAGATTTTCGCGATGGTCGCCTTGTTGATGATGCTCATGGCGCCGTCCATGCCCTCGAATGGCAGGAATTGCGTGTCACTGCTAAGAATATCGAACAGAGTCTGCTCGGAGCGGAGAAACATCTCGCCATAGAGAACCTTACCACTCGTCAGGGTCACCTCGACTTCGGTCCGCACACCCTGAAGATCACTTGCTGATAAAAGCATGGCCCAATCTCCTCACAAGACTATCACTGCGCCATTACAGCCCATCGCCCACAGCTTGACCTCTCAAGCTGTTGCTTGAGTTATCCAAACGTCAAAATGAGGAATTAATGACGTCA
>Ga0209554_1002049_pt1 | contig 14495 bp, 17 predicted proteins | sample MarorgKNORR_S2LV_5_FD_188221 | JGI IMG/M metagenome (GOLD analysis project Ga0209554, IMG submission 188221) | Marine microbial communities from the Southern Atlantic Ocean, analyzing organic carbon cycling - Bottom_A/KNORR_S2/LV (SPAdes) (version 2) | ecosystem: Environmental > Aquatic > Marine...
ACGCTGGTCTGGCAAATCTCGATTGGCCTCGGCTTTCTCGCCGCCCTTCTCCACTTACCAATTGATGAAACCGCGACCCGGCCGGCACCTGCCCCGGCGGCAGAGTAATTTTAGTTCGGGATTGTTCCATTGTTAAAACAATCGAGGATGTGATCGGCGACGCGGCTGACAACCTGATCTTTGTTTCCCCGGTGCAACAAATTTAACTGGCTGGCCGGCAGCGGCGGAAAGCCTTCCTCCGGCGTTAGTTCTCTAAGCCCTGCCGGCACCGCGCAGCGCGCCAATGCCGTCACGGCAAGACCCGCCTTGACCGCTGCCGTTAAGCCTGCGTGATTGGGACTGGAATAGGCCAGGCGATAATTTCGGCCCATCTTATCGAGCTTTTCCAAGACCGCTTGACGTACCGGACAGGTCGATTCGAACAAAGCAACTGGCAGCGGGTCTTCCTCGTGTACAAAATGGGTCGGCGAGGCGATCCAGACGACCGATTGGCGCGACACACTTTCACCCTTGGGAAAGCCGGTTCGGTGGGTAATCAACAAAATATCCAACCGCTCTTTGTTAAACTCCTTAACCAAATCATCACTTGATTGGCATTCAATTTCAAATTGAACCCGTGGAAACGCTTCCGCCGAGCTCGACAATATACGGGGCAAGTAAGCCTCAACATAATCATCGGGAATACCAAAGCGGACCAGACCTTCGAGATGAGGCTCGGTGAAGACAGAGACCGCTTCATCGTGGAGTTTTAATATCCGGCGTGCATAGCCAATAAACTCATCGCCGTCCGAAGTCAGTTTGACGCTGCGTCCTTCACGAGAAAACAAGGACCTTCCGACGGTTTGCTCCAGCTTGCTCACCTGCTGGCTGACGGCTGATTGAGTGCGAAAGACTTGAGTTGCGGCATGGGTAAAACTGCCGGTATCGGCAATGGCTACAAAAGTTCGCAATACGTCGGTCGGTATGTTGATATCCATTTTTTGCACCAAATGTTACATTAGAAAAACTTATGAATACCATTAAGACAATTCGTTGGATTAATCAATAAGATAAGCGCATATGAAGCCTATCGACATCAAGTTTTAAATTTAGTGAGGCCAAAAGGAAGCGTGTTATGGATAAAAGTATAGAAATTTCGGAAGTTTTTGCAGCAGCAGGAAAAAGCATTTGGTTTGCCTTTAAAACCACTGCAACAACAACAGCTAAACATGCGATCCTCACTGTGAAACGTAGAAATGAACTCGCTCGACAGCGCTATCAATTGTCAAATTTGGACGATGACCGATTGCGTGATTTGGGAATTTCACGTGAAATGGCGGAGAAAGAGGCGGCTCGGCCGGTTTGGGATGATCCTCTGTCAACGCGTCAGCTGTCAGCCCCGTTCATCCAAAAAAGTAATCGATTTGTACTCTAGTCAAATTCAAGAGCTAGAGGATCTGCGACGGTGTAAATCGTAATATCACCGTCGCGGCCTTTGACATCGGCTTCATATTGCGGCAGTCCGGTTACATCTAGCCCTGCACAATTTGCGGCGGTTTCTGAAATTATGAACGGCACGCCATACTCCTTGGTAAGACTTTCGAGCCGTGCGCTCACATTGACATCATCGCCGATGGCCGAGAAATTTTGCGCTGTTGGTGGACCCATGGTACCGACGATGGCATCGCCGCAATGAACACCGATTCCCATTTTAAGGGGCTCTTTGATTTCGCGGGCTAAACGTTCGTTCAACGACGCCAGTCTCTCGGTCATGTTGATGGCACCTTTGACGGCATCTTTGCAGCCTTGGTCAACACCGGATTCTATGCCGTATAGCGCCATCAAACCGTCACCGGCAAATTGTGCGTAGTGACCATCGGTTTCGAGCAAGGCTTCTGACATCTCGGCGAAGAACTGGTTGAGGATAAATAGTACATCATAGGGCAGTTTTTCCTCGCCCAATTTGGTCGAGCCTCTGAGATCGAGGAACATGACGGCCACTTTCTGTTCACGGCCCTGAATGCCGCCCGGCCGATTGGCGTCTCTGGCGGTTGCGTTTGGGGGTAACAAAGGACGTATGGAAAGATCGCGTCTCGGCTTGGTTTGACAGGCCAGTCGTACTTCGGGCTCGGCATTAACGCGTTTGAGGGCTTTTTGTTCGAGCTCCTCCGGCATCGGTAATTCTTCAAAGGCTTCACCGACATGGACCCGGCATGTCGTACACCGGCCCCGTCCACCACAGACAACCGCGTGCGGAATGCCGGCTATTCGCAATGTCTCAAGGATCGACTGACCAACAGGGGCGCGAAGAGAAATGGTGTCAGTAATTTTAAGTCGATAAATGCCGTGGCGATTGCGCTAGAGGCGCCTAATAAACCGAGCAACGAAGACAGATGCGACAAGGCCGCCAAAGACGTACCAGCCAATAAATTCCAGCCCGAGCAGATTATTGACGCTCTCGGAACCGTAATCGTTGACCGGTTTAAAAACCCGGTCAAAGAACTTGGGGTCATTGGCTGCAGTGACCTCCAATTGACGGCCAATGCGGGCAAAGCCCAGCAATGACAAAATCGGCGTAATGATTGCAAATGCATATATGAGAATGAACCAATCTTGATACCACGCCTTGAGGCGCAACCAAAAATGCAAGCCGACCCAAAGATGGCTCCAGACAATGATCAGCATAAAACTTTGTTGCACATCGCGCATCGGTTTCGCGATCCAAAGCACTGAGATCAAATATTCGTAGGTGGTGTCGAAACCAATGACCTGACCGGCTATCGCTGTGCCGATGACATGAATTAGGATCATTGGGAAAATAAGGATACCAAGCCCGATCTGTACCGCCTCCCAAACGGGCATCCTCAGGGTGCTGCGTCGAAAAAGAACAAATAGCGACAATAAAAAATGTGTCAAAAATGCCAACATCAAAATTGGCCCGCCAATCGGAGAAGCCCAGAGGAAACTCATGCCGCGGCGCATGGCCTCCATGGCATCATAAGAAATCAAGCCAAGCGCGTGATTGATCACATGCGGAATGACGTAAAGGGCGACGACAACCCCTGACCACATTCTAATCCGTCTTTCCCACATGTTCAAAAAACCTTCCTGGTTATTAATATCGCTTGATTCTCATTTGATTTTGACCAAATTTGGGGCCAATTACACCTAAATTATTTGTGTTGGAGATAGCTGTGCGCGGATATTTCGGCATTGGCGCTGAAAGAATACATAAATCCATGAATGTGGGGAGCCTATTTCGCTCGGCCCATGCCTTTGGTGCTGACTTTATGTTCACGGTTGATGCCGCTTATACGCGGCGAGGCGGCAAACGATCCGATACGTCAGACGCACCGGCGCATGTCCCGTTTTATAGCTTCCCAGATATTGGCTCGATGATTTTGCCGGAGGGCTGTGAATTGATCGGTATTGAGCTACTAGATGAGGCGATTGATTTGCCGAGTTTTCGCCATCCCCGGCAAGCGGCTTATATATTGGGGCCGGAACGCGGCTCCCTCTCACCGGAAATGGTCGAGAAATGTGCCTATACCATCAAAATTCCGACAAAATTTTGCATCAATGTGGGTTTAGCCGGTGCCATTGTCATGTATGATCGGGTAAAATCCCTAGGTAAATTCGCGCGCCGTCCGGTTACGTCGGGCGGTGAAATTGAAGCACTACCGGAACATGCCTATGGTGGCCCGACATTGCGAACGCAAATGGATAAATTTCGCACGCCGCCGCCAATTTTAGACGAAGACGACCTGCGAGCGTTAGAGAACAACTTGGAAGAAGAATGACACCCTCTTTAAATTTTAAATGTGCAGGTATTGTTTTTGGTGTTGGATTGCTGCTGCCCTTTGGTGGCCAAGCCCAGACGCTGATCAATAATTTTGATGATTGGAGCGCGTTTGCGGATGGTAAAGGCAGATCCAAAGCCTGTTATATCGCGAGCGTGCCAAAAAAAGAAACCAGCAATTATAAATCTCGCGGCAATACCTATATTCTTGTCACCCATCGACCCGCAGAAAAAAAAAGTAGCGTATTTGAACTACGCGCCGGTTATGTCTACAGAAAAGATAGCGAGGTGACAGTAAACATTGATGGTCAGCTGTATAACCTCTTTACCGATCGTGGTACCGCTTGGGCACGTGATGCCAAAGCCGATCTATCGATCTCGCGGATGATGATTCGTGGCAAGTCGATGACGGTGACAGGTTTTTCAGCCCGCGGCACAAAAACCGAAGACACCTATTCATTGGCGGGATTTACCGCGGCCTATAATGCCATCGGCAAAGCGTGCGGAATTAAATGATGGCGGAAACAATGAAAGTTAAAAAAAATCTGATCGGCATGTCTCGTGAAGAACTGGAGGCGGAGCTTGTCGGCATCGGCGAGAAAGCATTTCGCACCAAGCAGCTTTGGCATTGGATGTATCATCAAGGGGAAACCGATTTTGACAAGATGACGTCACTCGGTAAACCGCTTCGGGAAAAGCTGAAAGAAACTTATTCTATATTGAAGCCGGAGATTGTGACGGAACAATTGTCCGAAGATAGCACCCATAAATGGTTGTTAAAAACCCAAGACGGCAATGAAGTAGAATCTGTTTTTATTCCGGAAGATGGCCGCGGTGCGCTCTGTGTGTCTTCTCAAGTTGGCTGCACCTTGACCTGTTCTTTTTGTCATACCGGCACGCAAAAACTTGTCCGCAACCTAACAGCCGCCGAGATTGTTGGCCAGATGATGGTCGCCCGCGACAGCTACAATGAGTGGCCGTCAAACGGTCATGATCGCCAGCTCACCAACATCGTCATGATGGGAATGGGCGAGCCGCTGTATAATTTTGAAGAGGTCAAAAAAGCGCTAAAAATCATAATGGACGAAGAAGGAATTTCTTTATCTAAGCGCCGGATTACTTTGTCGACATCGGGCGTTGTGCCAATGATTGAACGTTGCGGCGAAGAGTTGGGCGTTGGCCTGGCAATCTCGCTTCATGCCGTCAGAGATGATCTTCGCGATGTGCTGGTGCCGATCAACAAAAAATATCCAATCAAAGAGTTGCTTGAGGCCTGCCGCAAATATCCCGGCGCCAATAATGCCCGGCGCATTACGTTTGAATATGTCATGCTGGACGGTATTAATGATTCTGCCGCTGATGCAAAAGAACTCGCGCGCCTATTGAAAGATATTCCCGCTAAGATAAATTTAATCCCGTTCAATAAATGGCCGGGCGTTGAGTATGAGTGTTCATCCCATCATACCATCAAACAATTTTCGGAAATTTTAAATGAACGTGGCCTCAGTGCGCCGATCCGCGTGCCCCGCGGCCGCGATATCATGGCGGCTTGCGGCCAACTCAAATCAGCCAGTGAGGGCATTCGAAAGTTTTCGCAAAAAAAGCTCGAACAACCTGTGGCTTAATCGAAAATTGGTGCAAGAATGAAATTACCTGTGATTGAGACGATTAGGTCGGCATTTCATTTTTTCTGGGACCACCGAATTCAATTTTTCAATCTTGCTCTGCCGCCTGTTGTCATTTTAGCGATACTGAACTCGTTGGTCTGGCCGAGTAACTATTTCGAATCGAATTTTGCTCATTTTGAGCTGGATTCTTCGACCTCGCCGTCAGAAATCATCGCCGAGATTGGGAATTTGACATTTTTCTCAGGTCTAGTGTCGATCATCCTTATGATTGCGGTGTTTTCGCTTTATAGCGTTGCCTGGCATCGTAGTTTCATGCTGCCGGGTGAGGATATAACCATTCGGGAATGTTATCGATGGCAGGTTCGTCATTGGATATTTCTGTGGTCGAACATAAAGATATTTCTGCTCATCATTCCAATTGGGATCGCTGGATTTGCGCTTACCGTAGCGTCCCTTCTATTCGCGCCAATCGTTATGATTTTGGTGATGTTTTTCACGGCCATTTGTTACGCCCGATTTTCAATGTGGCTACCCGCCGCTGCGATGGATCATCAATTGACGTTGAATGAGGTTCTCACCTTAACCAAAGGAAATGGCTGGCAATTGGCGGCAATCTTGATTCTCACGGCAATTGCGACCGGCATATTGGACTTTTTTGCGAGCGTCGCAATTGGGCAGGCCGCAAACTCACTGGGCGTGGTCGGAGAACTTTCTGTCAGTCTGCTGTCAAATCTAGCTTTTTTGCTGGTGACTTACGCTGGAATGGCGATCGGCATTTCAGCATTGTCGATCGCCTATCAATTTCTGACCAAACAAACGCCAATCGCCCCGCCGGCCCCATAAAAAAGGCGCCCCTAGGAGCGCCCTTTCAAATATTTAAAAGCTTTTACCAAACAGATTTATTTGGATTATCCGAATCGCGGCGGCCTTTGACTTTGCGGCGTTCCATATGAGCCGGTGCCTTAATATTCTTTTGGCGGCGATCTGGTCCACGCTCTACATTCTTTAGAGCATTGCGCATTTCTTTGGTTTCGGTTTCCCAGTTCATATTTTTGGATCGACTCCCGCCCTTGCGGTTGAGCTTTTCCCAAAGTGGCTCTTCAGATTTCTGGATAGCATCTTGTATTGACGAAATCGACACTTTGTTTTCCAGCGCCGTTTTACCGTCAAATTCACCGTCGGCGTCTTTGAGGTCATTTACATCAACAGAGGCCAGCAATTGGGCAATCATATCATCCGGCTTATAGGCATCGCGTAAAAAATGCTCGCCAATCGCGTTGACGGCCTTTGCAGCCATAACCCAGCCTTCTGCATCATCTTTATTGAGACGGAAGAAGAACTGTTCGTTGCTGTAATTTTTGAAGGACCCAATTCCTTTTAATTCACGCTCCAAAATAGTTTGCGCGAAGGCGACCAGGCTTTCGCCAATACGTGAGGTCGAAGTTGTGCCAATTGAATCGAAGAACGGATTGAGATCGAGAACAAAAACCGTGCCGGTAAAACCTTTGAAGAAAATATCGGTTTCGTGGTCATGGCCTTCGCGGAGAACTTCGCCTGTCGATACAATTCCCTGTGGGCCACTGTCATCCACAACGATCGTGCCACTTTCAAGATCGACACCGTCGTCGTCAATCGGGCCGCCCATGCCATCATCTTGCATACTACCAATGACAGATTTTTGATTTTTTTCAGCAAATTTGACTTCATTTTTTTATCTCCCGACATTTCGGGTTCCTTCAATGCTATTTTATCTTTAGTAAATCCGATTTTTCCAGGATTAATGTACCAAACTCTCTCTAATAAAAAGTACGTATTACTAACTATAAGAGAGGTTTCATGTAGAATTTCAATGCAACCTATCGCAGAATACAAAAAATGAATTGATTCGATTATGCTTCGCGATCTTGATCCTCCAAATCAGTCTCGTCATCGGCGTTTGAAGACGGATATTTATAGGATCCAATGCGTAATATTAGGACGCCAACCGATAGCAAAAGTATACCACCCGTTACAATGACGATTCGCAAATCTGGGTTATGTTCGACAAAAACCATACTGATCAGCAAGCGGGTGAGAGCCGTAATGGCAACGTAGATGAGAAAACGCACCGGCATATGGTTGGTTTTAAAATAAATGCCGACCATCGCTCCAAGTTCGAGGTAAATGAACAGCAACAAAATATCCTCAACCGTCGCATGACCCTTTTCGACCATGCCCGAAAAGGCAACGACCGCTGCCCAAACAATGGTTGCGCCGATGGCAAATAAGGCCAGCAGGTGAAATACTCTGACCAGCAAATCTCCAAAGTTCTCAATAAATTCTTCGGCTTGATCACTGAGGGTGCTCATTTTGTTGATCGCCATGATTTTCTCCTAAGCTACAAAATCATAATTCAGCAAATGTGAAGGGGGACATGCCGCGGTGATTTTCGGCAACAGCAACGCGCCGGTTAAGCGGTGGATTGGCGCGTTGGTTACAATCCATGCGCATACAGAGGCGACAATTCACACCAATTGGCGTAATTGAGCTGGTTTCCGATAAATCCAATCCATCCGCATAGATTAATTGGCGCGCATAATCGAGCTTGCAACCAATGCCGATGGCAAGTTGTTGCTCTGGCATCTTATAGCCTGCACCCATGCCGCGAACTGTGCGGGAAATGGTGAAGTAGCTGGTGCCGTCTTCCATCTCAACCACTTGGGGAATGATTTTATTCGGTGTGCGAAACGCTTCGTGGATATTCCAGCGTGGGCATGTTCCACCAAAGCGGGCAAAATGAAAACCTGACGCGCTAAAGCGTTTTGAAATGTTACCGGCATGATCGACACGAAGGAAAAAGAACGGCACGCCTTTTGATCCCGGCCTCTGAAGTGTCGTTAGGCGGTGGGTGGCTTGTTCATAACTTGCGCTAAAGCGTTGGCACAGCAGATCAATGTCATAGCGCAGTTTGCCCGCCGCGCTCTGAAATCGCTCATAAGGCATGGTCACCGCGCCGGCAAAATAATTGGCAAGGCCGAGCCTACAGAGCTGTTTAGCCTCGTCGCCTTGCAGATCGGTACGCGACACCATTTCATCTAAAAGATTGCGATAGCCGAGAAGGCCGGCATGGAGGGCAAGCTGGAAGGTTCGGGACGGCGCGTTGAGAATCTCTGACAAGAATAAACGGCGTGAATGGCGGTCAAGCCGCCAGGTTGTGCCCGGCAAAACATCGATCGGCATGATTTTGACGGAGATATCATGGGCAGTTTTGAGGTGGTTTCTCAATCCAATATAAAGATCATCGAGATTTAACTCAGCCTCTGCCCACAATGTCTCAGCAGCGTTTTCCAATTCAGGAAAATGGTTGTTGGTGTCATGGAAATAGTCACGCACTTCCTCGATTGGAAACCGCAATGCCTTGGTCTGGGTGGTGCCTTCCTGGCTCGCAAGTTGTTCCGCCATCGCCGAATTAATGGCCAGGCTTTCCCGGTAGGCGCGGTAAAGCGTTACAACGGATTGCGCCGCTGACGGGCTCGCGCCAACAAGATCGGTAAGTTCATGATTAGACAGCTTGAGACCTTCAAAAATCGGATCGGAGAAGACTTCTTTAAGCGACGCGGCCGCCTGGCTGTCATCATCGCCGGAAAGCTCTTTAAGGTTGATATCATAGGCATCTGCCAATCTGAGAAGCAATTGAGCGCTTAACGGGCGCTGGTTGCGTTCCACTAAATTCAGATAGCTGGTCGAGATGCCAAGATCATCCGCCATTTGTGCCTGAGTGAGGTTCAGTTCCCGCCGAAGCCGACGAATGCGTGTGCCAGCAAATACTTTATGAGTGCGAAGTGCCATTTTAATTTAATCTCAAAAATTTACAAATGTTACAATTTGACAAAAATATAGTACTAAAACTGTATCATTTATACCCTTTAATTTCAATAAGTTATAGACAGTTAATACATTTTAGTAATATCTGCATTCATCGAATGATCGATAAACTTACATATTTAAATTCAATAGTGGTTTTTAAGAAAGGAAAACCGACATGAGCAGCACTTCTGAAATTTTTAGCAACCTGGTCCCTGAGGCACCTGAGGGCCGGTTCGATGGTATCGACCGGCCGTATTCGCCGGCAGATGTCGAAAAGTTGCGGGGCTCGGTGGTCATTTCTCAGACTTTAGCCGAACGCGGTGCCAATCGCCTCTGGGAGCTCCTCAAAACAGAGGATTATATCAACTCGTTGGGTGCAATGACTGGCAATCAGGCCATGCAGCAGGTTCGTGCCGGTCTCAAGGCAATCTATCTTTCAGGCTGGCAGGTCGCTGCCGACGCCAATACAGCGGGTACGATGTATCCGGACCAAAGCCTCTATCCAGCCAATGCGGCACCCGAACTTGTTCGAAGAATTAACCGCACTCTGCAACGCGCTGATCAGATCGAGCATTCTGAAGGCGGTGCCAAACGTGATTGGTTTGCCCCGATCATTGCCGATGCCGAGTCCGGCTTCGGCGGTCCTTTGAACGCGTTCGAGCTCACCAAAGCGTTTATCGAAGCGGGCGCTGCCGCCGTGCACTTTGAGGACCAACTGGCGTCAGAAAAGAAATGCGGTCATTTGGGCGGCAAAGTTCTGATCCCAACGGCCCAGCACATCCGTAACCTGACAGCGGCGCGCCTTGCCGCCGATGTTATGGGTGTTCCAACGCTGATTATGGCTCGGACTGATGCGGAAAGTGCAAAACTGCTGACCAGTGATATTGATGAGCGGGATCGTCCTTTTATCGAATCTGACAAACGTACACCCGAAGGATTTTTCACCGTTTCTGGCGGTGTTGAAGCCTGTATCGCACGTCAGTTGGCCTATGCGCCTTATGCAGATTTGCTGTGGTGGGAAACCTCCAAGCCAAATCTTGAGGAAGCGCGTCAATTTGCCGAAGCGATCCACGCTGAATTTCCTGGCAAAATGCTGGCCTATAATTGTAGCCCAAGCTTCAACTGGGAGGCAAATTTGGATAAAAAAACCATCGCCACCTACCAGCAGGAACTCGGCGCAATGGGCTACAAATTCCAGTTTGTGACACTGGCCGGCTTCCACCAGCTCAATCACGGCATGTTCGAATTAGCGCAAGGTTATGCTGATCGCGGCATGGCGGCTTATTCGGAACTTCAACAAGCCGAGTTCGCTAGCGAGCAGGATGGCTACACCGCAACGCGTCATCAGCGCGAAGTTGGTACCGGCTATTTTGATGCTGTTTCGGTTGCGATTAGCGGCGGTTCAAGCTCAACGACGGCAATGTCGGACTCAACAGAGTCTGATCAATTTAATTCTGAGGCGGCATAAAAGCCTCTATGAAGGAGAAAAGTTATGGACGCAAAAACACCCAGTACGGAACTTGAAACCCAAAGCGGTTTTCAGCCGGCACCGCCTGATCCAGAGAGCTCATTCACTGGTAATCAAGACGCAGCATTGCGAATGGTCGCAAATTCTTTGCACCGGCTGAATGATGCGATTGTAAAAGCCGCTGATACCGGGCTCACGATCGAGTTGATGCGGGCGTCTCGTTATCACGCCGGCTCTGGAAGCTGGGGCGATCAGATGGTTCCGATCATTGAACGCAACAGGCGTTAGATAGATTTATTCCTGTTCCCCGGGGCAGTTGGTTCTGCCCACAACCTAAGCCCGTCCTCTGACACCCTCTTGCTCATTTGAGGCACTGTCAGGAGGCGGGCTTTCTTTCTCCGCTCCCAGTTTATAGTATGCGTCGAGAAACCTTCCGATTGAGGATTTTGCGATGACGACGTTAAACAAAGAATTGATTTATGTTGGAGACCCAATGTGTTCTTGGTGTTATGGTTTTGCGCCGAGCAAGCGGAAATTGGAAGAACAATGCGCCGGGCGCGCCGTGACGACGTTGGTGGTCGGCGGACTCCATATCGATTGGACGGAGCCACAGGACGAGCAGCGTAAAAAATTCCTAGATGAACATTGGCGCGAAATTGGCGAGCGCTCAGGCCAACCCTTCAAGTTTGATATCCTTGAAAGAGACGACTTTGTCTACAATACAGAGCCCGCTTGCCGGGCAACGGTGACGGCACGGGAAATGGACGGCAACGGGGTGGCGCTCAATTTTTTCAGCCATTTGCAATCGGCGTTTTATGCAGAGAACCAAGATGTGACCCAAGAGGACGTCTTGGTTGATCTGGCGACGGATTTTGGCTTGGACAAAACAGAGTTTGCCAAACTTTTTCCATCTGATGAGCTCAAACAAAAAACCATGCAGGACTTTCAATTTTCTCAGCGCCTCGGCGTATCAGGTTTTCCAACAGTGGTTGTCAATGACACAAATGGGTACGCCTATTTGACGGTTGGCTATCAGCCATATGAAAATTTGCAGCCGATCATCGAAGCTTGGCTGAGCGATCAATTACCTCAAGATCAAACTGCCGCCGAATAAGACCATCAAGCATTGATTCCAAACAATAAATTGAATGGTACCGGGTACCAAACTGGAAATACATAAAATGAAACAGAATAGATATCCGGTCCTCATCGTTGGCGGTGGTCCGGTTGGGCTCTGTTTGTCGATGGAGTTGTCAACCAGAGACGTGCCTCATTTGTTGGTGAACAAACGCGCGGAAACGCCAAGGCATCCAAAAGGCAGCACGATCAACAGCCGAACAATGGAACACTTGAGGCGGTATGGCGCCGGACCTGCCATTCGCAAAACCGGCCTGCCGGAAAATGCCAGCTGTGACAGTACCTATGTATCTCGTATCACCGGGTATGAGTTGGGTCGTATACCGATGCCGACTTTAAAAGAAAAAATCAGCAATCCCGGCCCCTGGGGCGAAACAACGCTTACGCCGGAACCCATCCATCGCTCAAACCAGATGTATTTTGAAGCGGTGATGAAAACCCATGCGGAAAGTTTTGGCACAGCCGATATTCGCTTTGGCTGGGAGCTTATCTCGTTTGAAGATAAAGGCGATCATGTTGAGGCGGTCATTAAGAATCTTAGCAATGACAAAATCGAAACCGTAGTTGCAGATTATTTGGCCGGATGCGATGGCGCGCAAGGTCTCATCCGGAAACAGCTTGGCTTTAAATATTCCGGCCGCGAAAGCACCGGCGATCGTTTTTATGACGGCAGTATGGCCTCGATTTATGCACGATCACCAGAAGTTAAAGAAGTGCGGAATATGGCAGATTCTTGGCACTATTGGACCATCAATCCTGAAGGCCGGACGGATTTCATTTCTCTCAATGGCGATGATGAATTTTTACTGTTATCGGAGGTGCCGCATGATTTGCCATTTGATCAAGTCGACGCTGAGGAAATTTTTCGAATTGCAATCGGCACAACCATTGATGTTGAAATAATATCAATACAGGAATGGCAGGCGGGGTTGGCGATGGTTACTGATCACTATCAAAAAGGCCGGGTTATCCTGGCCGGCGATTCCGTTCATCTATTTACACCCTCTGGCGGATTTGGATTTAACACTGGCATCGACGATGCTGCCAATATTGGCTGGAAGCTGGCGGCTATGATTGAAGGCTGGGGTGGCGCCAAATTAATTGAGAGTTATGAAATTGAGCGTCGTCCGATCGGGGTTCGCAACACCACCACCTCCGGGCAATATGCCGATAAAATAGGCAGTCTGCAGTTTCCTGATTTTGTTGAAGAAGAGAGTGCGCGCGGTAAGGCTGCCCGTAATGCCCTTTGCCAGGAGTTGGCATCTTTTAAAGAAGAATTTGCCAGCCTCGGGATTGTGCTGGGTGCGCGTTATGATGGCTCGCCGCTGATCGTTAGTGATGGCACGCCGCCGCCGCCTGATACCCCGGCTAAATATATTCCGTCAGCTACGCCCGGCGGGCGGATGCCGCATTACTGGATCGAAGACAAACATTCGGTATTTGATCTGCTCGGACCATGGTTCAATCTTGTCAGGGTCGGGCCAAATGCGCCGAGCGGTTCTGAATTTGCGCAAGCTGCCGAGGTGCTGGGAGTGCCGCTAAATATCATCCACGTCGAAGCTGACGCTGCCGAAGAATTTTACGGAGCAAAATTATTGCTTGTTCGACCAGATCAGCACGTCGCTTGGCGCGGCGACGAAATGCCGGAAAATGTGACAGAAATTATAAATTTGGTTATTGGTGGCTAAGGCCCACCAAACATACCATACAGAGGCGTTAGGATTGTCAATATCGCGCCGGCCGTGTTTAGATTTTCGGTGATCTTTTTTTGGATCGACTTTCATCTCGTTTTCACGCCGCTCCGGCCCTCGATTAACACGGACACTTTTCGATCGATTGGCATCTTCATCAACGCCCCATTCAGGGGTAAATTCTGCATCAGGGTCGACATCTTCTTCATAGGACCATTCTGGGCCTTCTTTTTCAGATTCCGGATCAACACCTTTCCCATAATACCACCCGGGACCGCTGTCATCGCGTTCACGTTCCGGTTCCGGCTCGTACGGAATTCGCGCTGTTAACGCTTTTTCGATATTAATTGTTCCGTCGGCATTGTAGGCGTCTTTTTCATCCACCATCGCCAGAACCGCAGGCAGCATTTCTTCCGGTTTAAACCCGTCTCTGAGGAAATTTACCCCCAATTCATTGACAATCCTTGATGCCATTTTCCAGCCTTCGACGTCATCGACGGATAGGCGAAAAAGAAATTGAGTTTGCCCGTTGAGCGTATAAGTTCCGCTTCGGCCAATTGCACGCGCCAACAGATTCTCACCAAAATTGATGAGGTTTTTAGCGAGTTTGCTGGTCATATCAGTATTCATCACCTTAAAGAAAGGCTCTAGGTCGATCACAAATACTTTGCCGGAAGTGCCGCGCACTTCTTTGCTCTCGTTTTCTGTGCTTTCGCGGAGGACCTCACTGGCGGAAATCGTTACATCTGGAGGTGTGTCATCAATTACAATAACGCCGCTGTCGAGATCAATGCTGTCATCCTCGACAAAACCGCCCATACCGTCCTGGCTGTTACCGACGACGGTTTTTTTTAAGCGGTCTAGAAAACCGCCCGAAGACTTCTTTTTAGCCGTTTTTTTCATCTATTACTGTCTTTCCGCCCCAATTTTCTCGAACATATTGATGA
>Ga0209554_1002050_pt1 | contig 14489 bp, 11 predicted proteins | sample MarorgKNORR_S2LV_5_FD_188221 | JGI IMG/M metagenome (GOLD analysis project Ga0209554, IMG submission 188221) | Marine microbial communities from the Southern Atlantic Ocean, analyzing organic carbon cycling - Bottom_A/KNORR_S2/LV (SPAdes) (version 2) | ecosystem: Environmental > Aquatic > Marine...
TTAACTGAGCTCGATCAATCAACATTTCCTCTGCTGATATAGTATATTTAGTTTTAAGATAATTTCGAAATCCATCTGCTTTTGGTTCAAGTAAACCAATTGAGTATATATCTGTTTGATCCTGTGATGCGTCTCCACGTCCTGGTGTAAATGGAACTTTTATCTTTTGGCCTGCATTCTTAGCAGCTTTTTCAATTCCAGCACAACCACCTAAAACAATCAAGTCAGCTAGTGAAACCGTCTTGCTTTTAGTATTAAAACCTTTTTGTATCTTCTCTAAAGTTTTAAGAACCTTAGATAATTCAGATGGATTATTAACTTCCCAGTCTTTTTGTGGCGCAAGTCGAATTCGTGCACCGTTAGCTCCACCTCTCTTATCTGAACCACGGAAAGTTGATGCTGATGCCCAAGCTGCAGAGACTAGTTGAGATATAGAAAGTCCTGATTTTAATATCTTAGCTTTTAGAACAGTAATGTCTTTTTCTTTGATAAGTTTGTGTTTAACAGCTGGTACTGGATCTTGCCAAATAAGCTCTTCTTTTGGAACATTTTTGCCGAGATAATTAGCACGAGGTCCCATATCACGGTGCGTAAGCTTAAACCAAGCTCTTGCAAATGCATCTGCAAACTCATCTCGGTTTTTATGGAAGTTTTTAGAAATTGGTCCGTATTTAGCATCCATTTTTAAAGAAAGGTCTGTAGTTAGCATCATAGGAGGATGTCTTTTAGACGGATCATGCGCATCAGGAACATCATTCGCAGCAGCACTGTTTTTTGGTTTCCACTGATGTGCTCCTGCAGGACTCTTTGTTAGTTCCCACTCATGCCCAAATAATAAATCAAAATAACCATTATCCCACTTTATTGGGTTAATGGTCCAAGCTCCTTCAATACCACTACTAATAGTATCAACACCTTTACCAGTTCCAAAATTACTGTTCCAGCCAGTGCCTTGTTCTTGAATTCTTGAACCTTCAGGTTCAGGACCTTTATGTGATTCAGGAGCAGCGCCATGAGATTTTCCAAAAGTATGTCCGCCAGCTATAAGTGCAACTGTCTCGTAATCATTCATTGCCATACGACCGAAAGTTTCACGAATATCTCGAGCCGCAGCAATTGGATCAGGATTACCATCTGGACCTTGTGGATTCACATAGATCAAACCCATTTGAGTTGCACCCAGAGGATTTTCAAGTTCTCGATCACCGCTGTAACGATTGACACCGAGCCATTCTTTTTCAGATCCCCAATAAATATCTTCTTCGGGTTCCCAAATATCTTCTCGACCACCTCCAAAACCAAAAGTCTTAAAGCCCATTGACTCCAACGCAACATTTCCAGATAGGATTATTAAATCAGCCCATGAAATTTTTTTACCGTATTTCTTCTTGATCGGCCAGAGTAGCATACGTGCTTTGTCAAGATTTACGTTATCAGGCCAACTATTAAGCGGAGCAAAACGTTGATTACCGGTTCCACCTCCACCACGTCCATCGCCAGTTCTGTAAGTACCTGCACTGTGCCAAGCCATTCGGATGAATAAAGGTCCGTAGTGACCGTAGTCAGCAGGCCACCAGTCTTGGGAGTCCGTCATTAACTTATGTAAATCTTTTTTTAATGCATCAAGATCAAGAGTTTTGAATTCTTTTGCATAATTGAATTTCTTGCCCATAGGATCGACTAAAGAAGAATGTTGACTTAGAATTTTAAGGTTTAAACTGTTTGGCCACCAGTCTCTATTTGAAGTACCTCTACCAGTTGGATGCTTGGAAGGTGTTCCTACACCTGTAAATGGACACTTTGATTTCTCACTCATGTAAATCTTACTTTAGTAAAAATTATAATTTTAAATTATTCTAAACTATAGATATATTATAAAGTATATTAATCAAGTATTAGTTTGTTCTATCTAAATGATAAAAAAAAATAACTATAATTATCAAGAATTAATTGATTGTGGAAATGGTAAACTTTTTGGGAAGGAAAATGCAAAGTTACCGTTACCGCCAATGCTAATGTTTGATAGAATAATTGAAATTAATGATAATCAAGGTGTTTTTAAGAAAGGATTTATAAAGGCAGAACTTGATATCAAAAAAGATCTTTGGTTTTTTGATTGTCACTTTAATGGAGATCCTGTTATGCCTGGATGTCTGGGACTAGATGCAATGTGGCAGCTGATAGGTTTTTTTCTTGGGTGGTTAGGAGAACCTGGTAAAGGAAGAGCGCTAGGTGTTAATTATGTTAAGTTTAAAGGTGAAATTTTAAGACAAGCTACAAAAGCAGTTTACGAAATTAATATGAAAAAAATTTTAAAAAAAAAAGGAACAACAGTTGGTTTAGGAAATGGAAATTTGTTTGTTGATAATAAAAAAATATATGAAGCAGAAAATTTAAAAGTTGGATTATTTAAATAATTATGAGAAGGGTAGTTGTCACTGGTTTAGGTATAATTTCTTGTATTGGCAATAATAAAGTTGAAGTGTTAGATTCTTTGCTTAATACAAAATCAGGAATAGTATTTTCTGAGGAGTACAAAAAATATAATTTTAGAAGCCAAGTTATTGGGACTATAAAAAATTTAAATTTAGATGAACATATTGATAGAAAACAAAAAAGATTTATGGGTGGAGGCTCTGCCTATAATTTTATTGCATTAAAAGAAGCAATAAAAGAATCTGGTTTAGAGGAAAAAGATATTAGTAATGAAAAAACAGGAATTATTATGGGATCAGGTGGTCCTTCAATCAAAAATGTTGTATTTGCTGTTGATACTGTAAGAAAGTCTGCTCCAAAAAGAATGGGTCCCTACATAGTTCCGAGAACAATGGCTAGCACATGTTCAGCAACTCTTGCTGTCCCACTTAAGATCAAGGGAGTAAATTATTCGATAAGCTCTGCTTGTGCTACAAGTGGCCATTGTATAGGAAATGGAATGGAACTTATTCAGTTAGGAAAACAGGACATAGTATTTGCCGGCGGTGGTGAAGAATTAGATTGGGCTCTTTCATCTATGTTTGATGCAATGCCCGCTTTATCATCAAAATTTAATAGCACTCCAGAAAAAGCATCAAGACCTTATGATGCAAATAGAGATGGTTTTGTAATTGCTGGTGGCGGTGGAGCTCTTGTTTTAGAAGAATATGAACACGCAAAAGCAAGAGGAGCCAAAATATATGCTGAATTAACAGGTTATGGAGCTACCTCTGATGGATACGACATGGTTCAGCCTTCAGGTGAAGGAGCTACTAGATGCATGAATATGGCTTTAAAAACTACCAGAAATAAAGTTGATTATATTAATTCTCATGGTACTTCAACGCCTGTTGGAGATACTAAAGAACTTGAAGCTATTCAGGAAACATTTAAAGGAAATGTTCCAAAAATTAGTTCTACAAAATCATTAACTGGTCATTCTTTAGGCGCAACTTCGGTTCAAGAAGCAATATACTGCTTACTTATGATGAAAAATAAATTTATATCTGCATCCGCAAATATTGAAAATATGGATGAAAAAGCAAAAAATTTTCCAATTGTAACAAAGGTTGAGAAAGATAAAGAACTAAATTGTGTCATGTCTAATAGTTTTGGTTTTGGTGGAACCAATGCAACATTAGTTTTTGAAAAATTGAATTAGATTATAAAATAGAATGTCATTATTAAAAAACAAAAAGGGACTGATAATGGGTGTAGCAAATGATCGGTCTATTGCTTGGGGAATAGCAAAAAAATTATCGGAACACGGTGCTAATCTTGCATTTACTTACTTGGGTGATGCCTTAAAAAAAAGAGTAGTTCCATTGGCAGAATCTTTAAAATCTAGTTTTATACTAAGTTGTGATGTAGAAAAAAAGGAAGATATAATAAAAATTTTTAATGATATTAAAAATAAATGGGAAAATTTGGACTTTGTTGTTCATGCAATTGCTTTCTCTGAAAGATCAGAACTTTCTGGAGAATATTTAAATACATCCAGAGAAAATTTTTTAAAGAGTATGTTAATCTCGTGTTTTTCATTTACAGAAGTGGCAAAAGAAGCTTCGAAAATTATGAATAAAGGTTCAAGCATGTTAACTTTAACATATGAGTCTTCTAAGGTAATTCCAAACTACAATGTTATGGGAGTTTGTAAGGCAGCATTAGAAAGTAGCGTAAAATATCTTGCAAGGGATCTTGGATCAAAAGGAATAAGAATAAATGCAATAAGTGCTGGGCCAATAAAAACTTTGGCTGCATCGGCGATAGGTGATGCTAAATTTTTATATAAATGGAATGAAGATCACTCTCTGTTGAAAAGAAACGTAGATATTAATGATATTGGCGGTTCAGCCTTGTATTTATTGAGTGACTTGGCTGCTGCCGTTACTGGTGAAATCCACTACGTTGATGCCGGATACAATAAAGTTGGAATGCCTAACCCACAAAATATGACTTAATTCTAGACGGCTTCTTTCATTGAAAGTTTAACTTTTCCTCTATCAAATCCAATAACTTTGACTGAAACTTCATCACCTTCTTTCACTACATCCCTTACTTCTTTAACTCGTTTAGACGCTAGTTGAGAGATATGTACTAGACCATCTTGTTTTCCCAAAAAATTAACAAATGCTCCAAATTCCATAATTTTTATAACTTTGCCTTTATAAACTTTACCCATCTCAGGTTTTGCAACTATGTTTTTTACCATTTCCATTGCTTTATTTCTTGATTTTCCATCGGGTGCAGCAATTGTAACTTCACCTGTATCCTTGACATCTACTTTAGCACCAGATAGTTCAACAATTTCTCTAATTGTGGCTCCACCTTTACCTATAACGGCAGCTATATCTTTTTTGTCAACCATAATAGTTTCGATTTTTGGAGTATGTTGAGAAAATTCTTTCCTTGATGATTTAATAGTTTTATTCATCTCTTGCAAAATATGTGCTCTACCTTCTTTTGCTTGATTTAATGCTTGCTCCATAATTTCAAAAGTAATTCCAGTAATTTTTATATCCATTTGTAGCGAGGTAATGCCATCTTTTGTGCCTGCAACTTTAAAATCCATATCACCTAAATGATCCTCGTCTCCTAAAATATCCGATAACACTAAAAATTCATCTTTTTCTTTTATTAAACCCATTGCTATTCCAGCAACTGGCTCAGCTATAGGAACGGCAGCATCCATGAGAGCTAAAGAAGATCCGCAAACCGTTGCCATTGATGAAGATCCATTTGATTCAGTAATTTCTGATACTACTCTTATAGTGTAGGGAAACTTTTCTTTCTCGGGTAATGAAGATTTTAAGGCTCTCCAAGCTAGTTTTCCATGCCCCACTTCTCTTCTTCCTGTTCCTATTCTACCTGTTTCACCAACTGAAAAAGGTGGAAAATTATAGTGTAACATAAAACTTACTCTTTTTTGTCCTTCAAGACTTTCTATTCTTTGTTCATCATCTGACATTCCTAAAGTTGTAGTAACTAACGCTTGCGTTTCTCCTCTAGTAAATAAAGCGGATCCATGAGTTCTTGGCAAAACGCCAACTTCACATTTTATAGGCCTAACATCGGACAAACCTCTACCATCAATTCTTTTTTTGGTTTTAAGTATTTGCCCCCTTACTATGTTTTTTTCTAAATTTTTTAACTGCAAGGATATTTCTAATTCTGAATAAGTTTCATCTCCTTCAAATAAAGATTTGCATTTTTCAGTTGCTAAATTAATAAGTTCAGATCTTTTTTTCTTATCTTTTTCAGAAAAAGCTTTTTCTAAATCTTTTGTTAATTCTTTTGAAATCTTACCTTGTAAATCAGTGTAATCTTTTTTTTCTACTATCCATGCTTCTTTTGCACATTTTTTAGCAAGCGATTCTATTGCTTTTATTACTGGAATAAATTTTTCATGACCAAATTTAACTGCATCTAACATTTGTTTCTCCGTTAGGCCTGATGTTTCAGATTCAACCATCAAAACAGCGTCTTTTGTTCCTGCCACAACTAGGTCTAATTTTGATTCTTTTAATTGATCTTTTGATGGGTTCAAAACATATTCATCTTTTATATAGCCTACTCTTGATGCGGCTATAGGTCCTTGAAAGGGCAAACCTGATATCGCTAAAGCAGCTGATGATGCTATTATCGATAATATGTCCGTTGCATTTTCATTATCATATGACAGTACTGTTGGTAAAATTTGTACTTCATTTCTAAAACCTTCTGGAAATAATGGACGAATAGGTCTATCAATTAATCTTGAAATTAAAGTTTCAGATTCGGTTGGCCTTGCTTCTCTTTTAAAATAACCTCCTGGTATTTTTCCGGCTGCATAGTATTTTTCTTGATAATTAACCTGCAGTGGAAAATAGTCTGTGTCAGGATTAACTTTTTTTACACCAACTACTGTTGACATAACAACAGTTTCGCCACAAGTAGCAATTATAGCTCCGTCAGCTTGGCGCGCTATCTTGCCTGTTTCTAGAATAATTTTTTTACCGTCTAATTCAATTTCTTCTTTGTGAATTTTAAACATTTATTTTCTTAAATTTAATTTGCTCAATATATTGTTATAAGACTCAAAGTTGTGATTCTTTAAATATTTAAGTAATCTTTTTCTTCCATTTACAGCTTTTAGTAATCCAACAGATGAATGTTTATCTTTTTTAGATTTTTTAAAATGCTTTGAAAGCCTATCTATTTTTTGTGTTAATAATCCAATTTGGATTTCTGGTGATCCTGTGTCTTTTTCATTTATTGCTAGTGATTTAATCACACTTTTCTTATTATTTTCCATATTTATATCCATGCGTTTTCTTTATTAATTTTTCTATATTTTCTGCATAATCAAAAGATTTGTCACTTATAAATAAAATTTTAGGTAAAAATTTCATATGAATTTTTTTTGCTAAAGCTTTTCTAATAAGGTATGAGCAATCGGTTAACAAATCTACTGTCTTGTCTGAGTCTTTTCCACCTAATGGTATAACATAAGCTCTGGCATTTTTTAAATCTGGACTCATTCTTACTTCTGTAACAGTAATATTATTTGTTTCTAAAGTTGGTACCTTAGCTTCTCCTTTTAAAAATATTTGACCTAAAGATTGTTTAATCATTTCCCCAACTCTTAACTGTCTTTGAGAAAATTGGTTATTATCATGTCTTTTCATTAAATTCTTCTCTCAGTTGTCGTTACACTATATGCTTCAATAATGTCTTTTTTTTTATAATCTGCAAAATCTGTTAAAATAATTCCACACTCCAATCCTGCACTAACCTGTTTTGCTGTGTTTTTTTCTCTATAAATACTGCTAATTTTTCCAGTATACACTATATTACCATCTCTTATTAGTCTGGCGTTTGAATCTTGGTTTATTTCTCCTACCATAACTTTAGATCCAGCAACTTTTCCAAATTTTGAAACCTTAAATATTTCCACAATTTCTGCTGAACCAATTATCTGTTCCTCAATACTAGGCTTCAGCATGCTTGATAAATTAGATTTTATAAAATCTAAAACTTCATAAATTATATTAAAATATTTTATCTCTATTTTATTATGTTCTGCCATTTTTTTTGCTTCTTTGCTTGGTTTTACATTAAATGCAATTAAAACAGCATTTGATGCTCTTGCTAATGAAACATCAGTTTCAGTTATTAGTCCAATATCAGAGTGAATTATTTTTGGTAAAACCTCTTCATTTTTAATATTTAGAATAGCAGTGTTAATTGCTTCGCTTGATCCATGAACATCTGATTTAATGATAATATTTAATTCATTAATCTTATTATCTTTAAAAGCAGAATCTTGCGTAGCAAAAACTATTGAGTTTTTTTTTAATTGCAAATTTTCTTTTCTATATGTGTTTATTTCTTTTGCTTTATTTTCATTTTCTACAACAATAAAATCATCTCCTGCTTTAGCAGGACCATTCATTCCCAAAATTTCTACTGGAGTAGAGGGTATCGCTTGTTCAATTGTAGCACCTTTATCGTTTATTAAAGCTTTAATTTTTCCCCAGGTTGACCCACTAACAAAATAATCACCTTTTTTTAAAGTTCCATTAATTATAATCACTGTCGAAATAGGGCCTCTACCTACATCAATTTTTGACTCCAATATTACGCCAGAAGCTTTACCATTATGATCTGCTTTTAAATCAAGTAACTCTGCTTGAAGTAAAATATTTTCTTTAATTTTATCTAAATTTTTTTTAGTTTTTGAAGAAACTTCTGAAAACAAAGTTTCTCCACTAAGTTCTTCGGCTATTAATTCATGCTCTAATAATTGATTTTTTACATTCTGTGGATTTGCTTCATGCAAATCACATTTACTTATTGCAACTACGATTGGCACTTTTGCTGCTTTTGCATGCTTTATTGCTTCAACAGTTTGAGGTTTAACTCCATCATCAGCGGCAACAACTAAAACTACAATATCCGTTAATTTTGATCCTCTTGCCCTCATTTCAGTAAATGCTGCATGACCAGGAGTATCAATAAATGTAATTTTTTCATTGTTCATATTTACTTGATATGCACCTATGTGTTGGGTAATACCGCCATGTTCTCCAGAAACAACATTTGTATCTCTAATTGAGTCTAATAAAGATGTTTTTCCATGATCTACATGGCCCATTACCGTTACAATCGGAGCTCTTTTTTTTAAATCTGCCCCAAGCGATAGGGAAGTTTTATCAATTTTTATATCAATTTTTTCTTCTCTTATAGGATTGTGCCCAAATTCTTTTATCAAGTATTCAGCCGTATCTGCATCAATAGAGTGGTTTATTGTTGCTGTTACACCCATACTTAAAAGATGTTTAATGAGACTGCTCGCTTGTTCAGCCATTCTATTCGCTAATTCCCTTATCGTTATTACTTTTGGTACATCGACATTCCTGACTATTGGTTTACCATTTTCCAATGATGCATCTTTAGAAATTGCGTTATTTTCTTTTCTTTTTGCCCTCTTAATAGATGCCAAACTTCTAGATTTAAATTCAAGGTTATCTTCATCTAAAGCTCTTGAAAGAGTTAGTTTGTACTCTCTTTTTTTATCAAGTTGTTTACTTTTAATTACTTTTTCTTCAACAATTTGTCCTTTGGCTCTTCTTGTGGCCCTTTGTTCTGCAAGTTTTCTTTTTTCAGAGTCTTTATTAATTAAGTTTAAATCTTTATTAAAAATTTTACCAGTTTTAGTAACAGGTCTAACCTGATCTCTACTAAATTGTTGATTTGTTTTTCTAAATCCTGATCTAATATTTTTTTTTTCGATTATTACTGAATTTTTATTTTGACTTTTTGCATATATAATCTTATCAGACCTTTTCTTAGTTGAACTTGATACTGATAAAGTCAATTTTTTTTTAAAACTTTTCTTTTCCATAAAAATTACCTAAAAAACTATATTTCTTGCACTCATTATTAAATCATCTGCTTCTTTTTTTGTTAAAGCAAAATCCTCTAGGTAGCCTTCAATTTTAACTTTTTCGCCTTTGATAATATCATAACCACCAATAAGTTCATCTGAAGCTAATTCAGCAAAATCCTTTAAATTTAAAATTTTTTTCTCACCTAGAGTCACTAGCATACCCTGTGTCAAACCTTTAAGATTAATTAAATCTTCAGCTACACCTAATTCTTTAATTTTTTTTGATATTTCTTCAGCATCTTTTTTTAAAAATTCTGCGGCTCTATCAATTAGCTCTTTTGCTAATTTTTCATCTATTCCTTCAATCTTGGTAATGTTATCAACCGTGGATTGTTCTATATCTTCTATTGAAGAATATCCCTCAGCAATAAGTAATTGTCCCAAAGTTTCATCAAGTTCTAAACTTTTTACTAAATTATCTGTTTTTTCTTTAAATTCTATTTGTCTACGTTCTGACTCTTCTTTTTCAGTTAAAATATTTATTTCATAATCCATTAGTTTTGAAGCTAATCTTACGTTTTGTCCCCTACGTCCTATTGCTTTACTTAAATTTTCCTCACTTAAAATTACATCTAGTTTTTTATAATTATTGTCTATTATAACTTTTTGTACTTCTGCCGGTGATAGTGCATTAGCTACTAATACAGCTGGATCCTCTGACCAATGTACTATATCTATTTTTTCACCTTGTAATTCATTTACAACAGCCTGAACTCTACTTCCTCTCATGCCAACACATGCCCCAACAGGATCTAGAGAGGTGTCTTTAGCATTTACACAAATTTTAGCTCTGCTTCCTGGATCTCTGGCTGAAGATTTAATCTCAATTAGATTATCGTATATTTCAGGAACTTCTTGCAAAAATAACTTTTCCATAAATTTGGGATTACCTCTGGATAAAAAAATTTGTTGTCCCCTAGTTTCTCTTCTAACGTCATAACAGTACGCCTTTACTCTATCTCCTGTTTTAATATTTTCTCTAGGTATCATCTCATCTTTTCTGATTATTCCTTCGGTTTTTCCAAGATCAACTATTACATTTCCAAATTCTAATCTTTTTACGATTCCACTTAAAATTTGATCTTTTTTATCTTTGAAATCATTATATTGTCGTTCTCTTTCAGCTTCACGAACATTTTGAGTAATAACCTGCTTAGCTGTTTGTGCTGCAATTCTTCCAAAATCAAATGTAGGCAGAGTTTCTAATATTTCATCATCAACTTTTTTATCTTCATTTTCTTTACTAATTTTTTTTGCCTCAGCTAATGAAATTTCGGTATTATGATTAGTAGGATTTTCAACAATTGTCAGTACTCGGTATATACCAATATTTCCAGTTGATCTATCAATTGTAACCCTGATATTATTTTCAAATCCAAATCTAGTTTTCGCTGCTTTCTCTATTCCTGATTCCATTGATGATAAAATTAGGTCCTTATCAATGGCTTTTTCTAAAGCAACTGCTTCTGCAATTCTAATAAGCTCAAGTTTATCTGATCTTTGATTTAACATTTTTATTACTTCCAAAAAAAAATGGGCCTAGGCCCATTTTCGAAATTTCAACAATACAATATGAATATATTAAATTTAATTAATTTTTCAAGATCTACTTACTAAAAAGATCTTTTTTATCAATTTTTTCCCAAGAAAATGAGCCATTGGCCCTCGGTTTTCTTCCAAAATGGCCGTAGGCTGCAGTACATTCGTATATAGGTTTATTTAAACCTAACATTTCCCTAATGCCTCTTGGACTTAAATCGAAATTATTTTTTATTATATTTTCAACATGTTTAGTTTTTTCTTCATCATTATCAAAAAGATCAACATAGATTGATAAAGGTTTGGATACCCCGATAGCATACGCAAGTTGAATTAAACATTTATTTGCAATTTTTGAAGCAACAACATTTTTTGCAACATATCTTGCGGCATATGCGGCTGATCTATCAACTTTACTTGGATCTTTTCCAGAAAAAGCTCCGCCACCGTGCGGTGCGGCTCCACCATAAGTATCAACTATAATTTTTCTTCCTGTCAAACCTGAATCACCATCAGGTCCTCCAATAATAAATTGACCTGTTGGATTTACATAAAACTCCTCTTCTTTTAATCCCGATAATAATTCTTTTGGAATTGATTTTTCTAAATATGGCCGAACAATTTCTTTAACCTGAGATTGATTAACATCTGGAGAGTGTTGAGTAGAAATTACAACTGATATCACTTTTGCTGGCATTCCGTTTTCATACATCATGGTAACTTGACTTTTTGAGTCTGGCTCTAATTTATCTACAATACCTTTTTTTCTATCAGCTGCCATTAATTCTAAAATTTTATGGGAATAATAAATTGGAGCTGGCATTAAACTTTCAGTTTCATTACATGCATAACCAAACATTATACCTTGATCTCCAGCTCCTTCATCCTTATTGCCTTTTGAATCAACTCCCATAGCTATATCTGACGACTGAGAATGTAGATAAATTTCAATATCAGAATTTTTCCAATGGAATCCTTTTTGTTCATATCCAATATCCTTAATACATTCTCTAACTTTTTGAGTTAATTCATCTTTTGTTATTTTGGGCCCTCTTGTCTCTCCTGCCAAAACAACTTTATTTGTCGTTGTTAGAGTTTCGCACGCTACTCTTGAAAAAGGTTCTTTTGCTAAATAGGTATCCACCACCATATCAGATATACGATCACAAACTTTATCAGGATGACCTTCGGAAACAGATTCACTTGTTAAAATATAATTTTTTTTCTTCATTTTTTTCAACTTTTTTAAAGTAAAAAATTAACAAAATATATAAGAAAATTATAATAACAAAAACTTTATTTCCATATTTTGAAAAAATCGTTTTACTTTTATACATTGGCAAGCTCGCTACAATTGTACTTGCTTTATTAAATTCTGTTTTACGTAATGTTCTACCATTGGGATCTATAAAAGCTGAAATTCCATTATTGGCAGATCTTGCAATGTAATTACCCTCCTCAATCGCTCTATAAATTGCCTTGTTAAAATGTTGATAGGGACCTATTGAATTGCCAAACCATCCATCTTCTGAAATGTTCACAATTAAATCTACATTTTGCTTTTTAATATTAATTTTACCTGAATAGATTATTTCATAACAAATTAGAGGCAACAATTTAAAATCATAATATTTATTTTTAATATTTATTACATTTCTTTGTTCACCTTTGGAAAAGGATTTATATCCATATGTAATTTTTTTTAATCCTATTTTATGAAAATATTTTTCCATTGGTAAAAATTCTCCGAATGGTACAAGTTTATTTTTATTATAATTACCTATTAGATTTAAATTGTTATCTACAATCGCCAAAGAATTATAAACACTTTCAACATTATTTTTATATTCCAAATTATTAATTCCAAGGATAATTAAATGTAAATTTGAAAATGACTCGGAAAATATTTTGTGATATTTTTTTATCTCGCTTAAGTACACAGATTGAAGCATTCCTTCTGGCCAAATGAAGATAGTTTTTTGATCAACTTGTGGATTGCTTAATTCTATCAATTTTTTAATTGTTGCGTCATTATTTTCACTTTTAAGAAATTCTTTTAAATCAATATTTGGTGATATTATTTTTATTATAAAATCATGTTTTTCGATATTATTTTCTTTAGATTGTAACAAAACCTTAAATCCATAAAAATAATTTGTAGCAAAAAGAATTAATAAAAAGGAAAGAAACCAATATTTTTTATTATTATTTGTCTTAACAAATAAAATAAAAGGTAAAGAAAAAATAGTTATCGATATTAAGTTTAATGAATAGGTGCCAATGACAGAAATAACTTGGATTATTTCTAAAGACCATGACCAACTATATGCAATTAAATTCCATGGAAAACCACTTAATATACTTCCACGTATAAATTCTAAAATTGAGAATATTAATGAAAAAAATAAAATAAAACTTATTTTTTTAGAAACAAATTTTTTTAGTATTAATGTACTTGTGCCATAAAAAATTGCCAGAAAAGCTGGAACTAAAATAACTGCAAAAGGAATTAGATATCTAAATATTTCTTCGTAGGTGAGAGAAATTGAAATCCAATATAAGCCGCTTAAAAAATAACCAAAACCAAAAAACCAACCTATAAGAAAAAAATATTTATTATTTAATTTAAATTTTTTTCCAACATTTAAAAGATATAAGAAAACAGGAAAAGTTAAAAAATTTATAAAAATTAAATTGTAAGGTGAAAAACTAAAAGAGGTAAAAAAACCCAAAATAAAAGGAACAAAAAAAAAAATATAATTTTTATTTTTAAATGTCTGATTCAAAACTGTTTTATTAAAGTATTTTTAAAATCTTATCTTCTATTCTTTTCATTGCTTTATAATTTCTAATTTTTTTATGATCATATCCCAACAAATGCAAATAACCGTGAACCAACATTTTATCAAATTCCATATTAAAGTTACTATTTTTTGATCTTTGATTGATTATTTCATAGCTTAAAGCAATATCCCCTAAATAAATTTTTGTGTTAATTTTTTTTTTTAAATCAACGGGATCCAAATTGGGAAAAGACAAAGCATCCGTTGTTTTGTTCTTGTTTCTAAATTTTTTATTCAAATATTTCATTTTAGAGTTGCCTGTTAACAAAATTGTCAATGAAAGACGCTTTTTTTTTAATGAATTGAATTGAATTATTTTTTTGATTTTTTTTTGAATATAGTTGCTTGGATTTTTAATTTTTTTGTTCCATAATTTATTTTCTACTACCACATCAGCATTAATCATATTTGAAATCATCGTATGCTTTTACAATTTTAGTAACTAGTGGATGTCTCACGACATCAGTGTGTTCAAAATCCACTACGGATATTTCGTCTAAGTTTTTTAATAAATCTTTTGATCTAAGCAATCCTGAATGATTTTTATTTATTAAATCAATTTGTGAGGAATCTCCATTTACAACAATTTTTGAGTTTTCACCTATTCGAGTTAAAAACATTTTGATTTGAATATCGGTAGCATTTTGTGCTTCATCAAGAATTGCAAATGAATTCTTCAATGTTCTTCCTCTCATGAAGGC
>Ga0209554_1002051_pt1 | contig 14486 bp, 16 predicted proteins | sample MarorgKNORR_S2LV_5_FD_188221 | JGI IMG/M metagenome (GOLD analysis project Ga0209554, IMG submission 188221) | Marine microbial communities from the Southern Atlantic Ocean, analyzing organic carbon cycling - Bottom_A/KNORR_S2/LV (SPAdes) (version 2) | ecosystem: Environmental > Aquatic > Marine...
CAAGGGCGGCCGGGTTACCGTCTCTATCGCCGACGGTGAGTTCAGCTTCGAGTTCGCCGAAAGCCCGCCGCCCCAGAAGAAAGACGGGAAGAAGACCCAGAGCAAGGCCGACGAGTCGGGCGCTCTGGAGCCGGTTAAATAGCGATCAGCACGTCTCGCGGGGCTGCTGTGCTCACCGTCCGCAATCTTGCCGTTAACGGCATCGCTCCTTTCGACCTCGACATCGAGGCCGGTGAGTGCGTGGCGCTGACCGGCGCTTCCGGCTCGGGTAAGACGCTGGTGCTCAGGGCGCTCGCCGACCTCGATCCCAACCAGGGGGACGTAACGCTCGGTGGTGCGCAGAGGGCGACCATGCCGGCGCCCGAGTGGCGGCGCCGGGTCTGCTATCTCGCCGCCGAGCCAGGCTGGTGGGAAGATCGCATCGCCCCTCATTTCCCCGATGCCGACGCAACAGCGCCGCTATTGGACGCCCTCGGGCTGCCGCCCGCCCTTCTCGGACAATCCGTCGCTACCGCCTCGACCGGTGAGCGCCAGCGGCTTGCGCTGATCCGGCTGCTGCTCCTCGACCCCCAGGTTCTGTTGCTCGATGAGCCGACTTCGGGCCTTGATTGTGACGCTGCCGAGCGTGTCGATACTATGCTCCGTGAGCGTCTCGATGGCGGCGCCGCGATCCTGTTGGTGACCCACGATCCGCGTCTTGCCGATCGACTTTCGCATCGCCGTCTCTGTATCCGCGACGGCGTTCTAGGGCCGCCATGACCACGGTACCCCTCGATGGGTTCGACCTTGCCATTGCCGCCCTGCTGGTGGTGCTCAATGCTGCGCCTGGGGTTGGCGATCGAGAAGCCTCTGCTGATTGCCGCGGTACGCACGGCGGTTCAGCTCTTTCTTGTCGGGTTCGTCATCAAGGCGCTGTTCGCGCTCGCCTCGCCCTTATGGACCGGGCTCATGGTGACGGTCATGGTGCTGGCCGCCGGCTATGAGGTGCATGCCCGCCAGACGCGGCGATTCACCGGCGCCTGGGCCTATGGGCTGGGCACCCTGAGCGTTACCGCCGGCGCGGGGCTGGTGGCGCTGCTCGCTCTCGTTGTCGTGGTCCAGCCCGAACCCTGGTACCACCCGCGCTATGCCATCCCGCTGCTCGGCATGATCCTGGGCAACGCCATGACCGCGGTCAGCCTGGCGCTCGATTCACTAGCCACGGCGGCAACCCGCGAGCGCACCGCCATCGAGGCCCGTCTCGTTCTCGGCGCGGATCGCGCCACGGCGATGCGCGGCGTGGTGCATCAGGCGTTGCGCACCGGGCTCATGCCGATCATCAACGCCATGTCGGCGGCCGGCATGATTGCGCTGCCCGGCATGATGACCGGACAGATCCTCGCCGGCGCCGATCCGGTCGAGGCGGTGAAATATCAGATATTGATCATGTTCCTGATCGCCGGGGGCACCGGCATTGGCGTGTTCCTCGCCGTTTACGTAGGATCCCGCCGCCTCAGCGACGACCGCCACCGCCTGCGCCTCGACCGCCTGCGCGCGGCGGCGTAAAGAAGATTAGGAACCACAGAGGCACAGAGAAACAGAGAAACAGAGAAACAGATAAGGAAGGAAGTTTGTTAGGCGCGAAGCGCCAAGAAGTTTTCTTCTCTCATTTTCTTTCTCCTCTGTGCCTCTGTGGTTCCTAATCTTCTTTACGAAACGGCGAATAATCTGCCAGGGCTTCGATTTCGTCATCGACCGCGTCGCGCTCATGGCCGAGGTAGTCCTCGATGGCGTCGCGCAGGCCTGCGTGGCTGATCCAATGGGCGCTGTGGGTGCGCACCGGCAGATAGCCACGGGCGATCTTGTGATGACCCTGGGCGCCGGCCTCGACGTATTTCAGGCCGCGCTCGATGGCGAACTCGATGGCGCTGTAATAGCAGACCTCGAAATGCAGGAAGGGATAGTGGCCGATACAGCCCCAGTTGCGGCCATAGAAGGTGTCGGCGCCGATCAGGTTGAGGGCGCCGGCCACGTAGCGGCCATCGTCTGAGGCCATGATCAGCGCGACCTTATGGGCCAGGGTCTCGCCGAGCCGGGTGAAGAACTCCCGATTGAGATAGGGGTAGCCCCATTTGCCGTGGCTCGTCTCGACGTAACATGCGAAGAACGCGTCCCAGTGTATTGATTTAATATCATTTCCTGTGAGCACTTCAATGGTGAGCCCCGAGGCGAGTGCGCCCCGCCGCTCACGCCGCACGGCCTTGCGCTTGCGCGAGGCCAGGCTCGCCAGGAAGCCGTCGAAATCCGCATAACCGTCATTGGTCCAGTGGAATTGCCGGTCGCTGCGCTGCAGAAATCCGGCGTCAGCGAGGGCCTGCCAGTCGTCTTCCGTGGCGAAGGTCACATGCAGCGAACTCACATTGGCCCGCTCGGTAAGCTCCATGCAGGCGGCGATCAGGGCGCGGCGGGAGGCGTCGGCGTCGGGTCCGGGGCGGACCATGAGGCGGGGGCCGGTGACCGGGCTGAACGGCACGCAGAGCTGGAGCTTCGGATAATACGCCCCGCCGGCGCGCTCGAAGGCATCGGCCCAGCCGTGATCGAAAACATATTCGCCCTGGCTATGGTTTTTCAGATAGAGCGGCGCGACGCCCTGGACCTGGCCGAGGGCATCCTCAAGCAGCATGTGGTGGGGCGCCCAACCGGTCTCCAGCGCGGCCGAGCCGGACTCCTCAAGCGCCGCCAGGAAGGCGTGGCTGACGAAGGGATTGTCGGCTCCCGCGCAGGCGTCCCAATCGGTCGCACTGATCTCGCCGATGCCCTTGACAACCCGCGCCACGAAAGCCGGCTGTTGATTATCATTTTTGGTGCTGTCACCCATCAGGGGGCGAGCCGCAGGCTGGTGGTGCGGCGTTCCCCGTCACGGTTGAAGCCAATCTCGATGGCTTCGCCGGGGCGATGGAGATGGAGTGCGCTGGTCACGTCGCTGGCCCGTTGGATGGTGCGGCCGGCGATGGCGGTGATGACGTCGCCCGCCGCCAGGCCGGCGCTCTCGGCGGCGTCCGTGGCATGCGTCACCCGGGCGCCGACGATCAAATAGTCATCGATATCGGCGACACGCAGGCCGGATTTGCCGCGAATCACCCGGCCGTGGGCTGCGAGATCCTCGACGACCCGCATGACCAGCGCCCGCGAGGCGGCGAAGTTGACGCCGATGTTGGCGTCGCTCTGCTTGGTGAAGATCGCCGAGACCAGGCCGACCAGGCGGCCTTCCGTATCAAGCAACGCGCCGCCCGAGCCGCCGGGATTGACCGCCGCGTCGGTCTGGATGAAGTCCTCGATGGGGTTAAAGCCGGTATTTGTGCGCCTCGTCGCCGAGACCACGCCGCAGCTCAGCGACAGCCCGAGGCCGAAGGGGTTGCCCAGGGCGCAGACCGCATCGCCGAGCTGTGGATCGGGCGCTGGGGCGAGCAGCGGCAGATCGAGCGCCAGCTTGAGCAGGGCGATATCGGTCAGGGGATCGCGGCCGATGATCTCAGCGGGCACTATGCGCCCGTCGTGAAGCCGGACGTTGACCACCGTGGCGCGGCCCAGCACATGAAGGTTGGTGGCGATGTAGCCGCCGGGCAGTACGGCGACACCGCTGCCCTCAGGGGCCTCGGGCAGGGGCGCGTCACTCGGCCAGTCGGGCAGCACGCTGACGACGGACTGGAGGGCTTCGGCCGGGAAAGCGAGGGCCGGCGCGGCGGCGAGCAGCAGCAAGGCCAGCGACAGAAATGCGCCGATAGCCTTGGTTATAAATGCCGGACGTTGGCTGTAGTTTTTGACGCTGCCACCCATGGCGTCATTGTGGGGTTTGCTGGTTCACGAGGCAACCGCCTCGCCCTCGACTTCGAAGAGCATTTCGGGGCTGGCTAGCCCGTCCACCACCAGATAGGTCGCCGCCGGTGCGTGGCCGTCGAGCATGCGGTCCCTGACCTCGCGGTAGGCGGCCGTGTGGCCGTGACCGACCATAAAGACGGTGACCTTGACGAGATTATTCTTGGTCATGCCCGCGTCCTCGAGGACAGCAAACATATTGAGCCAGGCGCGCTCCATCTGGGCTTGCAGCCCGTCAGCCAGGGAGCCGTCGGGATTGGCGCCGATTTGCCCGGCGATGATCAGACGCTCAGCGTTCGCCGGGATGATGACGCCCTGGCTGTAGTTGGACGCCGGCGCGGAAATGGACGCTGGATTGAAAAATTTCATGGATTTTTATTATCGCTCCTAGATTTTACCCCGCCAACGAACCATAGGCCGATATGTCGCGGATGTCTGTCTTGAGATGGATCAGGGTAGGGCCGTCATGGGCCAGGGCTTCGTCGAGGGCGGCGGCGAACTGATCGGTGCGCTCGACGGTCCAGGCGGCGGCGCCGTAAGCCCGCGCCAGGGCGGCGAAGTCGGGGCTTTTAAGGGCGACGCCGTGGTAGGCATCGGGCCCTTGGGTGCGGTGCTGATGCATGAGAATGGTGCCGTAGGTGGAATTGTCGCAGACGATCAGATTGATATCCAACTCATGCAGCAGGGCGGTGGCAAGTTCCTGGCCGGTCATCAGGAAGGCGCCGTCGCCGGCCATGCCGATGACCGTGGCCTCGGGCCGCGCCAGCTTGGCGGCCAGCGCCCCCGGCACCCCGGCGCCCATGGCGCCCGAGCTGGGCGCCGCCTGGCTGTGCGGCAAATTGTAGGAGAAATAGCGATGCACCCAGCTGGAGAAATTTCCGGCGTCGTTGGACAGGATGTGGTCCTCGGCCTGCAGCCGCGCCGCCAGGGTCTTGACCACCACCGCCATATCCACATCGCCGAGCGCCTCGGGCGGCTCATCCCTGAAACGGCGTAGATTCCGGTGAACTGTATCGCGCCACTCAAGCCGTGCATTCGGCGGCGGCGGGAGGGCCTCGGCGATGGCGCTCATGGCAGCGCCCACATCGCAGGCCATGGCCACATCGGCGGCGCTCGTCTTGCCGATCACCGTGGGGTCGACATGGATATGGATCAGCTTCTGGTCGTCGCGCAGCAGGCTGTAATCCTCGGTGGTTATGGCGTCGAGCCGGTTGCCCGCGACAATCACCAGATCGCATTCAGCCCAGGCCTCGCGTTGGAAGGCCGCGCGCCCGAGCCCGTAATGGCCAATATAGGCATCCGCGTCGTTGGGGTAGGTGTCCTGGCGGCGGAACGCGGTGATGACCCCGGCGCCGCTGGCGTCGGCCAGGTCGATGAGAGCCTGATGGGCGCCTTCATAGGAGACCATTTCGCCCGAAATGATGATCGGGTGGCGCGCACCTGCGATCAGCGCCACCGCCTCGGCCACGGCTTCGGCGTCGGGCGGCGTTGCGGGGCGTGGCCGGGGGCCGGGGATCACCGGGTCGCCGGCGTCCTGCTCGGTGACATCCTCGGGCAGGGGCACCACAACCGGGCCGGGCCGGCCGGCTTGGGCGATCTCAAGCGCCCGGGCGGTGGCCTCGGCCACCTCGGCGGGGGCCTTGGGCTCGATCACCGCCTTGGCGATGCCGCCGTACATCTGCGCGTAGTCGATTTCCTGGAACGCTTCGCGGCCGATATGGTCGCTCGGCACATGGCCGATGAACAGCACCAGGGGCGATGAATCCTGATCCGCCGTATGCAGCCCGATGGCGGCGTTGGTAGCACCCGGACCCCGGGTTACAAACGCGATACCGGGCTTGGTGGTCAGTTTGGCATAGGCCTCGGCGGCAAAGGTGACACCGGCCTCATGGCGGTTGGTGATCAGCCGGAAGCGCGCAGACTCGCGGCGCAACGCCTCGAGCACCGCGAGATAGCTCTCACCGGGCACACAGAATCCTGTGTCGCAGCCATGGGCCAGCAACGTGGCGACCAGGGCGTCACCGCCATTCATGGTCGGGGGCGCTCTCAGGCTATTTCGAATACGGCGTCGACTTCGACGGCGACGTTGAAGGGCAAGCTCGCGGCACTGACCGCGAAACGGGCGTGCCGGCCCTTGTCTTCAAACACCTCGACCATGAGGTCCGAGGCGCCGTTGATGATTTTCGGTTGATCGCCGAAGTCAGGCGTCGAATTGACGAAGCCGCCGAGCTTCAGGCAGCGCACCACGCGGTCGAGATCGCCGCCACAGGCCGCCTTGACCTGGGCGATGACATTCAGCGCGCAGAGCCGGGCCGCCTGATAGCCGTCGTCGATGCTGACATCACCGCCAAGCTTGCCGGTATATTTGAATTCGCCGCCCAATATAGGAACCTGACCGGAGATATAAACGGTGTTGCCGCTGAGTGCGTACGGCACGTAGTTGGCGACGGGCGCCGTGGCTTCGGGAAGCTCGATGCCGAGTTCGGCTAATCTACTGTCGATGGTGCCGGTCATGGGGGCGTCTCTCCTGGATCATGGTTGTTCGTTGCATCCTGTTATAGCAAGGATGGCTCACGGATCAACCACAGTCGGAAAGACGCGCAGTAGCTAAACCATGCGGTGAAGCCAGGGACGCAGCACCAGGGGCTTGGCGCGTTTCTGATTATACATCTCGGCATCGGCCCGAGCGAGCAGGTTGGCGATATCGTCGCTACGATCGAAGGGGACGGTGCCGAAGGAAGCGCGCACCGGAATCCGGGCGTCATCGAAATCGACGATCAAATGATTGACCGCCAATTCCAGGGATTTGATGCGCTGGCAGCCGTTATGCGCCGAGGTATGGATCAGGATCATGGCGAACTCGTCGCCACCGAGCCGCGCCGCCACATCGATGGAGCGGACGCTTTCATAAAGCAGGCTTGCGACATGGCGCAGAACCTCGTCACCGGCCTGGTGTCCCAGGGAATCGTTGATCGCCTTGAAATTGTCGAGGTCGATAAAGGCCAGCACGCCGGTGCTGTCCAAACGTTGGGAGATGGCAAGGGCGTGGTTCAGCCGCTCATTAAAGCCGCGACGGTTGAACAGGCCGGTCAATTCGTCCCGATAGGACAAGGTCTCAAGGACAGCGATACGCTCAGACTGAGCCGCGAGCTGTTGCTGGGCCTCGGCGGCTACAATCAGGGCCTGTTCGAGCAGACCGCGCAGGCTGGTGCCGTCCGTGCCGGTAGTCGGATTGCATGTCGCCACCAGACGGTCGGCGATAACCCCTACGTTATCCATCAGGTCGATGTTTTGCAGGGCTGAATTCTCGTGTTGATTCGACATGTACCCAATTTCCTTTGTAAAGACCTCGGCGCCTTTAGATGACGCACTGTTACAGATATAGGTAGCAAGCCGTATGCCAATGCTAATTTGTTGTAAAACAAAACTATATTTCAGATTTCTCTCATATTCGAGAGGCAGGAACTGCCGCTCGGCAGGATTTGCCTCGTCACATCGGCGATCCCGCGTGAAAACCTCGCGAGTTGGCGAATATTGCTCTAATCTCATGCCTAGAGGAATGGAAACCCTGGATAAGTTGCCATGATCGCGCTGTATCGTCGAATCTTACTGCTTGCTGCCCTGTTGGTGCTGCCCACTCTAACTGGCGCTCAGGCTGGATCGCCGGTCATGGCCTCTCATTTGGCGATTTATGACATGAGCCTGAAGTCGGCGGACCAGTCCAGCGACATCGCCGAACTCGTCGGTCAGATGCTCATCGAGGTGGCTGATGTTTGCGACGGCTGGACTCTCAAGCAGCGTATCGCTCTGACCATCGTCAATTTCCACGGCGATGTCATCCGTTCCTATACCAGCTTTGCCAGCTGGGAATCAAAAGACGGCCGGCGGTTCCGCTTCGAGCAGAAGGCCGAGCAGGATGGCGTTCTCGTTGAGGAACTCGGCGGAGAGGCTGGATTAGACTCGGTTGGTGGCGCTGGCGTGGTGGTGCTCGGCAGTCCAGCGGGGGTGAATCTGGAACTCGCGCCCGGTACGTTGTTTCCCAGCCAGCATACCGCGCTGTTGATCGTTGCCGCCGAAGCCGGTGAGAGCTTCGTCAGCCGCGCCGTGTTTGACGGCACATCTCCGGACGGCGCCAGCCAGATCAGCGCCTTTATCGGCCCGCCGACGACAGCTGAAATTCTCGACGGCGAGCAGGTGGAGCCCAAGGCCTGGCCCATTCGGCTGGCATTTTACGGCGCCTCTTCGGCGGCACCGGAACCCGATGTGGAGGTTGGGATGATGTTGCAGGCGAACGGGGTTGCGCGCCATTTGACCCTCGATTACGACAGTTTTGCTATCGATGGCCGGCTCGATAAGCTCGAAATTTTGCCGGCCGCAGACTGCTGATGGATCGCCACCGATTTGCTGCCCTGCTGGCGGCCGAACAACGCAGATTCAGCGAGGCGAACGGCAAATCGCTGGCCCTGTTCGAGCGCGCCAAGCACTCACTCCATAACGGCGTTCCCATGCCCTGGATGACACAGTGGGCGTCGCCGCATCCGTTGTTCATCGAATCCGGCAAGGGGGCGCGCCTCCGCGATGTGGACGGCCATGACTATATCGACTTCTGCCTCGGCGACACCGGCGCCTTGTTCGGCCATTCGCCGGCGCCGGTGGTCAAGGCGATGGCGGCTCAGGCCGCGAACGGTATGAGTTTCATGCTGCCGACCGAGGATTCGATTCATGTCGGCGAGGGCTTGGCGGCGCGCTTCGGTCTGCCCCATTGGCAGTTTGCCCTGAGCGCCACCGACGCCAACCGCTTTGCCATCAAGATCGCCCGCGCGATCACCGGCCGGCGGCGCGTGCTGATTTTCAACGGCTGTTATCATGGCAGTCTCGACGAAACCTTGGCGACCCTGGAGAACGGCGTGATGCGACCCGGCGCCGAAAACATGGGTCCGGGTATCGATCCGGCCGAGACCAGCCGCATGGTTGAATTCAATGATATCGCCGCCGTCGAAGCGGCCCTCGCCGAGGGCGATATCGCCTGCGTGCTGTGCGAACCGGCGCTGACAAATGTCGGGCTGGTGTTTCCCAAGCCCGGGTTTCACGAGGCGCTTCGCGCCGCGACCCGCGAGCATGGGGCCTTGCTGATAATCGATGAGACCCACAGCATCTGCGCCGGGCCCGGCGGCGGTGTCAGGGAATATGGTCTGGAGCCCGACCTGATAACCCTGGGCAAGCCGCTCGCTGGTGGCGTGTCCGCGGCGGTCTACGGCTATAGCGCCGCGGTCGGCGAAAAGATCACCGCCTGGATCGACGGTCTCGACAGTTTCGTCACCGGAATCACCGGCACTCTGTCCGGCAGCGCCCTTGCCATGGCCGCCATGCGGGCCACGCTCGAGGAGGTCATGACCGAGGCGGCCTATGACCACATGACGACCCAGGCGAAGCGTCTGGAATCCGGGGTCGCCGACATCATCGCGGACCATGGCCTGCCCTGGGGCGTTGCCCGGCTCGGCGCCCGCGTGGAATACCGCTGGTTAAAGGGTGAGCCCTCGAATGCCACCGAGGCGCGCGGCGGCGCCGATCCGGTCCTCGACCGGCTGTTCCGCCTGTTCTTCCTCAATCGGGGGATCATGCTGACCATCTTCTATAACGTCGCCCTGGTGTCGCCCGAGACCAGCCCCGCCGACATCGACCGCCACAACGCTGTTTTTGCTGAGTTCACAGAGGCGATTATGGGGGCGGTGGGTTGAAGAGGTTTATTTAACGGCCCGTATACCCTCGGCGGAAACGGTCAAAAGATCGTTGCAAATTTGGCTATTTTTATTTTTCCCGCCGATTTTGCATTTGTTGATGCCGTCAATTTGAATATAGGCCACGTCATTGCATGTAGCGGCGGCAAATTTAGTCAAATATTCCTGCTGCGTTACGACTTTTCCGACGCCGATCACATTGAAATTAAGCGTGCTGGTTCTGAGGGTTGCGCCATTACCGGAATGGGTTGAATAGCTTATTGCCAGGCCGTCGACGAACTTGTTTGAATCGTTTGTCAGGCTGGGCCATGCATAGCATTGCCCTTGCTGGTATTTGGATTTTCCAAAGTCCAGGCTTAAGGCGCCGGTAATCTTCTCTTCCCTATAGGCCCAGGTTCCATCGTCTCTCAAAATCACCGTCTGCCCGTCCGACAGGAGCAGGATCTGATCCGCCAGGGCGGGCGCGCCCATGAGCGTCAGGAACAGAAGCGCGCCCCAGATGATTCGCTGGTAATATTTCACTAGAGCAGGCCCATGGCCTTGAAGCTGGCATGGTCGTTGCGGCCGATGATGAGATGGTCATGGACGGCGATCTGAAGCTTGGCCGCGGCCTCGACCACCTGGCGGGTCATGGCGATGTCGCCCTTGGACGGGGTCGGGTCGCCGCTCGGGTGGTTATGCACCATGATCAGGGAGGTGGCGCCCAATTCAAGCGCGCGCTTGACCACTTCGCGGGGATAGACCGGGGTGTGATCGACGGTGCCCTTTTGCTGGACCTCGTCGGCGATCAGGGCATTTTTGTTGTTGAGGAACAGGATACGGAACTGTTCCGTGGCGTTATGGCCCATGCTCGCCTTGCAATATCGCAACAGCTTGTCCCACGAACTCAATATGGGTTGATCCATGATCTCGTCGCGCATGTAGGCCAGGGCCGCCGCCTGCACCGCTTTCAGCGCGACCACGCCGGCGCGCCCGATACCCTTGACCTCTTCGAGGCGCTGAGGTTCGGCGCTGATGACAGCGGCGAAGCTGCCGAAGCGCGAAAGCAGGGCCTTGGCGGTGGCTTTCGTGTCGACCCGGGGCAGGGCGGAAAACAGAATTAGTTCAAGCAGTTCGTAATCGGCGAGAGCGTCCGCACCGGCATTGAGGAAGCGGTCGCGCAGGCGTTCACGATGACCGGCGTGGCCAGCCGGTTTATTCGGTTTGCCACTCATTAAAGTTCAACTGTAGGGCGGGGCATGCCTGTCCGTCGGCGACAGGGTGAAGATCTCATGGCCGTCGGCGGTCACCGCGATCGAATGTTCGAACTGCGCCGACAGGGAACGGTCCTTGGTGACCGCGGTCCAGCCGTCCTTCAACAGCTTCACCTCATAGGTGCCGAGATTGATCATCGGCTCGACGGTGAAGAACATGCCTTCACGCAACACCACGCCTTCGCCGGGGCGGCCGTAATGCACCACATTGGGGGCGTCATGGAATATCCGCCCGAGGCCATGACCGCAGAAATCGCGGACCACCGAGCAACGCTCGCCCTCGGCATAGGATTGAATGGCATGGCCGATATCGCCCAGGGTGGCGCCGGGCTTGATGACGGCGATGCCGCGCATCATCGCTTCATAGGTTATATCGACCAGGCGCCGGGCCTTGAGTGGAACGTTGCCGACCAAAAACATGCGGCTCGTATCGCCGTGCCAGCCGTCGACGATGGGAGTGACGTCGATATTGATGACATCGCCGTCCTGTAACCGCTTGTCGCCGGGTATGCCGTGACAGACCACATGGTTGATCGAGGTGCAGATCGATTTGGGAAAGCCGCGATAATTGAGCGGCGCCGAGATCGCGCCGAGATCGCGCACGAAGCCGGCGCACAGATCATCGAGTATTCCGGTCGTGACGCCGGGCACCACATGCGGGGTGATGAAATCGAGAGTCTCGGCGGCCAGCCTGCCGGCGACGCGCATGGCTTCATAGTCCTCGGCGCCATGGATGAGGATGCCCTCAGCTGTGCGGCTTTCGCTGTTTTTCACGATTGATGAGGTTCCTTGGTATGAGATGATGAGTCGTCTAGATGGACAGGCAGAGCTTGATCCAGGGTTATTGATTGCGTAGTCAGTTTACAAGAATAACAGATTGCTTCAACACCGGCGGCGCGCGATTGCTCGAAGGTCTCCGCGTAAGTCGGATCGAGGTCGCCGGCAATGGCGAAACCGTCGCAGTCTTCGCGCTGCACCAGATAGAGCATCACCGCGCGGGCGCCGCCGGCCACCATGTCGGCCAGTTCTCGCAGATGCTTGGCGCCCCGAGCGGTCACCGAATCCGGGAACTCGGCACGACTGTTGCGTTTGAGATGGACGTTTTTGACTTCGACGTAGCAGGGCGGTTTCCCATCCGCTTCGAGCAGGATGTCGATGCGGGAATTCTTGCCGTACTTCACTTCGCGGCGCAGGGAGTCGTAGCCCGTGAGTTCGGCGATCTTGCCGGCCTCGATGGCCTCGGCGACGATACCGTTGGGAAGCGCCGTGTTGATGCCGACCAGAGAGCCGTCGACGCGCAGCAGTTCCCAGGAATATTTGAGCTTGCGCGCCGGGTTGCGCGACGGCGACAGCCAGACCTCGGAGCCCGGCTCCTTCAGGCCCAGCATGGCGCCGGGGTTGGCGCAATGGGCCACAACCACGGCGCCGCCGTCGATCTCATGGTCGCTCAGGAACCGCTTGTATCGCTTGATCAGGCGGCCACGGATCAACGGGTCGGGGAATTTCATGAATTCTAGGTAGGGGTGCATAGATGCTGAGTCAACAGTGGTTTAATAACTATTCGACTATTCTAGAATTATCGTTGACACGGATCGGATGGCGGCCTATATGTCAACCATGGAAATTCAACAAGCGGCTCAGTGTCTCGAAAAGCTCGGCAACCCGACGCGCCTGGAAATCGTTCGTCTGCTGGTCCGCGCCGGGGCGGACGGTTTGTCCGTCGGCGACATCCGGCGTCATATGGATATGCCTGCTTCGACCTTGTCCCACCATATCCTTCATCTTGTCACCGGCGGGCTGATCAGCCAGGAACGCCAAGGCAGGGTGCTGCGCTGCAAACTCGATTTCGCACTGATGCAGTCCCTGGTCGATATGCTGACCGAGGAATGCTGCGCCGGGATCGATGACGTGAACAGTGAGGCGAGCTGAGATGACCGATATAACTCTCTCCCTGGACGTTGTCCGCCGCATGGACCGGGTGGTTCTCGCCACCCTCGGCCTGTTTGCCTTGTTGCTCGCCGCCGTGCCCGGCCAGTCGCTCGACTCCCTGGTCTTCACCCTGGATTCCCTGGTCTTCATCGCCCCCTTCCTGCTCGCCTCGGTGCTGGTCGCGGCGTCGGTCAAGGCGACCGGCTTGGATCGCCAGATCGCCGTGATATTCAGCGGTCGCCAGGCGCCGGTGATTTTCGTCGCCGCCCTGTTCGGCGCTCTCTCGCCGTTCTGCTCCTGTGGCGTGGTGCCGATCATCGCCGCTCTGCTCGCCTCGGGGGTGCCGCTCGCGCCGGTCATGGCGTTCTGGATCGCCTCGCCGCTGATGGATCCGGAAATGTTCGTCCTGATGGCCCCGGTCATGGGTCTCGAATTCACCCTGGCCAAGACCCTCTCGGCCTTCTCGATTGGCCTTGTCGCCGGTTTTGCCACTCATGCCCTGACCGCTCGTGGCGCCTTTGCGGACCCGCTTAAGGCGTTCGATGGCGGTTGCGGCGGTTGCGCCGGGCCCAGCCTGGAGGATGATACAAAGCTGGTCTGGCGCTTTTGGCACGAGGGCGAGCGCCGCGCCCTGTTTGCCGGCGAGGCGCGGACCACCGGCTGGTTTCTGTTCAAATGGCTGACCCTGGCCTTCCTGCTGGAGAGCCTGATGGTCGCCTATGTGCCGGCCGAAGCCATCGCAAGCTCCCTCGGCGGCGACAGCCTGTGGGCGATCCCCCTGGCGGTAATCGTCGGTGTTCCCGCCTATCTCAACGGCTATGCCGCCATCCCCACGGTCTCGGCCCTGGTCGACATGGGCATGGCGCCCGGCGCCGGGCTCGCCTTCATGGTAGCCGGCGGGGTGACCAGCATTCCCGCCGCCATGGCCGTCTTCGCCCTGGTCAGACGGCCCGTTTTCATGTGGTATCTGGCCCTCGGCCTGACCGGCTCTCTCGCCGTCGGGCTCACCTATCAGGCCTATGTGACGCTCTGACTAACCGCTTAGCGGCGGCGTTGAGGGCGGCCTTTGCGTGGCTTTTGGCCTTTGCGCGGTTTTTTGGTGCGGGCCCGGCTCTCGCTTCCCCCCGATAACAGCTCGAAGGCGAGGCTGCCGGTGGCGACCTCGGCCTGGCGCAGGCGGACCTCGACCGCGTCGCCGAGCCTGATCATGCGCCCCCCGGCCGTCCCCCCGGTAGTCATCGTGCGGGCGGCCTCGTCCACATCGACCCTGGCGCCCAGGCTGCGGCGCGGTACGATGCCGTCGGCGCCGGTCTCATCGAGGGTGACGAACAGGCCGAAGCGGGTGACGCCAGAGACCCGCCCGGCGAATACGGCGCCGATACGGTCCTCCATATAGGCCGCCATATAGCGGTCCATGGCCTGGCGTTCGGCCTTCTGGGCGCGCCGCTCGGTGGCGGAAATCTGCTCGCCCAGATCGACGAAGAGATCCTCGGCGCCTTCCGGCAGACCGCCCGCGCCGAGGGTCAAGGCGCGGATCAGGGCGCGATGCACCAACAGGTCGGCGTAACGCCGGATCGGCGAGGTGAAGTGACAGTAGCGCGACAGGTTGAGCCCGAAATGGCCGATGTTGTCAGGACTGTATTCAGCCTTGGCCTGGCTGCGCAGAATGGCGGTATTGACCGCCGGCGCGTGCGGCTTGCCCTCCACATCG
>Ga0209554_1002052_pt1 | contig 14485 bp, 11 predicted proteins | sample MarorgKNORR_S2LV_5_FD_188221 | JGI IMG/M metagenome (GOLD analysis project Ga0209554, IMG submission 188221) | Marine microbial communities from the Southern Atlantic Ocean, analyzing organic carbon cycling - Bottom_A/KNORR_S2/LV (SPAdes) (version 2) | ecosystem: Environmental > Aquatic > Marine...
CTACGTGACCGATCGTGCCGATGTTCACGTGCGGTTTGGTTCTTTCAAATTTTTGTTTAGCCATTTTTAAAACTCCAAAAGTGAAATGATTAAGAGACTTTTCCGTGCAATTTTTCCAGGATCTCTGTTTCGATGCTGGCTGGCACTTGTTGATATTTTGCAAATTCCATATGGTAAACCGCTCGGCCTTGCGTAATGGAACGAAGATCAGTCACATATCCAAACATATTACTCAATGGCACAAATGCCCTCACAACTTGTGCTTGGTTTCGTTGTTCCATACCTTCAATTTTTCCGCGACGGGAACTTATATCGCCCATCACATCACCGAGGTATTCATCTGGAACAATGACTTCAACTTTCATGATCGGTTCCATCAATTTGGGTGCTGCTTTTTTACACGCATCCTTAATAGCCATAGATCCAGCGATCTTGAAAGCCATTTCTGATGAATCCACATCATGATAAGATCCGTAGATCAATTCAACACGAATGTCTTCAATTGGATATCCGGCAATTACACCATTTTTAATAGCTTCTTTCATACCCGCATCCACAGAAGGGATATATTCACGAGGAATAACACCTCCAACGATCTTATTCTCGAAATGATATCCTTTTCCTGGTTCATTCGGTTCAACATTGATCACTACGTGACCATATTGACCGCGGCCACCAGACTGCCGCACAAATTTCATTTCCACATCGGATACCGCTTTGGTGATGGCTTCACGGTATGCAACCGTAGGCTGTCCAATATTGGCTTGAACCTTGAATTCACGAAGGAGTCGATCCACAAGGATCTCCAAATGAAGTTCACCCATCCCAGCAATGATGGTTTGGCCTGTTTCCTCATCTGTTGAAACACGGAAGGTGGGGTCTTCTTCACCCAATTTTTGTAATCCCTTAGAAAGAGAATCCTGGTCTCCTTTACTGACAGGTTCCACAGAAACAGCTACAACAGGTTCTGGAAAATCCATTGATTCAAGCAGAATCGGATTTTTTTCATCACAAAGTGTATGACCTGTTTTTACATTTTTTAAACCAACTGCCGCAACAATCTCACCCGTTGAAACTCCTTCACGTTCTTCACGTTTATTAGAATGCATCAACAAAATACGAGAAATTCTTTCACGTTTTCCAGAGGTTGGATTATAAACATAGGATCCAGCATCAAGACGGCCGGAATAAACTCGCATGTAAGTCAGTTTACCAACATACGGGTCAGTCATAATTTTAAAAGCAAGTGCACTGAATGGATCATCATCATTTGGATTACGTGTCATGGGCACGTCAGAATCATGAGGATCAGTTCCATTAACAACACCAACATCGAGAGGAGATGGCAAGAGATTAATGACCGCATCCAACAAACGTTGAACACCTTTGTTTTTAAAAGCAGATCCACAGAAGGTCGGAATAAAGGTGTTATCTATACATCCTTTCCGGATTGCGGCTTTCAACTCATCAACTGAGATTTCTTCATCGGAAAGATATTTTTCCATGAGATGCTCGTCATACGTTGCAGTTTCTTCGATCAGGTGATGACGCCACTTTTCTGCTTCTGCCTGCAAATCTGCTGGGATTTCTCCATATTCAAACCGGGAACCCATGGTGCTTTCATTATAAAGAATAGATTTCATTTCCATAAGATCAACGATTCCGGTGAACATTTCACCTGCACCAATTGGGATTACCAATGGCAAAGGAGTTGCACCCAAGCGTTCTTTAATCATTTTAACGACATTAAAGAAATCAGCCCCCACTCGATCCATTTTATTCACAAATGCAATTCGTGGTACATTATACTTATCTGCCTGCCGCCATACCGTTTCACTTTGCGGTTCAACACCACCCACTGCACAAAAAACAGCTACAGCACCATCAAGTACACGAAGTGACCGTTCTACTTCAACGGTAAAATCAACGTGGCCGGGTGTATCAATAATATTAATCCGGTGATCTTCCCACATACAGGTGGTTGCAGCAGATGTGATCGTAATCCCACGTTCCTGCTCTTGCTCCATCCAGTCCATGGTAGCAGCACCATCATGCACTTCACCCATACGGTGTGTACGACCGGTATAAAACAGAACACGTTCTGTTAAAGTCGTTTTACCCGCATCAATGTGCGCCATAATGCCGATATTTCTAACTTGGTCTAATTTTGTTTGCTTCAACTGGCTTCTCTAAATCAATATTTAACGAAAATGTGCAAATGCTTTGTTTGCATCTGCCATGCGGTGAGTGTCATCTTTTTTCTTGACGGCTCCACCCTCGCCATTCGCAGCTGAGATTAACTCTGATGCCAATTTATCGGACATGGGTTTTCCTGAACGACCAACTGCAGCATTGATGAGCCAATGTGAAGCAAGATAAAAACGGCGATTTTTTGGTACTTCTATGGGCACCTGATAGGTTGCACCACCAATTCTGCGGGATTTAACCTCAACAGAAGGAGACGTATTCTCTATCGCCTTTTCGAAGATCTTCAATCCATCCGTTTTGGTACGCTGTTTAATAATATCCATCGCTCCATAAAAAATCTTTTCGGCTACCCCTTTTTTGCCTTTTCCCATGACATAATTCACGAATTTGGCAACCAGTTTATCATTATAAACCGGGTCCGGTAAAATTTGTCTATGTTCTGGTCGTCTACGTCTCATGATCTATTTTTATTATTTTGGCTTTTTTGCCCCGTAACGGGAACGACTTGTTTTCCGATCGCTTACTCCTGCCGTATCCAGCGTACCCCGTACAATATGATATCGAACACCAGGCAAATCCTTTACACGACCTCCCTCGATCAATACAATACTGTGTTCTTGAAGATTGTGCCCTTCACCCGGAATATAAGCTGCGACTTCCATTCCATTGGTTAAACGAACACGTGCCACTTTCCGCAATGCAGAATTCGGCTTTTTAGGTGTCGTTGTATAAACACGAGTACATACCCCGCGTTTTTGTGGGTTGCTCATTAGTGCCGGTGTGCTCGTTTTCTTTAAAACACGCTTCCGGCCTTTTCGAATTAATTGATTTATCGTCGGCATATCGTTTTATCCAAAGCCTATGAAATTACGAAATATTTAGAAAATACTGCAATAACCATTTTCTTTCTTTTCTATCTTTTTTACGCTACTGCGTCCCCAAGTTCAGGGAAGGCATCATCGAGAGTTTCATGGATACCAACAAGTATATTTCTTATCCCTGGCGTACCCGTTCCAGCAGGGATAAGCCTTCCAACAGCAACATTTTCTTTCAGTCCCTGTAAATAATCTGTTTTACCCGCCGTTGAAGCATCCGTCAATACACGGGTTGTTTCCTGGAATGAGGCAGCAGAAATGAAACTTTCAGTATTCAATGATGCACGCGTAATACCCATCAGAATTGGCTCAAACGTGGCCGGTTTTGGTTTCCGATACGTAGCAACTTCCTTGCCGCTGACTTTCAGTTCCTTATTGATCTCAAGGAATTCAGTCCGTTCAATCATGGAATTTTCCTCCAAATCGGAATCAGCAGGATCATTTACAATTACCATTTTTGAGATGCGGTCGTTTTCAGCGAAGAATTCTCGTTTTGCAATACGATCCTCTTCAAGAAACCATGTATCACCTGGATCTTTTACACTAACCTTCAGCATCATCTGGCCGACAATGACTTCAATATGCTTATCATTGATCTTCACACCCTGCAATCGATATACTTCCTGGATCTCATTTACCAGGTAATCCCGAACAGCTGCTGGTCCAAGAACATGGAGAATATCACTTGGTGAGATCGCACCTTCGCAAAGCTCGGTTCCGGCATTAATATAATCACCTTCATGAACTATTACGTGTTTACCATAAGGAATTGAGTATGTTCTCTCTTCTCCATCAACACCCATAACATGAATCTTGCGAACACCACGCTTGGTTTCACCAAAACGAACTGTGCCATTAATTTCTGTCATGACAGCGGGATTGGATGGTTTCCGGGCTTCGAACAATTCAGCTACACGTGGTAATCCCCCTGTAATATCACGGGTTTTACCAATATCCTTAGGAATTTTAACTAAAGTTTGTCCACGATTCACTTTTTGTTTATTGGTTACAACCAGGGTTGCCTTTACTGGCAGGATGGTTCCCCCGGCTAATATTTTACCTGTTTTATCAATAATTTCAATGTGAGGACTCAATTTCCGGTCACGGGCTTCAACCACAACGATTTGCTTTTTCCCACCTTCCACAGATTCAACAGCATAGGTATCTCCTTCAATAAAATCTTTTAAAAAAATTAAACCAGTTTCTCGTGCTAAAATTATGTCTGTGTAAGGATCCCACTTAATCAGTATTTTTTTTGCAGGAACTTCATCACCATCATTCACAAAAATGGTTGATCCATAAGGTACGTTAAATGAAGCATTTTGGTTTCCGTCTTTATCCATGATAAAGAGTTTTGCATGTCGAACCATACACCGGGTGACTTCAACGCCGGCTTCATCTGTTGTATCAGCAAAATCATAATTATCAGAAAATTTTACAGTCCCTGGGCGTTTTGTGATCATTTCGGATTGCTCGATAATTCGGGTAGCTGTACCCCCAATATGGAAGGTTCGAAGTGTTAACTGCGTTCCTGGCTCACCGATACTTTGGGCAGCACGGATACCAACAGCTGTTCCGATATCTACCAATTGATGAGTTGATAGATCCCAACCATAACATTTCGCACAGCAACCCCGTTTGGCTTCACAGGTTAGGATTGAACGGATACGGATATTTTCCACGCCGCTATCTCCAATCAATTCAGCTTCTTCGTCTTCTATCGCAGACCCTGCTTTTACAACAATTTCACCTTTCACAATGAAATCATCTAAAACGGTTCTTCCAAGAATCCGGTCTGATAAGGGTTCAATAATCTCTTCACCTTCTTTTAAATCAGCGATCACAATACCATTAATCGTACCACAATCTGTGATATAAACAACCACATCTTGGGCAACGTCAACCAATCGACGGGTTAAATAACCCGCGTCTGCAGTCTTCAATGCAGTATCAGCCAAACCTTTACGTGCACCGTGAGTTGAAATAAAGTACTCAAATACAGACAAACCTTCCTTAAAGTTTGATGTAATGGGTGATTCAATAATTTCACCCACGCCCCCCTTCATGGATTTTTGCGGTTTAGCCATCAATCCACGCATACCAGCCAACTGTTTGATCTGGTCTTGCGAACCACGCGCACCAGAATCCGCCATCATAAAAACGGGGTTAAACCCATCACGGTCTTGTCGCAAGGCATCCATCATGGAACCTGCAACACGATTTGTAGCATGTGTCCAAATATCAATAACCTTATTATACCTTTCACCATCGGTTAAAATGTGACGATCAAATTTGCTTTTGATCTCGTCAACTTCTATTTGTGCTTCACCCAGAATGTCATCTTTCTGATCAGGAATTAAAACATCACTGATTGCAATGGAAACACCACTGACTGTAGCCATTTTGAATCCCAGATCTTTCAATCGATCCAGGAAAAGAACTGTTTTGAAGTTTCCAGTGATCAAATACGCATTATTAACAATTTGAGTTAATTTTTTCTTATTGATAATGTCATTGACAAATTCAACACCTTCCGGAAGAACTGAATTGAAAATAATACGTCCAACGGTGGTATTCTTGATCCATTCACCATTATGACGAACATTGACGATTGCGTGGAGACCCACCGCTTTATTTTCATAAGCGAGCAGCCCCTCTTCGATCGAACCAAAGAACTTACCTTCACCTTTATCCCCATCTTTCGGGTGGGTCAGGTAGTAACATCCCAGCACCATATCCTGGGAAGGAACGGCAATAGGTTGACCATTTGCAGGATGAAGAATATTGTGACTTGCCAGCATCAGCATCCTTGATTCCATTTGGGCTTCCAAAGAAAGCGGGACGTGAACTGCCATCTGATCACCATCAAAGTCAGCATTAAATGCAGAACAGACCAGCGGGTGCAGGTGAATCGCTTTTCCATCCACAAGAACAGGCTGGAATGCCTGGATACCGAGACGGTGAAGCGTTGGTGCACGATTGAGTAGCACAGGGTGATCCTGTACAACATATTCTAAAACTTTATAAACAACCGGTTCCCGGTTTTCCACCATAAGCTTTGCGCTTCTTGGTGTTTGCGTATAACCGCGGGCCATGAGTTCATGGATCATATGTGGCTTAAATAATTCAAGCGCCATATTCTTGGGCAAACCACATTCATGAAGTTTGAGGCCAGGCCCAACAACGATCACGGAACGGCCGGAATAATCAACCCGTTTACCGAGAAGGTTTTGACGGAATCTCCCTGTCTTTCCACGAAGCATATCAGAGAGAGACTTTAACGGACGACGCGATCCACTCCGAATCGCTGTTTTTCGTCGGTTGTTATCAAATAATGCGTCAACAGCTTCCTGGAGCATCCGTTTTTCATTTCTTAAAATGACATCGGGAGCTTTTATCTCCATCAATTGTTTAAGACGGTTGTTACGAATAATGATCCGACGATAAAGATCGTTCAGATCAGATGCAGCAAAACGACCCCCTTCAAGTGGGACCAACGGACGTAATTCCGGTGGGATAACAGGAAGAATGGACACGATCATCCATTCTGGCTTATTCAACCGTTTTTTAGTCGGATCGGGAACAAAGGATTGTACGACTTTCATCCGTTTCAATGCATCGGCACGTTTTTGCTTTGACTTGGACGTTTTAATTATATCGATCAATTCTTTTTTTAATTCGATGATACTCAGCCTTGAAAGCATTTCTTTCATGGCTTCGCCACCCATAGTTGCATAGAAATAATTATCATTATCTCTATCCTCCTCAGAAACAGCCATATATCCGTACTGCTGTTCGAGTTCTAGGAATTCTTCCTCTTCGATCAATTCGAATTGTTTAAGTCCACTTTCACCGGGGTCGATCACCATGAACATTTCATAGTAGATCACACGCTCAAGATCCTTGGTACTTTTTCCCGCAAGATAACTCAACTTACTTGGAATGGAACGCAGGTACCAGATGTGTACCACAGGTACAGCCAGGGTAATATGTCCCATCCGTTCACGTCGAACTTTTTTACGGGTGACTTCTACACCACAACGATCACAGATGATGCCGCGATAACGTATCCCTTTGTATTTACCGCAATGACATTCATAGTCTTTTACCGGTCCAAAGATCTTTTCACAAAAAAGACCATCTTTTTCCGGTTTGTATGAGCGGTAGTTGATCGTTTCCGGTTTTAAGACTTCCCCGTAAGAACGGGCAAGGATCATTTCCGGAGACGCTAATCCAATGGTGATTGATTTATATTTTTTTGAAGTGTCAATACTGGTTGATTGGATGTAAGTCAAAGCAAATACTCCTTGCGTTAATCCAGCTCTACATCAATGCAAAGACCTTGAAGTTCTTTGATCATTACATTGAAAGATTCAGGTGATGAAAATTCAGGCATTTGTTCGCCGCGAACGATGGAATTGTAAACCTTGGAACGGCCTTCAACGTCATCGGATTTGACGGTCAATAGCTCATGAAGTGTATGCGCTGCGCCGTAGGCTTGCAGTGCCCAGACCTCCATCTCACCAAAACGCTGTCCCCCGAATTGAGCTTTACCGCCCAGGGGTTGCTGTGTTATAAGTGAGTAAGGTCCAGTAGAACGTGCATGCATTTTATCGTCTACCATATGACTCAATTTCATCATATAGATATTGCCAACTGTGACAGGATTATCGAAGTATTCTCCGGTTATTCCATCGATCAATTGGGCTTTTCCGGATGCCGGAAGTCCAGCGTCTTTCAGCTCTTTTGCAACTTCTTCAGGTGTTGCACCATCAAATACGGGTGTTGCAAATTTCCTGCCAATGATTTCCCCAGCCCATCCGAGCATGGTTTCATACAACTGACCCAGGTTCATACGGGATGGTACGCCTAAAGGATTCAAGACAATATCTACCGGTGTCCCATCCTCCATGAATGGCATATCCTCTTCAGGGACGATTGTGGCAATGATTCCTTTGTTTCCATGACGACCGGCCATTTTATCACCCACTGAAATCTTTCGTTTCTGGGCAACAAACACCTTTGCCAGTTTCAATATTCCAGGTTGAAGTTCATCCCCAATCCGGAGTTTGAAAATTTTGCGTTCAAGGTTAGTTTCGATCCGAGCCCACTCTTTTCGGAAGGACCGCCAAACAGCCTTGATCTTTTTCCACACAGCTTTATCCTCGATCCATGGTTCATCCTGAGCAAACCGTTCCATATCAAAGCTGTTCAATCTTTTGAGGATCAGGGTGGTCGATTTTTTGATCAGGGTTTTGCCTGAAGATAAATCACGAATACCATTTGAGATCTGATCTCTCAATAAATTGGTTAGTTTCTCATCACGGGATACTTTTAATCGTTTTTTCGATTCAGATGCATTCTGTTGAAAAAGTAAGATCTGTTCCCGTTCTTCTTTCTTGGTTTGTTTGGCCTGTTTTTCAAAAAGTTGGGTCTTGATAACCACACCTTTAATACCAGGTTCTGCTTTTTTAGAAGCATCTTTCACTTCTCCAGCCTTTTCACCAAAAATCGCTCTCAGAAGTTTTTCTTCTGGTGTGGGATCAGTTTCACCTTTTGGTGTGACCTTTCCAATAAGGATATCACCTTCTTTCACTCGCGCGCCAACACGAATAATTCCGGATTCATCCAGTTCTTTTGTTGACTCCTCGCTTACGTTTGGAATTTCAGGTGTTAATTCTTCTTGTCCGCGTTTGGTGTCCCGAACCTCCAGTTCAATCTCATTACAATGAACGGAACTGAATACATCGTCTTTGACCAACCGTTCACTTAAAACGATTGCATCCTCAAAGTTGTATCCACGCCAAGGCATAAATGCCACTCGGATATTGGAGCCCAGTGCCAATTCACCCTGATCGGTTGCAGCACCGTCAGCAATCACATCACCTACTTTAACCCGTGTCCCTTCTGTAACGAGGGGCCGCTGGTTATGAACTGTATTTTGGTTTGTTCGGTGAAATTTCTTCAGTTTGATCTCGACCATATTTTCACCTTCGAAAAGCGCTAAGGAATCCATTACATCTTTTCGCTTGATGATAATTTTTTCAGAATCAACATAAGTAATCCTGCCATTAACAGGTGAAGCAATAGCAGATCGTGAATCCACAGCTACCTTAGCTTCAATACCCGTACCTACAATTGGTGATTGCGGCTTCATCAATGGAACCGCCTGGCGTTGCATATTTGACCCCATCAAAGCACGGTTTGCATCATCATGCTCAAGAAAAGGGATCAACGCTGCAGCGACACTCAAAATCTGGTTCGGCGATACTTCAACATATTCAACATCATCCGGACTTACGATGGGAAAATCACCCTTTCTGCGGGCCCGAATTTTTTCTTCTGTTAATTTACCCTTATCGTTTCTTTCTGTTGATGCTTGGGCTACAAGCACTCGGTCTTCATCGTCAGCAGATAGGTATTCAATCTTATTCGTAACAAGGGAGTCACCTTTGACTCGCCTAACCTTTCGATAGGGAGATTCAATAAAGCCGTGATCATTCACCTCAGCAAACATAGCTAAAGATGAAATTAGACCAATGTTCGGACCTTCAGGTGTTTCAATTGGACAGAGTCGGCCATAATGCGTATAGTGTACATCTCTGACTTCAAAGCCAGCTCGTTCCCGGGTTAAACCTCCAGGTCCAAGTGCAGAAATACGACGCTTATGTGTTATTTCAGCCAATGGATTTGTTTGGTCACCAAACTGGGAAAGCTGTGATGTACCAAAGAACGTATTGATCACCGTGGTTACCACACGTGAGTTGATCAAATCCTGTGGTGTAATACTTTCAGATTCTCTCAAATTCATTCTTTCATGTATGGTACGAATCATGCGGCTCAACGCAACGCTAAACTGGTTTGTCAATTGTTCGCCGATGGTTTTAACTCGACGATTTCCCAAATGGTCAATATCGTCAACACCTCGTTCACCTTTCCGCATTTCGATCAGGAAGTTTATTACCTGAATAATATCATCCATTGTCAAGACAGTTTCATCTACAGGTACATCCAGATTAAACTGTTGATTTAAACGGTATCGTCCAACTTGACCGAGGTCATATTTTTTCGGGCTGAAGAAGATCCTTTCAATGAATTTTTGAGCTGTTTCCAAGTTTGGCGGCTCACTGGAACGAATGAGTTGATACACAACACCCAAAGCTTCTTCTGTACTTCGTGTTGGATCCTTCTCGATCGTATTTAAGAGCAACATGGAATGGAAATTTTTATTTCCGTCCACAACTCGAATCTCAGTAATTCCTGCTTCCTTTAACTCCTGGGCATTTTCTGCTGTCAGTTCTGTCCCACCTTCGAAAAAGATTTCACCTGTTCGGGTATCTACGACATCTTCTGTCACCGTAGCACCAATATATTTGTTTAAATCAACTTTTTTCGGATTCAGAAATTTTAATGACCCAAATGCATTAAAAATATCCGTGTTGGTTGAATACCCTAAAGCTCTTAACAACATGGTGACCGGGAATTTTCTTCGCCGATCAATAATGACATATAGACAGTCATTAATATCTGTTGTAAAATCTACCCAAGATCCCCGAGCCGGAATAATTCTAGCCTGGAAGAGTTTTGTTCCATTCGGATGGATAGATTCATCAAAGAATACACCGGGCGAACGTTGTAACTGTGATACAATAACACGCTCGGCACCATTAATAATAAAGGTCCCATTTTTTGTCATATAGGGGATGTTGCCAAAATACACGTCCTGTTCGATACTTTGCGCATATTCGTTCTTATTATTTTCGTCGGTAATGTGCAAAGCTAAACGAACGCGAAGCGGTGCAGAATAGGTAACACCACGATCCAAACATTCGTCTGGTGTGTATTTAGGTCGCCCTAAATAATATGTTTTATACTGAAGGACATAATTCCGATGTGAATCTTCAATCGGAAATACATTTTTAAAAACTCCCTCTAGTCCTATAGGCTGTCGCGCTTCCTGGGGAATCCATTCCTGCAGGAATTGCTGATAAGCTTTGGTTTGAATAGAGAGAAGATCCGGTACGTCCACAAAAGCAGGAATCTTGGAAAAAGAAATCCGCTCGTTGGATTGAGTGGTTGTGGCTCTCAATTAAGCCTCCCGATGTTTATTTAGAAAAAGAATAAAAAGAATGATGATTGAACTTATGCCAGTTCGACTTCCGCACCTGCTTCTTCAAGCTGTGCTTTAATATCATTTGCTTCTGATTCAGAAATACCTTCTTTCACGGCTTTCGGCGCAGAATCAACTAATTCCTTTGCTTCCTTCAAACCTAAATCAGTAATGCTACGAACAGTCTTGATCACATTGATCTTCGCCTGGCCAACTGATTTAAGAATTACGTCAAATTCGGTTTTCTCTTCAGCACCTGCATCGCCTGCAGCAGCCGGTGCGGCTGCGATGGCAACAGGAGCTGCTGCGGTTACACCAAATTTGTCTTCGATTTCACTGATGAGTTCTGAGATTTCCACCATATTTGATTCTTCAAGATATGAGAGAACATCTGCACGAGTAACTGCCATTTGGACTACTCCTTACTGTTTTTTTAAGGTTAAGATTTTTGTTCTTTTAAACTATTCAATACACCAACTGTATTCTGTAACGGTGCACTTAAAGTCGACACCAGTTTCTGCAATGGACTATTGAGCATTGCCGCCAATTGAGAAAGTAATTCTTCCTTGCTTGGCATGTCGGCTAACTTTTTGAATTCTTCTCCGGCGAGAAATTCACCCTCGAACCAGATACCTTTTACTGTAGGTAAATCGTTATCTTTGGTGAATTCCTTGATCACTTTAGCGGGCGCGATTGGTTCATCATAGGCAATAGCAAGAGCTGTGGATCCTTTCAATACATCCTCGAGACCATTGATTTTATTTTCTTCAGCTGCAAGCTTTATCAGAGTGTTTTTTGCCACCTTGTATTCTACATTGGCTTTAAAAAATTCATTCCGGAGTTTGGTAACATCACCGACGTTCAGTCCATGATATTCGGTAAAATAAACCGCTTTTGCCTTCGAAAAGGTTTCGGTGAGTTCTTTTACCTGTTGTACATTTTTTTCGTTAGGCATGATTTTACTTTATTGAAGTGTGGTCAATTTGAATGCCAGGTCCCATAGACGATGAAACGGACATTTTTTCAAGATATTGTCCTTTCACAGATGCAGGGCGCGCTTTCATAACCGTTTCATAAACGGTCTGAATATTTTCGACTAATTTTTCTGTACCAAATGAAACTTTTCCACACGTAACATGGATAATACCGGTTTTTTCAACACGAAGCTCAACTTGTCCTGCTTTTAAATCTTTTACTGCCTTTGCTACATCCATGGTTACCGTACCACTTTTTGGATTTGGCATGAGTCCCTTAGGTCCAAGTATCCGACCCAGTTTACCCAGTTCACCCATCATATCAGGTGTGGCAACAATTTTATCCACATCGGTCCAACCATTTTTTATCTTGGTCAAATAATCTTTGTTTCCAACGAAATCAGCACCTGCTTCCTGGGCTTCTTTTTCCTTTGGTCCTTGGGCTAAAACGAGAACGGTGACCGTTTTACCTGTCCCATGAGGTAAGGGAGTGGTGACCCGAATATTTTGTTCAGCATGCCGTGGATCCACATCCAGGTTGATCGCTAGATCAACGCTCTCATCAAATTGGGTGTATTTGAATTCTTGAATCATATCTACAGCTTCAGCCAATGGATAAGCTTTTAACTTATCGTAGCCTTCAGTTGCAGATTTCATATTTTTAGATAGACCCATTACTTAACCTTACCCTTTAACTTCGATTCCCATGGAAACACAAGTTCCCTTGATCATCATCATAGCTTGTTCAACTGTATTGGCATTCAGGTCTGGCATTTTTACTTCAGCAATAGAACGAATATCTGCTTCAGTCACTGTCCCAACCTTATCCCTATTTGGTTCGCCGGAGCCTTTCCCGATCTTCGCAGCTTTCAAGATCAATCTAGCAGCCGGGGGTGTTTTAGTAATAAATGTAAAACTACGATCTGCATAAACGGTGATCTCAACTGGGATCACATCTCCCATTTTATCCTGGGTCGATGCATTAAATGATTTACAGAAATCCATGATGTTTACACCATGCTGGCCCAACGCAGGACCAACCGGTGGGGCTGGGTTTGCCTGGCCGCCTTGTATTTGTAATTTTATAAATCCGATGACTTTCTTTGCCATAATACTTTAAACCTTGTTTAACTTTCCATTTTTACTTGAAGATAATCCAGCTCAACGGGTGTTTGACGGCCAAAAATGCTCACCAAAACCTTTAATTTTTGTTTATCATGATTCACTTCCTGAACAAGACCTGAAAAATCGATGAATGGCCCATCCATTACTTTCACAGGATCCCCAACTTTATAAGGGGGTGCTTCTGTTACACGAAGCGGACCATCTCCCCCATCAAAATCACCTAGGAAGCGTTGTGCTTCTTCTGGACGAATGGGTAGAGGAGCTCCCTTAGGGCCAACAAATGAGATAACACCATTAACGTTTTCCAGGAGATAATGTGTTTCCTTGTTCATTTCCAATCGGACCAATAGATATCCAGGAAAGAAAACACGTTCTTTTATTTTTTTCTTTCCACCCCTCATTTCAATTACATTTTCAGTGGGGACAAGTATATCACTGATCTGCTCATCCATTCCAGACGTAGATACAACATAGAGAATTGCCTCTCTGATCTTTTTTTCCTTACCGGAAATGACGCGTAATGTGTACCAATCCATATCTACAGAATGAAATTCAATAATTTTGATAAAAGGAGATCAACAAAGAACAAGAACAGGATCAAGATCAGGGAAAGGGACAATACCACGTAGGTAGACCCCTTCAGTTCATCCCAGTTTGGCCAGGATACTTTGTTCATCTCGAATTGAACATCAGCGATAAATTGCTGAAGTTTTTTAAACATTCTATTTCCCTTACTTTTTACTCTTTTTTTTCAAAGAGATTTAATTATTCGCATCACCCTAATTGGCGGCCTACCGTATTTGCAGGAGAGACAGGACTTGAACCTGCAACCTACGGCTTTGGAGGCCGTTGCTCTACCAATTGAGCTACTCTCCTATTGAATAGCGGGGACAGAAAAATCATCCACTCCAAAGCAACTATTTCGTTTCTTTGAAAACAACGTGTTTTCTAACAACAGGATCAAACTTCTTGTATTCTACACGACCAGGATGGAGTTTTTTACTCTTAGTGATCGTATATCGGTACCCGGTTCCCGCAGTACTTTCAATTTGAATGATCGCGCGTTTACTGTTACCAGCCATAGTAATAAATCCTATTCAGCAATTTCAGTTACCACACCAGCACCTACGGTGTGACCGCCTTCACGGATAGCGAAGCGAAGCTCCTTATCTATAGCGATCGGTGTAATCAAT
>Ga0209554_1002054_pt1 | contig 14480 bp, 12 predicted proteins | sample MarorgKNORR_S2LV_5_FD_188221 | JGI IMG/M metagenome (GOLD analysis project Ga0209554, IMG submission 188221) | Marine microbial communities from the Southern Atlantic Ocean, analyzing organic carbon cycling - Bottom_A/KNORR_S2/LV (SPAdes) (version 2) | ecosystem: Environmental > Aquatic > Marine...
GGAGCACCTGGACCTGATGAACGCATGGGGCCACATGTACCTGTCCCTGAACCGTCCGGCCATCGCGCCGGTCGGTGAGGCGCTGCCGAACACGGAGGTCTTCCGACGACTGGCCGTCGCCATGGGCCTGGAGGGTCCCGGCCTGGCCGACGACGACGAGACCATGGTCCGCCAACTGCTGGACTCGGACCATCCCTGGCTGGACGGCATCGACCTGGAGAGCCTCGAGGTCGAGGGGTGGGTACGCCTGAACGTGCCGGAGGGCTTCAACCCGCCGATGGATGGAGCCACCACCACGCCTGACGGCCGGCTGGCCCTCGGCCACCTGGAGTACCGGCCCGGTGACGAGACCCCTGACGGCGATGCCGGTCTGGCGGCGAGGTTCCCCCTCGGGCTGTTGACCCGCAAGCAGCACGTCAAGTTCCTGAACAGCCATTACGGCGGGTTCACCGACCACCTCCCGGCCGAGGGCGAGCCGTTCCTGGACATCCACCCGGATGACGCCGGTCCCCGTGGTATCACCACCGGCGATTCGGTCCGGGTCTTCAACGACAGGGGGTCCATCGAGATGCGTGCCGCCGTGGTGGACCGTGTGCAGCCGAGTCTTGTGACCATGCCGTTCGGGTGGTGGTCGAGCGCCACGGATGGCGGCAGCGGAGCCAACGCCCTGACCAACCCGACCCTCGGTCGCAAGATCGGTTCAGCGTCGTTCCACGACACCCTGGTCCAGGTGGAGAAGGCCGGGTCGTGAGCACCACGGTCACCATCACGGGATCGGGTACGCCGATTCCCACGCCGGACCGCGCCGGGCCGGGGGTCCTGGTCACCCACCGGTCCGATGGCCGGAAGATGGACCTGTTGTTCGATGCCGGGCGATCGACCGTGATGCGGCTGATGGGTGCGGGTTCGCGGCCGGGCGACCTGGATGCCGTGTTCCTGACCCACCACCACTCCGACCACCTGGTCGGCCTCGACGACGTGCTCCTCACCAGGTGGGTCATGGATCGGGAACAGAACCTCCCGCCCCTGCCGGTGGTGGCACCCGACGGACCCTGCATTCCGTTCGTGGAGGGCCTGTGCGGGCGTTGGGCCGACGACCTGGAGGTGCGGTCCGCCCACTCCCGGCGTCACAGCGGACCATCGGTGCAGACGACCCCGTTCACGTATCCGGAGGTTCCGACCGAGGTGTGGCGCTCGGGTGGTGTACGCGTGCTGGCCGGGCAGGTCCGCCATGAGCCGGTCCACCCGGCGGTTGGCTACCGGATCGAAACGCCCGATGGTGTGGTGGTGATATCCGGGGACACCCTCGTGTGCGACGAGGTGGCCGCCCTGGCTGCTGGTGCCGATGTGCTGGTGTACGAGGCCATGCGCTTCTCCGAGATCCGTGAGCTTCCCGAGCACCGCCGGTTCATCATCGACTACCACGCCGACACGGTCCTGATCGGTGGGCAGGCCGAGGCACTCGGTGTTCCGACACTGGTGCTGACCCACCTGATACCGGCGCCGACATGTGAGGCCGAGGAGCAGCTGTTCGTTGACGACGTGCGGTCGGGGGGCTACACCGGCGAGGTGGTCGTGGCTAGTGATCTCACCTCGGTGACCCTTCCCTGACGGGAGTCACCGGTCATGGAGGACGAACCGGATCCGCTTGAAGCCCTTCCCCTTCGACTCGGTCTTGACGACCTCGAGCCGACCCACCTGGCCGGTGGACGACACGTGGGTACCGCCATCGGCCTGCCTGTCCAGGCCGACGATGTCGACGATGCGGATCTCGGTCACCGAGTCCGGGACAAGGTTCACCTTGGTCCGGATGAGGTCACGGTCCAGCACGGCGTCGCCCCGGTCAATGAACGACACCTCGATCGGCCGGTCGGCTGCGATCTCGATGTTGCAGAGGGTTTCGATCTCGGTGGCGAAGCCCTCCGGAAGCTGGTCCACCTCGAAGTCCATGCGTCCTGAGAGGGCGTCCATGTTGCCGCCGGTGACCACCCGCTTCCAGTCCCTCCACATGACCCCGCAGAGGATGTGCATGGCGGTGTGGGTGCGCATCATGTGCCTACGGCGGGCGTCGTCCACCTCGCCGGTGACCTTCGTGGCGACCTCGGGTACCGGCCCGGCCAGGGTGTGGAGCACGCGGCCGTCAACGGTCCGGACGTCCAGTACCGCAGCTGCTCCGTTGGCCCACACCAGGTGGCCGGTGTCGTGCGGTTGGCCGCCGCTCGTCGCGTAGAAGGCGGTCCGGTCCAGCTCCAAACGGTCACCGTCAACTGACACGACGGTGGCGTCGAACGTCCGCAGGTCGGCATCTGAGAGGTAGAGGCGGTCCGTCATGGCCCGGCCTCCCAGTCGGCAGGTCTGAAACCACCGACCGCCACACGTAGCTCACCGTTCACGACCTGCCACTCCAACTGCTCCAGACCGTCACCGTCGGGTGGCCATGTGATTGTCGGATCGCAGGAGTCCACGAAGACCGTCGAGACGGCGTCCCACTGGGCGAGGCAGGTTTCCCCGCCTTCGCTCCCTGGCACTATGGCGAAGAAGGAATTCCAGCCGCTGGCCGGGTCATTGCCGGTGTGGGTGAGCCAGATGGGCCGCTTCCGACCGGCGAGGTCGGGAAACGGTACGGGGCCGTTGTCGGCGATCTCGGCTGAGAGACGGGCAGCGTCAATCCCGCGGAGGTCGGCGTCGCCCAACTTCACCTCGATGGCATCGGTGGAGCCGGCCAGCCAGAGGATCAGGACGAGGGCGCCCACGGCGGCGGCGAGGCCCACAATCATCGTGGCGATGGCCCGCCGGACATCGATGCGTACTCCCCGGGCGACGGTCATGGCCTGCTGGACTCCCCTTCCCTACCTGCGCGGTGGTCGGGTGTGTCGGAAGCCCGTGCCACGGTTCGGCCCCGCTGGGTAGGTCCCATCGGGGTGTTGCCTAGTATCGCAAGAGTCTGGATCCGGGTGTCAACTGGGCCGACCAACGGCCAGCCGGCCGGTTGCGACCAGCAGGAGGATCTCAGGTGGACCTGTTCGAATACCAGGGCAAGCAGTTCTTCGCCCGGTACGGGATGCCGGTGTCCCCCGGGGAGATCGCCTTCACCGTAGAGGAGGCCGTGGCAGCGGCTGAACGGATCGGCATGCCGGTCATGGTCAAGGCCCAGGTCCACACAGGTGGCCGGGGTAAGGCCGGAGGGGTGAAGTTCGCCGCCACGATCGACGACGTCCGGGAACATGCATCCAACATTCTGGGCCTGGACATCAGCGGACACGTGGTGGGACGGGTCTGGATCGAGCTGGCCTCCGACATTGCAGAGGAGTACTACGTCTCGTTCACCCTCGACCGTTCGGTCGGGAAGCACCTCGGGATGCTCTCGGCTGAGGGCGGCGTGGAGATCGAGACCGTGGCGGACGAGAACCCGGATGCCATTGCCAAGATCTGGGTCGACCCGGTGGACGGCCTCGACGAGGCGACGGCCAGGGCATGGGTGGCGGCGGCCAACCTTCCGGATGCCGCGGTGGAGGGCACGGTGGACATCGTCCAGAAGCTCTACACGGCCTATGTGGACGGTGACGCCGACCTGGTTGAGATCAACCCGCTCATCCTCACCCCGGACGGCCGTATCCACGTGCTGGACGCCAAGGTCACGTTGGACGGCAGCGCCGTGTTCCGCCATGAGGACTACGCGGAGTTCGATGAAACCCAGACCCGCGACGAACGTGAGACGGCGGCCCACGCTCGGGGCCTCCAGTACGTGGGCCTGGAGGGTTCGGTGGGTGTGATCGCCAACGGCGCCGGGCTGGCCATGTCCACGGTGGACGTGGTCAACCAGGTGGGAGGCAGCCCCGCCAACTTCCTGGACATCGGCGGCGGCGCCAATGCCGACGTCATGGCCGGAGCCTTGGAGGTCATCAACAACGACCCGGCGGTCCGGTCCATCTTCATCAACATCTTCGGGGGCATCACCCGGGGCGAAGAGGTCGCCAATGGCATCATCGGAGCCCTTGAACGGGTCCGGATCGACGCACCGATCGTGATCCGACTCGACGGCACCAACGCCGAGGAGGGCCGGGCCATCCTCGAGCCGCACCTCTCCGACACACTCCAGATGGCTCCGACGATGCTGGAAGCGGCCCGAAAGGCCGTGGAGCTGGCAGCGTCAGCGGACACCGCCAAGAGCCGGGAGGCCTGAGCCATGAGCATCTTCGTCGACTCCGATACGAAGGTCGTCTACCAGGGCCTCACCGGTAGCCAGGGCCGTTACTACGGCCTGTTGAACCGGGAGTACGGCACCCAGGTGGTGGCCGGCACCAATCCCAGAAAGGCGGGGACCGACGTTGACGGCATCCCCGTCTACGCCACGGTCGCCGAGGCGGTCGCCGAGACCGGCGCCACGGCCTCGTGCATATTCATCCCGGCACCCGGCGTGCACGCCGCCGTCATGGAGGCCGCCAGAGGCGGCGTGGAGTTCATCGTGGCGATCACCGAGGGCGTACCCGCCCATGACGAGGCCGATCTCTACAACCGGCTCCGCCGGGAGTTCCCCGACGTGCGACTGCTGGGTCCCAACTGCCCGGGGATCATCTCTCCCGGACAGGTCAACATCGGCATCACCGCCGGCCACATTGCCCTGCCCGGTGGGCCGGTCGGCATCGTGAGCCGCTCCGGCACGCTCACCTACCAGGCCCTGTACGAGCTCAAGGAGAAGGGCATCGGATGCACGACCTGTGTCGGCATCGGTGGTGACCCCGTTCCCGGCACCTCGTTCATCGACTGCCTGGCGGCGTTCGAGGCCGATCCGGAGACGAAGGCCGTGATGATGATCGGTGAGATCGGGGGGTCCGCCGAGGAGGAGGCCGCCGAGTTCATCGCCAACAACATGACCAAGCCGGTCTCGGCGTACGTCGCCGGTGTGACCGCTCCCCCCGGAAAGAAGATGGGCCATGCTGGCGCCATTGTCTCGGGGGGTCGGGGAACCGCTGCCGCCAAGATGGATGCGTTGCGTGCCGCCGGGGTACGGGTCGGCCTGAATCCGACCGAGGCCGGCGAGCACATGGCCGACATCGTCGCCGATCTGGGTTGACGGAACCGGTAGAAGAGGCCGCTGGTACGGTCGCCCCCATGTCATTGGCCGTGCTGGTATCGGGTGCGGGTTCGATCCTGGAAGCCATGGTGGCAGCCGGTCTTCCCGTGGCCCTTGTCGTCTCGGACCGACCCTGTCCGGCTATTGCCCTGGCGGCCGACCATGACCTGGAAGCGGTCGTGGTGCACCGGGACTCCTTCGGCGACGACTTCGACCGCGACGCATACACGGTGCGCCTGACGGAGCTGCTGGTCGATCGTGGCGTCTCGCTGGTGGCCATGGCGGGGTTCGGCACGATCCTCGGCCAGCCGGTCTACGATCGTTTCGCCGGACAGATCCTGAACACCCACCCCGCCCTGCTGCCGGCCTTCCCCGGTTGGCATGCGGTCCGTGATGCCCTCTCCCACGGCGTGACGGTTACGGGCTGCACCGTGCACTTGGCGACCCTCGAGGTGGATGCCGGTCCGATCCTGGCCCAGGAGACGGTCGAGGTCCGTCCCGATGACGACGAGGCCAGCCTCCACGAGCGCATAAAGGCCGTCGAGCGTCGTCTATACGTGGACACCATCCGATCAGTTCTGGAAGACGGATCGCCGATTCCGACCGGTGTATCCGGAGGAGCCTCCACATGAGTGCCACGATGGGCCGCCGGGCCCTGCTGTCGGTCTACGACAAGACCGGGATCGTGGACCTCGCCCGCTCCCTGGTGGACCTGGGGTGGGACCTGGTCTCGAGTGGCGGGACTGCATCGCTGCTGGCGGCCGATGGCATAGCGGTGACCGAGGTGGCCGAGATGACACAGGCCCCCGAGATGTTGGGCGGTCGGGTCAAGACGCTCCACCCGGTGGTCCACGGCGGGATCCTGGCGGACCGGTCGAACCCGTCGCACATGGACGATCTCAGCGAGCGTGGCATCACGCCCATCGATCTGGTGGTGGGGAACCTCTACCCGTTCACGTCGGACCCGGGCATCGAGTTGGTCGACATCGGAGGCCCGACCATGGTCCGGGCTGCGGCCAAGAACCACGCCCACGTCGGTGTCCTGGTGGACCCGGCCGACTACGGGCCGGTCGTCGAGGAGCTCAGGGCTGACGGCTGGCTGGGGGACGCCACCCGGCGCCGGCTGGCCAGGGCGGCATTCGCCCACACAGCGGCATACGACGCGGCGATCGTCGCCTGGTTCGATGCCGATCCGGCCTCCGACCACGCCGGTGACCCGCTCAAGCCCTCCCTGCACCTGGCCCTGGAAAGGGTGCAGGATCTCCGGTACGGCGAGAACCCCCACCAGGTGGGAGCCAGGTACCGGGCCGTCGGAGCAACGGGTTGGTGGGACACGGCCGTGGTCCACGGTGGGAAGGCAATGTCGTACCTGAACCTCTTCGACACCGAGGCCGCCTGGCGGCTCGTGCACAGCCTGGGTGGGGAGCCGTGCGCGGTGGTCGTCAAGCACGCCAACCCATGTGGGGCGGCGGTCGGCTCCGACATCGCCGAGGCGTATATGGCAGCCCACGAATGCGATTCCGTGTCGGCTTTCGGGGGGATCGTGGCCGTGAACCGTCCGGTCACCATGGCAATGGCCGAGGCGCTCACCGAGGTGTTCACCGAGGTGGTCGTGGCGCCGGGATACGAGCCTGACGCCCTCGCCCATCTCCAGACCCGTCAGAACCTCCGGATACTGGAGGCCGATGGGCCCGGTTGGCCGGAGTTGGACATCAGGGGGATCGACGGCGGGCTGCTGGTCCAGACCGCCGATCGTCTCATCGCCGAACCTTCCACGTGGCAGGTTGTGACCGACCGGGAACCCACCGCGTCCGAATGGTCGGACCTGGAGTTCGCATGGCGGGTGGCGGCACGGGTCAACTCGAACACGATCGTGCTGGTGAAGGACCGACGTGCCGTCGGGATCGGCGCAGGACAGCAGAATCGCCGCGACGCCGGACGCATCGCCGCTGAGAAGGCCGCTGGTCGGGCTGTAGGCGGGGCCTGTGCCAGTGATGCGTTCTTCCCGTTCAGAGATGGTCTGGATGCTGCCGCCGAAGCCGGTGCCACAGCGGTGGTCCAGCCCGGAGGGTCGATGCGCGACGACGAGGTGATCGCCGCCGCAAACGCCCACGGAATGGCAATGGTGCTGACCGGGGAACGCCACTTCAGGCACTGAGCAGCGGGCCGTTCGGCGTCATCCGGGCGTCAGATAGCGTCGCCTCCATGAGCGCACAACTTCTCGAAGGTGGACCGGTCGCCGAGGCCGTTCTGGATGATGTCAGGACCAGGGTGGAGGCCCTCAAGACCCTGGGCATCACGCCGGGTCTGGGCACGATCCTCGTCGGCGACGACGGTGCGAGTGCCGGCTATGTCCGCAAGAAGCACGAGACCTGCGAGTCGGTGGGCCTGGCCTCCAGCCATATCCAGATCCAGGCCGGGGATCCCCCGGCGGCCCTCGACGAGGCCGTCGCAACCTTCAACGAGGACCCGTCGGTCCACGCGTACATCATCCAGCACCCGGTCGCCGACGGCTTCGATTTCAACGCCGCCCTGTTCGCCATGGATCCGGGCAAGGACGCCGACGGCCTCCACCCGATGAACCTGGGCAAGCTGGTGTTGCAGGAGGCGGGCCCGGTGCCGTGCACGCCGGCCGGGATCCAGGCCATCTTCGTCCACTACGACATCGACATCAGCGGCAAGCACGTGGTCGTGATCGGCCGTGGTCCGACCCTGGGCAGGCCACTTGCGTTGCTTCTGACCACCAAGGCCCCCGGCGCCAATGCAGCGGTGACCGTGGTGCACTCGGCTGTTCCCAACCTGGCGGACCTGACCCGTGAGGCTGACATCGTCGTGGCCGCCCTCGGCGTGCCGTCCTTCCTGAAGCCCGAGATGGTGAAGCCCGGCGCGGTCGTGGTGAGCGGCGGCATCTCCTGGGAGGGTCGCAAACTGCTGGCTGACGTCGACGAGTCGGTCGGCGAGGTCGCCTCGTGGATCACCCCCCGCCTCGGTGGTGTGGGCCCGACGACCGTGGCCATGCTGCTGCGCAACACCGTCGAGGCAGCGGAGCGCTCCATCTCCTAGTCGGGTCGTCTGCCCCCCGGTTCCGGGGTCTGGTATCTGCTCTATGCACCGTCCACCTGGGTGGGACGTGGCCCGCTTTCCTGCATCATGGGAAATGCGAGAGCCTGTTGGCCGTCTGCCGGGAACGATGTGACGGCTGGGTGAAGAGGCCGCTGCACGGGTCAGTCCAGTCCCCGACGGTCCGTATGGTCGATCCCATGTCAGGGATCCCGCAGCGTCTTTCGACAGGTCGGACGCTCAGCCTCGAGTACTTCCCGCCGGCCACGACCGAGGCCCGCAGGTCTGCCCTCCAGACCGTGGCCCGCCTGGCTGGTCGACGCCCGGACTTCGTATCGGTCACCTACGGCGCCGGCGGCAGCGACCGGCGGCGGACCCGTCAGATGGTCTTCGACGTGGCGTCGTGGCATACCTCGTCACGACACAGGTGCCCTGTGATGCCCCACCTGACCGGCATCGGCCACACGCGGGCCGAGGTCAGGGCGCTGCTGGACGACTACCAGGCGGTCGGGGTGACGGCGGTGCTCGCCCTCGCCGGTGATCCCAGGCCCGGAGAGGAGCTCCCCGGCCTCGGAGACTTCAGGTACGCGACGGACCTCATCGGGTTCATCAGGGAGGAGACCGGGATGGCCGTGGGCGTGGCGGCTTTTCCGGAGGTGCATCCGCGGTCAACCGATCGGCGGTCCGACAGGCGGTACCTAGCGGAGAAGCTGGCCATGGCTGACTTCGGGATCACGCAGTTCTTCTTCGATGCCGACCACTACCGCCGGATGGTCGACGAGTTGGGCGACCTCGGTTGTGACACGCCGGTGCTGCCCGGGGTGATAACGGTGACCAACCCGACGAGCGTGAAGCGGTTCGCCGACATGAACGGCACGTCCACTCCGGCCGACCTCTGGAACCGACTGGAGGCAGCCGGGCCGGCTGAGCGACTCCGGATGGCGTGCGACCAGGCGGCCGGGCTGACGGCTGAGCTACTCGACCTCGGGGCGCCCGGCATCCACCTCTACACCCTGAACGTCCCGGAAGCCGCCGAAGGGGTGCTGGACCGGCTGGGTCCGGCCGCCTTCAGCGGAGCTCCCGGCGAGCGGGCCGCCTGAATCCCGGCCTGCGGATGCGGACCCCTGCCGACCGCTGTTCCGCTGAATGGCGATGGGTCTGGAATCGGTAGGGTCGTTCCCATGGCAGAGAAGATCACAATGGGCGCTGACGGCGCCCTGAACGTACCCAACGACCCGATCATCCCGTTCATCGAGGGCGATGGCACCGGTGTGGACATCTGGCCGGCGGCCCGTCTCGTGCTGGACACAGCGGCGGCGAAGTACGGCCACTCCATCGAGTGGAAAGAGGTGCTCGCTGGCGAGAAGGCCTACAACGAGACCGGCGAGTGGCTACCCCAGGAGACGGTCGACACCTTCTCCGAGTACATGATCGGGATCAAGGGGCCCCTGACCACCCCTATCGGTGGTGGCTTCCGCAGCCTCAACGTGGCCCTACGCCAGATCCTGGACCTGTACGTCTGCCTGCGACCCATCCGCTGGTTCAAGGGGGTGCCGTCGCCGGTGAAGCGCCCCGACCTGGTTGACATGGTGATCTTCCGTGAGAACACCGAGGACATCTATGCGGGCCTTGAGGTGGAGGCCATGACCCCGGACGCCAAGAAGCTACGGGAGCTGCTGGAGGATGCCTTCGGTTGGCGCATTGCTGAAGACGCCGGCATCGGTATCAAGCCGATCTCCAAGACCGGCTCGCAGCGCCTTCAGCGGGCCGCCATCAAGTACGCGGTGGAGCGTGGTCTTCCCCGGATCCACTGGGTGCACAAGGGCAACATCATGAAGTTCACCGAGGGCGCCTTCCAGAAGTGGGGCTACGAGCTGGTGCGCGAGGAGTTCTCCGACGTGGCCGTCAGTTGGGACGACTGCGGGGGTGATCCCGGAGATCGGATCCTCGTGCAGGACACGATTGCCGACATCGCCCTCCAGCAGGTCCTGACCAGGCCTTCGGATTTCGACGTGATCGCCACGATGAACCTGAACGGCGACTATCTGTCCGACGCCCTGGCCGCACAGGTCGGCGGCATCGGCATAGCGCCCGGTGGCAACGCCAACTACGTCACCGGCCACGGCATCTTCGAGGCGACCCACGGTACGGCTCCCAAGTATGCGGGCCTGGACAAGGTGAACCCCTCGTCGGTGATCCTCTCCGGTGCGCTCATGTTCGAGCACATCGGCTGGAAGGACGCCGCTGACGACATCGTCCATGGGATCGAGTCAGCGGTGGCCGACAGGATCGTGACCTACGACTTCGCCCGTCTCATGGATGACGCCACGGAGGTCAAGTGCTCGGAGTTCGCCTCGGCCGTGGCCGACCGGCTCTGACCTGAATCCCCCGGAGCCGGCTGTGCCGACACCCGGTATGGCTACGGGTATCCCGGAGAGCGTTTTCAGGCGTGGTTGGCGGCTGATCCGCCGTTCGTTGCGGGCCCATCCGTTGGCCCATGCCACAGCCATCATGGGCGCCAACGCGTTCTCACTTGCCGTGGTGGGCTTCACCGTGGTGATTGGTCGCGTCACGGACCAGGTGATCGTGCCGGGTCTGGACGGCGAAGGGGTGTCCAGACGGTCGCTCCTGATGGCGGTGGCGACGGTCGTGGGGATCGGCGTCGTGCGCGGTGGCTCGATCATGGTCCGTCGGTGGTTCAACATGCTGGCGATCGCCAGGACCCAACGGACATGGCGATTGGCCGTCACCGACCGTTTCCTGGACGCCCCGATGGACTTCCACCGCTCGCGGCCGGCCGGTCTACTGCTCGCCCACGCTGATGCCGACGTGGAGGTGGCCACCGCCATGCTCATGCCACTGGCGTTCGCCATGTCGATAGTGCTGCTGGCTGTGGCCTCACTGGTCAGCCTGCTGGTCGTGCATCCGTTGTTCGCGTGTGTGGCACTGCTCCTGTTCCCGACGCTGACGGTGCTGAACCGTCGCTTCACGAAGGCTGTCGAGGCACCGGCGGCTCTGGGCCAGAACGCTGTCGGCGTGCTCTCCGGCATTGCCCACGAGAGCCTCGACGGGGTGATGGTGGTCAAGACCCTGGGGCTCGAGGGCGAGGAGGTGGACCGGTTCACCGAGGCGGCCGCCGATCTACGCGGGCACCGTCTGGATGTGGGTCGGTTGCGGAGCGGGTATGCACCGGTGATCTACGCGCTACCCAACCTGGGGATCATCATCCTGTTGGTGCTGGGCGCGTGGCTGGTGGGCCGTGGTGCGGTCTCGATCGGCGACGTCGTCAGGGCGATGTCCCTGTTCAGCATCCTCACCCTGCCAATGGAGATCCTCGGCTACATGTTTCAGGAGATGCCACGGTCGGTGGTTGCCATGGATCGGATTGACGGTGTCCTGGCGGTCAGCCCCGAAGCCAGGCCGGACCCGGTTCCGTTCGTCGGCGACCGGGTGGCTGTCGAGTTCGACCGGGTCTCGTACGCCTACCGGCCGGTCGACAAGGGTGCCGCCAGGTTGGGGGGTGCGAGGCAGCCCAGCCCGCCTCCGGTTCTGGTCGATCTCTCATTCCGGATCCAGCCCGGAGAGTCGGTTGCCATGGTCGGAGCCACCGGGTCGGGAAAGAGCACCATGGTCTCGCTGCTCTGTGGCCTGGTACAGCCCACCGCCGGCCGTGTGCTGCTGGGAGGGGTGGATGTCTCCGAACTGGGTTCGGACGGTGCGTCAGGCATCGTCGCCCCGGTTCTCCAGGAGACCTTCCTGTTCGCTGACACTGTGCGACACAACCTGACCCTTGGTAGGGATGTCACGGACGACGAGATTGATGCAGCCCTGACCGTCGTGGCGGCAGACGGGTTCGTCGAGGCGCTGCCCGATGGGCTCGACACCGTGGTCGGGGAGCGGGGGGCGACCCTCTCAGGTGGTCAGCGCCAGCGTCTCGCCATAGCGAGGGCGCTGCTTCGCCGCCCCCGGGTGCTGGTGCTGGATGACTCCACGTCAGCCGTGGATCCGACGATCGAGGCCGGGATCCTCCGGAACCTGAGGGTCGACCCGGCGGCGGGTCATGGTGGGCCCGATGCCGCCGTCCCGACCCTCCTGATCATTGCCCACAGGCTTGCCACGATCCGGATGGCGGACCGGGTGCTGTTCCTGGAGGGCGGTTCTATCACGGCCTCCGGGAGCCACGAGGAACTCCTGGACGTGCCGGCCTACGCCGCGCTGGCCCGGGCGTACGAGGAGGCCGGCCTGTGAGCGACACGGAGTGGGACCAGGCCGGCGAAGCTCCGGACGCCATCGTGGCGGCGGGTGCTTTTGCCATCCTCCGGCGCGGGATGGCGGTCTCGCCGGAGCTACGCGACGGGCTGCTCTTCACCGCTCTGATGGCCCTGGCCGTCGCAGGCTCCAAGCTGCTCGTCCCGTTGACCATCCAGGCGGTGCTGGACGGTGCAATGACGCCGGACGGCGTGAGCATGGGTCGTGTCATGGTCCTCTCCGGCGGGGCGGCCGCGCTGGTCATCGGCGGAATCCAACTGGGGCGGGTCACGTACTTCCGGCTGGTGACCATGGCGGAGAACGTCCTCTACGGCCTGCGGGTGCGCGCTTTCGGGCACCTGCATCGTCTCAGCCTCGCCGAGCACACGGCATCCAACAAGGGCGTGCTGACGGCCAGGGTGACCAGCGATGTGGAGACCCTCACCAGGTTCGCCCAGTGGGGCGCCGTGGCATGGATCATCAACTCGGTCCAGATAGTCGCCGTGCTGGTGATCATGTCGATCTACTCGTGGCAGCTGATGCTGGTGACGGTCAGCCTGCACCTACCGCTCCTCCCGATCCTGCGCTGGATGCAGCAGCGCCAACTGCGCTCCTACAACCTGCTGCGGACCAGGGTTTCCGAGACGTTCGGGGTGATATCGGAGTCGCTCCACGGGGTGGAGGTGGTCCGTGCCTACGGGCACCGGGAGCCGACTCGCCGTCGGGTCCGGGCCGCTGTGGACTCCCAGTACCGCCAGCAGCTGGTGGCGGCCCGGTACTTCTCCCTGGTGCTGCCCATCTCCGATGTCCTCGGGGTCGCAGCCATCGCCTCGGTCATCGGTGCCGGCGTCTGGTGGGGTGGGGCCTGGGGCGTGTCGTCCGGTGAGCTTGTGGCCTTCGTCTTCCTCTCGAACCTGCTGGTGGCTCCGATCACCGAACTGGGAGAGGTGCTGGACCAGACGCAGACCGCACTGGCGGGGTGGTGGAAGATCCTGGACGTGTTGGACACCCCCGTAGAGGTGGTGGATCCCTCTGATCCCCAGCCAGTTCCCGGTGGTGCCCTGGAGGTCCGGGCCGAGGCCGTGGAATTCTCCTACCGGACCGGCGGGCTGGTGCTGCGTGGGATCGACGTCGTGTTGCCGGCGGGCTGCTCGGTGGCGGTGGTGGGCGAGACCGGGTCCGGAAAGACCACCTTCGTGAAACTGCTGGCCCGACTGGCCGATCCGACTGCCGGTCGGGTGCTGGTCGGCGGCGTGGACCTGCGCGACGTATCGCCGGAGGACCGACGACGGGCCGTGCGGATGGTCCCCCAGGACGGCTTCCTGTTCGACACCACCGTCAGGGCGAATATCGGATTCGGACGGATTGGATCCGATGATGACGACGTGGACGCGGCCATCGACATGCTCGGGCTGCGCGACTGGGTGGAGCGCCTACCCAACGGTCTGGAGACAATGGTGGGCGAACGCGGCGAGGGCCTCTCGGTGGGCGAACGCCAGCTGGTGGCCCTCGTCCGGGCCCAGCTGGGTGATCCGGGCCTCCTGATCCTGGACGAGGCCACCTCCGCTGTGGATCCCGAGACGGAGACCGCCCTGGAGCGTGCGCTGGAGCGCCTGGCCGTCGGCCGGACCACGGTCAGCGTCGCCCACCGGCTCTCCACGGCAGAGCGGTCCGACATGGTGCTGGTGTTCGACGATGGTCGGATTGCCGAGAGGGGCACGCATGCCGAGCTGCTGGAGCACGGCGGCATCTACGCAGGCCTCCACGCCTCCTGGTTGGGCAACACCCGTGTCCCCGGGGCGTCCGGGACGCCCTAGGAGTCGACAGTGGAACCGACATCGGAACCAGGGGAGCACCTGGAACCAGAGGAACGGATCGACCCGCTGATCGGCCGGACGGCGGCGGAGTGGGACGGGCTGGTCTCAGGTCTGCCGGCGGTGGATCCGCCATGGCCCCCGGTGGGCCCGATCGTGGTCGTGGCTCCCCATCCGGATGACGAGCTGCTGGCCGCCGGGGCCACCCTGGCTGCCGCTTCTGATGCCGGAACGGAGATCACCGTCGTGGCGGTCACCGATGGCGAGATGTCCCACCCGCACCT
>Ga0209554_1002057_pt1 | contig 14474 bp, 13 predicted proteins | sample MarorgKNORR_S2LV_5_FD_188221 | JGI IMG/M metagenome (GOLD analysis project Ga0209554, IMG submission 188221) | Marine microbial communities from the Southern Atlantic Ocean, analyzing organic carbon cycling - Bottom_A/KNORR_S2/LV (SPAdes) (version 2) | ecosystem: Environmental > Aquatic > Marine...
CTTCGCTACTTCGCTTCGGGCCACGCTGCGGGCGGGTGTCGCGCCTAGTACCAGGGACCCCAGGGTCCCCACATGCCCCAGTTGAGCGAGGCGTCCTCGTTCATTTGGGCCGCCGCGAGATTGGCGTTCACCTGCGACTGCTTCAGCGCGTAGCGCGAGTAGCGCTGGTAGGCCTTCTCGGTTCCGACGTAGAGACACTTGCAGTACTCCGCATCGGCGTAGACGTAGCGCAGGCTGTCGTCCTTCATCTTCGGCATCAATTCGCGCTGAGTGAGCTTTGCCAAGCGTGCCAGCTTCTCCGGCGTGTCGGCCATGCGCATCTGGAAGCCCGCCGCCGCCAGCATGCGCTCAGTCTGCATCGCCTGGCCGGCACAGGCCACGGTGAAGAGGGCCACGAGCGCGGCAATGAGGACCCGCGTGGTGTGCGGAAGCAACGAAGGAGTTTCGATTCGGAACATCTCACTCTCCCAAAAAGGGTTGGACGGGAACGGGAGCAGCGTAGCACCTGCAAGCCACACCAGCGCGCGAATTGCGGCGGACCACGGCTTCCCCGAGACTCTGGCGACGCCCCCGACTCGAGCGGAGTAATCCCATGGCGACCGCGCCGAACCCGATCCACACTGCCAAGGCACCGCCCCTCGCCTCCGGCCGGCGACCGTTCCTCGGGCATCTCCTCGAATTGCGACGCGCGCCGATCGCGCTGATGCAGCGCGTGCACGACGAGTGCGGCGAGGTCGGCGAGATCCGCCTGGCCCACCACCCGGTGGTGATGCTCTACGGCGAGGAAGCCCAGCGCGCCTTCTTTCGCGCGCCCGACGAACAACTCGACCAGGCTTCGGCCTACCCCTTCATGACGCCGATCTTCGGCGAGGGAGTGGTCTTCGACGCCACCCCTGAACAGCGGAAACAAGCGCTGCGCAACCAGTCACTGCGCGACCAGCAGATGCGCGGCCACGCCGAGGGCATCGCCGCCGAGACCGAACGCATGATCGAAGGCTGGGGCGAGAGCGGCGAGGTCGACCTCGTCGACTTCTTCTCGGAACTAACCCTCTACACCTCGAGCGCTTGCCTGCTGGGCGCCGAGTTCCGAGCCGAGCTCACGCCGGACTTTGCCCGGTACTACCACGACCTCGAAGCCGGAACCGATGCCTTTGCCTACGTGAACCCGTACCTGCCGCTGCCGAGTTTCTGGCGCCGCGACCGCGCGCGCCGAAAGTTGGTGGAGGGCATCCAGGCAATCCTCGACCGGCGCAAGGCCGAGGGACGCGAGCCGCGCGATCTCGTGCAGGTGCTGACGAAGCTGCGCAACGCCGACGGCAGCCCCCGCTACAGCACCGACCAGATCACCGGGATGTTCATCTCGATGATGTTCGCGGGGCACCACACCACCTCCTCGACCGCCGCTTGGTGGCTGATCGAATTGCTGCGCCATCCCGAGGTGATGGGTGGGGTGGTTTCCGAGCTCGACGCGCTCTACGCCGACGGCCGCGACGTCTCGTACCACGCCCTGCGGGAAATGCCGCGCACCGAGGCCGCGATCAAGGAAGCGCTGCGCCTGCACCCCCCGCTCATCCTCTTGATGCGAAAGGTGCAGGAGGATTTCGAGTACAAAGGCTTCCGCGTCGAGGCGGGAAAGACGGTGGCGGTTTCGCCGGCGGTCTCGAACCGCATGCCGGAGTATTTCCCGGAGCCCGAGCGCTTTCTCCCCGAGCGCTACGCCCCCGGCCGCGAGGAGGACAAGCAGGGTTTCACCTGGCTCCCTTTCGGTGCCGGGCGCCACCGCTGCGTGGGCGCGGCCTTCGCCATGATGCAGTTGAAGGCAATCTTCAGCGTGCTCTTGCGGCGCTTCGAGTTCGAGCCCGCTCAGCCTGCCGAGAGCTATCGCAACGACCACTCGAAGATGGTGGTGCAGTTGGCGCGTCCCTGTCGCGTGCGATACCGCGAGCGACGGGCCGAGACGCGCGCCGCGAAGACCGCCGCGGGGGCCGCCGTCGGTGCAGCATCGGGCGCCGAGCGCATCGAGGTGGATTTTGACCTGTGCCAGGGCCACGGGGTCTGCGTTTCCGAGGCCCCCCTGCACTTCGGCCTCGACGAGGCGGCGCAGAAGGTGATGCTGTTGCGCTCCGACTCCGAGATCGACCCCGCCGACCGCGCTGCCGTCGAGGCAGCGGTGCGCTATTGCCCAGCCCGGGCGCTGGCGCTGGGCCGCGGGGCGCCCTCTTCCGCCAGTCCGACTCCGAGCAAGGCCGCCCCACCGCCCGAAAAAGGAACCTGAAATGCCCGCCTTTCCCCGCGAAGAACTCCAGCAGATGATCGACCGCTTCGTCGCCGCCAACGACCGCGCCGGCGAGACCGGCGATTGGGAGCCGCTCGGCGATTTCTACACCGAGGACGCTGTCTACTCCTGGAACATCGGTTCGAAGTGGGAGTTCCGCGCCGAGGGGCGCACCCAGATCCGCGACTGGGTCTTCGGCACCGAGATGGAGGGCCTCGGCAAGTGGACCTACCCCTACGTGCGCGTGCTGATCGACGACCAACAGGGTGAGGTGGTGGGCTTCTGGCGCCAGTTGGCCCCCCTCGAGCGGCCGGATGGCACGACCTACGAGATCCGCGGCACCGGCGGCTCGTGGTTTCGCTACGCCGGAAACTTCCAGTGGAGCTGGCAGCGCGACTTCTTCGACCACGCCAACGCCGGCGCCGTCTTCGGCGAGCTGATGCAGAACGGCCAACTCACCCCCGCCATGCAGGAGCGCATGAAGCAGGGCTCGCGCATGCCCGGCTGGGTGAAAGCCAGCGACTTCGACTGGTACCAGACGCTGGGCTAGCGCCGCTTCGACCGATCCGATCCCCCGCCCAGAACTCCAAAGAGATCCTCGACCTGTTCGAGCGAGCGCTGGGTGAGCGGCATCGGCAGGTCGTGCTCGGCGGCGACGTCGAGGGCGAGTTGCAGGTCCTTGCGGGCGAGTTCGGCAACGGCGGTGAAGCGCTCGCGGATCACGTCGAGTTCGGGGTGGGCGACGAGGGCGCTGCGCCCGGCCAGGAAGGCGCGGGCGTTGTCGTTCATGATCCAGCTGAGCACCTCGAGGAGCTTCTCGCGCGGGAGCCCCGCGGCGTCAGCCAGCTGCGCCGCCTCGAGGTAGCCGTGCCAGGCCTGGAACTGCACCAGGTTGTTACACAGTTTTGCGACCGCGCCGCTGCCGAGGGGACCACAGTGCGTGACCTCCGCGGCCGAGGTCTCGAAGACCGGCCGGCAGCGTGCCACCGCGGCGTCGCTGCCGCCCACCATGTAACGCAGTTGATGCTCGCTGGCGCGGTCGCGACCGCCGGTAACCTGCGCGTCGACCAACTCACAGCCCGCGGCCTCGGCATGCGCGCCGAGGCGGTGAACCAGCGCCGGGGAAACGGTTCCATGGATCGCCAGGATCGTTCCCGGCGCGGCGCCCGCCAGGACTTCCTCCACCACGGCCTCGGTCGCGGCGTCGTCGATCACGCAGATGCCCACCACCTCGGCGCGCTCGCCGACTTCCCGCGCACTCGCAGCGGCGTACGCACCGGCCGCGGCGACCTCGCGGGCGATTTCTGCGCGCAGGTCGAAGACCGAAACCTCAAAGGCGCCGCCGCACAGGTTGCGCGCCATGGGTTCGCCCATGTCACCGAGCCCAATGAATCCCACTCGTTCGACCATTCGCCCGCTCCTCTCCGCCTCGCGCGGTCGCTCTTTTGCTGCGACGGTAGATCATCTAGCTTAGCCGCAGCAGCGCCCCGGAGGGTTTCGTGACGTCCCCCCACGCCATCACCAACCTCGAGTTCGACCCCTACTCGTACGAGCAGGACGAGGACCCGTATCCGATCTACCGGCGCATGCGCGACGAGGCGCCGCTCTACTACAACCCGCGCCTCGATTTCTACGCCCTCACGCGCTTCGAGGATTGCCGCGCCGCCTTCATCGACTGGAAGACCTTCAGTTCCGCCCGGGGCACCGTGCTCGAACTGATGGACGTCGATTTCAAAAACACGCTGATCATCTTCATGGATCCGCCGCGCCAGACGGCCCTGCGGAACCTGGTCTCGAAGGTCTTCACGCCGCGGCGAATCGCCGCCCTCGAGCCCGAGATCCGGGCGATCGCCTGCGGCTATCTCGACCCCCTGCGCGAGACCCACGGCTGCGACATCGTGCGCGACTTCACCGCAAACCTGCCGATGGACGTGATCTCGACGCTGCTGGGGATCCCGCCCGAGGATCGCGATCACGTCCGCGAACTCTCCAACGCCGTGCTCCACCGCGAGCCCGGCAGCCCGCAGATCCCCCCGAGCGCTCTCGCGGCGATGCCAAAACTCCTGGCCTACTTCGAGTCGGCGCTGGCCGAGCGCCGAACGCGCCCGCGCGACGACATCATGACGCTGCTCTTGCAGGCCGAACTACGCGAACCCGACGGCGCCCTGCGGCGTCTGCGTGACGACGAACTCTGCTCGTTCTTCAACCTGCTCGCCACTGCCGGCAACGAGACCGTCACCAAGTTTCTCGCCACCGCCTTTCACTGCCTGGGCGAGTTTCCCGGCGAACGCCAGCGCCTGCTCGACGACCCGGCGCTGATCCCCAACGCCGTCGATGAAACCCTGCGCTACGACCCGCCCTCGCAATACCAGGGGAGGACGCTCAGCCGCACCGTCGAGATACACGGCGGCGTCATACCCGAGGGAGCGAAACTCCTGCTGATCAACGCCGCTTCAGGCCGCGACGAGCGCGCCTTCCCCGACCCCGACCGCTTCGACGTGGGGCGCCCCATCGAAAACCACGTGAACTTCGGCTGGGGCCAGCACATCTGCCTGGGGAAGAACCTGGCATTGCTCGAATCGCGCATCGCCATCGAGGAATTCTTGCAGCGCATCCCGCACTACGAAGTCGACCCCGAAGGCATCGAACGAATGCACTCGAGCAACGTGCGCGGCTTCAAGGGACTGCGGCTGCGCTACTGAGGGCCGCTGGTCGGGGTGGTGGGATTCGAACCCACGACGCTGAACCCCCAAAGTTCAGGCTCTAGCCACTGAGCTACACCCCGGCCGCAGGCAGGTTACCACCGAGACAGGGACGTTGTTGCTTTGTTGCTTTCCCGACCGGTGGCGCGGTGCCGCCGGTCGGCAAACCAACAACGTCCCTGTCTCGGTGGTAGCGTCATTCGGCGAAGTCGCGGAGATAGGGCAGCGCTGCGGCGGTGTCCTCGATCGCGGAACCGGCGGAGAGGAGCTGGGCGGTGGCGTCCCAGGTGCCGTCGAGGAGCTGGGTGCGGGTGCCCTCGGGCACGCCCGCCGTCATCACGCCCGCGCGCGAGGTGACCGTGCGGGCCTCGACGTCGACCCCTACTTCCTGGGTCGGGTCGAGTTCCACGCTGTCCATCAGCGCGTCGAGGTCCCGCTTGGCGAGGGTTACGCAGGGGAGCCCGAGGGCCGTGCAATTGCCCGCGAAGATCTCGGCGAAGGAACCGCCCACGAAGGCTCGGAAGCCCACCCGCAAGAGCGCCTGGGGTGCGTGCTCACGCGACGAGCCGCAGCCGAAGTTCTGTCCCACCACCAGGATCGCTGCATTCTGGTAACGCTCGGCGTCGAGGGGGTGATCGCCCTTCGCCGCCGCGCGATCGTCCTCAAAGGCGTGCTCGCCCATGCTGTCGAAGGTCACTTCCTTCATGTAGCGCGCCGGGATGATGCGGTCGGTGTCGATGTCGTCGCCGCGGATCACGCAGGCGCCTCCAGAAACCGAATCGATGCGTCGCTCGGCCATTACAGCACCTCCCGCAGGTCGACGACCTTCCCCTTGAGTGCCGCCGCCGCCACCATCGCCGGTGACATCAGCAGCGTGCGCCCCTGGGGCGAGCCCTGGCGTCCCTTGAAGTTGCGGTTGCTCGAAGACGCGCAGATCTCGTCGCCGGCGAGCTTGTCGGGATTCATCGCCAGGCACATCGAACAGCCCGGCTCGCGCCAATCGAAACCCGCCGCTCGGAAGACCTCGTCGAGGCCCTCGGCAATGGCCTGACGCGCTACTTCTTGCGAGCCCGGAACCACCAACGTGCGCACTCCCTTCGCTACGTGCCCGGTCTGGGCCACGCGCGCCGCCTCGCGCAGGTCGGAGAGCCGACCGTTGGTGCACGAGCCGATGAAGGCCACGCTAATCGGAGTGCCTGCGATCGGGTCGCCCCCCCCGAGCTTCATGTATTCGAGCGCTTCGGCGGCCGAAGCCTGCTGTGCCTCGGGCAATTCCGCGGGCCGCGGGATGTTTTCATCGACGCCCAGGTTCTGCCCGGGGTTGATGCCCCAGGTCACCGACGGCGCGATGGCGCTGCTGTCGAGTGCGACGACGTCGTCGTAGTGGGCCCCCGGATCGCTGGCCGTGCTGCGCCACCACTGGACCGCGCGCTCAAAGGCTTCGCCCTGGGGCGCCTTCGGCCTTCCGCGCAAGTAGTCGAAGGTGGTCTCGTCGGGGTTCACGTAGCCGCAGCGCGCGCCGCCTTCGACCGACATGTTGCAGACGGTCATGCGCTCTTCGAGGCTCATGGCCTCGATCGCCGGGCCCGCGTACTCGTAGGCGTAGCCCACCCCGCCATCGACCCCGAGCTTGCGAATGATCGACAGGATCACGTCCTTGGCGTAGACGCCGGTCGCGAGCTTGCCGCTCACGTCGATCCGCCGCACGCGCAGCGGCGCCAGCGCCAGGCACTGGCTTGCCAGTACGTCGCGCACCTGGCTTGTGCCGATGCCGAAGGCGATGGCCCCGAAGGCGCCATGGGTTGCCGTGTGGCTGTCGCCGCAGGCGATCGTCATGCCGGGTTGGGTGAGGCCCTGCTCCGGGCCGATCACGTGCACGATCCCCTGTTCGCCGCTGGCCGTGTCGAGCAGCCGGATCCCGTGCTCGCGACAGTTGCGCTCGAGTTCGCCCATCATCGCCTCGGCGAGTTCGTCCGAGAACGGACGCGCCTGCGAATCGGTCGGGATGATGTGATCGACGGTGGCGCAAGTGCGCTCGGGGAAGCGTACCGGCAACCCCAACTCGCGCAGCATCGCGAAGGCCTGGGGGCTCGTGACCTCGTGAACCAGGTGCAGGCCAACGAAGAGCTGGACCTGTCCGCCGGGCAGCTCGCGCACCCGGTGCGCGTCCCAGACCTTCTCGAAGAGTGTTCGCGGCTTCGGCATGACGGCGCAGCTTAGCATCGCTCCGAAGCGGGGGAGGAGCGGGGACGTTGTTGCTTTGTTGCTTTCCCGGCGGCCGGGAAAGCAACAACGTCCCCGCTCCTCCCCCGCTCTCCCCGTCTAGACGCCGTCGAAGTCGGGGTCGCGCTTTTCGAGGAAGGCGGCGATGCCTTCGTCGCGGTCGCGGCTGGCGAAGACCAGGCCAAAGGCATGTTGTTCGAGTGCGTGGGCGGTGCGCACGTCGGCACCCTGCCCTTCCTGCATCACGCGCTTCGCTGCGGCCACCGCCAGGGGACCGCGCTTCGCGACACTCTCGGCGGCTTCGAGCGCCGCGGGGAGCAGCGCTTCGGGCTCGAAGACGCGGTTCGCCAGCCCAATGCGCAGCGCCACGTCGGCGGGAATCGGCTCGCCTGTGAGCACCAACTCTTTCGCCCAGGCGATCCCCACCCGGCGCAGCAAGCGGCTGGTCCCACCAAAGCCGGGTATCAAGCCAAGCCCCACCTCGGGCTGGCCGAAACGCGCGGCGCCAGAGGCATAGATCCAATCGCAAGCGCAGGCCAGTTCGCAGCCACCACCCAGCGCAAAGCCGTTCACCGCGGCCAGCGTCGGAATCTCCAGCGCCTCGAGCGCCTCGAAGGTGGCGTGTCCCAGGCGACTGAAGCGCTCCGCCTCACCCGGGCTCATTTGCCCCATGGCGGCGATGTCCGCCCCCGCCGCGAAGGCGCGCCCCTCTCCCGTGAGCACCAACGCGCGTGCAGGCGTATCGGCCACCGCGTCGATGGCTTCGCCCAGGGCTTCGAGGGTGTCGACATCGAGGGCGTTCAGCGCCTTCGGTCGGTTCAAGGTGAGCACTGCGGCAGCGCCGCGGCGCTCGCTGCGTACGATCTCGTCCTGGGGCATGAGGTCTCCTCCCGCCGCGCAATCGGAGCGGCCGGGCCGTGGTAGCATCCGCCGGCGCCGACCGAAACCCGACGCAGGAGCCGCCCCGATGGAAGCCTCTCCCGACCGTTCGTCTCGCCTTGCACAGCTCGCCGCCGCGGTGGCTGCGGCTTCGCTGGTGCTGGTGATGATCGCCCTGCTCGGCGTGCAGGTCGACCTCTTCGCGCCGATGACCGCCTTCCTGTTTTTTGCGGTGGGCGCCCTTTTGGGCGGACTCCTCAGCCTGCTGCTCGGGCTCGTGGGTCTCTTTGTGACCCGCGGCGGCGGCGACCCACAGGGGGCGAAACGCGCCATCAGCGCCGGTGCCGTGGGACTGGCACTGCTGGTGGCAGTGGCCATCGGTGCCTCGGCCGGAAGCGGTGCCCCCGCGATCAACGACATCTCGACCGATCTCGACGACCCGCCGGCCCTCAACGCCGCGTCACGCGCCCCGGCCAATGCCGACCGCGACATGAGCTACCCGCCGGACTTCAAAGCGGTGGTGCGCGAGAGCTACCCCGACCTACAGACCACCGAACTCGACGTCCCCGCATCGGCGTGCTTCGAGCGCGCCCTCACCGTGGCTGCGGCCCTCGGCTGGCAGCTCGTCGAAAGAGACCCGGCTGCAGGCACTTTCGAGGCCGAAGACCGCAGCGCGTTCTTCCACTTTGTCGACGACATCGCGGTGCGGGTCCGCCCCAGCGGCAACGACTGCCGGGTCGACATGCGTTCAAAATCGCGCGACGGCAAGAGCGACCTCGGTGCCAATGCAAAGCGGATCCGCGCCTTCGGCGCCGCCCTCGAAGCCGCCGCACCCGCCAGCCGCTAGCAGCGCGAAGCCCTTCGTCCGATGTCGATCCAGCTCGTTCTCTTCGACCTCGGGGGCGTGCTGATCGAACTCGGCGGCGTCGAGGTTTTTCAGCGCATGATCGGGGCCGGCTCCGAAGCCGAGGTCTGGCGGCGCTGGTTGACTTCGAAGTGGGTGCGCGCCTACGAACGCGGGCAATGCGATCGCATGGCCTTCGCCGAGGGCATGATCGAGGAGAACGCCTTGCAAGTCGGCGCGGAGGAATTCCTCGAGACCTTTCGCAGTTGGCCCAGGGGGCTGCTGCCCGGAGCGGAAGCCCTCGTCTCGGAAATCGCCCCGGGCCTCCGGCGCGCCTGCCTCAGCAACACCAACGAGATGCACTGGAACGAGCAGGCAGACGCCGCCCGCGTCCGCGAACTCTTCGATCTCTGCTTCCCCTCGCACGAACTCGGACTGGTGAAGCCCGACCGCGAGATCTTCGAACACGTGCTGCGCGAAACCGGTCTTTCCGGCGACGGCGTCCTCTTCCTCGACGACAACGCACTCAACGTCGAAGGCGCGCAGGCCGCGGGCCTCGACGCCCACCTCGCTCTCGGGGTGGAAGGTGCGCGGACGATCCTGGCCGAAGCCGGGGTGCTGGCATGAGCGAGCCGCTCCTGGGGACGGAGCGTTGGCCGGTGCCTCCGGGCGCGCACGTCGAACGGCTCGAGATGCCCGACGGCACGGGGATCCGCGCCGTGCGCTGGACCCCCGAGGCGGCCACGCGCGGCACCGTCGTAGTGCTGAACGGCCGCACCGAATACCTCGAAAAGTACAACGAGACCCACGCCGCGCTGCTGGAGCGCGGCTTCGCGGTGGCGAGCTTCGACTGGCGCGGCCAGGGGCTCTCGGACCGCCCGCTCCCCGACCGCCTGAAGGGGCACGTCGCCCGTTTCGACTGCTACCTCGAAGACCTCGACCAACTTCAGGACGACTTCATCGTGCCGCACTGCCCGGCGCCCTTCACGATGCTGGCCCACTCGCTGGGTGGCAACCTCGGCTTGCGCGCCCTGGCTCGGCGCCCGGGTTTCTTCGAGCGCGCGATTCTCTCGGCTCCGATGTGGTGCGTGGGCGCGGGCCTTCGGATCCCCGGGCCGATGCGCGTGGGGCTCGCGGTGGCCCACGCGCTGGGCCTCGGCAAGTTGGCCCCGCCGCGTGGCAGCGGCCCGAACGATCCGCGCTTCGAACGCTTCGAGGAAAATGGTCTCACCTCGGATCCCGAGCGCTTCCTGGAAACTCGCGAGATGTTGCGCGCCGAACCGCGGCTGAGCCTCGGCTCGCCCACGATCGACTGGTTCCGCCTGGCGGTGGCCTCGATGGATCTCCTCTTCGAACCCGGCTGGCCCGAAGCCATCGAGACGCCGATCTGCATCTGCACGCCGGGGGCCGATCAGATCGTCTCACCGGCGGCCCAGGAAGCGCTAGCGTGCCGCCTCCCCCGCGCCGAACTCCACCGCTTCGAAGGCGCGCAGCACGAACTGCTGATCGAACGCGACGAATTTCGAAACGCCTTCTGGCAACGCTTCGATGCATTCTTCGGCGTGACCTAACCCCTGCGAGGATCCCCCATGCACCCTTCTACCTTGGGCTGGATCATCGCCGCCCTCTGCCTGCTGATCGCTGGCCCCACTGCGACCGCCCAGGAACTCGGCTTCGCCGAGACCGAAGAGCGCGAACGCTGCGCGCACTACGACTCGCTGCGCCAACCCTTCTTCGGCGACCTCCACGTGCACACCAGCCTCTCCTTCGATTCGTACATCTCGAGCCAGCGCAACACACCCGCCGACGCCTACCGCTACGCCCGGGGCGAGGCCATCGCGCTGCCCGACGAAGACGGCGAACCGAACGTCCGAGCGCAGATCCAACGCCCCCTCGACTTTGCGTCGATCACCGACCACGCGGAATACCTCGGGCCGGTCCGAATCTGCACCGGCGACCCCTGGAAGCTCGGCTACTGGTGGCCCCACTGCGTGATGACCCGCGCCTCGCACTTCTGGACCCAGCTACTAGCGGCCGCCTGGTGGACTTCGCTGGGAGGAATCAGCGGTGACGGCCATGATGACTCCTTCGCCTGCACACTCTCGGACTGCGAAAGCGCCGCCGACGATGCCTGGCGTGAGATCCAGGACACAGCGGAAGCCGCCTATGACCGTTCGGCGGAGTGCCGCTTCACGAGCTTCGTCGGCTACGAGTACACCGACGCGCCGGATGCGCGGAACCTGCACCGCAACGTGATCTTTCGCAACGCGAATGTCCCCGCGACGGCGACCTCGAGCTACGACACGGGCTCCAACAACTTCCCGGTGCTCTGGGAACGTCTCGACGCCGAGTGCCTCGAAGCGGGTACCGGCTGCGACGTGATCTCGATCCCGCATAACTCGAATCTTTCGGGCGGGTTGATGTTCCGCGATCCGCTGACCCCCGCCGAGGCAACCGACCGCTTGCGTTTCGAACCGGTGATCGAACTCACCCAGCACAAGGGCAGCTCGGAGTGTCGCTTCGACCGCCTTGCGGGGCGGGGCCTCGACACCCGCGACGAGCTCTGCGATTTCGAACAGGTGGTCACCGACAACCTGACGATGCTCGGGTCGGTCCACGGCGTGGTGCGCACCGAGCAGGCCGCCGCGGTCCCCCTCGACGCCTTCGGACGCCGCAACATGGTTCGCAATGCCTTGAAGGACGGCCTCGCCCTGGGCCAGACCAGCGGAATCAACCCCTTCCAGATGGGCTTTATCGGCAGCACCGACAGCCACTCGGCGACGCCCGGCTCCGCGGAGGAGGACAACTACGTCGGTCACCTCGGACGCCGCGACGCGGGCTATCGCAACGTGCAGGACCACTTCTTCTCGCACCCCGGCGGACACGCGGTGGTGTGGGCCGAGGAAAACTCTCGCGATTCGATCTTCGAGGCGATCCGGCGCAAGGAGACCTACGCCACCAGCGGCACGCGCCCGCTGGTGCGGTTCTTTGGCGGCAATCTTCCCTCGGACCTCTGCAACCAGGCAGACGCCGTCGCGCTGGCCTACGCCGCGGGCGTGCCCATGGGCGGAAACCTCGAGGGCAGTGCGTCGCAGGCCCCGCCGCGCTTCTACGTCAGCGCGGCGAAAGACCCCGGCCTTCCCGGCAACCCCGGCACCGACCTGCAGCGCATCCAGATCGTGAAGGGCTGGGTCGATGCCGACGGCGCAGTCTTCGAACGCGTCTTCGACGTGGCGGGCAATGCCGAAAACGGCGCCGGCGTCGACCCGGAAACTTGCGCGCGCATCGGGCGCGGCGCCGCTTCGCTGTGCGCGGTCTTCGAGGATCCGGGTTTCGACGCGAGCCAACCCGCCTTCTACTACGCCCGCGTGCTCGAGAACCCCACCTGCCGTTGGAGCACGCTGCAGTGCCGGGCCGCCGGGGTCAACCCCTTCTCCGACAGCTGCGGCGAGGAAGCCAGCGCCGCCACCACCGCCGCCCAGGCCCGCGGCGCCGAGGGCGACGTCTACGGGAAGTGCTGCCTCGACCCCGCCGCCGAGCCCTTCTATACCCCCGTGATCCAAGAACGCGCCTGGACCTCGCCGATCTGGGTCACCCCCAGCAGCGAGACCGCCGCCCGCTAGCCGAGGGTTTTGGCAGCGGTTTCTCGGGCCCAGCGGTAGTCGGCCTTGCCGCTGGGGGCGCGGGTGATCGCCTCCACCCGGACGATCTGCTTCGGCAGCTTGTACCCGGTGACAAAGCCCGCCGCGACTTCGCGCAGTTCAGCGTCGCTGGCAGCGGCTCCCTTGCGCAACTGCACCACCGCGGTCACCTGTTGGCCCCAGCGCTCGCTGGGAGTGCCCACCACCACGGCGTCGTAGACCGCGGGGTGGTGCTTCAGCGCCTGCTCCACTTCTTCCGCAAAGATCTTCTCGCCGCCCGAGTTGATCGTCATCGAGTCGCGCCCGAGCAGCGCGAAGCTTCCGTCCTCTTCGCCTTTGAAATAGTGGCAGCGGTCGCCGGGCACCGAGTAGCGCACACCATCGATCAGCGGAAAGGTGGCGGCGGACTTCTCCGGGTCTTTGTAGTAACCGAGGGGCACTCGACCGCTGCGCGCCAGCCAACCGACCTCGGGGTTTCCGGGCGCGACGATACGCGAGAAATCTTCCGACAAGATCACGTTGCCTTCGGCCATCTGGAAGCGACCGCTGGGAGCGGCCGGCGCTTCTCCGTCCCCCGCAGTCAACACCTGGTTTCCCTGGGAGCCGCTCTCCGAGGAGCCGAGGGCGTCGAGGATCCGCAGCCCCGGGATGCGCCGGACCAACTCGCTCTTCTTTCCGGCTGTCAGGATGGCGCCGCCGGTGCTGATCTGGCGCAGGCTCGAGAGGTCGTAGTCCTGCTTTGCGAGCTGATCGAGCAGCGGCACGGCGAAGGCATCGCCCACGATGGTCATCGCCTGTACCTGCTCGCGCTCGACCGTCGACCAGATGTCGTCGGGATCGAGGCGACGCGGCTGCCGCGGCACCACCACGGTGCCCCCCACGTGCCACATATTGAAGGCGGCCCAGTGGGCGGCGCCGTGCATGAAGGGCGGCGTCGGCAGCGCCCGCGGCCCCGCCCGCGCCTTGACCCGCTCGACCACACCTTCCAGTGTCTTGGGGGTCGCGCCCATCGAAAGCGCCGCGAGGTAGACATCCTCTTGCCGCCACAACACGCCCTTGGGCATTCCGGTCGTGCCGCCGGTGTAGAGGATGTAGAGGTCGTCCGGCGAGAGGCCAACGGGCGGCTCGGGGGTGGCTGCGGCCAGGGCGGCTTCGTAGTCGAGAGCGCCGGGAAGCAATGCGTTCCCAGACTCGTCGGCCACCTGCAACCAGACTCGGATCCCCGAGAGCTTCGGACGGATCGCCTCGAGGGTGGGGGCGAAACTCGCGTGGTAGACCACCGCACGCGCGTCGGCGTTGTCGAAGAGGTAGAGCAGCTCCTCTTCGACGTAGCGATAGTTGACATTGAAGGGCGCGCAGCGCGCCTTGAAGGCGCCGAGCATGCCCTCGAGATATTCGTTGCCGTTGTAGCAGTAGAGGGCGACATGGTCCTGCCCCGACTCGGACCCCCCGAGCCCGGCGCGCTCCTGCCGACAGCCGAGGCCGTGCTCGCGCAGCACCGCCGCCAGTCGTCGGCTGCGGTCGTTGGTCTCGCGCCACGTGAAGCGCCGGTCTCCGACCACCAGGCATTCGCGCTCGGGGATCGCCTCGGCGATGGCTTCGTGAATGACGGCGAGGTTCAGCAAGCAGGTTCTCCGGCAACGCGGCGCCCGGAGGCTGCCCCGCCTGGGAGTCGACTGCAAGCGCCCGCGAAGCGGAGGTGGACGCGCTCTTCGAATGGACGCCCGGGGCGCTCTCGCCGACGCAGCGACGCCCTTGCCCTCGGAGGCTGCGTCGGAGACCACCTGCGCGGGTTCGGGTGGGCCCCAGGCTTCGCCCCCCGGCACCGCGATGGCTCGCGTGGGGAGTGAGTCTGTGCGGTGGTTTCCTAGAAACTCCGGCAGAGGCGCACGGCGCCGCGCAACGCCCAG
>Ga0209554_1002059_pt1 | contig 14471 bp, 9 predicted proteins | sample MarorgKNORR_S2LV_5_FD_188221 | JGI IMG/M metagenome (GOLD analysis project Ga0209554, IMG submission 188221) | Marine microbial communities from the Southern Atlantic Ocean, analyzing organic carbon cycling - Bottom_A/KNORR_S2/LV (SPAdes) (version 2) | ecosystem: Environmental > Aquatic > Marine...
CCATCGAGATCCTGCCGGGCGGCCTGACCAACTGGACAGGGTATCCACAGCCCGTGGTGTTCATCGGCATTCTGTCCCTGGCTGCGGCCGGCTACGGCGCGTATCGGTGGCGAGGGCTGGTCGAAGAGGCGCTCCTGTGGAGCCAGCTATGCGTCCTGGTGGCGATTCACCCGGCGATCGGGAGCCCGGACGACTCGCTTTTCCTCATGGCGGGTGGCGTGGTGCTTGCGCTCGCCGTGCTCGAGACATCGTACGCGATGGCGTACCGGGACGATCTCACCGCTCTGCCGGCCCGGAGGGCGCTGATGCGCGACCTCGAAACGATCGGCGGGACGTATTCCGTGGCGATGGTCGATATCGACCACTTCAAGAAGTTCAACGACAAGCACGGTCACGACGTCGGTGACCAGGTCCTGAGGCTCACAGCGGGACACCTCGCCAAGACCAAGGGCCGCGGTAAAGCGTACCGGTATGGCGGCGAGGAATTCAGGATCCTATTTCCGGGTCGCTTGCGGGATGACACGCTCGAACACTTGGAGGAGACCCGGGCCGCGGTCGAGGCCGGGACCTTCTCACTGCGAAGCTGGAACCGCCCGCTCGAGAAGCCCGCGGGCGCCGCGATAGAGCGCGCCAAGGCCCCCAAGAATCTTTCGGTCACGATCAGCATCGGCGTGGCCGACTCCAGCGATTCGGACGCGACACCCGAGTCGGTCCTCAAGAAGGCGGACAAAGCGTTGTACCGCGCCAAGAAGAAGGGGCGAAACCGCATCGCGAAGTGACGACGGGCGCGGGCTGTGCGGCCGGCCGGCGCCGCGCGTCGGCCAGCCGCCGTAAGCTCGTTAGGCCGGAATGCCCCTCTTAGCGATCCGGTCCATCACGTCCACGAACCGATCCAGCTCGGGTAGCGTCGTGTACACGCTCGGGCTGACACGGAGTCCCGTGAACTCGGCGTGGTTGATGGCCACGGAGATGATCCGATGGTCGTTCCACAGGTGGTCGCGCACGTCGTTCGTCGCGACGCCTTCGATCTCCACACACGCGATGCCGCAGGCAAGTCCGGGCGTGAGGCTCGTATGCAGGCGTACGTTGTCGTTTTCGAGAAGCTTCTCGGCCCAGTAGTTCCTGAGATACACCAGGCGCTCGTCCTTCCGCTTGGGCCCGATGCCCTGGTGGAACGTGAGCGCCTCACCGATCGCGAGGTAGTTCGCCGCAGGGTGGGTCCCGATCTCCTCGAACTTGCGGATGTCGGAGTCCATGCGTTCTGGGGCCGCCATGAGCGGGTAGATCTCAGGAATCTTCTCCCGGCGCACGTAGAGCAGACCCGTGCCGTGCGGGGCGAAGAGCCACTTGTGCAGGCTGGCCGAGTAGTTGTCGACGTCCAGCTCGGCGAGCGAGAAGTCGAAGTGGGCCAACGCGTGGGCACCGTCGATGATGAGCGGAATCCCGTGCCTGCGGGCAACGGCGTTCAGCTCGGTCATCGGCAGGATCTGACCGGTGAGGTTGATCATGTGGCACGCCAACAGCGCTTTCGTGTTCGGAGTGATCGCCTCCTCGTAGAGGCGCACGACCTCCATCGGGTCCTCCGCCGGCACCGGGATCTTGATCTGCTTCAAGACGATGCCTTCCCGCCTGGCGCGCTGCCGGAAGGTGGTGATCATCCGGCCGTAGTCCTGGGTGGTCGTGAGAACCTCATCCCCACGGTGCAGGTCGATGCCGAGCTGCATCGTCTGGAGACTCTCCGACGCATTGCGCGTAAAGGCGATCTCCTCGGCATCCACGCCCCACTGCCTCGCGATCCGATCACGCACGCCTTCTCGCTGAGGCTCGAGGATCTGCCACATGGTGTACGTCGGAGCCAGGTTCGAGAAGTCGAGGTGCCGTTTCATGGCATCCTGGACGAGCGCAGGCGCAGGCGACACACCGCCGTTGTTCAGGTTGACGAGGCTGCGATCCACTGTGAACGCCTGAGCGACCTCGAACCAGAAGTCCTCGTCCGCCGCGATCTGGGCCGGCGTACCCACGTGTCGCCCGAGATTGCTGGCGATGTCGTGCGCAGAAGCGCGCAGTTCGGTGGGGCGGAGCGGGACTCCGAGCGCTGCGGCCGCGGCGGGAAGCGACATGGTGCCCAAGAAACGGCGACGACTCTGCATTGGATCCTCCAGGGACGCGAAACCGACTGGCCCAGGATAGGCAGAGCCAGCACCGCTGTCCAACCCTGTGAATAGCCTCCTACGGTTCAACCATCACGTTAAGTTACGTGTCCCCTGACATGGCTGAACAGGCGTTCTCGGGCCGGAACAATCCAGCTCCACGACCATACAGATGGCGAACCTCGCCGAGTACCAACCCAACACGGGCTAAATGCGAATCCTTCGTCTGAGTCTGCTCACGCTGTTCGTCGCGGTCCCGCTGTCTGCCTTTGCGCAGGATACGCTGCGAGTGGATTCGACCCGGGTCGCTCGAGAGTACGACCTCGCCGGCCTCCTCATCAGCGTCGCCCGGCCCGCGTTGACCACCGGGGGGGCGAGCGCGGTCGTCCTGAGGCTCGACTCGCTCGGAACGATTCCCGCTCCGACGATGGAGGACGTCCTCCGCACGATGCCGCTCATCGTCGTTCGGCAGAACAGCCGGGGTGAGGCCCAGCCCGCCCTTCGAGGATCCGAGGAGAGACAGATCGGGGTCTTCATGGACGGCGTGCCGTTGACGGTGGGGTGGGACCACCGAACCGACATGTCGATCATCCCGTTGACGGCCGCCCGAAGCATCAGGCTCGTGAGGGGGCTCTCCTCGGTGCTCTACGGCCCCAACACCCTCGGAGGTGTCATCGAGATCGACGTCGCGCGCGTCCCGGAGCGGGTGGACCGGGTTGACCCGATGACGCTCGGATTCGCGCTCGACGAGACCGGCGGCTCGAACGTGTCGGTTGGGGCAGGGCGACTCTACGGCGACGACAACCAGTGGCTCGTCCGGGCCGGGGGGGGATTCCAACACAGAAACGGCGTCACGATCCCTGGGGGGGTGTCCGACGACCCCTCTGTACGGTCGCAGTTTCTATCGAATGCCGATGGCCGCCGGCTGAACAGCGACGTCCGACGGTCAGACGCCTTCTTCGCCGCGCGCTATCGCAACGACAGGGGGAATTGGGCGTCGCTCGCCACTTCCGCCTACGACGTCGCGCGCGGGGTCCCTCCGGAGACTCATCAGGACGGCCCCAGACTCTGGCGCTACCCGGACCAGAGGCGCCTGTTCACGGCGTTCTCGGCCGGCACCGGCACGCGGTCGACCGTGGCAGGGCGGGGCGACATCGAATTCAGCTTCGGATACGACGCGGGATCGACCCGCATCGACCAGTACGCCACCGGTGTGTTTGAGACGGTCGTCGGACGGGAAGAAGCAGACGACCGCACATTGACGCTGCGATTGGTGGGAGAGCACACCGTGGCGGCCCGTGGCGAGCTCCGGACCGCCTGGACATACGCCGACGTATCGCACGACGAAGTCCTCACGCCGGGCGGGCCGAACAGCTACCGGCAGCGGCTATGGAGCTTCGGTGTCGAGTCGGAATGGAGGCTCGGGGCGAGAGAGGTGACACGCATATCGCTCGGTGCGGTCGCAGACGGCAGTGACACGCCTGAGACCGGAGACAAGCCTCGGCTGGATGGCTTGACGGATTACGGGTTCCGGGTCGGCATAACCTCGCTTACGGCTCCCGGCCTACTCCTACACGCTGGGGTGAGTCGGCGTGCGCGGTTCCCGTCGCTCCGTGAGCTCTATTCGGGGGCGTTGGGTCGATTTGAACCCAATCCCGACCTCACACCCGAATCCCTATGGGGCGCCGAGGGAGGGTTCACGCTCGAGCGGGGCGCGGCCCAACTCCAGATCGTGGGGTTCCACCAGCGCCTGCAGGACGCGATAGCACGGACGTCATTTACGAACGCCGAGGGCAACCGACTGTTCAAGAGGGTGAATCGCGATGAGATCCGGAGCACCGGGCTCGAGGTGCTCGCAGTTGGCACGCTCGGCCACACGACGTTCTCGACCGACCTCACGCTTCAGGACGTCAACGGCATCGGGTCAGGCGGGGAGGACATCGAGTTGGAATACAAGCCCAAGGCCTTTGGGAAGATCGGGTTCGAGAGACCGCTCGGTTGGGGCTTCCGGGGTTCGGGCGACGCTCGCTTCGTCAGCGGCCAGATGTGTGAGAATCCGGAGTCCGGCGGCCTCCAACCGCTCGATGCTCACGGCCTCGTGGACTTCTCGCTCCGACGAATCTTCCGGATTCGTTCAGGCGGGGCGATGAGCCGGGTCGATGCATCCCTCGCCATGCGAAACGCGTCCGACGCCTCCGCCTACGACCAGTGCGGGCTTCCGCAGCCCGGGCGCACGCTGCAACTGCAGTTCCGTCTCTGGTAGGTGGACGGCCCCGAGCCTTCTGATGACATTCGTCAACGGAACGGCCCCCGCAGTCCACCATGCATCAAATGATTCGGATCACCTTCCTGGGAACGGCGGCGTCGCGCCCAACGGTGGGTCGCAACGTGAGCGGCATCGCCGTCCAGCGTGAGGGTGACCAGTTCCTGTTCGACTGCGGTGAGGGCACCCAGCGACAGATGATGCGCTACGGCACCGGTTTCGCGATCCAGGCGGTGTTCCTCACGCATGTTCACGCGGACCACTTTCTCGGTGTGACCGGCCTCGTACGTACCATGGCGCTCCAGGGCCGCACTGATCCGATCCGCCTTTACGGGCCGAAGGGCTCGGGCCAAATCATCCGCAATGCGGTGCATCTGGGCTCGGACCGGGTCAGCTTTCCGGTAGATATCGTCGAGGTAGTGCCGGGCGACGGGTATGACGGCGACGGCTACCGCATCGTCTCGTTCCCCGTCGAACACAACACTCACGCCACAGGGTGGGCATTGGTCGAGGAGGATCGACTCGGTCGGTTCGATGTGGACCGAGCGCGCGAGCTGGGCGTGCCCGACGGTCCCATGTTCGGACAGCTTCACCGGGGTGAGGACATCGAAGTCGACGGCGTCCAGATCAAGGCCGCCGACCTGGTGGGGCCACGGAGGCCCGGCCGAACGGTTGTCTATACCGGCGATACGCGACCTGCGCGCTCGACGGTGGAGCGAGCCCTCGATGCAGACGTCCTGATTCATGAGGCGACATTCGGAGAAGAGGAGCGGGACCGGGCACGCGAGACCTATCACAGCACCGCCGCCGGCGCGGCCGAGATCGCACTCGAAGCCAAGGTGGGGCAGTTGATCCTCACTCATCTCTCTGCTCGATACGCCGATGACTCACAACCACTCCGAGACGAGGCGACCGTCATCTTCCCGAAGACGCGCATCGCTCGCGATGGCCTGTCGTTCGAGGTGGCGCACCGTGACGACGCAGACGCGTCGGACGTGTCGGAGGGATCGCAGTCATGAGCGCCCTCATACCACGCCGCGCGGGCGGTGAGGATCCGGAGCGCGCGCACTCGGAGCTTCAGCAGCGGCCTCTGAGTCAGGCGGAGTACCGGGGCCCTCTGGGAGGTCCGCGCGGCGCAGTGGCGCGCGCGCGAGCTCGCCGAGGAGCTCTTTGGCTCCGTGGGCCACATGGCCCTCATCGGAATCGCGGGGAAGGGGCATCCGCGAGGACTCCTGCATATGGAAGTGCCCTTCGAGAGCCTCGGCGCATCGCCTCATCGAATCACGGTTCATGTCGGCGGCCGCGCGAGATCCCATCCTCACCCAGGTGCCCCTGGTGTACGTCATGGGCCCCGCAAGCGAGTGAATGTGGAATTCGAGCGCATCGCGGTCCTCGGACTCGGGGTCATGGGGGGGTCGCTTGTCCGTGCGCTGGCCTCCCATGCCCGCCCATCCGTCGTCACCGGATGGTCGCCCGACCCTTCGGAGCGCCATGCGGCCGTCGCGGAGGGCGTCGTTTCCGCCGCGCCGGATCAATGGCCGGATGCCGTCGCCGACGTCGACCTGGTGGTGCTGGCGATGCCATTGGTCGCGACGTGTGAGCTGTTGGGTGAGGTGGGGGCCGCAGCCCCCCCCCGATTCGGTCCTGATGGATCTCGCGAGCCTGAAGGCGCCGGTCGCCGACGCGGCTCATGCCGCGGGTTTGTCCGCGCGGTGGGTTGGCTGCCACCCGATGGCGGGCAGTGAACAGTCGGGATTCGGCGCGTCGGCTCCTGGGCTGTTTAAGGGTGTCCGTGTCTGGCTGGTGGGTCACCCGGATGCCGAAGACGCGATGACCGTAGCCGCCGACCTGTGGACCGATCTGGGAGCGATGCCCGAACGCATCGAGGCGGGTCGTCACGACCGACTCATGGCGCTCGCGAGTCAACTCCCTCAGCTGGCGTCGACCGCCCTCGTAGGAGTGCTCGCCGACCAGGGCATCGATCCAAAACAGCTCGGACCCGGCGGCCGCGACATGACTCGGCTCGCGGGAAGTAGCCCCGGGATGTGGCTCGACCTCCTGGCGCACGCGCCGGCGGAGCTCGTCGACGGCCTTCGGAGGCTCTCGGCGGACGTGTCGGAGCTGGCCGACGACATCGAGGGCGGCCTGCTCGATCGCGTATCCGATCGCCTCGAACGAGGGCGCACATGGCGCCGAGACCCATGAGAATCAGAGTCCCAGGAGACAAGTCTCTCACGCAGCGTGCACTGATCCTCGCATCATTGGCCGAGGGGGAGAGCCGCCTCAAAGGCCTCCTTCACGGAGGTGATGCGCAGTCGACCGCTCAGGCGCTAAGAGATCTTGGCGCCGAGATCCCCCCGATCCCGGAGGACGGGTCTGAAGTGCGCGTCGTCGGCCTCGGCCTGCACGGTCTGCGTGCCCCCGAAGACGCGCTCGACCTCGGAAATAGCGGCACCGGCGCCCGTCTGCTCCTCGGCGTGCTCGCGGGAAGCGACCTGTCGGCCACGCTCGACGGCGACTCGTCTCTCCGCAGCCGCCCCATGGCCCGGGTGACCTCGCCGCTCGAGGCCATGGGCGCGCGCTTCGAGCATCCGCTGGAGGAGGGGCGGTTGCCGGTCACGGTGCACGGTTCGTCTCAGCTGGCTGCGATCGACTGGAGGAGCCCGGTCGCCAGCGCACAGGTCAAAAGCGCGATCCTGCTGGCGGGCCTGACGGGCGGCGCGTTCACGATGGTCACCGAGCCCAGACGATCTCGTGACCACACGGAGCGCCTCTTCAACGCGCTCGGTGCTTCTGTTGTATCTCATGCCACCGAGGGCGGATGGCGGGTCGAGCTCCGGGATCCCCCCGAACGGATCGCACCGCTCGACTTCGAGCCACCCGGTGACATCTCCTCGGCGGCGTTCGTGCTCGCTCTCGCCGCCGCGGGTGGATCGCCGGGCGCCGTAACCGTCGAGCGCGTCGGGCTCAACCCGACCCGCACTGCGGTCCTCGATGTCCTGGCCCGCATGGGGGCCCTGGTCGAGATCGACCAGACCTCGGGCGACGACGAACCCGAGCCGTTTGGAGACGTGACAGTCAGCCCGTCCACGTTGACCGCGACCTCAATCGGAGCCGATGAGGTCCCGCGACTGATCGACGAGTTGCCCCTCATCGCCGCGCTGGGCGCCCGAGCCCGGGGCGTGACCCGGATCACCGGGGCCGAGGAGTTGCGGGCCAAGGAGTCCGACCGGATCAGCGCGGTGGCGGCGAACTTGCGCAGCCTCGGTGTCGAGGTGGAAGAGCTGCCCGACGGATTGGCGGTCGAGGGGACGGGACGCCCCCTGCGTGGCAAGGTCCGCACATGGCACGATCATCGAATCGGCATGGCCTTCAGCGTGCTCGCCGCGTTGGACGGGAACGACATCGAGATCGATCACCCGAGCGTTTCGGACGTGAGCTTCCCGGGCTTTCGCGAACTCGTGCACAGAATCACCAGAGGGCGGGCTTCGTGAGAGAAGGCCCCATCGTGACGCTGGACGGACCGGCCGGGTCGGGCAAATCGAGCACGGCCATCGCTGTCGCCCGTCGCCTCGGCTTCCGTCATCTGGACTCGGGTGCACTCTATCGGGCACTGACGTTGGCTCTGCTCCGCTCGGGGAAGGATCCGTCGGCCTGGTCCGACCTCAGCGAGACGGAGCTCCTCAGGCTCGAGGTCGATATCGAGCCGGCTGGCGACGGGTTCACTGTGCTGGTCGGTGGCTCGACCGTGCAGGAAGAGCTCCGCGGCGCCCAGGTCACACGCCTCGTCCCGGAAGTCGCCCGACTGCCTGCGGTGCGCGGAAGCCTCATGGCGCTGCAACGCCGGGCTGGAGCCGAGGGCCGGCTCGTCGCCGACGGGCGAGACATGGGCACGGTGGTCTTCCCAGACGCAGAGGTGAAGGTGTTCGTGGTAGCGGACGTCGACGAGCGCGCCAGGCGGCGCCTGAAGGAGCAGGGCGGATCGACGCACGATTCCGAGGAAGTGGCCCGGCAGGCGGACGCGTTGGGCGCGCGAGATAAGGCCGACTCGGAACGGGAGATATCGCCCCTCAAGCGCGCGGACGACGCGCACGATCTCGACACGACGAGCCTCAGCTTCGATGAACAAGTGGAGGTGGTGGTCGACCTGGTCCATCGGTTGACGCTTCCGTAGGCCGCACCTAGCTTTCGTGGCTCAGAATCAGCGCTTTCTCTGGCTCTGAGACACACCTTTGAAAGGCGAGATATGCGGCACGAGGTCGCAGCTTCTCACCTTTCGTCACTTCACATTCAGCCCGGACTCGTCCCCCGAGTGCCGGCCCTGCGCCTCGCGCCTCTGCGCGAAGAGCGAACGGGATGATTATGACCGATACCGAGAGCCCTAACCCCGAAGTCGAGTCGGATGCCGCTGCCGCTGCACCCGATGACCCCGAAACGAGCCCCAGCGAAGGCGAAGTGCCCGAGTTGGCCGAAGGCGAAGAAGTCATCGTCGATGCTCTGACGGGGGAAGTGACCACGCTGTCCGCCGAAGAGGCCGCCGCAGAAGAAGAAGAGGACGCCGCGGCCGCGGTCGCGACCATAGAAGTGCCTGAAGGCATTTCACCCGAACTCTTCAATGATCCGTACGGCGAGGAGCAACTCTCGACCTCCAAGGAGGAGTTCGAAGCCCTTCTCTCCGAGTTCAGCGCGGATTTCCAGGAGTTCCGGGAAGGCGAGATCGTCAACGCGAGCGTACTGCGCGTGACCGACACGGTTGTGATCCTCGAGTTCGGGTTCAAGAGTGAGGGCGCGGTCGCTCTCGACGAATTCAAGGATCCGCCCGTCGAAGGGGAACAGGTCGAAGTCCTCCTCGAGAGCCTCGAGGACGACGATGGCGTCGTGGTCCTGTCGAAGAAGAAGGCCGACTTCCTGCGTGTGTGGGAGAAGATCCGCGAGGCGCACGATGCGGACCGTCCGGTTAAGGGAACGCTGGTTCGCAAGATCAAGGGCGGCGTGACCGTCGACCTCATGGGTGTCGACGCGTTCCTGCCGGGCTCTCAGATCGCTCTACGCAGGGTCCCGAACATCGAGGACCTCATCGGCGAGGTCTACAAGTTCAAGATCATCAAGCTCAACAAGCGGCGCCGGAACATCGTCGTGTCGCGCCGCGTGATTCTCGAGGCGGAGCGCGAGAAGAAGCGCGAGACGCTAGTGAAGGAGCTGCTCGTGGGCCAGGTCCGAGAGGGTCAGGTCAAGAACATCACCGACTTCGGTGCGTTCATCGACCTCGGCGGACTCGACGGCCTGCTCCATATCACCGACATGTCGTGGGGCCGAGTTGGACACCCCTCGGAGGTCGTCGACATTGGCTCCGCGATCGACGTGAAGGTTCTGGACATCGATTGGAACCGTGAGCGGATCTCGCTGGGGCTCAAGCAGCTCTTGCCGTATCCCTGGACCGACATCGACAAGAAGTACCCGGTCGGTTCCAGAGTCCGGGGCAAGGTCGTGTCGATCACGAACTACGGCGCCTTCGTCGAGCTCGAAAAGGGTGTCGAGGGCCTCGTGCACATCTCGGAGATGTCGTGGACGCGTAACGTCCGGCACCCCTCCAAGGTTGTGGCCATCGGTGAAGAGATCGAAGTGGTTGTGCTCAAGGTCGATCCGAACGACGAGAAGATCTCTCTCGGCATGAAGCAGATCGAGGAAGATCCGTGGCTCGCGCTGCCGGTGAAGTACCCGACCGGCACGGAGCTGGACGGGACCGTCCGCAACCTCACGTCCTTCGGCGCGTTCGTGGAAATCGAGCCTGGGATCGACGGGCTCGTCCACGTATCGGATATGAGCTGGACAAAGCGTGTCGAACACCCCTCGGAGATCGTTCAGAAGGGCGCGGACATCAAGGTCATGGTGCTCGATGTCGATTCCGAGAACAAACGCATTTCGCTCGGAATCAAGCAGCTCACGGACGATCCGTGGCCAGCGCTCTCCGAGCGCCTCTCCGCCGGGGTCGAGCTCGATGGGAAGGTCGTCCGCGTTCAGGAAAAGGGCGTGGTCGTAGATCTGGGCGACGATGTCGAAGGCTTCGTACCCGCGGGGAACTCCGGCATCGAAGATCCGGGGAAGCTCGAGGAGTACTACGGGCCCGGTGACCCTGTCAGCCTGCGTGTGCTCGAATCCGATGCTGCCAACCGGCGTATCGTTCTCGAGGTCACCGAAACGCCCGACCGGAAGCCTCAGGAGGAGATCGAGGCCGCCCGGGCCGCAGCCATAGAAGCGGAGGCTGCGAAGGCCGAAGCCGAGGGTGGGCCTGACGACGACTTGCGAACGCCCCCGAGCTACAGCGATCCGAAGAAGGATGAAAAGCCGGATGACGCCGAAGCCAGTGAGGGTCTGCAGCCGGCAGCAGCTGCGGAAGCCGAAGCCGAGACCGACGCGGGAGACGCTGAGGCCGACGGCGACGAGGCCAAGGCCGAAGAGGAAGGGGATGCCGCCGAGGCTGAAGCTGAGGAAGAGGTAGAGGCCGACGCGGAATCCGAGCCGGAAGCCGACGCCGATGACGCCGAGGAAGAGGCGGAAGCCGAGTCAGACGCTGATGCTGGCGACGGCGAGGAATCGTCAGAAGTCGGAGATGAGGGCGGGGACGACGCGGAGGCCGAGGAGGATGACGAGGCCAAGAAGGAGGCCGCGGCCGGAGAGGACGCGTAACGATGTCTTTGACCCAACCGCTCGGGGACCCCGAGTGGCGCACACTTCCGGAATGCACTTGAGGATCTGGTCCCGCAGCGCCCGGACGCATCGTGCGTCCGGGCGCTCGCTTTGCCTCGTGACACTACTCGCGGGCTGCCAACTCGCGGGCGGGGGGACTCCGAGCGCGCCTCCACCCGAGGCGGGCCCTCGGGACCCGGTCTTGGAGCAGGGGCCGATCTCCCGCGCCGGAGAGGCCCAGTCGGCACGGCTCTTCCGCCAGGCCGAAGAGGCCTTCGCGGCCGGACGGCTCGGGGAAGCGCAGGAGCTGACGGGTCGAATCATCGAGCAGTATCCCACCGCTCCGGTTTCTGGGCGCGCCTTGCTGCTCAACGCCCGCACCGCGAGAGACATGGGTAGGGCTGCGGACGCGGATGCAGCCGCCGAACGGTACATCGGGCTTCTCGAGCCCTTCGATGACAGGGTCACCGAGGCGCGACTCCTTCAGGCGGAGGCCTTCGTGGAGGACCCCGCGGCGAGGCTCGACAGACTCCTTCGCATCCCTGAGTCGGCCCCCGCGGGCCAACTGACGCGCGCGACTCATCTCGCGAGAGAAGCCGTCGCGGAGCTGTCCCCGGACGAGCTGGACACGGTGAGGCGCGGCGTCGCCTCCGACGCGGTTCTGATGTGGATCGCCGACGTCAGGGCGGGCACTCAGGCGCTCGAGGCCGGCGAGGAGCAACGGGCCGCCCAACTCGGCCGACGCGCGCTCGCCGGTGGAGCCGCGGGGCAGGATTCGGTCATCGCCGAGGGCCTGCTCCGAGGACTGCTTCCGGGCGGCGCGCGCCGAGTGACCACCATCGAGATCGCGACAGTGCTCCCTATGGGTGGTCCTCCGGTTCTCGCCGACTTCGCGGAACTCATTGCCGAGGGCATCGAGGTCGCCGCCGCGGTCGTGCTGGGTGACCGCTTCGATGTAGAAATCATCGCTCGCGACGACGAAGGCGATGTCGGCATGGCGGCGAGCTTGGTCGCCGAGCTCGAGGGCTCTCGCGTGGTCGGGGCGATCGGCTTCCTGGAGGAGCTGACGCTCGAGGCAGGTGGACAGGTGAGGCGGCGGGGCCTCCCTCTGGTATCTCCCACGGCACGCAGCGCGTCACGCGCAGGGGAGGGGGTCTACTCCTTGGAAGGGCCGGATCCGGCGGCAGCTGTAAAGATGGCTCAGTACGCTGCCGACCAGGGGTATCTGCGCGTGGCGATCGTCCACTCGCAGGCCTTGGAGTCCCGGCTCGAGGCCGACGCTTTCGAGGCCGCGATGGGCAGGTTGGGCGTGCCCGTGGTGGGCCGCTACGCATATGAGACCGACGCGGCCTTCTTCGGCGACGAGATCGAAGGCGCCCAGAGGGACCTTCGAGCCGCGGAGATCGCCGCGCTTGGGCTCACGGAGGACGACACACTCCACGCTGAGCTACTCGAGCCTGTAGCGCTCTTCCTTCCGATCCCGGTGGAAGACGTGGAGCTCGTCGCGCCGCAGATCATCCACTTCGGTCTGGATACCCTCGCGATCGACATCATCGGGACCTCCGGGTGGACCGATCCGCAGGTGCTCTTGAGCATCGACACACGGCACACTACGGGAGTGGTCGCGACCGCCCCGGTCGGACAGGAAGCCGGATCGGACGGTCGGCTGGCATTCCAAGAGGCGTACGAGGAGCACTTTCAAAGGACCTTGGTCAGCCCCGTGCCTGCGGTGGGATACGACGCCGCGCTTCTGTTGCTCGAGGGGTTACGCGGTGGCGCACGCTCCCCGGCGCAGGTCCGCGCTGCGATGGAACGGCTGCGCGACATCGAGGGTGCGACCGGGATCTTCTCCGTCACAGACGGACGCGTGGTTCGGCTGACCGAGGTGGTCTATATCGACGAGGGCTTCCTCGTCCCGATCGGTTGACCTCGAGACACTAGTGTCGATTCACGAGAAACTCGAGCGGCTCGAGCAGCTCGGTCGAGAGGCGGAAAAGGGTGGGGGAGAAGAACGCCTCGCTACCCAGCATGAGCGAGGGAAGCTCTCCGCTCGCGAACGCCTGGACCTCCTGCTCGACGAGTCATCCTTCGTAGAGCTCGACCGCTTCGTCACCCACCGTTCGACCGATTTCGGCCTGGAAGACAAGAAGATCCTCGGAGACGGCGTCGTGACCGGGTACGGTACCGTGCATGGGCGCCTCGTCTACGTGTTCAGTCAGGATTTCACGGTGTTCGGGGGTTCGCTCTCAGAGGCGCACGCAGAAAAGATCGTCAAAGTGCAGGACATGGCGCTCAAGAACGGCGCGCCTCTCATCGGGCTCAACGATTCAGGCGGAGCTCGCATCCAGGAAGGCGTGGTGAGCCTGGGGGGTTACGCCGACATCTTCCTTAGGAATACCCTGGCGTCTGGGGTCATCCCGCAAATCAGCGTGATCCTGGGCCCGTGCGCGGGGGGTGCCGTCTATTCGCCGGCAATCACCGACTTCGTTCACATGGTTCGCGGAACGAGCTTCATGTTCGTGACCGGGCCCAATGTGGTGAAGACCGTCACGCATGAAGACATCGACATGGAGGGGCTCGGCGGGGCAGACGTGCACGCCTCGACGTCCGGGGTGGCACACTTCGCCCACGATTCCGAACCCGAGTGCCTGGCGTCGGTCCGGGAGCTGGTTCGGTATCTGCCCCAGAACAATACGGAGCTCCCACCGGCCCGCGAGAGCGACGACCCGCACGATCGGCGTGACGAGAAATTACTAGAAGTAGTTCCGGATAACCCCAATCAACCCTACGACATGCGCGATGTAATACGGCACGTTGTGGACGGGGGGGACTTCTATGAAGTCCACGCGCAGTTCGCGCCCAATATCCTGGTCGGCTTCGCGTGCCTAGGGGGGCAGCCGGCCGGCATCGTCGCGAACCAACCGGCGTTCCTCGCCGGTGTGCTGGACATCGACTCGTCGGACAAGGGCGCCCGATTCGTACGCTTCTGTGACGCCTTCAACATCCCGCTGGTCGTTCTGGAGGACGTCCCTGGCTTCCTGCCGGGTGTGGAACAGGAGCACGGAGGCATCATCCGGCATGGTGCTAAGCTCTTGTACGCCTTCGCCGAAGCGACGGTACCCAAGGTGACCGTCATCACTCGGAAGGCCTACGGCGGCGCATACGACGTGATGAGCTCCAAGCACATCCGCGGCGATGTGAATCTGGCTTGGCCCCAAGCCGAGATCGCGGTTATGGGCCCGAAGGGTGCCGTCGAGGTGCTGTTTCGACGCGAGATCGCTGCCGCGGAGGACCCACAAGCCGCCACCGACCAGTTCATCGAGGAGTATCGGGACAAGTTCGCCCATCCGTACATCGCGGCGGCCCGCGGG
>Ga0209554_1002060_pt1 | contig 14470 bp, 14 predicted proteins | sample MarorgKNORR_S2LV_5_FD_188221 | JGI IMG/M metagenome (GOLD analysis project Ga0209554, IMG submission 188221) | Marine microbial communities from the Southern Atlantic Ocean, analyzing organic carbon cycling - Bottom_A/KNORR_S2/LV (SPAdes) (version 2) | ecosystem: Environmental > Aquatic > Marine...
GCGTTCCCAAACCTGCGAACCCTACGCAACGTCTGAGAATTGGGGTCGAGCTCTCAACCATCTCAGCTCCTCCTTGATATTAACCTGAGCTCTGAGGCCTCTGAAATTGCTGCTGGTGCCGCGTCTATCGCCAGGGCCGCTTTTTCCTGCATAAGGAACCGTCAGGATGACCAAACAAAAGGCCTCCAACGATTCAGGCGGTACCATCACACTCCAATAATGCTGGCTTGATTGAACCGGTCCTTGTGTTGGAGACCCACAAACATTTGCCTAAATGTCTCGAGCCAGGTTTTTGAGCGACGTTCAATCAACTCTGGCGTGAGTCGCGAGAATACTTCCTCAGGGCGGTTCCATTCTAGTGGGTTTGGATTTAAGTCTGTTGGGAAGTACATGCCGAGCATGTAATACGGCTTACCGTCGAAATAGACTACCGGGCGTTTGCTCCAGTCGACTTCACGGATTTTAAGGACCGAGATAATAGTGCTTGGGATGTGATAAGTCCATAGGATACTTTCATGGTGATGCGTCCTCAAACGTTCAATCACGCGGGTGGATAGCCTGTAATCCATAGGATTCACGGTGCTGACCTTGACCTCTGTCCGCAACACATCCCCTGATTGCCGGTCAATGACTCTGAGGTCAGGGTTAGATCGTTCCCGCGCCAGGGACCCGTTTTCATCGCCAGGGAAAATGCCATCTAACTCAGGATATACATCTTCAATCCCTGCTGGAATCACTTGGTAACCCGCAGTTCAGAGGGGTCGAGAACTGCCTGGCCATAGTTGGGGCCTGGTTCTGATTGAGCGACGGGACCACGTTCCAGGCTGCCCTTCCACCCGTCAGGTGGTCCAGAGTGGCCCAGAGACGGGCCGCATAGAACGGGTGTTGGTAGCTGGTGGAGAATGTTGCACCCAGGCCAATCTGTTTGGTCACCGCGGCCATCATGGTCAGTAGGGGGATGGGATCGTGCTCGGGGGCTTGGGTGGCGTACCGAAGCGCGGGCCCCAAGGGCCCCTTGTAGGAGTCGGAGACGTAGTTAAGGTCGGCGAAGAATACCGTGTCGAACAGGCCCCGCTCACAGACCTGGGCGATGTGCTGGTAGAGCTCGGGCCGGCGCCAACTGTCATCAGGCCATTCGGTGCGGGGATGACGCCACATGGCCAGGCTGTGGTAGGTCGGTCCGTGCACCAGAAACTGGGCCAGGTGAAACTTCTTCTTTCTATTCTTCACACGGACACTCTTTGCGCTAATAACCGAGCTTTACCGGTGATCCACGGGTTGATCGCCTGGCTAAGGCGGGTTATTTAACCGTTTCCGGGGCCGCTCCGATCGGTATCGGGTTCTGAGAGCCCACTTTCTCGGTAAGGTTAATACCTGATGCGCGGGTCTAAGTAAGCGTATAACACGTCAACTATAAGATTCATAGTGATATAAATACCAGCGAATACTATAACTACAGCTTGAATAACGGGGAAATCTCTGGCTAGTACCGCTTCGTAAGCGAGAAGACCGACGCCGGGCCAAGCGTAAACGGTTTCGATTGAAACGGACCCCACTAGTAAATTGCCAAATATGATTCCGAAAAATGTCAACGGTGCGATAGATGCGTTTCTGAGACCGTGCTTCCATATAACCTTGGTCTCGCTCAATCCCTTAATTCGTGCCATCTTGATGTATTCACTATCCATCACCTCTAGCATGGACGATCGGACTAATCGCATGAGTGCAGCGGTTAGGAACCAACCGATTGAAATCGCAGGCAGGAAATAAGAGGTCCAGCCGACCCTTCCGGACGTAGGTACCAGATCCAACTGCACAGCAAAAACCCACATCATAACCAAGCCGAGCCAAAACGCCGGCAAGGATTGACCAAAGAGGGCGAATATTTTCGCAGCATAATCGAAAACGCTATCTCTCTTCACAGCGGATATGATTCCTACAGGCAATGAGATTCCCACTGCCACAATCATGGCAACGCCGGCCAGCTTCAAAGTGGCCGGCAGTCTCTTGAGGACGATGCCCATAGACGAGTATCCGTGCCATTTTATGGACGAACCGAAATCGCCGTGAACAGCGTTGTTTACGAACAGCCCATACTGAACGTGGATCGGTTTGTCCAGTCCGAGGTCGGCTCGCATTTCCAATCGTTCTTTTTCGGTCGCATCTATAGGGAGGAGGATGGCTGTAGGATCGCCCGTTATCCGCCCTAGTCCAAACACAATCATGCTTACGACCCATAGGGACACGAATGCCTGAAGTGCCCGTCTAATGATAAATCGTTGCATGTGTCAAACTACCTTAATGTTGCAAGCTATTGGATATAGTCGAACTTTTTTGCTCGAACAGATCTCACGCACTTATTTGCAGATAAGCTGCGGATCGTGGATTCTATTAGAGCTGGCGTTGATGTGGATCTAGCTTGTCCCTCAACCAGTCGCCCAATAAATTCATTGACATGACCACTAACAATATGGCGAATCCCGGGAAGAATGAGACCCACCAATGAGAGACTATCAACTCCCTCCCGTCCGCGACCATCAGTCCCCAGGCTGGAGTAGGCTTTGGAATTCCTGCACCCAAGAAACTTAGAGTGGACTCGACAACGATGACGAAGCCGACTTGTAAGGTGGCCAGAACTACCAGGCTGTTAAATATATTCGGAAATATGTGAACGCGCATTATACGAAAGTGACTTGCCCCGACAACAACGGCCTTTGCTATGTAGTCCTGTTCGCGTACCGCTAGGGTGAGTCCTCTAGCCATCCTGGCATAGTACGCCCACAATAGGAGGACAAGGACGGTTATGACTGTTCCGAAGCTAGCACCTAAAGCTATGACCAGAACGAGTGCAAGCAGAATTATTGGGATTGACATCGAGATATCGACAGTGCGCATCAAGAGGGAGTCGATCCATCCTCCGAAATAGCCGGCGATGATTCCTAATGAAGTACCAATTGTGCCAGCAATCAAAATGGAGATCGATGCTACCACTATTGATATACGCGATCCATACATGATTCTCGTTAGGATGTCCCTGCCGACTTTGTCAGTACCAAGCGGATAGCTTAACGTCCCTCCTCTCTCAAATATCTTTTCTAGATCCGAACCTATCGAAAGATCGCCTCCTCCAACTACCCGCATCTTGGCTCGTTTAACTCGGTCTTGAGCTCTTTCTAACGTGACCTGCTCCTGTTCATTAGAGGGATCGGCCCCTTCTACCACTTTAATCAGGTGGACTAGTTCACCACCAGGTTTGATATCTCCACCACCAATAATTCTTGCGTGTCCCTTGCTGACTAACTTCTGTGCGTCTGTGTCTAATATTTGAACACGATAATCGGAAACATCTATTTCTGAAACTATGTAGATAGTTTCTAATTTTTCGCCGACCCAAAATGGAGGTATCAGACGTTCTTTCAAATCGCCTTTTACGGGATCATAAGGAGATAATATGTTGGCAAAAGCTGCAGGAATAACCAAAACGACTATTAGAATGACAATCGGTATTAAAGGATATCTGCGAACCGCTGAAATACCTGCGAACAGACTCAAGTTACCGCTAATAGCACTAAGTTTCATAGTTGCTACTCATTTTCAACACTAAAAAGTTCTAAGCTTTGAGATGGGTGATAGGATTTGTCGTTCAAGGGGTCTAGTTCGAAGATTATTAGGCCAGTCGACATATTTTCGAATGCTGATAGACTAGCACGTTCTATCAGTCGTATAAATGGCAGTTGACTATATGGTTGTTTCCGACGTTCAACGGTACAGGGATCTCCTCAGAGCACCTTGCCATTAACTTAGGATCGGCATTAGCAATCGGACATCGTGGGTGAAATCGACAACCTTTGGGAGGATTTATCGGGGATGGGACTTCGCCAGGTAAAACTATTTCCTCCCGTTGATCATCGGGGTGCGCCGGAAGAGCCGCTGAAAATAAAGCCTTCGTGTAGGGGTGAAGGGGGTTTTCATAAAGCTCTTCAGTTGGACTATATTCAATGATTTGCCCCAGGTACATCACCGCCGTTTGGTGGGCCATGTAGCGCACAGTGGCTAGATTGTGGGCAACTAGTAGAAAGGCTATTCCGGTTTGCTGTTGTAAGTCTACGAGTAGGTTCATGACCTGTGCCCGAATGGAGACGTCTAACGCTGAGACCGGTTCATCTAAAATGATTAGCTTCGGGTAAGACGCCAGTGCACTTGCAACTGCGATTCTCTGTCGTTGTCCACCACTGAACTCGTGGGGGTATAGGTCGGCTTGATCTGCATGGAGGCCGACCTGATCCATTACTTCTGCCACCCGATCATTTTTCTCTTGCTCGGTGACATCTCTGTTCACTATGAGTGCTTCTGATATAAGATCCCTGACTTTCATCCTAGGGCTAAGGGAGGACCAGGGGTCTTGAAATACGGCTTGTACTTGGGTTCGATATTCTTTTAACGCGTCACCACTGAATTCTTGGATGTCTTGACCGTTTAGATATACGGCTCCGTCGGTCGGCTGTTCGAGTCTAAGTATCAGCTTGGTTGTTGTAGTCTTGCCGCAACCTGACTCTCCAACCAGGCCAAGTGTTTCGCCTTCGTTGATGGAGAAGTTGATATGATCGACTGCTTGTACTTGTCCGACAGTCTTCATAAGGATTAGCCCTTTTGTCACAGGGAAGAACTTGGTCAGATTGTCTACTTTCAGCAGTTCATTGTTCACGATACGGCCTCTTGTGGCGCTTGATCCCAAGTCGGGTCGACCATCCAGCATGATACGTCATGGCCTGTTTCAGGCTGTAGGATCGGTGGGTATTCTTGAGAACAGCGTTCTCTAACATGAGAACATCTATCGGCGAATCGACATCCTTCAGGTAGTGCGAATAAGGCCGGCGGCTGTCCGTCTATCGCAAACAATCGGTCCGTTCGGTCCATTCGTGGTACGGATTCCATGAGGGCTTGAGTGTATGGGTGTGTTGGAGAGTTGAACAGCGTTCTGACATCGGCACTTTCTATTATTCTTCCTGCGTACATGACAGCTACCCTGTCGCACATTCTTGCAACGATCCCAAAATCGTGTGTGATAAAGATGATGGCGAGACCAGTTTCTTGTTGAATCTCTCTGAGCAATTCCAGATACTGGAGTTGTATGGTGACATCGAGGGCAGTAGTGGGCTCGTCAGCGATGATGACTTTTGGAGTGCTGGAAATGGCTATGGCACCAATGACGCGTTGTTTCATTCCGCCGCTCATTTGGTGCGGATAATCACTCATACGTCGCTCCGGGGCTGCTACCCGTACATTGCGTAAGGCGTCTATTGCTCGACTGACCATTTCCTTTCGCGCAAATTTATGACTTATACCTAGTGCTTCCATCACTTGGTTACCTATAGAGAACACAGGATTTAGAGATGTTTGCGGGTCCTGCAAGATCATAGAGATTTTTTTGCCGCGGATTTCGCGCATCTCTTTTGCTGATTTCTGAACCAAGTCTTAGCCATCTAATAGGATCTCACCCGAAACGATCCTGGCGGCAGGTTTCGGTATCAGACCTAGGAGAGATAGTGCCGTCATTGTCTTTCCGCAGCCGGACTCACCGACTATGCCTAGCGTTTCTCCTTCCTTAAGGGAAAAGGACACGCCGTCGACTGCTTTCGTGATTCCCCTTCGGTTAAAGAAATAGGTATGAAGGTCATTGACTTCCAGGACCGTGTCTTTGCTAGTCATGTTGTCCTTCACCATATATTTAGCCAGTTGTGGGTCTTTCTGCAAGCACGAACCCCTCTAAGGACTCGACGCTAAACATTCTAGATACATATATATATCACACTAAGAATCGCAATTGCTGATAATTGAATATATGGTACATCTGCAAACGTGGCCAGAATCACTCATTGTTAGACTAAATAGCATGCGGTTTCAATTATCCAGTCACTAATCTTAGTTTTCGGCCCTGTTCCACAGATATTGAGGTGGGGATCTGTCAATGGATGCCCCGAAAACGAATGAAAGCTTTCTTCAAAAACAACGCGCCGATGTTCAAGATCCCCCCAATTATTGACCCGACCAGACCTCCAGCAGCAACGCTGATAACAGCAAAACTCAATACTTCGAATAATCCCACGTAGTAACTACCTTGTCCTCCGCTTAGGACCATAACTAGGAAAATACCTGGAATGATTCCGAGGAATGCTCCAACGACAGCTCCCGGGATAGCACCAGATCGAAAATTGCCGTTTATGTTTACGATCCTTGGGATGAACATATTTGTCACTTAAGTATAGAAATTATTTCTCAGATTGCTTGTAAGACGACTATGTTATCTGGTGTAGCCGCCCGTCCTCGGTGCGTGCATACAAAACCCCTGAAGCGAACGTTACCGGGGCTGAAAGCGGGCTACCTAATCCCAAGGACCATTCTTCTTGACCATTGATCCGGTCGACAGAATATAAGGTCCCGTCCGACGTTCCGAAATATAATCTTTCGCCAACTACCGTCGGCTGTACAACGGGTATTGATGAAGCATCGAATTTCCATAGCATTTTTCCGTCTTTGGCCGAAAGAGAATACACAGAATTATTGGTGCTGCCTATATATATAGCGTCAGAGGTTGCGGCCGGAGTTGTGACGAATTCTGCGCCTGGTATTGGAGAGGGTACCGGGTGGGACCCTAGATACAACGCTTCGGGATTTTTCGCCATACGTATGGAAGATTCTGGGCCATCTTCCATAGGCGTAGCACGCCACCGAAAGCCGGCTGGGCCTGGCGGGGTAGGCACCGGAACCTGCCACAGCCATAATTGTGTCCATATCAGACGCAGCGGGTACGCCCACGGTAATGCCCTGCTATCGACGTCAAATGAAAGAACGTTCCCGTTCGATACAACATAAACTGACTTTCCACCTACGACGGGAGGATGAGTAATCAAGCCTCCTATCCTGACTTTTAATCGATTGTCGCCAGTTCGGGCATCTATAATGAAAAGACCACCAGTCGAGACCCCAACGGCTATTTTGTTGTCAGTTATAGCAACCGCCGAAGTGATCGCATCACCAGCATCCATGGTCCAGATCTGATTTCCTGTGCCGGCATCGAGCGCGTAAAGTCGGCCTTTTTGAGTCGACGAATAGACTATTCCTTTATCTACAGATGGTGAGCCTACGAACGGACTTTCTGCCTTAAAAGACCACCTTCGGCTTCCTGAAATCGCGTCTAAAGCCAGTATTTCCTTGTTGCGCAGTGGTACGAACAAGGTATCGTTCGCGACGGCCAAAGTCCCATGTACCGGACCTGTCGGTTGGCTTTCCCACGACGTTTCGCTTGTGTCTGCATTGATAGCGAATACCGTAGATTCGCCTCCCATATATACAGTTCCATTTGATATAACCGGAGCGGAACGAGTAGACGGTCCGACATAAATGGAATCTAACTCGACGCCTTCTGGGTATTCGCCTGTCCAGGGGACATACGCCGAACCACTGAGATTTCCACCGTTCATAGGCCACTTACCTGGAGACCAGGAAGAAGATAGATCAGAAGTTGGGGTACTAAATATCAGGATAATTGGATTTGGTAAGAATGGGTAATTGAACCATGTAAATACAGCTAGAATAATTACGAGCGAAGACCATAAAACTATCCTCTTGCGCCGCAACGAGTTTCTCTGGGGACCGGATGTGGCCCATGCCGGCATGGCAATTAACTGATTCCCGCAGTTGATGCATTTATCTGCGCCCGGCTCATTTTCTGAACCACAACCTGGACAAATAGGCGAATTGTGCATATGGCCAAACCTATTCCTAAAGAACGCTATCTGGGTCCGACTTCAATCAAACCAGACTTTTTCGTTAGTGTTTTCAGCCCAGGGGTTCTATGACGGTAATAATTTGATTTACCTCGATATTTCTTAAGGTCTGGATGGTTCCACTCGGCCAGTGAATCTCCAAGGAATCCACGATTTGAGCGCTTGCCAGGCCAAAATGCGCGACCAGCGTATTTTGGGACATACTACTCCCTCCTGCTGATATTGATCTCCACTGAGTCTCAGGTCCGTAAGTGATCTTTAAGCGTGCCCCTATACCGTTGGTGTTACTAATAGTTCCAATCGTTTTTACTTGTAGCCAGTTACTACCCCAATCGCAGGCATTTTCGAATAGCTTCGATTCCTGGCCTATGTCTGCTTGGCGACCTAGATTCACAAGGATCAGATCAAGGCATCCGTCATTGTTAAAATCCCCATATGCAAGGCCCCGGCCTATACCGAAGTCCCCAGTACCACTCAGGTGGGTTACGTCAGTAAATGTCGCGTCTCCATTATTGTGGAATAGTACATTCGCCTGGTTTTTGCGGTTAATGTCATCTGTATCTAACCACCCGCTGGCTACATAGAGGTCCTCAAACCCGTCGTTGTCGTAGTCGAAAAACACGGTGCCCCAACTTACGCGAGGCTGCGTGTCAAAAATTCCAGCGCTTACGCCAGCTTGGGATGCGACATCGCTGAAAGTGTCGTTAACCGGGTCTTTGCTCAATAGGTGGTTCTCGTTAATGTTCGTCAAGTAGAAGTCTACATTACCGTCTCGATTGTAATCACCGACTGCGATGCCCATGCCAAACATTGCAATATCACTACCGGACGATTGTGAAATGTCTGTGAAACGCCATGTCCCTACATTAGACACCCCGTCGTTTCGCCATAACACGTTAGGATATATTTCCTCTCCAAAATCGTTAACTACATAAAGATCTATGTCCCCGTCGTTATCGAAGTCCACCCACTTGGGTTGGAACCCTGATCCCCATATATTCCCATAGTCACCACGTTTTCTAGAAGGACTCGAATCACTGTTCAATAGATGTGTTTCATTGGAGAATGTGCCATCTCCCTTATTCCTAAATAATGACAACGGTCTTACATCGAAATGGTACAGGCGTTTGGTAAAAGCGTCTGGGTTCGATTCATCGATATACCTAACTACTACCAGGTCGAGATACCCGTCATTATCGTAGTCGCCCCAGGCGCAGCCAGATGATCTGAAGGTTGTGTCAGGTTCTTGAAGTCCAGATCTGCCGGTTACGTTTGTAAATCGGCCATCTTCACCTCCGACAAAGAGTTTGCTAGCGCCCCAATTTGTGACGAATAAATCCTGGTATCCATCACGGTTGTAATCACTGGAACATCCGCCATTTCCTTTGCCTAGAGGGTCATCCACCCTGGCCCATCTTGCAACATCGCTAAAGGTCCCATCACCGTTATTCGCATATAGAGCGTTCGAACCGTCGGTGTCCGGAGCCAAATCTCCGATATCAGGCGTAGATACGATGTAAATATCCTGAAATCCATCGTTATTATAGTCAAATACGATTACGCCACCACCTATGGGGATAATATCGAGAGCGTCTCGGTAGTGTTTGAAGTTGAGATTCGCTTCATCACCCACTTCTTGGAAGAAAGGGTCAACATAGGTAATGGCGCCTTCTAATTTTAATTGAGGGAAACTTGTATTCCTAATTTCGACATCTGCTGTTCCAACTTCATGGGGCGGCGTAAACGCCATGATGCAACCTGGGGATAGGACATCCCACGTTGAATCAATCCCGTTTATTAATATTTTGGTATCGTCGTCAAACCCTTGGCCTCGGATCATCAGGAGTGACCGACCGTCACTGTTCACTACGTTTGGCGTAATTGAAGCAATCTTGAGCTGTTGGTGCTTTTGCTCTGCTGGACTTCGAGCGATTAAACCAGTCGATAGACATGAATCAGTGCTAAGGCCTTTTAAACCGGTGTCTGCTACTATTCCGGATAACATCACCACCAAGCCGCCTCCTACGCCGAGGAGCCATGTAGTGATGGCAAATCCTAGAACCGTTCGCTTCGGAATCACCTGAGCCAATCCCCAGAAAGTGATTGGACCTGCTGCGCCGACGGAAAACAACAATGTCGTCGCAGGCCCTGGGCTCAGCCCGAGTAAGATTAGGGCTGCGATAAGTGGGATTTCAAAAAGTAACGGAACATTAATTAAGATTCCAATGGTTGCCGCTATTAGGATTCCGGAATAACCATTTCCTAAATAATCGGCAACGAACCCAGGGTCGAGTAATTGAATGATTAATCCCACTGTGAATCCAGCGATGATCATTAATGGTCCGACTCTTAAGAAGTGTAGGAAACTAATCCTTAGCGTGGGGCCTATCCCGTTCTTGACGACATGACTCCAACCGGCTTCTTCTTCTATTAGCGATATCGGAGCTATGCTTACAGTCCTGTCTAGTGCATTTCGTGAAGCGAATAGCTTGGTTATTAGACCCAGAATTATCACTGATAGGACAGCGATTCCGAATCTCGAAAGCGCTAGACCGGGTGAGAAAATAGTCAGGGTCATCAATATGGTTAGTATGTTGAGATTTGGAGAGCTCTGTGTAATGCCGAGAACTACTTCGGGGCTTGCACCACGTCTACTTAGTGCATTAGACACAGGTACTATGCAGGCTGAGCAAAGATTCATGAACGGTCCGATGAGAGCGCCTTTGATAGAGCCTCTGATGCCTCTATCGATGAGCGGATGGCGGGCCGTGTTTGGAAATAGGAACACTTCGGTAATCCCTGCTATGAGGAACGCGAATATCATTCCGAAGGAAACCAATTTCAAGTAGGAGAGGGAAAAATTGAGCCACCGCGTGGTCCACGAAGTGTGAGGTGTAGGGTCAACGCAGAATCCTTGGAAACATTTCTCAACAGTAGCTACAGACGAGAGCATGTCTTCAGCTATCAGATCAAGTTTTGGAATCCGGTTGAATGCCACGAATAGACCAATCAGGACCAAGATCCCGACGATGCCGATTATCCTTTTTTTATCCAACTCGGATTTGAACATTTTAGATATGATGTTGGGACATACGACGAATTAATATCTCGAGTAGATCTGAGATAGCCCGACTTTCACAATGCGATAAAGCCGGCTGCGTTAGAATACTGGGCTATCAGTGCAAAATCTTCAAGCAGACATTATCTGTTGACGGTTAATCTTATCTGCAAACATTTCGACAATTCGTAGTGATTGACTTCAGACTGATTTTGGATCGATGCGATTACCGGTGATGGTTTCCAATACAAACTGGCCGGTAAATTGGATTTACCGGCCAGTTTGTAAGTTATTTAACGGTATATCTGGGGGCTAATGTCTCAGCAGATGGGTACCCCTTGACTTCGCTGTAATCAGGCCGAAATCTTGGGGACCCAACTGAGAGTGATTATGGCTTTAGCGACAGGGGTCTGCTGTTTTGCAGGCCTCTATGAGCCACGTATGCCCGATGTCCCCGCCATCCCAACCAGGGAAGGTCCAGGTCTTTACTATGTTGGGGTCGTATATGACCTCGATGTACACTTCAAATAAGGGTACGTTTTCGAAGGCCTCGTATTTGATGTTTCCGATCTTCCTGAGTATCTCGTCCCTCTTTTTAAGATCTGCGGTGTTTCTGAGTTCATCCCAGGTTTCCCATAGCTCATCAGTTTCAAACTGGTGAGTGGAGTTGTATCCGGCGTTGAAACCTGCGATCTGAGTCTCTGGCACCTTCTTGGAAGGGGGTATTGCCCACATCACACCGCCGTGCTCGCGGCTTCGGAGTTTGGGTATGACTGTTCCGGCCCAGTCCGTTTCCTGAAGGGTCAGTTTAATGTTGACCTCTTCAAGGTAAACCTGTACCGCTTCCATCACAGGAATCAGTTCTGGTGCACCGGGGAACGGGAACAGCCAAGCCTCGGCACTGAAACCGTCCGCGTAGCCAGCCTTCTTTAAGAGTGCTTTGGCTGCTTCAACGTCGTAGCCATGGGACTCCTCGAAGCGATCCGCCCATGTCGGATCCCACCCAGGTAGGCCCTCATAGTAGCCGTGGACGTAGGCGTCAGTAACCCGCCCTTTATATAGTTCTTCTTTGATTGTTTCTCTGTCGATTGCCTTGTTAATTGCTTGGCGTACATCTTTGTTCGTGAACGGGTGATCCGCCAGTTTTCCAGTGATGCCTAAGAACTTATCCCGACTTTCGTCTTCAGTACCGTAATGTTGACCGGTGAAGTTAATCTGGACTTGCTGGGCTGGTCCAGTGCTCTTCACCATTTTGTAACCCTGGGAGACGAGCTTGTCAGTAAGGTCTTTGTTAACTTCGGTAAGGTGTGTTTCACCTGCACTAAATTGTGCAAGACGTGTGGCCTCTTCAATCACCCAAGTCATTTTAAGGCCGTTCCAGTCCACGTCGTGAATCCAGTGCTTGCCTGGGGCTTTTCTGTAGGATATTGACTCTCCTAGCTTATGCTCGGTCATTATGTACGGACCGGTACCCGCTATGTGGGTCTCATAAGCTTGTTCACCCTCCGTGTCCCACTGGACTTTGCTGTATTGGACATGATCTGTCGGTTGACCATAGTAGAACATAAGGTCAGGACACGGCAACGAGCAGACCATGTTCACTTCATGGTCATTGACCACTTCAACGGTCTCGACTGCGCACATGCCCACTTTGTATCCCGATGACGGTTTGTCTTCTCTTCCTGGATAATCAGGGTCACACCAGATGGCGTGATTGTGAACTACGTCCGCTGCGTTGAATTCTCCGTAATCTTTACCACTACTAGAATTCCACTTGGCACCTTTGGCCAGCTTAAGGTTCCAGGACCTACTATCAGCTGCTATCTGGAATTCGGTAGCAAGCCAAGGCCCGAACGTGTTGGTCACGGGACTGACTTCGAACAACCATTCCATCATGGGATCATGCTTTATGACCTGGTCTGCGCTCCCCTTAACCCAAGACCTAAAATAGTCTCTGGTAGGGGAAATCAATCCCATGATCAGCTCATCGACTTTTGGTCCTTGGGTGCCTGCTGGTTTGTCTGATGATTCGGGTTTTGGGGTAGGTGCTGCAGAACTTGACGCCGACGAACCAGTCGACGGACTAGATTCTGTATCCGTAGAGCCTGCGCCGTCACCACCACATGCGACGGCAAATATAGCTAACATCGCAATAAATATGTGGATTTTTAGAGCGCTAATGCCCTTAGTTAAATGACGCATGATCCTCCTTGAGATGGGGAAATCAAATTTACCTCCAGTGGTTACCCTGAAGGATGCGGACTACGCATGTGAAAATTAAACGATTTTATAGGACGTAACGTAACCAAACTGAAAAACTTTGTCAAATATAGTGTATCTATTTTAGATATAATGACGCGGGTTAAATATCATAATATGTCTGCCGGCATTATTGTAATTACGAATTACGTCTCGATCGTGGCTAAAACTTTCTATAACCGATGTCAATTTCTGCGATACGAATATCAAAGGTACGGATATCGGGTTGTGGGTTGATGAGTTAGAACCGGTTTTTGGTCGATTGGTTAGGTGAGAGTTTTGCTTCTAGATTTCGGTAGCTGTTGAGGACGAAAAGGGTCAGTTTGGCTCTTTTGTTCCGGATTAAGCCTACACCGAAAGGCAGGAAATATATGGTAAGGCAAAACAGTACACCAAGAAACATTCGGTTACGTAGGGAAAAGACTAACCATCCAATAATAACGATTGGCAACGTAACTAATGCGAGCCCAATTGCGGTTCCCCCCATAAAGAAACCTGCGAGAACGTAGACAACGGAAAGGAGTAGTGCCCCGGCGAAAAAAATACAAGCGCCGATTACGATAATGTTGAAAATGACGTTGCCGACATACTGTCGAACGGAAGCCAGGGGTTCTCATGAGAAGCCCCTAGAACAGTCAACGCCACTATCAAGGCCAGGAAAAGCAATAGACTACGGAAGCGCATAGCCATTTCCTAAAGTACTAGTGATATGGAAGATAGGTAGCGCATGGGTTAGCAATTCGACTTATCTAACTTGCAGGCTTTATTAAAATCTTTGTTGGCGAAGGAGAACTTATATGGTTTTTGGAGAGCAATCCCCCGGAGTAAGTAAAGCGAAGCTTCATCAGGGTCAAACTGGATGACCTTGGTGTAGTCGTTTATGGAATTTTGGTACTGGCCTATTTCGTCATAAGCAGAAGCTCGCCAGAAGTAGAACCCGCCAGATTCAGGGAAGAACTCTATGGCCTTGTCGTAGTCCTTTATAGCCCTTATAACCTGATTCACCGACACCCCGGTGTTGAAATCGCTGAGTCTGCTTAGATAGCAGGCCCAGCCTCAAGAGCGGCAATAGCCAAGCAAACTCTTTAACCGTTCTATATTTCTGAGGACAACTAGATGCCCGAGATGAAAATTAGCTTCCTTGGCACAGGATCCGGGAGCTCGACCAACCGAGCTCACTCCGCCATGGTCTATGACTGTGACGACGGCACCCGACTACTTATCGACACCAGTTCCGGAAATTCTGTTGCGCGCAGCGCTTCGGAGTTGGGAATGTCGGTTTCCGGCTTCGACACTGTTCTACTTTCCCATCACCACCCGGACCATATGTCGGGCCTTTTATTTGTCCAATTCAGTCGGGCCCTAG
>Ga0209554_1002062_pt1 | contig 14460 bp, 13 predicted proteins | sample MarorgKNORR_S2LV_5_FD_188221 | JGI IMG/M metagenome (GOLD analysis project Ga0209554, IMG submission 188221) | Marine microbial communities from the Southern Atlantic Ocean, analyzing organic carbon cycling - Bottom_A/KNORR_S2/LV (SPAdes) (version 2) | ecosystem: Environmental > Aquatic > Marine...
TGGTCGGCTGCGGCTCGAATGAACATTCGCACGACCATGACGGCGACGGCGAACATCACCACGCGGACGGCGATAACGACAAAGACAACAAGGATGCCGAAGGCGATGGCGACAAGGAAGGTCAGCACGAGGATGGTGACGGCGACGATAACGACAAAGATTCCGACGAAAAGAAGGGCGAATAAACCAAGGACACTGATCCTTTAAGCCGACTTTTCAACATCCACCTTTTACCGTTTCCGCAGCCAAGCGCGGAAACGGCTTGAAATTCATTCGGGCGGCGACGAGTGTCCCCGCGCTATGAAGCCACTATTTACATTCCTCATCGCAGCCCTGTTCTTGGTTGGCTGCGGGCCGACCGAAACGCATGACCACGCCAAGCCGGATGCCCCGGCCGCCGTTCGCATGGGCACCGGACTGATGACCTTCGACACCGTGCCCGGCTGGGGGCTCACCGCAGACGGCATATCGGCCATCGGCCCAACGCACGGCGGCGTGATCGTCGGCAAGGACGGCACAATCTACACCAGCGCCGACAAGGGCGTGATCGCTTTTTCGCCGGACGGCAAGGTGGCCCGCGAGTTTCTCGGCGAACCGTACACCAACTTGCACGACATCGAGATTCGCGACGAGGACGGCACGGAATACCTTTACGGCGCTCGCAACAAAAACGCCGAGGGGATCAAGTTCAACGCCGCCGACGGCAAGGTCGCCCTGCGCCTGCCCTTCCCAGCGGAGTCCGATTTGAGCGCAACCCCGTTCAACCCCACCGCCATCACGGTGTCCGCCGACGGCAATATTTTTCTCTCGGACGGCTACGCCAGCAACATTATTTTCATCTTCGACAAGGCTGGCAAATACCTTAAGCACTTCGGCGCGAAGGGCAACGGGCCGAGGCAGTTCAACACCGCGCACGGCATGACGCTCGACACCCGTTACGAGCCGAACCGCCTGCTGATCTGCGACCGCAACCACCAGCCGCGAGGCCGTCTGCTGCATTACAGTCTCGAGGGCGAATACATCAACGAAGTCATCGGCGGCCTCGGCATGCCGACCTCTGTTTCCGTGCAAGGCGACTACGTCTCGGTGCCGGACCTGCACGGGCGCGTCGTGATCCTCGACAAGACCAACACCATCATGGCCGTGCTCGGCCACAACCCGGATCGCAAACTGGGTCGCAACTATGGCATCAAGCAGGCGGACTGGGTCGAGGGCGTTTTCAGCGGCACGCACGGCTCCGGCTGGGACGCCGACGGCAATCTGTATGTGCAGGACTGGAACGTGGACGGACGCATCATCAAACTCGTCCGCGTGAAGGGCTGAGCAATATCAACCCGCCCAAGCGCTACCGGTTTGGGATCGGCATCGGCTTGAACTCGAACGGCATCGTCTCCGGCAGGACGTTGATGCCGGTGGTGAACTTGAACGGCGCACCGACCCGGCCGGTCGCTTGGCCAAGCCGCCCGCCACGCTTGGTTGACGTGCCGCGCTTGATCGGCTCGGCGTAGGTCAACTCGACCATGAACGCCGTCCAACCCTTGGCCGGGACGGGCACCTTGGCCACGTAAATGCCGCGGCTCACCGGACGCAGCTTGCTGCTTGTCCAAGTTTTGCCGGTGGTGTCGATGCGGAAATCGCGTGTCTCGGTGTTGGTGCATTGCCACAGCAGCACCTCCTTTGGGCGAGTCTTGGTCGTCACCTTGATCGAGCCGTCCTCCTGCACGTCCCAGTCGTACTCGGGCAGTTTTGTCTTGTTCAAAATCGCGTTATAATAGGCGGCGAGACTGTAAATGGCATCCGAGCCGTCGAGCGAGTGGCCGGCGTTGGGGACGTAGCGGAGGTGCTTTTGGCCGAGCAGATTTTTGTAATAAAACTTCCACGAATCCGGCAGAAAAAATTGATCGCCGGAGGCGTTGATCAAATACTTGGGCATCGTGTAGCGCTCGAGATATTCGTACGGTTCGATGATCTCGAGCAGGCGCTTGTACTCCGGCGTGTCCTGCCAGCCCATGACGCCCATCTCCACGTAATCCTTCACCGCCGGTGCGTAAAAACCGTAGGCGCGGTAATGGTGCTTGAACGACGGGATGACGTTGAGCATGTCGATGACGATCGGCACGATGGCGACGATGCGCTTGTCCACCGCCGCGACGCTCCAAGTCGTCCAGCCACGTTTCGAGCCACCGGCGGCGACGAACTTGTCCACGACCACCCCACCGCCTTCCGGCTTGGCGAGGAAATCGGTGACAGTGTCCATCGCGCGCACGACCGCCTTGGTCATCGGCAGGCGGGCGGGCCAACGGTCGTCGCCGGTTCGCAGGTACTTGTCCCACGTGTAGGCGATGAGCGCGTCCTCGGTGCGGGTGCGCTCCTCGCCGACGAATTGCAGCGGCTCGTTGGGCACCATCTTCAGCACCGTGACGACTGAGCCGGTTTTGGCGGCGATCTTCGCCATGATGTCGTCGCCCTTGGTGGGCGGTTCACCCCCGTTGCTGCCGCCGGCGATGAGCATCAAGCCGGTACTGTGCTTCACTCGGTGCGGCTTGGCGACGATCATCCAATGCTTCCACAACGTGCGGTTGACGTCCTTCTCGGTCAGGAATTTTTGCGACGTCATGCCGAGAATGTACGTGGTGCAGCCATCCCCCTCGTGCTGCGAAATCAACCTGTACTCGTAAGCCGGATCCGGCTTGGCCACGTAGCGGTCGAGCGCCGTCTCCTTGGCCGTTGCGCTTGGCCAAGCGGTCCCCATCATCGCCAGTGCAGCAATAGCCCGGCACGTCACCGTCGTTTGTCCCTGTTTCATCATGTCAAAAAAATCATCCTGCCGCAACGCTGTACACCTGCCCGGCCGGCAAAGTTACGCTTGGGCGCGGGAGGGGCAAGTTCCACCTTGCCCCATTTCAAAGTTACTACGGGGCGAGGTGGAACTCGTCCCTCCCGGTGCGCTCCCCATTTGTTCGGCGGCTCACAAAATTGTTCAGCCGTTCAACAGCTTGGCCAAGGTTTCACCAACGACCTGCGGGTTGGCCTTGCCCCGGCTCGCCTTCATCACTTGGCCCTTGAGAAAGTTGATCGCGTTTTCCTTGCCGTTGCGGAAGTCGTCCGCCGGGCCGGGGTTGGCGTCGATCGCCTCTTGGCACCACTTGTCGAGTTCGCCGCTGTCGCTGACTTGCGCCAAGCCCTTGGCCTCGACGATAGCCGCGGGCGAGCCGCCGTTCTCGAACAACTCCGCGAACACCTCCTGCCCGCCCTTGCTGCTGATGGTGCCGTCGTCGATGATCCCGGCCAATTCACGGATCGCTGACGGCTCGAACTTCAGTTCGTCAACCGTCGTGCCGGTCTCGACGAGGCGCGCCTGCAGATTATTGATCACCCAGTTGGCGATGGCCTTGGGGTTGCTCGCCCCCTCGACGGCCTTCTCGAAAAAACCGCCGAGCGGCACATTGCCGACGAACACATCGGCGTCCTGCGCCGGGATGCCGTAGTCGCTGACGAAGCGCTGCTTGCGGGCGAGCGGCAGTTCGACGATGTGCGAGCGCACCTCCGCCAGCCAAGCCTCGTTCGGCTTGAGCGGCATGATATCCGGCTCGGGGAAATAGCGGTAATCGTGCGCTTGCTCCTTCGTGCGCATGCTCTCGGTGATCCCGGCGACGTCGTCCCACCGGCGGGTTTCCTGCACAAGCGTCCCGCCGCTCTCGAGCGTCTCGATCTGCCTCGGCACTTCGTAATTGATCGCGCGCCGAACGCCGCTGAAGGTGTTCATGTTTTTGATCTCCACCTTCACGCCGAGCTTCTCCTCGCCTTTCGGGCGCACGCTGATGTTTACGTCGCAGCGCACCATTCCTTTCTCCATGTCGCAGTCGCTGATGCCGCCGTAAATCAAAATGTCCTTCAGCGCGTTGAGGTAGTCGTACGCCATGTCGGCGCTTCGCAAATCCGGCTCGGAAACGATCTCGAGCAGCGGCACGCCAGCGCGATTAAAGTCCACGCCGCTATGCTGGGCGAAGTGATTGCTTTTGCCGACGTCCTCCTCGATGTGGGCACGGGTAATTTGCACGCGTTTGATGCCATCGCCGAACTCGAAGTCCACGTAACCGGTCGTCGTTGACGGGAAATCGAATTGCGTGATTTGGTAATCCTTACTGGCATCGGGATAAAAATAATTCTTACGGTCAAACTTGGCGTAGCCCGGCACCTCGCAATTGAGCAAAAAACCAGCGAGCGCTGTGAGCTGCATTGCGCGTTCATTGGGCACTGGCAACACGCCCGGCATGCCGAGGCAAACTGGACAGACGTTCGTGTTCGGTTCCGAGCCAAACAGATTAGCGCAGCCGCAAAACATCTTCGACTTCGTCTTGAGTTGGCAGTGGGTCTCCAGCCCTATGACTGTCTCGTATTCCATCAGAGCGAGGCCCTTTCCGTGTGCCACGGCGTGGCTTGTTCGTAGGCGTGGGCGATCTGCAGCAACTGACTCTCGCCGAACGGTTTACCGAGAAATTGCAGGCCGATCGGCAACTTCGGTTCGCTCGTGAATCCGCACGGCAAACTGATGCCACACGTCCCAGCCAAGTTGCAGGAAATCGTGAAAATATCGGACAAATACATTTGCAGCGGATCGTCCATTTTTTCGCCGGCCTTGAACGCCGGGGCCGGCACGGTCGGCGTGATCAGCGCGTCGACCGTCTCGAACGCCTGCTCGAAGTCGCGCTTGATGAGCGTCCGCGCTTTTTGCGCCCGCAGATAATAGGCGTCGTAATAGCCGCTGCTCAGCACGTACGTACCGAGGATGATGCGCCGCTTGACCTCCTCGCCGAAGCCCTGTCCGCGCGTGTTGCAGTAGAGCGAAAATGGGTCGGCACCTTCGACTCGCTTGCCGTAGCGGATGCCGTCGAACCGCGCGAGGTTCGCGCTGGCCTCGGCAGTGGCCACGATGTAATAGGTCGCCACGCCGTACTCGGTGTGCGGCATACTGACCTCACGAATCTCCGCGCCGAGCGCCTCGCACTGTTTCACCGCCGCGTCGAACGCCGCGCGCACCTCGGGGTCGATGCCGTCAATGAGAAATTCCTTTGGCAAGCCAAGCTTGATTCCCGACAAATCGCCGCCGAGTCCGGCAACGTAATCCGGCACGTCCGTCGGCACGCTGGTCGAGTCGAACGGGTCGTGGCCGGACATCGCGCCGAGCAGCGTCGCCGAGTCGCGCACGTTCTTCGTCAACGGGCCGACTTGGTCGAGCGACGAGGCAAACGCCACCACCCCGTAACGCGACACTCGCCCGTAAGTCGGCTTGAGGCCGACGCAGCCGCACAGCGCAGCCGGTTGGCGGATCGAGCCGCCGGTGTCGGTGCCGATGCTGGCAAAACATTCCTGCGCCGCGACCGCTGCCGCGCAGCCGCCGCTCGAGCCGCCCGGCACGCGCTCCAAGTCCCAAGGATTGTGGCTGCGCCCGAACGCCGAGTTCTCGGTCGAGCTGCCCATCGCGAACTCGTCCATGTTCAACCGGCCGAACAGCACCGCACCGGCGTCGCGTAGTTTGCGGACGACCGTGCCGTCGTACGGCGAGCGAAAGTCGCCGAGAATTTTCGACGAGCAGTTGGCCGGCTGGCCCTTGGCGCAGAACAAGTCTTTCAGCGAAATTGGCACGCCGAGCAGCGGTTGAGCGGCGTGAGTGCTGCCCTTGGCCAAGGCGGCGTCGGCGTCGGCCGCTTGGCCAAGCGCGTCGTCGCGGTCGATGCTCATGAAGGCGTTGACTTGGTCATCGACGGCGTCGATGCGGTCGAGGCATGCCTGCATCGCCTCGCGGGAGGAGACCTCCTTGGCGGCGAGCTTGGCGGTGAGTTCGGAGAGGGTGAGTTCGTGCAGCATCACTCGACGATCTTTGGCACGATGAACAGGCCGTTGGCCTGCTTGGGCGCGTTGGCCAAGGCGGCTTCCTGCGAGATCGACGGGCGCACTTCGTCGGCGCGCAGCACGTTGGCCAGCGGCACGGCGTGGGCCATCGGCTCGACGCCGGTGACGTCGAGTTCCTCGAGTTTTTTCACGTAGCCCAGAATGTCGCCGAGTTGGGCGCCGAGCTTGGCCTCCTCGTCGGGGGTCAGGGCGATTCGTGCCAAATTGGCAACGTACCGGATGTCAAAATCGTTGTTGGCCATGGGGATGGTCGGGGTTATTCCTCCTCGAAATTGCGGTTGATGAGCTGCTCCAAATCGTTGACCGCATCGGCGGCGTCGCTGCCCTCGGCGGTGACTGTGAGGGTGGTGCCGTGGGCGGCGGCTAACATCATGAGGCCCATAATGCTTTTGCCATTCACGGATTCACCCTCTTTTTCCACCGTGATTTCGCTGGCAAACTTGGCCGCCGTTTTGACAAACATCGACGCTGGGCGTGCGTGGAGGCCGAGTTGATTTTGCACAACCACGTCTCTGCTGACCGTTGAATCGTTGTTTTTCTTGGTGCTCATCCGGCTAAAAAGCGGCGCATTCTGGCTTGAGGAGGCTGGTTTGGCCAACTTTTTTGCGATTTAACGGCAGAATGGGGTTTTCTGAATTGACGCTGGCCAGTTCTCAGTCAGCATCGACGCCCGTGCGAGGAGGCGCGTTTGATCCGAATAAAAATAAGGTTTTTACACCCTAAATTCAATTATGGTTCGTTCAGTTAATTACGCAGTGATGCTTGCCTTGACGGCAGCAATTTTGCTCTACCCCAGTTCGGTGCATTCTCAAGATGCCGAAAAGGCCCCTGCCAAAACGGTGGACATCGACGTGGTCGATTCCCTCGAAAAACAGGCCGGGATGTACGGCAGCGAGATGATCGCCGAGAAAATGCCGGTGGCCGGGGTGCATGCCTCGACCATCGAGGAAATCGAGGGCGGCATCGTGACCGCTTGGTTTGGCGGGGCCGACGAAGGCGCATACGACGTGGTCATTTGGATGTCGCGCAACGAGGGCAGCGGCTGGTCCACGCCCAAGTCGGTCGCCGACGGAATCGACGAGGCCAAGCGCATCCAGTATCCGTGCTGGAACCCCGTGCTGTTCAAGCAGTCCAACGGGACGCTGTTGCTTTTTTACAAGGTTGGCCCCAACCCGAGGGTGTGGTGGGGCATGATGAAAAAATCAAAGGACGACGGGTTGACGTGGGACAAGCCAGTTCGCCTCCCGGCGGGCTATGTCGGCCCGGTGAAGAACAAGCCGATCGAGCTGGCCAACGGCACCCTGCTCTGCGGCTCCAGCCTTGAGGACGCCGGCTGGCGCGTGCAGATAGAGCGCTACGTGCAGAACCGTTACTGGAGCAAAACCAAGCCACTCAACTCCCCGCTCGACTACGCCGCCATCCAGCCCACGCTGCTCGCCTACCCGAACGGGTCGATCCAAGCGCTTTGCCGCACCAAGTCCGGCCGCCTCACCGAGTGCTGGTCTTACGACAACGGCAAAAAATGGACCCGCATGAAACGCACCCAGCTTCCCAACCCCAACGCCGGGGCGGATGGCGTCGTGTTGGCCGACGGCCGCGCGCTGCTTGTTTACAACCACACCCTGCGCGGCCGCTCGCCGCTGAATGTTTCCGTATCAAGGGATGGCAAAACATGGGAGGCCGCCCTCGTGCTGGAAAACCAACCGGGCGAGTACTCGTACCCGGCCGTCATCCAGACGAGCGACGGCAACGTACACGTGACCTACACGCACAACCGCACGAACATCAAACACGTCGTCATCGACCCAGCCAAGCTGGTCACCCAGCCGATCGTCGAGGGACAGTGGCCCCAGTAACCCCGCGCTTGGCCAAGCGCGGCACTCAGCAACAACGTTCACGGGTTCATGCCGGACGAAACCTCCAGCCCAACACCGGAACAACTCTGGGAAAAGGCTGCGGCGTATCTCGAGTCCGGCGAAACCGACGGGGCACAAAAATGTCTGCTGCACTGGGCGCTGCTGCTCGATGCCGCGACAAAAAAGGAGTGGCTCGACCGGCTGCCACCGGAGTTGTTCAACGCCATCTCCTGCATTGTCCAGACTGCCGAAACCGTCTCGGCGAACCCCAACGACACGGCCCTCGCCTGGGTCTCGATCGGCCAAGTCTGGCTTGACCGCGATCAGCCCGAATGGGCGCACTCCTGTTTCGAGAAGGCGACAAACATTGGGCCGGACATTGCCATGGCCCACCACAAACTCGGTCTGTCTTGGCATGAAAAAGGTGACGTTGGCCAAGCGCAGAAATCACTTCAGCAAGCGTCACAACTCGACTCCGGCAACGCCGGCATTTGGCACAACCTTGGCCAATGCCACCAAAAGGCCGAACATCGCGGCCAAGCCATCGAGGCATTTGAAACGGCCTTGGCCATCGAGCCCGACCACCCACTCGCCGGGGTTGAACTCGCCTTCATTCGCCTCGGAGAACTCAACCTCGCCGAGGCAAACGCTCGCCTGTCCGCCGTGATCAAAGAGCACCCGGACAACGCCGCCGCCCGCCACAATCGCTCGCAGGTTTTGCTGCTGCAGGGACAGTTCAAACAGGGCTGGATCGATTTTGCCTACCGGTTTCTTGCCGGCACACGCGAACATTATCCTGTTGACACACACTGGAATGACGAGCCGATCGGCGACAAACATCTGCTCGTCCACTTCGAGCAGGGACTCGGCGACACGATCATGTTCAGCCGGTTCCTGCCACTGGCGCAACGCCTTTGCGGCAAGCTCACCTTCGAGTGCCAACGGACGCTTGTCGATTTGTTGCGGCACTCCTTCCCCGGCATCGACATCGTTGCCGAGGGCGAGGCGCCAACGGACTTCGACGTCCATCTGCCGTTGCTCACGCTCGGCGAGCGGCTTGGCCTCGACGAAACCAACCTGCTCGGCGACAAAGCCTACCTCACGCCGCCCTATCAAGCTCCCCTGCCCGACTCCGGCCGTCTCCGTGTCGGCTTGGCTTGGGCCGGAAATCCCCATCACAAAAACGATGCCAACCGCTCCATCGCTTGGAAGCAATTTGCAACGCTCACCGAGTTGGATGAGGTCGATTTCTTCAGCCTGCAAGTGGGGCCTCGCGCCGCCGACTGCGCCGGTTCCAATGTCGTATCACTTGAGGGCCAACTCAACGACTTCGCCGCGACGGCAGCGGTCATCGAGCAACTCGACATCGTCATCACGGTGGACACCACAGTGGCGCACTTGGCCGGTGCGCTTGGCAAGCCGACGTGGGTACTGCTCCCGGCGGTGCCCGATTGGCGCTGGCAACTCAGCCGTGCCGACAGCCCGTGGTATGCGCAGGTGAAACTTTATCGGCGGGACACCGGGGATGAAGGCTGGCCGGAGACGCTCGACCGCGTGAAGCAAGACTTGGCCAAGCGCACCATCGCTAAAAACTGAAAATTTTTGAGCCACGAAAAACGCGAATGAACACGAAAAAGAATCAAAATAAATTCGTGAAATCCGTGTCTGATAACTTGAAACTTTTCCGCCAACCTCGCCCTGTGGTTTAGTTCGACTGCGACGGCACATCCATCCGGAATTCCGGGATGCGGGTGATCACGGTGCGGCCGTTTTCGTCCACGCCAATGTAGCTGCCGGTCGCCACGGCCCAGTCGCCGCTGAACAGGTGGAAGCTGTGGTAGTCGAACGACTCGCCCGGCTCCAACTCCGGGAACATCCCCACGACGCCGTCGCCCTCGACCACCGTCTTGTTGCCGCTCGCCTCGTTGACCACCCACTTGCGGCCCTTGATGGTGACGGTGATGTCGGAGTCGTTGCGGATGGTGATGAAGTAGGCGAAGCAGTGTGGACGATCCTCCGGCGTGACCATGTCCGACTGGTAAACCACCCGATCCACGACAACCTTCAGTCCTTCCAGTTCAACCATCTCCACTGGAACAGTCCCGCCGTTTAATGCGGCGCGGCACCGGCCACGCGCAGTTTCAACTCGATCTCGTCGGACACCTTATCCTCGCTGATGCCGGCGTTGATCCCGTAGTCCGACCGCTTGATGATGAAGTCGGAGCGCAACACGAGCAAATCTCCCGGCACGCGGTTGCGTTTAATCAACAGCCCCTTGAGGTAAGTCAACCGAACCGGCACGGTCACTTTTTTGGTGACGCCCTTGACGGTCAGTTTGCCGACGATCGTCGCGGTCGTGGTGGTTCCACTGGTTTTGACCTTGGTCATTTTCTCAACGATAAACTCGATTGTCGGAAACTTGGACGCATGCATCCACTTTTCATCAAGCAAATGTCCTTTCATCACCGGGTTGTCCACGTGCAACGATGAGGTCGCCAGCACGATTTTGCCGGTGGTTGCCGCCGGCTTGGCGGGATCGAATGTCACCGTGCCACTGACTCCGACGGCGGTGCCGTTGATCGACTCCAACGGGGCGTCCAGCAGGAACACCACATTGTTCACTTTCTTCGGATCCTTGAAATCAAACTTGATCGGCCCCGCATTCAACACACCCGGAGCAACCGCAATGGCCAATGCCCACGCCAACTTGCTCTTGTATAAGCGTTTCATAATTGAGTCAATGATGTCCCAGCGTCGGATTGCTTATCCGGTCGGGACGGTTTGCGGAAGGCAAGGGACAGGCCAAACAGCCCACCGCTCACCGCCAAGGTCGCACCAAGTAATTCCACCCCAAGCACATATTTGTTTTCCGTCACGGGGTACTCCAGACCGGTGACCTCATCAATCTCGGTTCGGGTCTCGGTGGACTTCGACCAGCCCATGTGCAACCCACCCACCAGCCAAAGAATCAAGCCGGAACAGCCGATCACCAACGCAACCAATCGCAAAGCCAAGCGCACGCGGCGGCAGTGTACGGAAAGCCCTAACGGAAGCAAACCCGCATCTGGCATCGTTTCGGGTTTTCTCTGCGCCTCCGACCCGGTATGCTGGCCGGGTGCATTTCACCGCAACTCGATTTCCCTCACCCGCCCGCCTTGGCCAAGCGCTTGGCCTGGCCGCCGCCGCGCTGCTCGCGCTTGGGCAAACAGCCACAGCCAAGCCGACGTTCAAGAATGTTGTCCTCATCTTGAGCGACGACCACCGGTACGACTTTCTTGGCTTCCACCCGAACGGCCCGGAATTCCTCGAGACGCCGAACCTCGACCGCATGGCCAGCGAAGGCGCGCACTTGGCAAACGCCTTCGTCACCACATCGCTCTGCTCACCCAGCCGCGCCACCATTCTCACCGGCCAATACATGCACCGGCACAAGGTGGTGGACAACCAGCGCGCCGTCCCGGAGGGCACACGCTTCTTCCCCCAGTACCTGCAGGCGGCCGGCATCAAGACGGCCTACGTTGGCAAGTGGCACATGGGCCACGACGACGACTCGCCGCGCAAGGGCTTCAGCCATTGGGCGAGCTTCAAGGGTCAGGGCACTTACTTCGATCCGGAGTTCAACATCAACGGCAAACGGCAGAAGTTCGAGGGCTACAATGCCGACGTCACCGCCGATCTCGCGCTCGATTATTTGAAGAGCGTCGGCAAGCAACGGTTCTTTCTGCAAGTCGGATTCAAGGCGGTGCATTACCCGTTCCAGCCGGCCAAGCGGCACCACGGACGCTACGACAAGTTTGACGTGCCGCGCCCGCAGACGATGTCGCTCACCGAGCGCAATTACGAGACGCAGCCCAACTGGGTGCGCGAACGCCGCTACGGCATCCACGGCATCGACCACATGGAGACCGGCCCGCTCGACGCCGACCCGGTGCCGTCGTTGCCCGCGCTGTACCGGCGCTTCGCCGAGACGGTGCACGGACTCGACGAAAACGTCGGCCGCATCCTCGATTACCTCGACTCTTCCGGCTTGGCCAAGGACACGCTCGTGCTGTACCTCGGCGACAACGGCTTCGCGCTTGGCGAACACGGCTTTTACGACAAGCGCGACGCATTCGAGGAATCGATCCGCATCCCGATGCTCGCCTACGCGCCGGGCCGCATCCAGCCCGGCACGACGGTCAGCCAGATGGCGCTCAACCTCGACGTGGCGCAGACGATTCTACACGGCATGGACGTCGCGCAGCCAAGCGGCACGCCGGAGATGTCCGGCCGTTCACTCGTCCCGCTGCTGCTTGGCCAAGCGCCGGACGACTGGCGCGAGCATTTCCTCTACGAGTACCATTGGGAATGGAATTTTCCCGCCACACCCACCACGCTGGCGATCCGCACCGACCGCTACAAATACGTCTATTATCACGGTATTTGGGACAAAAACGGCCTATACGACCTCGAGACCGACCCCCACGAACGGCACAATCTCATCCGCATTCCGGCCTTCGCTGAGCGGGCCGAGAAGATGAAAAATCAACTGTTCACCGAGATGGCCGAGGCCGGTGGCTTGACCATGCCGATCCGCCCGCCCAAGGGTGTCCAGTTCTACGATCGCAAGCTCCGGCGTTGACCCACCGCTTGGCTTCCATAAACTGCCCGCCCCGATTTGCACCATGAGCAACGACTCCAAAACCAAGGTTTACCCACCCGCCGCCGACGCCTCGGCCAACGCGCATATCTCCTCCCTCGAGCAGTACCGCGAGATGTACGACCGCTCGATCAACGACCCCGAGGGATTCTGGACCGAGCACGCCGAGCGGCTGCATTGGATCGAGAAATGGCACACGCTTTGCGAGTCTGATTTCAACAAGGCACAGATACGCTGGTTCATCGGCGGCAAACTCAACGCCTGTTACAACTGCGTTGACCGCCACGTGGACGACGGCCACGGCGACGACACCGCGCTCATCTGGGAGGGCAACGACCCGAACGAAAGCCGCACGTTCACCTACGCCGAGTTGCAAACCGAAGTGCAGAAGGCCGCCAACGCGCTGAAGAATCTCGGCTTGGCCAAGGGCGACCGCGTGTGCATTTACATGCAGATGATTCCCGAGTTGACCATCGCGATGTTGGCGTGTGCGCGCATCGGTGTGGTGCACTCAATCGTCTTTGGCGCGTTCAGCGCCGACAGCCTCGTCACCCGCATCAACGACTCCAAGTGCAAGGCAATCATCACGCAGGACACCGGCGTGCGCGGCACGAAACTTGACATCCCAATGAAGGCCAACGCCGACAAGGCCGTCGCCAGCACGCCGTCGATCGAGAAAATTCTCGTCGTCAAGCGCACCGGCGCCGACGTCGCCATGGCCGACGGCCGCGACGTCTGGTGGCACGACGCCCTCGAGGCAGCCGACCCCGTTTGCGCCCCCGAGCCGATGGACGCCGAGGATCCGCTGTTCATCCTCTACACCTCCGGCAGCACCGGCAAACCGAAGGGCGTGCTGCACACCACCGGCGGCTATCTCACTTACGCCGCCACGACGCATCATTATGTTTTCGACTATCACCCCGGCGACGTTTACTGGTGTACGGCCGACATCGGCTGGGTCACCGGCCACTCGTACATCGTTTACGGGCCGATGGCCAACCGCGCCATCACGATGATGTTCGAGGGCGTGCCGAACTATCCCGACTTCGGGCGGTTTTGGCAGATCGTGGCCAAGCACAAGGTCAATATTTTCTACACCGCGCCCACCGCACTGCGCGCGCTGATGAAGGAGGGCGACGCTTGGCCAAGCGCACACGACCTCTCCAGCCTCCGGTTGCTCGGCACCGTCGGCGAGCCGATCAAGGAGCCGGAATGGAACTGGTACAATACCGTCATCGGCGGGGAACGCTGCCCCATCGTCGATACATGGTGGCAAACCGAGACCGGCGGCATCCTCATCACGCCGCTGCCGGGCGCGACGCCGACCAAGCCCGGCTCGGCCACCCTGCCGTTCTTCGGCGTGAAACCGGCATTGGTCGACGACGCAGGCAACGTGCTTGAGGGCAACGGCGTCGCCGGCAACCTCTGCCTGCTCGATACTTGGCCCGGCCAAATGAGCACGATTTACGACGATCAACAGCGGTTTTTTGACACGTACTTCGCGCGCTTCCCCGGCAAATATTTCAGCGGTGACGGCTGCCGGCGCGACGACGACGGCTACTACTGGATCACCGGCCGAGTCGATGACGTCATCATCGTCAGCGGCCACAACCTCGGCACCGCAGAAATCGAGGGCGCCATCGGCGGCCACCCCGCCGTCGCCGAGGCCGCCGTCGTCGGCTACGAGCACGACATCAAAGGCAACGCCATCTACGCCTACGTCACGCTGAAAACCGGCCAGGAAGTCACCGACACGATGAAAGCGGAAATCGTGAAACAGGTCCGCGCCGACATCGGCCCGCACGCCTCGCCGGAGAAAATTCAATTCACCCCCGGCCTGCCCAAGACGCGCAGCGGCAAAATCATGCGCCGCATCCTCCGCAAAATCGCCGAGGGCCAAATGGACAGCCTCGGCGACATCAGCACCCTCGCCGACCCCGCCGTCGTCGAGTTCCTCGTCGCCGGCCGAATCGAATAAAGTTTTTTTCGATCCGCAGATTCCGCAGATGGACGCAGATTGGTTTTTTTAAATCAGCGACAATCAGCGTAATC
>Ga0209554_1002065_pt1 | contig 14434 bp, 8 predicted proteins | sample MarorgKNORR_S2LV_5_FD_188221 | JGI IMG/M metagenome (GOLD analysis project Ga0209554, IMG submission 188221) | Marine microbial communities from the Southern Atlantic Ocean, analyzing organic carbon cycling - Bottom_A/KNORR_S2/LV (SPAdes) (version 2) | ecosystem: Environmental > Aquatic > Marine...
CGACTGCCACTGCTCCAATCAGTAACAGAAGAGAGGTGATCGCTGGTTTCATTTTAATGGTTAATCCGCCGGTTCACCCTCATTCGACCTCGGCCGCCTTGGGCGCGGGAGGGGCAAGTTCCACCTTGCCCCATTTCAAAGTCAATTTGGGACGAGGTGGAACTCGTCCCTCCCGGAATGATTCCAGAGGGCCGGGGTGAGGGAGAACGCTCAACTCTTTTCAATGACACACAGCGCACTTTTAAATTCCCGCAGCGCACGACATCACGACAAAAACGGCAGCGTGCCGGTGCTGTCGTTGAATGAGCCAGTCGTCGCCCCTGCTTGGTTGAGCATCGTGACGAACAGGTTGTTCAGCGGCGTGTCGTCGGAATACTGGATGTGTCGGCCCGGCCGAATCCATCCGCCGCCGCGGCCCGCGAGTACGATTGGCAGGTTCTCGTTGTTGTGGCGGTTGCCGTCGCTGATGCCGCTGCCGTAAACGATCATGCAGTTGTCGAGCAGTGAGCCGTCGCCTTCCGGGATCGACTTCATTTTTTGCAGCATGTACGCGAGTTGCTCGACGTGGAAGGTGTTGATCTTGCTGATCTTCTCCAGCTTGTCGCGGTTGTTTTGGTGGTGCGATAGTGAGTGATGCCCCTCGCTCACGCCGATGGGGCGGTAGCTGCGGTTCGAGCCGGCATTGGCCAGCATGAAGGTTGAAACACGGGTGACGTCGGTCTGGAACGCGAGGATCATCATGTCGCCCATCAGTCGGATGTGTTCCTCGTAGCTGTCCGGCACGCCTTCCGGCTTCTCGAACCCGGCAAGGACATCGGGCAGCACGGCGTTTTCGTCCTCGGCACGCTCGATGCGCTGCTCGATCTCACGAACAGCGGTCAAATATTCGTCGAGTTTTTGGCGATCGTTGCCGCTGACTTTTTTTGTGAGCGAACGGGCATCCTCCAGCACGAAGTCGAGGAGACTCTTCCGGTAGCGTTGGCGCTTGGCCAAGCTTTCGTTGCGTTCACCCGCATGGTCGTTGCCAAACAGCCGCTCGAAAACCAGCCGCGGGTTGGTCTCCTTGGCCATCGGCGTGGCGCCGTCGCGCCAGGAGACGTTGTTCGAGTAGGCGCAACTGTAGCCGGAGTCGCATTTGCCGGATTGCCGGCCGCGCTCGGTGCCCAGCTCCAGCGAGGCAAAGCGCGTTTGATGGCCGATCTTTTGCGCGGCGAATTGATCCACCGACACCCCGGCGCGAATCTCCGCGCCTTCGCTCTTGAGCGGCTGCACGCCGGTCAGGAACACCCCGGCGCTGCGGGCGTGGTCGCCGGGGCCGTCGCCGTTGGCGCGGCCCTTGTCCTGCGTCAACCCGCTGAGCACGCAGAGGTCGCGCTTCACCGGCGAGAGCGGCTTGAGGATGCGCGGCAAATCGTAATGCGCGCCGGTGGCGGCTGGTTTCCATTCCTCAATATGGACGCCGTTCGGCACGAACATGAACGCCATTCGCACCGGCGGCTTCGCGGGCGCCGCGCCGGCTAGGGCGCGCACCGGGGTCATGCTCTCGAGCAGCGGCAGCGACACCGCCGCGCCGAGCCCCTTGAGAAACGTGCGCCTGTGAAGGTGGGTTTGGTTACTCATCGTTCTCCGTTTTCGTGTTGCTCATCAGGAACGGCTTGCTGTTTATGACGCCGATCAACAGCGCGGTGAAGCGGTAGTCGTTCGCCTTTAGCTCGTTGCAAACATCCTCGACCGCGCACTTGTCGTAATACTCCAATCCGCGTCCGAGGGCGTAAGTTAGCATCTTCGCACACAGCGTGCGAATGAAAGTTTCCCGTGATTTGAGCACTTTTTTCAGTCCGTCAGCGCCGTCAATGGCCTCGCCGGTGGGCAGGGTGCCGGAGGGGTCGATCGGGAATTCGCCGTCCATGTCGCGCCACTGGCCGATAGCGTTGTAGTTTTCAAACGCAAACCCGAGCGGATCCATCTTGTCGTGGCAAGTGGCGCATTCCGGTTTCGCCCGGTGAAGCTCGAGCCGCTTCCGCAACGAGGCCGACTGGACGGCTTGCTCGTCCTCGCTCAACTCCTCGACGTTGGCCGGCGGCGGCGGCGGCGGCGTGCCGAGAATCTGCTCGAGTATCCATTTGCCTCGATTGACCGGCGAGGTGCGCGTGGGGTTCGACGTGATCGTCAGGATGCTCGCGTGCGTCAAAACGCCGCCGCGACCGCTGCCCTTGGCCAAGCTCACCCGCTGGAACGCCGACCCGCTCACGCCGTCGATCCCGTAATGCCCGGCCAAGCGCTCGTTGAGGTAGGTGAAGTCGGAGTCGATCAACTCCATCACGCTGCGATCCTCCCTCATCACCGCCCCAAAGAACATTTCGGTCTCGCGCTTCATCGCCGCGCGCAGGTCGTCGTCGAACGATGGGAACTTGACCGGGTCCGGCGTGACGCCGGCGAGGTTGCGAATCTGTAGCCATTGGCCGGCGAAATTCTCGACCAGCGCGCTCGAGCGCGGGTCGGCCACCATGCGGCGCACCTGTGCCGCGAGCACGTCCGGCTTGGCCAGCTCGCCGCGCTTGGCCAAGCGGAACAACTCGGCGTCCGGCATGCTGCTCCACAGGAAATACGACAGCCGCGACGCCAGCTCCCAGTCGGTCAGTCGCCGCGTCGTTTCATCCTTGGCCGGGCGCGTGTCCAGTTCCCAGCGGAACAGGAAATGCGGCGAGACGAGCACCGCCTGCGCGGCCAACTGCATCCCCTCCTCGAACGAGCCGCCGTCAGCCATCACCATGTCGACGAACGCCAGCAGCCGGTTGATCTCCCTTTCGACGACCGGCCGGCGGTACGCTTTTTCGGCGAACTGCGCCAGTGACTCGCGGGCAACCTGGCGCGACTCGCCCGGCTTGGGCTGGCGCACGATCACGCGCCGGTGCGACCCCGGCAGCTTCGGCTGCGGCGCGTCGAGCGGCCCGATCATGTCGGTGCTCTTGACGAACAAGTTCCGGTCGCCCCGCAACGCCGGGTCCGGCGAGTCGTTGTTCACGTAGTTGTTCAAGTAAGCGACGGAGATTTTGTGAACGCCTTTTCCCGGCTTGAGTTTCACGACAAAATCGCGCCGCTCATCCTCGCGCTCCTTCACCTCGAACGTCTTCACCGGTTTGCCGTTGAGGCTGACCTGCATTTTCGGCGGCTCCGGCCCGGCGAGTGTCGCGTAGGCGTTGAGGCGCAGGAGGTACTCGCCATCCGTCTTGAACGGGTAACGGATGTCTATGCTGCCCTCGCGCCACAATCCCCAGAAACTGTCGTTCTCGATTCGCACCGCCTGCTCGTCGCTCTTCGTGCCCCATTTTTTAGTGCGGATGTGATCCTCGGGCGGGTACGGCGGGATGTCGGTCCGGATCGCCTTGGCGGTGATCTCCTCGGCGGCGCGAAGATATTTCTCCATCAAGATCGGCGAGAGCGAGAGCACGTCGCCGATGTTGTCGAAGCCGTAGCCGACCTCGTCGTTGGGGAAGTCCGCCGCCGGCTGGTAGTCCACGCCGAACAGGTCGCGGATGGTGTTGTTGTACTCGCTGCGGTTGAGGCGGCGCAGCGTGACGCGGCCGGGGTTCACCGGCACGTCCAGGTTCGAGCAGTCGAACTTGGCCAACTGCGCGTCGATGAACTCGGTCAACAGGATGCGCTCATCCTCGGTCGGTTGCGGCTTCTTCTCCGGCGGCATCTCCCGCTGGTGCAGCATGTCGTGAACCTTCTCCCATGTTCGCCCGTCGCGGAAAAAATCCGGGGTGGTTCCGAACGCCTCAAGGTTCAACTCCGCCTTAGCCCGCTTGTTGCCGTGGCATTTGAAGCAGTACCGCTCGAGCAACGGCTGGATGTCCCGAGCAAACTCCGCCCGGCCAAGCGCTTGGCCAAGGCCAAAAGCCAGCAGCAGGCAAACCGGTCTGTTGAGAGAAAACACCATTAAACCACAAAGAAGTTAGCGCAAAAAGTACGCGCACGCACGCTGGTATATTCAATAACCCGCGCGGGAATATGGATCGATCACAAGGCGAGTCAGCGCGGCAGCGTCTCCGGCAGGTCGGCGATGACGTAGGCCATCACCGCCATCGCGGCGACGCAGCGGTTGAACTCCGCCACATCGAGCTTGTCGATTGTGTCGGCGTCGGTGTGGTGAAACCAAAAATATTTCTCGCGATCCACCTCGAGATGCATCACCGGCACGCCGCCGCGAACCAACTGCAACACGTCCGCCCCCCGGCAGCCCTTGGCGATGTTGCCAGAGCCGATCGGGTCGAGCAACTTGGCGACTCCCCGGATGATCTCCATCCCGCGGCCGCTGCCGAGGAAGCCAAACCCAGTCGGCCGAAACACGCCGGAATCCGACTCGATCGCCAGCGTGTGCTTGGCCAATGCCGCCTCATGCCGCTTGGCGTACGACCTCGCGCCGCGCATGCCGTTCTCCTCATTCGTCCACAGCACAATGCGCACGGTGCGCCTTGGCCGCAGGCCAAGCTTGAGCATCAGCCGCGCGGCCTCCCACGCAGCGAGACAACCGCCGCCGTCATCCATCGCCCCTTGGCCAACGTCCCACGAGTCGATGTGGCCGCTGACGATGACGATCTCCTCCGGCTTCTCGGTGCCGGGAATCTCCGCAATGACATTCCGCGAAATGCCGTCGGCCAGCGTGCGCGCCTCCATCTTGAGCCGCACGCGAATCGGCTCGCCGCGGGCGGCCATCCGCGAAAGCATATTGGCGTCCTCGAGCGAAAGCGCGGCGTGCGGGATTTTTTTCACGCCATCGGCGTACGACATTCCGCCGGTGTGCGGCGTCTGCATCGAGAACGGCCCGACGGATCGTATCAGACTCGCCACCGCCCCGGCCCGCGACGCATGGATCGCGCCCTGCGTGCGGACGATCACCGTCTCGCGATACTCGGTGAACGGCACGTTGAAGAGGACGATTTTCCCCTTGGCCTCGGCAGCGCGATTCTTGAGATCGTCAAACCCGCTGACCACCAACACGTCCGCCGTAATGCCTTCGGGCGGCGTGCCGACGCTGCCGCCCAAACCGAGCATCGGCAGCGCGCGGCGGCGCGGCAAAAGCAACTCGACCGACTCGTTGCCGCGAACCCAGCGCGGGACGGTAACTTCCTCACCCCGAACATTTTGGAAGCCGTCTTTTTTCATCTCGGCGAGGCACCAGTCGATGGCGTCCTCAAGATTTTTCGAGCCGGTAAAGCGCGGCCCGAACGTGTCGCACATCGTGGCCAAGCGCGAAAAACCAAACACGCTGTTCGTCGCCGCCTGAGTCAAGCGGTGCGCTTCCGGTTGATAATCCGCCGGCACACTCCCCGCCGCAAACCCAGTCACCACCCCCAATCCAAGCGACAAAAACAGGAGAAATCGTTTCAAGTTCATTGGCTGTTGTTGGTTGGTTGGGGCGTTGGTTTTGGCATGTGTTATTTCAGTTTTTGTTTGAGGATTTCGTCCAGATTAAAAATAAAGTGTACTCTGTTAGCCGTTGACTCGCCTGCTTCCTTGAGGACCAAAAACCGCTTGCCGTCTTTGGATGGCTGGTATGAATGAAAACTCTGAAATCGGGCAAACTCCTTGGTGAAAATAACCGAGGGAGTGCTTTTCACTTGGCCCGTTTCTGGATCAAATTTCACGGAGATCAAGCTGGTCTCATTTCGGAAGAACAACTCAGTACCGTCCCTCGACCAAGTAGATTCTTCTCCCCCGGCCACAGAAACTTGTTTCGTGTTTTTCGGGTTTGCGATCTCAACCACATAGATTTGATTCTTGCCGTTGAGGTCGGATTGATAGGCGATGTATTTGCCGTTGGGTGAGATGGCACCCATAGTCTCGTTGTACACCGTTGTGGAGATGGGAGTGGTTTTGTTTCCACTCTCCAAGTCGAGCACAAACAAATCATCTAAATGGCCGGGGGTGATCTGGCTGTAAGCAACGAATCGTCCATCGGCACTGACAGTTGGCTTATATACATCATATTGCTCGACAAGAATGGGTTCATGTTGTTTTTGCCTCAAATCGTAGCGGAACAAGGCGAAAGGCGGGGCATCGTTCACGTATAGGATCGATTGATGATCCCCGACCCATTGCGGATGCTTTTGGATGGTGGTTTTGTCAGTCAACCGGGTGCGAACGCCGGTGTTAAAGTCATGAACCCAAATGTCCCGATTATTCGCCTCTTGAATGGTAAGGGCCAGTTGAGTTTCATCGCGTGACAGGGAAAATGACCCATACGTTTTGTTATCCAAGGTCAGGGCCTCCTCGTTTCCGTCTCGATCAATCCACGAAAAGTTGGACAACCGCTCCACCTCGGACTCCTTTGCGTAAACCAGAATGCCGTTTTGAGAAATGGAATATCCTCCTCGGCCAATCCCGGCTTCCACGTACAAGTCATTAAGTATGGGGGTGGAACTGCCTGAAATCTTATTTTGTTCCTTGTCAAACTTTACAGCCATCAAATTGCCGTCTCGAACAAACAGCACATGCCCCGACGTTGCATATTTAGCCGTGAACGCGTTCTGGATCAAAACCTCGTCCCGGCTCCCGTCAACGGCGCATAACCTCACCGTGGTTTTTTTCAGTCCTGGTATGAAATCGGTGTACAAAAAATGTTTTCCATCCGGCAACATGTGCGGCCAGAAATGTCCCAATGCTTCACTGGATGGAGTGGTCAACTCTATTTCGTCCCGGCTGACTGTGTTGAACAGGTACAGCCCTGTGCGATAGTGCTTTGGGTAAATCAGCAGATCGTCACCAAAGGTCAGGCCAATCGCGTTGATATCCGGCACGGCCGTCTGAATGGTCCCATCCGCAAGCGAATAGGATTTCAACGCATTCCTGTTACTTGAAAAAAACAGCCATTGGGAATCCGGCGAAAAGGTGGGATTAGCCGGTTTGTTGGCTTCCGTGATTCCCTGCCATTTACCCGTTTTTGATTCTCGAAGGTACAAGGTTTGTCGGTTGCCCTCCTTGACAATCACAGCAACGTGTTCCCCATCGGGGGAGATAGCTATGGGTGAAGACACATCGGTAGTGATCAGGAGATTCTCCCCAATCCGTTCGGTCACATGAAACGGTGTGTCGTTGGGTTGGGCCGGTTTTTCACCCGTAGTTTCAACCGTTCGTTTTGTTATCAACAGCCCGATAGTGAAAGCAAAAAGACAGAGGCAAATTGTCTTAACGGTCGATTTCGTTTTTTTGCTGAGTTTGAACCTGCGCTTTGCCCGGGTGATGTTCGGGTGCGAAGCGGCTATGGGTACAGAATCCGATGTCTGGATGCCCATGCGATTTAGGGATTTCGCGAGTTCAGTGGAAAGGTTTGAAATGTCGCGCCCGTGCAATTCCAGATGCTGGATGCCGGCCAGTTGATACTGGAGTTTCCGGGGCACCTCCGTCTCCTCCAAATAGACCGGCAGGAGGGGTTTCTTCAACTCGGAAGCCAGCATGACTTCCTTGACCACGTTGTCTGAAGTTGTCGAGCTCTCCGACAAGATCACAACCATCGCCCCGCAGGCGTTGATGGCATCGACAATTTCTTCAGACCACAGTGTCGCAGCGTGGATGTTTCCCTCATCTACCCAGAATGAAACGTCGATGGCTCGCAAAGAGTCCAGTAGAGGCTCAATGCAATCTCGATCTACTCTGGCGTAGCTGATGAAAATCTCGGCTGGCATATGAATGCCATGATGATAAAGGGAAGGGGTACCGTAACAAGACTTTTAAGTCTATTTCGGAATCCGAACCGGCTGGAGCCAGGCGCGTTCGTGTTCGCCGGCGGCGTACGGGTTGGCTTTCTTTTTTGACGCCTTGATTTCGGCGCGGACGTACAGCTCGTCGCCGTCGAAGGTGTAGCTTGGCTTGAGTGATTTCGTTTGGCCGAGGATCTCGCCGATGCCGGCCTCGCTTGGCTTGAGTGAGTTGCGCTTGGCCAAGTCGCTGCTGCTCTTGAAATTTTTCCGCGTGCCGATGAACCACGTGGTGTACGTCACGCCCGCCTCCGGCAGGATGCGGAAGCTGTATTTGCCCTTGGCCAAGCGGATGTCGTCGATCTCCACGCCGCTCGAGGCGTAGAAGTCGCCGCGCTCCATCGACGCGATGATCGACTCCGGCGTGAGCGACTTGGCGTGAACCATCACCCAGCCGCGGCCGGTGTTGCTCTGGCCGACGGCGAGGTCGTGGTAGTGGTGCGCGTCGTCGGTGCCCAGCCCGAACATCAACGGCAGCTTGTGGACGCCGAGCCGGTAGGCGTTGATCACATCCCAAATCTGCCCGGTGCTGAGGTGCTTGGAGTCGCCGTAGTTCCGCACCGCCGGGTGGCCGTTGTACACTTCGAAAAACCGTTCGCCGCGCAGCTGGATCATGTCGGCCGGCTGGATCGCCCAGCCGAAGTTGGGGTGGTTGATGTGCGCGAACATCGGCTGCCCGGTGGCCTTGCGCTGCGCCAGCACGGCGTCGATGTTTTTCTGCATCGTCGCCGCCACGCCGGCCCCGCCCTGCGGCGGGATTTGTTTCTTGATGTTGGTGACGTTGATGTGGATCGGCCGGCCCTGGAAATGGTCGGAGAGTTCCTCGCTCTGTATCAGCAGAAAGCTCCCCGGCACGGCCATCTTCGGGCGATATTCGGCGTAAGTCTTGAGCCGAACCTGCGGGATGCCCTTGACGACTTTGTGCTCGACCCAGTCGTCGCCGAAGCGTTTCAGATATTTGTCGAACGCCCGTTGGCCACCGGCATTTTTCTCGCGGTGAATCCAGCGCTGTCCCTCGGCCAGCACGTTGTGGTCGGAGATGGCGAGGAAGTGGTAGCCGTTGCTGCGGTACCAGTCGGAGATCATCTCGGGGTAGTCGTCGCCGTCGCTCCAGAGTGAGTGGGTGTGGAGGTTGCCCTTCCACCAGCGGGCGTCCTCGGCGGAGAGGGTCGAGGCGGCCAGCGCCAAGGTGATCGTGAGGAGGATTTTGGTTTTCATGCGCTGAAGTCGGCGAGGATAGAGTGTTTGGTTTTCAGTTTCAAGTTTTCAGTCGGGACGCGGATTTTCAGGATTCAAGGGATTCACAGGATCAATTTCTAAAATCGTGACAATCTGCGTTTATCTGCGTCCCCTCTTTCCTCTCGCTCCTCTCGCTCCTTTCTGCCAACTGCTCACTGTTCCCCGGCCAAGCGTCACTGCCGGGGGTGGAACACGCTGGCGAGGATGGACTCCTTGGTTTTCCAGAGGAGCGACATGGTCATCGACACTGGGATCAGCACGAAGGCCATGAAGAGCCACGGCCGGAACTGGGCCGCCAACGCCACCCCACGAAAAAGAATTTCCGGCAACTCGTCCATGAACGAAAACAGGTACATGACGCCAAAGCTGATCGGCGTCACGGCCAGCAACACGCGGTTCATGCGGGAGAAAAGTTGCGACTCCACCCGAAGCGTCTCGTCCGGCAGCATGGCGGCGAGGCGGCCCAGCATCTTGTTGAGCGCCATCAGGTAAAACACGAACACCAATGCCAGCAGCCAAACGGCGTTGGCGAAGTATAGCTCGTCCGGCGCGCGGTGGTGCCAGTGTAAAAACGGCGACAGGCCAAGGCTGAACAGGCCCATGAGTTTCGCTTGGCCAAGCGCTGACTGCCAGACGCGTTCCTGCGGCTGAAAACCGCCCAGTAGCCACAGCCCGTGCCACAGCATCCCGTACGCCACCGGCGGCATGAGCATGCCGATCGGCCAAGCGGCGTCGGTCCAGTTTGAGAGGGTGGCCATGACGCTGACGACCATCGCGATCGGCAGCCCCCAAAAGAGAATCGACGTGCCGCGCACCACCCGGGCCAGCGCCGGCAGCAAGTCTGGTTGTATGTCGGGTTCGTCCATCGTCACAGGCCCTTGGGCGGCTTGAGCTGCTCATGCCATCCCGCATGGGACGCGCACTATACGAACGCCCGAACCGATTTCAACCGTGAAGAAAAAGCGGCACGCTCATTTGTCCGCAGCAACGAACGTTGTCACCAATGGGCGGTGGTCCGAGCCGTGGCCCCAGTTCGCCACGACCGGAATCCACGAGTTGGCGCGATTCAATTCCTTGGCCATGCCGGGGCTGAGTAGGATGAAATCGATTCGGCTATAAATATCCTCCACGCCGTAAAAATGCGTCCACGACACGTTGCGCGGAAACCATTTTGAGTTGATCAGGTTCGGGCCGCTGTCGCCGTTTTTCTCGCCGGGTCGCGCATCCACGAGCTTCGACTTACCGCGACCAACGAGCGCCTTCAACGGCTTGGAATTGTAGTAGTCGTTGAAGTCGCCGAGCACGGCGAAGTTCGCCTCGGGGTTCGCCTTGAGCTTGACGTCAATGATCCGCCGCAGCCGAAGAGCCTCCTGCAAACGCATCTCCGCCTCGTCCGCGACGGACACTTTCCGCTTCGACTTCAGGTGCGCCGTGATCAGCGAAAACGAATAGTCGCCCAGCGCAATCTCCACCTCCGCGAAGCCGCGGCTCACGTGCAGCCGACGGCCGTTGAGCAGGAAACTCTCGTTGTCATGCCGCGTGATTTTCTTGAACGGAAACCGGCTCAAGTACGCAACATGAATCGCCGGGTCGAACGCCGATAGAAACTCCACATACGGCAGGTCGAGCCCCTTGGCCTTGAGCGCGGCCTGTAATTTTATCAGCGCCGTTTTTCTCCCCATCTCCTGCAGCGCTATCACGTCCGGCTTGGCTGCAAGGATGCTCTCGACAATCTTCGCCTGCGCGAACGGTTTCTTGAGGGGCCGATTCTGGATCGGCTCTAAAATATAGTTCTCCACGTTGTACGTCACCACGCGAAACGACTGCTGCGCCCGCGCTTGGCCAAGCGGCCAAGCCAAAATGACAGCGACGGCGGCGATGAAACACTTTTGCAATCTCACGATACGTTACTTGGCTTGGATGATGAAAAACTGCGCCGCCTTGTCAGCCTTGGTGCTGAAGGAGCCTGCGCTGTCGTCGAACTTTAATTTCTTCCCCACCGGCGTGTACGGCCCGGTCACCGAATTGCTCGACTTTACCGTGTATCTTGCCGCCGGGCTGGCCTCCCAACCAAGGATGAGTTCGCCGTCGGCCAAGCTGGCGGAAATTATAATCTCCGGAATGTCCACCACGGCATCTTCCGTGAACGGCGCGCCGCTTGGCCAAGTGCCAGCCGAGACGGCCGCGTCGGCCACTGTGCTGTGATCCGCAAACTCGCCGTTCAGGCCGGGATCACGCGTCATCGAGCCTTTGCTCGTCGGTTTGCCAAACTTGATTCGGTCGATGACATGCCCGTCGGCGTTTCGCAACGTGATCGTGTCTCCGCTGTTGTTGAGGCCCAGCCCGCCTGTGCCCTCGGTCGCCGGCAACGCGAGGATTCCCTCGCCAAGCACCGGCTCGGAGCCGGACGAACGGCCGCCGTACACGATCACCGCGCCGCGCTTGGCCAAGATGTCGCCCTCGTAAAAGTTGCTCCGCAACGCCACGGCGTCGGAGATACTCCAGCCGTCCAAGTCCACGTCCGCTTGGCCAAGGTTGGCGATCTCGATGAACTCATCCTCGACGCTGAGGACGTTCGAGCCGCTCGGCGTCTCACGGTGCAGCGGGTTGTAGTGGGCAGCCGTTGTCTTGCTGGTCGGGTTGGCCAAAAACTCGGTGATGGCCACCTGCTGCTCAGCCTCGCTTGGCACATAAATATCCCACGCCAACGTCGCCACGCCTTCGCTGTTCTCCGCCTCAAGTGACACGTCGAACGACGCCCCGAAATCTTCCTCACCGGCGGTCAGCACCAGCTTGGCTGTGACTTCGCTGGCGGGATTCGCCGAGAGCACCCAGCCGCCCGTCGGCGTCACGGTCACTTCTCCCCCGCCGGGATTCTTGATGACCGCCTCGATTACCGCCGTCTCGCCATACAGCAGAAAATGATCCGTGCGCGAGCTTTCGAGCGGTCGTCCGGTGCGAACCAAGTTTTCGTACACCAGCGTGAACTCGATCGTCGGCAGCTTCGGCCCAGAGATGTCCTCAATGCGCGTCGGCATCAACTGGTAACCGCCTTCCCGCGGCCGGTCGCGCATGTACTGCGAGAGCACGCCGGTAACATCGACAGCAGTGCCGGGGAACGGCTGGCCGATGATCGACTTGATCCGCGAGTCGATGCGTATGGTGAAGGTCATCCCGTCGGCATCGGTCAGCGTGTAGTTGGCTCCGCTGCCAAACTTCGAGCCGCCACCGCCATCGATCTCCACCTCGGCCGCAACCACGAGCGAGCCCTCGAGCGCCTCCATCGCGGCGGCGTCATCCCACTGCATGAAATCGAGCTTGGCCGGCTCGGGCAATGCGTTGTCGCTGCTCACGACCTTGACCAAGTGCATGGCGTTGCCGGCGTCCGGCACGAGTTGCAGCAGCCCGTTGTAATGCGCCAGCGGTGCGGAGACGCGCACCATGTCGCCGGCCTTCGGGTGGCTTGACTTGCCGCTGCTGAAGTACACCGCGATCCCGGCGGTGTCGTCCTGAAAATAAAACAGCGAGTGGCTGCCGCCGGTCATGTTCGTGTGCGTGGTGACAATGCCCTCGGCGGTGAAAATCGTCTCGGTGTCGGACGGCTCGCGGTTGTCATCCATCAATGAACGCAGATGCTTGATAGTGACCGCGTCGCCGCCGGGCGAGTCCTGCACCTCAAGCGTGGCCGTGTCGCTCTCCACTGCGCCATCGGCGTTGCTGACGGTGACCACATAGTCGCCGGCATCGTCCGCCGAGACGTCGGCCAACTCGAGCGCACTCGCAGTCGCGCCGTCGATGTCCGCGCCGTCCTTGCTCCATTGATACGCCAGCGGCTCCGCACCGGTGGCCACGACAGAAAACGAAATCGTCTTGCCAGCAAGAACGGTCTGTGAGGTTGGCTGCGAGAGGATGGCCAAGTCGTTGCCGCCGTCGCCCTCGATCACGTCGCCGAAGCTCGTCCCGACTTTCAGGTTGTCGATCAGCATCACGCCAATGTTTTTGGCCTGCCGAAACGCAAACCCGGTCACGTCCACCGCAGAGCCGTTGTCCGTGGTGGTGACGCCGCCGGCCGCACCGCCATCGGGGTCAATCCATAGCGTCGTGCTCGCGTCCGCGAGGCTCATCGCGATGACGACCTTGTAAACCGTGTCGAGGTGAAGATCGTTGTCCACCACTGCCGTGGACTTTTTGCCCTTGGAGCTGACGCCGATCCGGAACGCGCCGCCTTCCGCGCCGGTCGTCTGGGCAATGATCCGCGCCCGATAGCCGAAGCCGTCATCCCTGAAGTGCGCGAAGTAACTCCCACTGCCGCTGGGCAGCCCGGTGAATTCCACGTCGAACGATGCGTACATCGTGCCGCCGCTCGATTTCTTATACGGCCCGCCGGCCAGCTTCGCATGAAAGTCCTCCGAGCCGGACTGCGTCAGGATAAGCTGCCCCTCGGACACCTCCGCCTGTGCGCTAGAGCCACTGTGGTTTTTCCACGTGTCCGCCGCCTGCACGACGATCGGGCCGTCGTCGTAGCTAAACGTTTCCTCGAGCACCACCTCGGCATGTGCAGCCACGAGGCCTACAGTTGCCGCCAATAATATGAGTCCTTTTTTCATGGTTCGATTTGGGTAAAATTATTTGTCTAACGATCAAACAGTAGCCATCAAAAACATCCGGGGTTTCACCCTCATCCGGCCTGCGGCCACCTTCTCCCTGAAGGAGAAGGAATGGGGAGCGCACGCGCCCCCGCGTGCCGCCTTGGGCGCCCCGCCCAAGGCTTTAGTCGTGAGAAGCCGCTGGATGATTCCGGCGGGGCGCCGGAATCCACACGCGAGGCGCGTGTGCTCCCCTCGGCCCCCTCTCCCAGCGGGAGAGGGCCGGGGTGAGGGAGAACCCCCGTCATCTGTTTGAATTTCTGGCATCCTGTTCAATCGCTGGATTACTATTTCCGGAACGGCGCATTCCAGATCACGTCCGAGTTCGGCCCCTCGAATGTGCCCGCCCCATTGGTGACCGAGTGCCGCGAAAAATAGGCCGCATGCCCGTCGATGAACGACAGCACGCCGCCCTGCCCCTTGTGCCGCGCCGGGAACGCCCGCCACCGCGCCGCCGGGTTCACCGAGTAATACGGATTCCCCAGCCCCTCCGACGAGCTGAAATACATGTCCATCGTGCCTACCGTCGCAGACGGATTGGGCAAGTCCGTCGCCTTGGGCATTTTCGGGTACGGCATGTACGAGTTCACCGTCCCGCGCTTGAGGTCGATATTCATCGCGTAACTGAAAAACCCATGCCGCCCGCCGCCCTTCAACTGCTTCAACTCCTCCGTCGTCATCTTGGCGTTTGGGCAGTGCCAAATCTTCCCCTGCCTGCCGGGGAACGGCAGATTTTTGACGTTGTCCTGATACACCACTGTCGGCCGTTTCCAGTACTGCGCCAGCGTT
>Ga0209554_1002069_pt1 | contig 14415 bp, 12 predicted proteins | sample MarorgKNORR_S2LV_5_FD_188221 | JGI IMG/M metagenome (GOLD analysis project Ga0209554, IMG submission 188221) | Marine microbial communities from the Southern Atlantic Ocean, analyzing organic carbon cycling - Bottom_A/KNORR_S2/LV (SPAdes) (version 2) | ecosystem: Environmental > Aquatic > Marine...
ACCGTAATCGTATTGTCGAAATCTACATCAGTGGCACAAAATTCATTGGGGGTTGGAATATCCCATTCCATGATGAATTGCAGAGTTTTGATCATATCCATGACGTTTATAATACCATCCATATTGGGATCACCCAACTGACAATCACCTGCTTCAGCTGCAACGCTCAGGGTAACGGGTACACTAGTAGAATCATTTTCTACAAGCCGGGTGATGACGGTGTATTCATAAATTGTCCCCGGGTAAACGGGCGTATCCACATAATTCGTAATTCCGGAAACGGTGGATTCGATCCAGGATCCATCGCGATACAGGTCATTTTCGTAATCAGGGATCGTATCACCTCCGAAGAGCGAGGTGGGATTGACCCAACTCAATTGGATGACCGTCCCACCGGAACCGTCACCCGTAAGGTCCATCACGGGATTGGGGTCCAGGGAATCCGACGCCATAAATTCAGAAACTAAAATGCTGGAATTATTCAGATTCAATCGTCCACCAGAAACGGTAATATTTTCCAGGGAACTGATCACATCTGTTCCATCCAGGATCATCGATTTTAATATTAGTGCACCCTCACCGGGATCATCTTTTTGCAATTCACAAAATCCTGCCGTCATTGCGGCATGTAAAAAACCGATAGCGCCTGCAACGTGGGGCGTAGCCATACTGGTTCCAGACAAGGATGATGTGGAGCCGTTGCTGTAAGTGGAAAGAATACTGCTCCCCGGTGCGCCCAGATCAATGGATTCAACTCCATAACCGGCTGAGGCTTTTTGATCGTGACGGTTAGTATTAGTTACGGTCACCAGGTAATCACTGGTACATCCCGTGGGAACATCACCGATATTATCTACATTTTGATTTGCGTTAATCGTGGCTGCTGCGCTTAATATCCCTGCTTCTCCCATGGCGGTATAGGCTTCATCCCACAACGGATAATTCCCGGAGGTACAATCGGCAAAATCAACTCCAAAACTGGAATTGGTGGCCACCACGAAGGCACCTTCTTCACCATTGGTCTCATTATAAAGAGCCCTTTGATCCAGGGCGTATCCGTAAGCCTCTAAAACAGTAGATGTATTTCCAGATGATCCCATAATGATCATTAATTTTACATCCCAGTTCACACCTGCTACCATGCTGCCGTTATTTCCTTCTGCACCAACAATCCCAGCAACGTGGGTCCCATGACCATCAGATGAAATGGATCCATTGGAGTTGTAGGCATTCCAGCCATTAATATCGTCCACATATCCATCATTATCATCATCGATGCCATTTCCGGGTATTTCGTCCTCGTTGATCCAAAGATTGTCGTTCAAATCGTTGTGGGAAAGCAAACATCCACCATCAACGATGGCAACGACAATTTCGTCCCCTAAGGCATTCACACCCCCTGTGGTCAAGTCCCAGGCTTCAGGCGCATCAATGTCCGCGTCTTCCAATCCACCGGATTGACCGGTATTGTGCATGCCCCATTGAGAACTGAAACTGGGGTCATCCGGGAATGTCTGGCGCTTGGTTATATAATGATCGTACTGTGCATGCTGGACCCATGGATTTTCCTTGATCTCTTTTAGGGCAACTGGTTCTGAAATGGATTGGTCAATTAATTTAACCAGGTAAATGTTAGCCCGTTTCATAAGGGGTTTCACGACCTGATAGCGAGTTGCATCAAGTCCAATCTTGAGTTCGTTCATCTGGACGCCTGGTTTTGCCTTTATTAGAATATGCCCTGGAACATAATTTTGGGCAAAGGAGCTACTCATTAAGAGTAATAAGATTATATATTTTTTCATGGGGTGGTATAGGGATTGATTATTTCAATAATAGTACGATTCCACCAGGGAAAATACTCATAAAATCTTAGGTGGAGATAATCTCACTGCATCACACTTACCACCTTCTGACTCTGGCTTTTTTTGACTCACCCTGTTCACTACGTGAATTCCCATCTCTTTAAAAGAGAGGGAATTTAGGGGTGAGTTTAATTAAACACTCTGTCATTCCGGAAATTCAGAGTGAATTATCCGGAATCCAGTAAAGGTTTATGCCCTAAATGGATACCTCGCATTTTGCGGGGTATGACAAAAAAGATTACATACCTGCCGAATGAAGCATACCGGATTATCACGTTTTTTTACGAATCTCGAAAGAACGCCTGGGTGCCATCCATTTTACTAAATTATTAAAAACAGAGGGTTGATTCTAATCACTATAACATTTATGCTTCTGTTCCGTTTTTTTCTAACAATCGAACAATTGGAATTTAAATGACCGACCAAAAGCATATTCTGACCCCCGGCATTGTTGTTAATAACCTCCAGCTTTATGGTCTCGTTGCACTCCGAGTTCTCATTGGCTGGCATATCCTGTACGAAGGCATTGCCAAGTTGATCAATCCATATTGGTCTTCCGCAGCCTATCTTTTGGATTCGAAATGGATCTTTTCAGGCTGGGCGGAATCTATTGTCTCAGACCCGACCCTTTTAACGATCTCAGATTATGTGAACATGTGGGGACTAACCCTGGTTGGGTTATGTTTGGTGTTAGGGTTTTACAGCCGCCATGCAGCCATTGGCGGAATGGTATTTATATTACTGTATTATTTATTCGCCCCGCCATTACTCGGTTTAGAATATTCCCGCCCCGGTGAAGGGAGTTATCTTATTGTGAATAAGAACCTGATCGAAGCTTGTGCTTTATTTGTTCTTTATACTTTCCCAACAAGTCATTTGATCGGACTGGATCGACTTTTATCCAAACCAGCATCTAAATAAAGGAATCGGACCATGAGTGAAAATTCAAATCAAAACCCATCTACAGATCAAGATCGCAGGGAATTTTTAAAAGCGCTGGCTACGGTCCCGGTACTGGGACTGTTTCTTGTCAATCTTTGGCAAAAGTTGAGCAGGGATAAGTTGAAGCGAGCAAATCTTCTTTCCGATCTCGTCCAGGAAAAGAAAGCGCCGGCGGTGATCAGCGGACTTTCTGACAGTAAACATTTAAATATTGGTATTATTGGTTATGGTGGTCGTGGCTCTCACCTCGTCCGCGGTGCGGGGTTTGCAACAAAAGGCTGGACCGATGCTACGTATGAAAATTCCAAGAATAATAAATTAGACAAAGCCTTTGCAACATTCATGTCCCAGGAAGACCTGAATTGTTCGTTGGTGGGTGTTTGTGATCTTTTTGACGTTCGGGCCAACCAGGCTATTGATGCCTCCCAAAATGAAGTACGACCGGGAGAAAAACCTAAAAAAGTTGCTGTTCGTTACCGCCATTATAAAGAATTATTGGCCAATATGAATATTGATGCTGTGATCGTGGCTACGCCGGATCACTGGCATTCCCGCATCACTATTGATGCGGCCAAAGCAGGCAAACATGTCTATTGTGAAAAAGGGTTTACAAGAACTTTTGATGAAGCTTTGAATGTTTACGATACGGTGAAGCGGACCGGCATTACACTGCAGTTGGGTCACCAGAACCGACAGGTAGAAGCCAACGAAAAAGCAAAACAGATCATTGATCAAGGATTGCTGGGCCCCATTAACTTGATCGAACTGACAACGAACCGGAATTCTCCCTGGGGTGCTTGGGTATGGACTATTCATCCCGATGGAAATAGTAAAACGATCGATTGGGATACTTTCCAGGAACCATCGCCTAATAAGATCCCATTTGGAGAAGAAGCGCTAAGAAGATTTTTCAGGTGGCGGTGCTGGTATGATTATGGCACCGGTCTTTCTGGCGATCTGTTTTCCCACGATTTCGATGCAACAAATCAGATCATGGATCTGGGCATTCCGAAATACGCATCCTCTTCCGGTGGTATTTATTTTTACAAAGATGGCCGTGATGTGCCGGATGTATGGCATGCCACATTGGAATATCCTGAAAAAGATCTGACCTTACTTTACAGCGCAACCCTTTCCAGCAATGATTCACGTGGAAACCGGATCATGGGCCATGATGCAACCATGATTCTGGGTGGACAATCAAATATAGGAAGCGTTGGCGGTTTTATCGTTACAGCGGATCAGGAATCAACGCAATACAGGGAACGGTTGGAAAGTGGTGTGATCAATACGAAATATCCTATATATACCTATTCGCCCGGTTCCAAGCAGATCGATGGTGTTACATCAGCCACATCCCAGTATTTTGCGAATAAAGGACTTCTTTACACCTATCGTGAAGGGAAACGGGTTGACCCGTCTCACCTTCATGTGAAAGATTGGCTGGACTCGATCCGTGGTGGAACCCAGCCAAAATGTAATATTGAAGTTGCATTCCAGGAAGCGGTCACTTGCGCCATGGCAACGGAATCTTATCTCACAGGACGTCGCGTGGAATGGGATCCTAAGAACCGCAGATTGATCTGATCATACAACCACGGATACGACAATGACAAAGAATTCACGCTTGGGCGCCATGATGTTCCTCCAATATGCGCTTTGGGGAGCATGGCTGCCAGTCACAGCCCGTTTCTTGTCAGCGCCTATTGCAGAGGGTGGACTGGGTTTTACCGGGCCACAGATTGGCATGATCCTTGGATTGGCAGGTTCTATTGGTGCCATTGTTGCACCTTTTATTGCGGGCCAATTAGCGGACAGGTATTTTAGCACGGAAAAATTCTTGGCTGTCCTCATGTTGGTTGGTGGCGTATTGAAATGGTACACGTCGATGCAAACCACATATTCAGCGTGGTTGATTCTTTCTATTGCATACAGCATCGTGTATATGCCAACCATTGCGTTGACGAATTCCATTACATTTTATCACATTGACGACCAAGAAAATGATTTTCCAAGAATTCGTGTTTGGGGAACTATAGGTTGGATTGCAGCCAGTTGGGCGTTTCCCATGATTTGGCTTCAAACCAATTTATCCATTCAATGGATGCCGCCATTCTTTGTTGGATTAGAAGTGCCGGACGTCACAAGTCGTTTGGCTGATGCATTGAAATTTTCCGGTATTATTTCAATATTTTTTGCTGCCTATTGTTTTATGTTACCTCATACACCACCCAAGGTAGATGCGGTGGAAAAACTGGCATTCAAAAAAGCATTTCAATTATTTAATAAACCATCATTCAAAATATTGGTTATTGCAAGTTTAGCCATCAGCATTGTACATCAGATATATTTTATTCAAGCGGGACCCTTTCTATCTCATATTGGATTGAAAGATAGTCAAATCGGACCGGCCATGACTATCGGTCAATTTGCTGAAATTATTACCATGATTTTCTTGGGATATTTTTTGAAAAATTTGGGATTTCGGAAAGTAATCACAATTGGAACAGTGGCTTATTTTGCACGATATGCCGTATTCGGCACAGAATCATTACCGGTTTGGCTCATTGTTGTGAGTCAAGCATTACACGGTATTTGTTTTGCTTTCTTTTTTGCAGCTGCATTCATGTATGTGGACCGCATAACGGATAAAGATATTCGCCATTCTGCCCAAACTGTTTTTGGTATAATTATTTTAGGTGGTGGGCCCGTCATTGGCGGATGGCTCTCCGGATTCCTTCAGGAATATTACACAGCAAATGGTGTATTCAACTTTTCCAACTTTTGGTACACGATTGCAGGCTTGAGTATTTTAACCACATTATTTTTCTATTCTTCATTTCGAGAAGAACCGGAGTTAGAGTAAAATGAATAAATTAAAAGTTTTCTTATGAAAAACAGATCAATGGTAGAAATCGGGGGAATAATCAGTGTGATAGGCTCCCTTGTTTTTGTCGGTGTAGAAATTAGCCAAAATACGGCTGCGGTTCGTGGTGCCACGCAATATGCAGTCTCTGGGCAAATAACAGAAATGTATAGAATAGTAGCTGAAAATGAAAAAATTGCATCCATAATGAGTCAGGCATACAAAGGCATTCATAAAAGTGATTTAAGTGAAACAGATTATACACGATTTTGGCTTTTTTCATCGATGGGATTTCGGAGAGTTGAAAATATTCACCTTCAATATAAAAACGGATTATTAAGTGAAGAAGCCTTTGAACGGATTGGAATGGCATTTTACAGAACCCCTCTCGTTCGAGAAATCTGGGAAAAAGACAAAGAAGCTTACAATCCGGATTTCGTTACTTTTTTTGAGAATCTGCGGGATGGTGAAAAATGAAAAACATTTTACAAATATTATGGAGTAGAGTATGAGTGTAAAAAGACTTGGTATTGGATTTATCGGCGGCGGATTTATTACCCGCTTTCATATTCAATCCTTAGTCGGTGTTCGGGACTGTGACGTAATCGGCGTTATGTCCCGTACAAAAGAATCTGCAGAAGAATCTGCTGCCTTGGCCAGGTTCTTGGGCGTTGGAGATGCAAAAGCATTTGATTCAATAACGGATATGGTTGCAGACCCGAATATTAACGCATTGTGGATCTGTGCTCCGAATTTTACCCGGATCGAGATAATGGAAGAGATTGTTGCCGCCATTGAATCAGGAAAAGGTGAATTGATAGGTATCACCTGCGAAAAACCCTTGGGCCGTAATGTAAAAGAAGCCAAGAAAGTTTTGGAATTGACCCAACGGGTTGGCCTTCTTGATGGTTATTTGGAAAACCAGGTTTTCGCACCCTCCATAACAAGGGGAAAGGAGATCATTTGGGCTCGGGGTGCTGCAACAACCGGCCGGCCTTATTTAGCTCGGGCAGCGGAAGAACATAGTGGACCCCATATGCCCTGGTTCTGGGAAGGTGAACTCCAAGGCGGTGGCGTATTGAATGATATGATGTGCCATTCTGTTGAAGAAGCTCGATTTATGTTAACAGCGCCTGGCGCCAAACGAGAATCACTCACGCCCATCAGTGTCAACGCCTATGCCTCTTGCTTAAAGTGGCAGCAACCGGAGTATGCAAAGATTCTATCTGATAATAGCGGTGGGAAAACAGATTATATAAATCGACCCTCAGAAGATTTTGCCCGATCCCTGATCGAATACAAGGATGAGGATGGCCAAAAACTGGTGGTGGAAACAACCACATCCTGGTGTTTTGTGGGCGCAGGTCTTCGGTTGAGCATGGAATTATTTGGTCCGGAATATTCCATGTTTGTCAATACCTTGGATTCAGACTTAAAGGTTTTTTTCAGCCGGAGAGTAGCGGGTACAGAAGGAGAAGACCTGGTGGAGAAACAAAATGCGGAATCGGGTGAAATGCCCGTGGTCAGCAACGAAACTGATGCCTATGGCTACACGGCAGAAAACCGCCATATGGTCCAGAGTTTCTTGGCTGGAAAACGTCCTGATGAGAATTTCAGTGATGGCATAGCAGTGACTGAATTATTAATGACAGCCTATATGAGTGCTGAGCAGGATAAAACGATCCAATTTCCCCCACCGGGATTAGATGATTTTATTCCTGCTGTTGCCAAAGGCGAATGGAATCCAAACACCTAATTTATTGTAGGGAGATCATGATAAAGCAGATTCTTTTTATTATTACAATGGGACTTTTATTGGGACAAAATCCAGGGCAAAAAGAATGGATAACCCTTTTCGATGGCAAAACCGTTTCGGGAATGCGTGGCTATAAAATGGACAGTTTCCCCTGGGATGCCTGGACGATTGAAGATAGCAGCTTAAAAACGATACCAGGTGGAAAAGGCGTAGATATTATTTCAACTGAAACCTATAAAGATTTCGAACTGGAACTTGAATGGAAACTTCAACCGGGTGGCAATAGCGGAATATTTTATTTTGCGACGGAGGAAAATCATTATATATGGCAATCAGCCCCAGAAATGCAAATTCTGGATAATACGGCCCATCATGACAGGTTAAGATTGGTGACCTCTGCCGGCGCCCTTTACGATCTTATCGCTCCTTCAGAAGATGTAGTGAATCCAATAGGAGATTTTAACCAAGTGAAGATCATATCGCGGGACAACCATATTGAACATTGTTTAAACGGGAAAAAAATTCTTGAATATGACTATGATAGCCTCGAATTCAAAAATCTGATATTCAATAGCAAATTCAAGGATATGCCCCATTTTGCAAAAGCATCTTCTGGCCATATCGGCCTACAGGGTGACCATGGGGAAGTGTGGTACCGGAATATCAGGATTAGAAAATTATAGTTGTGATCCATGGACAGACGACGTTTCTTAAAAACAATTTCTTATATAACCGGTGGGTTAACTCTATCTGGATTATACCCATTTAATAAAAACAAAAAACCTTTTAAAATCTCTCTGGCAGAATGGTCTTTGCACAGGGCACTATTTTCCGGTGAATTGGATCACCTGGATTTTTGTAAAATTGCAAAAACTGAATTCGACATTTCTGCAATTGAGTATGTAAATACCTTCTTTTTTGAACAAGCCCGAAATAAATTATACTTAAAAGAAATGAAAACCCGGGCCGATGATACAGGTGTTAGCAGTCTTTTGATCATGTGTGATAAGGAGGGCAACCTGGGCAACCCTGATGAAAAATCCAGGACAACGGCCATCGAGAATCATTACAAATGGGTGGAAGCTGCAAAATACCTGGGATGCCATTCCATTAGAGTCAATGCCCGCAGTAGTGGCGCCTATGAAGAGCAATTGGAATTAGCGGCCGACGGTTTGAGACGGTTGACAAAGTTTGGTGCAGACCATGAGATCAACGTAATTGTAGAGAATCATGGCGGACTTTCCAGCAACGGTGAGTGGCTTTCCGAGGTCTTGCGCAAGGTGGATCATCCCATGTGCGGGACACTCCCGGATTTTGGAAATTTTAATTTAGGGGATGATAGATGGTATGATCGCTACAAAGGGATCAAGGAACTTATGCCCTTTGCAAAAGCCGTCAGTGCTAAAAGTCATGAATTTGATTCCCATGGAAATGAAATCAACACAGATTATTATAAGATGATGAAAATTGTGCTTAATGCCGGGTACGACGGATTTGTGGGCATCGAATATGAGGGGAGTCATTTGGGTGAAATGGAAGGGATCCAAGCTACGAAAGACTTGCTGGTCAAAGTCAGGGATTCAATAGAATAAAAGTGGAAATAGCTTGAAAGACTTTAACTTATCAGACCTTTCCCATGGGGATTCGTTACAGCAACAATTAGCCGAATGTGCCAAAGCCATGGGCGGGAATAATTATTTCCTGCAATTATTAGAAGCCATCCGGGAAGCACAGCCTCATCCAATTATTAACAATAATTGTGAATTCCGGTATGCTCTTGGAAATATCAAATGGTCAAAACCCATTTTTCGTGATAAGTTGACTCTACTGAAGCAAGGAATGAAGATCAATAAAAATGGGAATATTTTTCCCAAAGAGGGAATTAAAGGTTATAAAAGTATTTTAAATCTTCTTCGTACGCTTAAACCAATTACTTTTAATGTACAGCCAAAAAATAAGAAAGATGGTCCGGGGTTTACGATCCAGCCATTTAACATTATTGATGAAAAAACTACTTTCATAAATCCACTTTTTGAAGCTGTATTTTTCTCCCCTGTTTACCAGGTGAAAAAAATTCTGAATGCAAAATAAATTTCCGTGAAAATAATTGAAAAAGATATCATTTTACAAATTGTAAAGAATCTTGATCTAATGTCCATGATCAAGGATGGGTTTATTGCCTATTCCGAAGGGCGATCGGTGGTCCCACCTGTGGGTGAACTTTCGTTTATAGAGCCGCCGGGAGATGTCCATATTAAATATGGTTACATTAAGGGTGAGAAATACTATGTGATCAAGATCGCATCGGGATTTTACGAGAATAAAAAACTGGGGCAGCCAACCGGGGCTGGACTCATGTTACTCTTTGATCAAAAAACAGGGGAAAACGTAGCATTACTCGCAGATGATGCCTATCTCACGGATGTAAGGACGGCGGTAGCCGGGGCGATCTGTGCTGAACAATTCGCAAATGAGATCCATTGTATTGGTGTGATCGGGACCGGACTTCAAGCGCGAATGCAGGTTCAGTACTTAAAAGAAATTACAGACTGCAGGAAAGTGATTGTGTGGGGGAGAAACCCGGAAAAATCGGATTTGTATTGTTCTGACATGCTGAAATTCGGATTTGAGGTAAAAGTAAGTGAGTCACCCAAAAAAGTAGCAGAAGCGTGTAACCTTATCATCACAACCACTGCTTCAACAGAACCTATTTTGTTTGCTGAAGATATCCAACCGGGAACACACATTACGGCCATGGGCTCGGACACGCCGGCAAAACAAGAATTGGATTCCGAACTATTAGTAAAAGCAGAAATCGTGGTTGCTGACAGTATTTCTCAATGCATCGAGCGGGGCGAAATTTCACATGCATTAAAAGATGGAAAGTTGGCCAAAAACGATATGGTTGAATTAGGTAGTGTGCTGAACGAGCACCACCTTGGGCGAACATCATCAGAGCAAATAACAGTGGCGGATCTTACTGGTGTCGCTGTACAGGATATCCAAATTGCCACGGCTGTATATGAATCTTTTATGGAGAAACAATTATGAATTTTGAAATATTTGAATTAGAGAGAAATCAATCCCTTTTTGAAAATGAAGTGGATTATAATTTGTCTGAAAGTGGTGTCCATCCATTGAAATTGAGTGAAATCTTAACCCGGGATGAACAGGATGAATTGTTGAATACAAATTTATTTTACGGCTACACCAACGGGACGCCGCAATTGAGACAAAGGGTGGCTGACGTGTATGGTTCGAGCATAACAATTAAAAATGTTCTGATCACTTCCGGGTCTGCAGAAGCCAACTTTTTGGCTGTCATGACTCAACTGGAGCCGGGAGATGAGATTGTTTACATGGTTCCCAATTATCTTCAGATCTATCATCTTGCCCGGAGTTTTGGGATCAAGGTTATCAATCTTCCCATTCGACAAGACCTTGGTTGGCAGTGGGATCTGGATGATCTGCGGTCGGTCATAGCCCCTAAAACTAAAATGATCGCTGTCTGTAATCCCAATAACCCAACGGGGGCCTTGATGTCTGATGATGTTATGGATGGTGTTATTGAAATTGCGCAGGAAGCGGACTGTTGGCTTCTTTCCGATGAAGTCTATCGCGGCGCAGAATTGGATGGCGTTGAATGTCGATCCTTTGCCGGCGCCACAGACAAGACCATCGTGAATGCCGGCCTTTCAAAAGCCTATAGTTTACCAGGGTTGCGTTTGGGTTGGAGCGTTGGTTCAGAAGAATATATCAATCGTGCCTGGTCTTTCCATGATTTTACGGTCATTAATGTGGCTTACCTGAGTGATTGGGTGGCCTCTCGAATTCTGGAATATGACCGCAGAAAAAAGATATTGAACCGCACCAAGGACCATTTGAATCATAATCTTAATATGCTGTGTGACTGGGCTGAACATGTGCCGGCCTTAACCATCACCCGGCCCAAGGCAGCAGCGATCACCTTTGCAAAAATGAATATTCCCATGAGCTCGGAAGAATTTGTATTCACCTTAAGAGACAATTACAGTGTTTTACTCACGGCAGGGAAATGGCATGGCATGGAAGGATTTGTTAGGTTTGGATATGGGACACCGGCAGATTACGTCCAAAGCGGATTGGATCGAATCAAAACCTTTTTAGATACTTTCTGAATCATTGAAAAAATTAAAACTTGAAAGAATCGTCTCGATAAACCAAAAGCGATTCTGTAATTTTTCTCGCCACACTTTAACCAATACAAAGAATTCAATATGACTCATATCAATCCATATATTTTTCGTGAATATGATATCCGCGGGAAGGTAGCGGAGGATTTTCCTGAACACGTAGTCAATAAACTGGGTCAGGCGTTTGGTACATTTGTTAAACGTGCCGGTGGTCGTGAAATCGCCCTCAGTGGTGATATTCGTCTTACTACACCTGATCTCATGAATTATTTCAAAAAGGGTATTTTCTCAACAGGGATCGATGTGATCAATCTTGGCATTATTCCCACACCAGTTAATTATTATTCCATGTTCCATTTAGGTGTATCCGGTGCCGTCCAAATTACCGGAAGTCACAATCCGCCAGAATTCAACGGTTTTAAGTTCTCCCTGGATAAAAAAGCTTTTTTTGGCGATGATATCCAATCCTTGTACCACCTCATAGATAAAATGGATTTTGAACAAGGGAAGGGACTTGAAGCAAGATATAAGATCCTGCCCGAGTATAAAGAAATGATCCTGGGCAAGATCAAAATCGAACGGCCCATGAAGGTGGTCATGGATTGTGGGAATGCAGCAGGCGGAATCAATGGACCGGATGTGTTCAAATCACTTGGAATAAACCTGAAAGAATTATTCTCGGAACCCGATGGGACATTCCCGAATCATCATCCGGATCCTACCGTGGAAGAGAATCTCCTGGATTTGATCGCGGAAATGAAAACTGGAAACTACGATGTTGGCTTGGCCTTTGACGGCGATGCAGATCGGGTGGGTGTGGTGGATGAGACCGGTGATATTATTTGGGCCGACCAGCTCATTGCGCTCTTTTTGCCGGAAGTGATCAAAAACGGTGAAGATATTCTTTTCGATGTAAAATGCTCCCAGGCGCTGGAAGATATGATCAACCGCTATGGGGGGAATCCGATTATGTGGAAAACGGGTCATTCTCTCATCAAGCAGAAAATGGGAGAATTGGATTGTAAACTTGGCGGCGAAATGAGTGGTCATATCTTTTTCGCAGATGATTATTATGGCTATGATGATGCCCTTTATGTGGGTGCTCGATTGGTGCAGCTCTTATCACGGTCTAACAAAAAACTCTCTGAATTGAAAGCAGAGATCCCCGTTTATTATTCCACGCCGGAAATGCGGATGGAAGCTGAAAATGATGAGGAAAAATTCAGGATCGCAAAAGAGGCCGTTGCATATTTTTCAGAAAATTATGATTGCAGCACTGTGGATGGTGTCCGCATCAAATTTGGTGATGGCTGGGGACTGGTTCGGTCTTCCAATACGCAACCTGTGATCGTTTGTCGCTTTGAAGCGAATTCGCCGGAAAGAAAAGAGGAGATCATGAATCTTGTATTGGGGAAACTCAAGGAATTCGGCAAGTTGGAATTAGGCGGACATTAATGTCATCCTTTCATGAATTAGTTTCCTTTATCCGGACGGAAGTAAACCGGGACCTGAAGCGGTTACCGTTCCCGGAAAGGCCTGTCTATCTTTACGAGCCGATCCGTTTCGCCCTCCGTGGAACTGGAAAACGGTTCCGGCCCATCCTTGTTCATCTTGCAGGACGAGCCAACAATGCAGATCCCGATTCGTTGATGAAGATTGCCCTGGCTGTTGAATTACTCCATAACTTTACTTTGGTCCATGATGATATTATGGATAACGATGATATGCGTCACGGGCAAGCAGCGGTTCATTCTAAATGGGATGATTCTACAGCAATCCTGGCTGGAGATGGTATTTACGCCATTGCACAAATTTTATTGAGTGGTCTCCCGGATCGGGCAAATGCGATTTGTCGTTCCTTTAACCAAGCCACCCTGGAAGTATGTGAAGGTCAAGCCCTGGATAAAGAGTTTGAAAATGACCTTTCCATTACTGAAGATCACTATTTAGAAATGATCGAGAAAAAGACAGGCTCCCTGCTGGGAGCCTGTGCAGAAATGCCGGCAACTCTCGTTGGTGCTGATAAAGAAGTGATTGATAATTTTGATAAATTCGGCCGTGCCTTGGGCATTGGATTCCAGATCCATGATGACCTGCTAGAGATCTATGGAAACCCAGGCGATATGGGAAAAAGTCTTGGTAGCGATATTGCAGAAGGGAAGCAAACCCTGATGGTGATCAAGGCCCGGAACCAGTTTCGTAAAGAATGGGGTGAAATTGTTGGCGACCCAGGCAGGATCGATCTCATGGAAAAGATACGGTCCTTTTTTACGGAAAAAGGTATCGAGGGTGAATCAAAATCCATGGCACAATCGTATTTTAAAACGGCGCGGGAATCACTGGAAAATATTAGTGATATCAACCGGGATGAACTGAATGAATTTGTAAACCTTGTAGAAAACAGGACCTATTGATGTCAGAAAGATTTGACCCTGAAAATATGTTTGGCTCAATCTGGGATTTCCCGGAAAACCTGACTGATGCCCTGAAATTGGGACACGCAATTTCCCTGAAACATTCCTATGAAAATATTCAGAATGTTGTAATCGCTGGTATGGGCGGGTCCGCCATTGGCGGTGATGTCGTTTCTGTTTTGGAAAAAGATAATTTAGATGTTCCTTTCGTTGTTTGTCGTGGCTACTCGCTTCCAAATTGGGTGAATGAAAATACACTTGTTCTCTGTTCATCTTATTCCGGCAATACCGAAGAAACACTTTCTGCATTGGACGATGCCGTTTCGAAGAATACCCAGATATGCGGTATTACCACGGGAGGGAAAATCGCAGACAAATTAAAAGAATTAAATAAAGATGTTGT